>ERZ791641.1402-NODE-1402-length-10930-cov-3.204690_pt1 | contig 10930 bp, 11 predicted proteins | sample MGYA00510055_ERZ791641 | MGnify/ENA primary metagenome ERZ791641 (study PRJEB30046, sample SAMN00715226) | human gut metagenome | study: EMG produced TPA metagenomics assembly of the A metagenome-wide association study of gut microbiota in type 2... | reverse complement strand
AAATCACAAAAGTTCAGGCGTTACGTTACTGACAATATGCAAACGTGTTTCTTTTCTTCCATGACTTATCTCCTGCGTACTAAACGAATCGCCTTTATAATTAGAAAACACATTTACAGGAAATTTTTCCTCGAATGCATGATGTAATTTCCCCTGATTGCCTTTTACTGCCAGAAGATAATCTGCTTTTTTATCTTTGATCTTCGAAGCGATATCTTTCTGACAGCCCATAGCATCAATGGTTATCAAATTTTTCTTTAAATACAGTAGGTTAAGCAACTCTGGAATGGCTGTAATCTCATTACTTTTGGCTTCCGTTTTCACCTGCCCCAGTACAACACCATTTTCGTTCGAGAATGCACTCACCATATGGATTGCTCCTTTTCTTTTTCCCTTATCAAAGGAGCCTCTTATGGTCTTTCCATCTATTGCTATAATTTCACCATCAGTGATTTCATGGCACTCCTGCATCCATTCAATAAACATCTTTTCAAAGGCCAAACTGTCAATGTTACTCACAACGCGTGCAATGGTGTCATCGACCGGAATGCCATTATCAAAATCACCATATTTCTTTAGCCATTCAAGTCTTTCATGTCCAAAATCTTCAATTTCCTGCCACTCATCGGCACCTGCAATTACTGCACATACGGTGAGAAACAAAATAGCAGATAATTTATGTTTAACCTTTCCTTGTTGTCGTATATCAGGGGTCACTGAAATATAATCAAGCAAACTTTGAATACTCACCTGGCGTCCTTTTTTATCTTTTTAGTTATTCCAAAGGTTAAATTTTGATCACCTGTAGGCGTTAAAGCAAAGATGAAAATCGTGATTTACATCACAATTTTCATGATCTTGCCCTGCCCCGTCCCTTGCTCTCATGTCTTTCTGTATGTATTTTATATTTTTCTCTTTCTGGTGTTGTTCATTATGACCATTTACCAATCCAGTCAAAAACTTCATTTTTCAAATTGTTATCATAATAATCAACATCATAATAGTCTCCATAATTAATTATTTTATAACTAGCCTTCTTGTTTTTATCACTAAAATACACCCGTTGTTTTGTAGCGCAGAACTCCATATTCTCCAGTTTACTAATGTTTTTTAATCGCACGCTATAAAGAATATCATTGAAAAAATTAAGATTTGTATCAACCACTCCACAGTGCGTCCTGTAATTATTAACCATTATACTTATGAAATGACCATTCCCTCTACTAATTTTTTGGTCATTAATTATTTTATAAATAATATTTTTTATAATGGGAAAAATAATGTAAAAAGTATAGAGGTGATAAAAATGAGAGATAAGGTTATAAAGGAATTAAATAAATTTTTGACAGGAGTTCATATGGGAGGAGCTACATTTAAGGATTATTTAGATAAAGCTGAAAATTTAGAGTTAAAAAGCACATTAAAAGAGATAATAGAATCATTTAAAAAACATGAGGAAGCAATTACACATAGAATAGAAGAATTAGGTGAAAATGCAAGTGATTCATTGGGGATAAGAGGAAATATAGCAGAAGCTTTTGAAAAAATTAAGCTTATTCCTGTAGATACTGACTGTGAAGTTTGTGAACATGCGATAAAAGCAATGGAAATGGGAAATAAAAATGCAAATAAATTTATTGAGGAAAATGAAAATATGGAAAAAAGTATTTTAAATGATATTTATGGTGTAGTTAAAGATTATGATAATCATTTAAATAAATTAAAAAATTTACAAAGTAAGTTATGTAATTATTAGTGAAATTTCCTGCAACATGTTGTATACTTAGTGAGAGAAAATTAGGATTGTGAGGAAGTTTTTATGAAAAAAATTAAAAGATTATTAACGATATTGTGCCTTGTTTCTATTATTTCTATTTTGCTTATAGGTTGTGGGAAAAAAGTAGAAATGGTTAGAGTTAGCACTTCAGAAGAGGTGTTAGAATTATTTAATAAATATAATACAGAAAATAATATTGAAGAAATGGTTAAGTTGTACTCTGATGAATATATAGATTATATAGGATATGATGCAAATAAAATAATAAATATGATTAAAAATAACAGAAAAGATGCAACTATTAATTCATCAACTACAAAAAGTATAGAAGAGATTAATGAAAATTTAAAAAAAGCAGTAGTTAATATTAATGCAATAATTAATGGTGAAGAAACAAATGAAGATTATGTTTATGCATTAATTAAAGAAGAGGATGGATGGTCAATTTCACCGGATGGAATAAGTGAATGTATAAATTTTGATGTTCCTGCAAATAAAGAAAAGGAATTAAATTTAAATTTAATGAAAGAAGCTGTTTTATTTGATGGAGCTTTAATTCGTGTAGATTTATATAATGATACTAGCAATTCTTATATATTTGGAACAAAAGATGACAAAACACAAATTATTGTAGAAACTACTGAAGGTACTTTTACAAGTGAAGTAGAAGAGCCACAAGAGATAAGTAAAAGAGTGAAAAGCTATTTTATAGCTAAAATTCAAGATTTAAAAGGTGACATAAAAAAAGTTACAGTTACATCAATATATGAATTAGATAAAGAGGGAAATGTAATAGTAGATAGTAAAAGAGATATTGTAGCTTACAATAAATAATATAGAAAATACCAGTAGTTAACTACTGGTATTTATCTTTTTGATATTAATAAAAGGATATTTATTTAATACCTCATAATATTTGTTTAGCATTCCAAGATTAATAACATTTTCAATTATACTATAATGTTTTTTAAATGGAATGTTTTTTAAAATTTCACTACAATTAACCAAGCTATTCAAAATAGAAAAATCAATATCCTCAATGCAGTAAGATATTAAATCTTCGTAAGATAAATTTTGGGTGTTATATAAAATATTATAAGGATTAAAATTATTTGTAGACATATCATCTTTTAAATCATCTAAAGCATCTATTAAATAAATCCATTTACCAATAAAATATCCAAGTGAATATAAGTTATCCCTTAATATTTTACTATCTTCTTCAAATTTATACGGAAAATCACTTAATACACATGCCATAATATCTCCAAAAGGATGAGATATTTCATCTAATGAAGAAAAGGCTTTTGTCTTTTCAAAATTAGAAATTAGGTTTAAATTAGTTGATATTTTATCAGCTATTGTATTTAAATTATTAAAACTCTTTTTAGATGAGGGTGAAAGAAGTAGCTTAAAAAACTTACTTTTTATACTTTTATCATCTTCTATATTATCTTTAAGTTTATAATCAAATAGTAATATACTTAAGTCTGCACAATAATTTAAACATTGGGATTCAGCAGTAATAATAAGTTTTTTACCGGGATGGCGTATACATTTTACCTCTTTTAATTTTAGAGGATCACTAAAAAGTCCATCTAACATAAAACCAATGAAAGTTAAATCATAATTTAGGCAGAATCTAGGAATATTACCAAATTGATTTTTAATTTCGTTGCATAAGCCACAATAATAGCTTCTAAAGTATTCAAATTCTTTAACTTTAAGTTCGCTTTTAAGAGGTGTGACGTATCCAAACATTATAAGACTCCTTTATAGCTTCATAGATAGTTTTGGACGTCTAAGCGATGTTTTAGCACATTCCACCACCGCCGTTACCACACATATTCATTCCATTACCACCACCGCCTAAAAGACTTTGGAGTAGCATATTTTGCATTGGATTTCCACCCATATTATTAGCCATGCCAGCCATATTATTTAAAGGATTAGTTGCTCCATTCATAGGATTGGCATTATTAGCTGCACCAGCCATGTTATTAGCTCCTCCACCCATAGGATTAGCACCGCCCATATTACCAGCATTATTCATCAACATATTTAATACATTTGGATCAATTCCGCCACCAGATCCTTGTCCGCCACACATATTAGCTTGGTTTCCGCCACCGCCGCCACACATGTTATTATTATTTTGTGCAGCTGCATTACTTTGCATAGCACGAGCATAATTTGCCTTCATTTGTCTTACTTTTTTAGCTAAAACCATTAATGCCTCTTGATATTCCTCATTATCTGGATTAAGTTCTGCAGCCACCTTCATATGATTAACTCCTGCTTTGAACCAACCTTTTTTTAATAATACAAAGCCTTGTAAATAGTTCCATTCAGCAGATGACTTATCAGTAATTAAATTTAATTGTGTTTCAGCTGATAAAAATTGTTGCTTTTCAATTAATTCACGTATATCTTTGTATTTATACTCATTAATTAAACTATTATAGGCTGTATTTAACTCTGAAAGCTTATCTTCAGCAAGAGGTTCTTCTAGAGAACCTTGGTAATTACTTATATCATAGGTATTTGCAAGGGATTCATAGGCTGTTTTAATTTCATCTAAAGATGCATTAGGTCGTACACCTAGTACCTTATAAGGGTTCATATTAAATCTCCTTAGAAAGATTGTTAAATCATTATAATATATTCACATTAATGTAAATAAGTGATTCAATAAAATAATAGAAATAATATTAAATACAATCTATTAAGTCTCCACCCATACATTCGCAGCATTGATCTAAACAAATAAGGTCACAACAGCTAAAATTACCACAGTCACAGCAATCACAACAATCATCACAACAGCAGCATGAACAACCACGATTTCTTCTTCTATAACTGTTATTATAGTAATCATCTGAATAATATCTATGTCTGCCCATAAGTGAAATAAGTTCATCTTTATATTGGGTATTGTTTGGTGATAAGAGTACTGCTTTTTTAAAGTGAGGTAAAGCTGCATCAAACCAAGCCTTATTCTTTAAAATTAATCCATATAGATAATGATACTCTGAATTCCTATTGGTTGTAGAGTTTAATATATTTTCAGCTTCTATGTAATTTCTATTGATTATCAACGTATTAATAATATTAAAAAGAGATTCATTTTTATTTAGTGAATTTTCCAAGATATCAACTCCTTTTACTAAAAAAATAATAATTTTAATATATATATTATATACAATTATCTAATATTAATCATAAATAAAAATATAAAATTTATACTATTATTTACTATTATATTATAAGTGTGATAGAATTATAAAAAAATGAAAAAAGGAGATACTTATGAAAAAATTATTTATTGAATATCCTAAATGTACAACTTGTAGAAAAGCAAAGAAATTTTTAACAGAAAATAATGTAGATTTTGAAGATAGAGATATAGTATTAAATAATCCTACAGAAGAAGAATTAGGTAAATGGATAAAGTTAAGTGGATTAGAAATTAAAAAATTCTTTAATACTTCAGGTGTTTTATATCGAGAAATGAATTTAAAAGATAAGTTGAAAGATATGAGTCAAGAAGAAATGATTAAGCTTTTGGCAAGTGATGGAAAGCTTGTAAAAAGACCATTATTAATCACTGAAGAAAAAGTATTAGTAGGATTTAAAGAGGAAACATACAAAGAAATCATTTAAATTTATTGAATGTATCAAAATAAAGATATTTTGATACATTCTTTTTTGTTAAAATAATGTATCAGTTAGTGAAAAATGTGGTAAAATAATTGATAGTGCTTTTTTAGAATAATTGAAATGAATAAACTCTAAATAAAGTTAATATATAAAATAGTTCATTTAATGAGGTGACTTAGGATGAATGTGACGCAGCTAAACGCATTAATATTAAAAAAAGATAGTAATAATCGTCTTTATAGGGGAATGAAATGTTTTAAAGAAGGATTAGTACTGGATATAAAATCTATAGCAGATAAAGAATATGGATCCTTAGATATATATGGGAAAGTCATGTCTGAAAATGATTTAAATGTTTATAATACAAATTTATCATTTGACTTAAAAAAGAATGAGTTAATTTATACTGAATGTAATTGCGTAGATTTTGAAAATAATTGTGATTTTAATTCAACATATATTTGTAAGCATATAGGGGCTACGTTTTATAAATTTGAAGCAGCAGTTGAAGAAAAAAGTAATGCTAAAAAAGAGAAAATAAATAATTTGGATAGTGAAAATGAGGATTATTCAGATAAATTACTTAGCGTAATAAATAAAATAAACAACTGTAATAAAGAAAGGGCTAGCATACAAGTAAATTTAACTAAGAAGGATATAACAAAATATAAATATTTCTATGAGTTAGATTTGAAAATAGGGACTAAAAAATATTATGTTGTTAAGAATATAGCAGAATTAATTAATGCTAGAAGATATAATAAAACATTATCATATGGAAAAGAATTTAAATATGATCCATCAATACATTATTTTTCAGAAGAAGATGAAAATATTTTAAATTTTATTGAAGAATATGTATCTTTAAATGAACCTTTTGAAAAGGAGTATTCAATTAATAGAATTACTAACAGTATATTTGGGAATAATAAGTCTTTATTTATACCTCAAAGTGCTTTAAGAAGGTTATTAAGCAGCGTAGGGGATAAATTTATAACATTCACTGAAGCTGTTACTACACTTGAACTACAAGTACTTAAAGAAGAATTGCCGGTAAAGTTCAATATAAATGAAGAAAACGGAGAAATTAAAATTTCTTCTAATGAAGACGTACCAAAACCATTAAATTATAAAGGTGATGTATATCTTTATGAGAATAATATTTATTTACCTAGTGAAAATCAAATAAAATATTATAAAACTATAAATGATATATTTATAAAAGCTCCTGTGATTGTGTTTAAAGATAATAAAAAGAAAGAAGTGTTTAATAAAGTTTTACCTTTATTTGAAACTATAAGTGATGAAATAAATATAGATGATAGTCTTAAAAAAAGTATAGTTAAAGAAAAACCAAGGTTTGAAGTATATTTAGATAGAGATAGGAAGAAAACTTGGGCCTTAGTTAAGATTTATTATGGTGACGTAAATTTTAATATGATAAAAGGCGAAAAGGATAATGAGTATGTTATTAGAGACTTAAATGAAGAAGAAGAAATAGAAAAAATATTAAATAATTTTGCTTTTTATAGAAGTAAAGATGTATTTATGTTTAACGGCGATGATGAAAAATTATTTGAGCTACTTTCAGATGATTTATCAATATTAAAAGATAAAGCTACTGTATATTATTCTGATAGATTTAAAGAAAGAAGGATTTATGGAGCTTCATCGTTGAATGCTTCTATTACAGAAGGAAGAGGGAATTATTTAGAATTTTCTTTTAATATAGAAAATGTTAGTGAAGATGAATATAAGAAAATAATTGCTGCTTTTAAGGACAATAGAAGATTTTTTAAGTTAAAAGATGAAAGTTTTATTGATTTAAAAGATGAAGAAGTAAGTAAATTATTTAATTTAATTGATAGCTTAAATGAAGAATCCATTATTGAATCTAATGAAATTAAGGTACATAAAAGCAAAGCATTATTTATCAACAATAGCATAAAAGAAAATAATTTATCTTTTATACACGGTAAAGATATAGTAGAACATATTTCTTATAAAATAGAAAATTTAAATAGTGTTAATTATGAAGTGCCAAAAGAATTAAAAGCAACTTTGAGAGATTATCAATTAACAGGGTTTAAGTGGTTTAAAACTTTAAGTTATTATGAATTTGGTGGAATTTTAGCAGATGAAATGGGATTAGGAAAAACACTTCAGACTATTACATTTTTATTATCGGAACTTGGAAAGAAAAGTATCATAATAACACCAACATCATTAATTTATAATTGGAAAAGTGAATTTGAAAAGTTTGCCCCTTCTTTGAAGATTAAGATAATCCATGGAAACAAAGAAGAAAGAGCATTTACAAAAGAAGATGTTAATGAGTATGATGTGTTAATTACAACTTATGGAACATTAAGAAATGATTATAATTTATATGAAGGTATTAACTTTGATTATTGTATAATTGATGAGGCTCAAAATATTAAAAACCCTTTATCACAAAGTAGTGAAGTTGTTAAAGAATTAAACGCTAAGGTAAAATTTGCATTAACAGGAACTCCAATTGAAAATAATCTTTTAGAATTGTGGTCTTTATTTGATTATATTATGCCTGGATATTTATATTCCAAAAGAAAATTCCAAGATAAATTTATTAAAATGGGAAAAGGAACATCTGAATTAAAGAAGCTTATTAAACCATTTATACTTAGAAGATTAAAAAGTGATGTTATGAGTGAGTTGCCAGATAAAATTGAAAAAAGATATGTAATTGAAATGACTAAAGAGCAAAAGAAGGTCTATAAATCTTATGTAGATGATATTAAAATAAAAATGAGAGAAAAGGGTGTGACTAAAGATAAGATCACAATTTTCTCTTATTTAACTAAGCTTAGACAACTTGCATTAGATCCAAGTATACTTGTTGAAGGATACACTGGGGGAAGTGGTAAGATTGATATAACTGTAGAACTAATAAATGAATTTATAAATAATAATCATAAGATATTATTATTCTCTCAATTTACATCTGTACTTGATAGTATAAAAAATATTTTTGAAGCAGAAGGGATTGAGTATTTCTATTTAGATGGAGGTACGAAGGCTTCAGAAAGGGTTCAGCTTGTAAATGAATTTAATAATTCAAACAAAGTTAAAGTATTTTTAATATCATTGAAAGCAGGAGGAACAGGATTAAATCTAACATCAGCAGATGTTGTTATTCATTTTGATCCATGGTGGAATCCAGCTATTGAAGACCAAGCAACCGATAGAGCACATAGATTTGGACAAAAGAATGTTGTAGAAGTTATTAAGCTTATCGCAAAGGGAAGTATTGAAGAAAAGATAATTAAACTACAAGAAAGTAAGAAAGAAATTATTAATGATATAATGGATGGAAATTATACTAATGGAGGTTTCTTAAGTAGCTTAAGTTCTGAAGAAATAACTGAATTGTTTAACTAAAAAAAGGATACACATATTGTGTATCCTTTCTATTATTATTCAACTGTAACAGATTTTGCTAGGTTTCTTGGCTTATCAACGTCACAGCCTTTTTGTTTTGCAACGTAATAAGAAATTAATTGTAGTGGAACAACACTTACTAGTGGAGTTAACATATCAATAGTTTTTGGTATATAAACTAAGTCATCAACAACTTCCTTAGTAGTAGTATCGCCTTCATTTACAACTGCAAATATATTTCCACCTCTTGTAGAAACTTCTCTAACGTTACTAATCATTTTATCTTTTAGTCCTTCTTGAGTTAAAAGAGTAATAACTGCAGTATTTTTTTCTATTAAAGCTATAGGACCATGTTTTAATTCACCACCAGCATAAGCATCACAATGAATATAAGATATTTCTTTAAGTTTTAATGAGCCTTCCATTGCAACGGCATAGTCAAGCCCTCTACCTAAGAAATACATATCTTTATGATTATAGTGAGAAGAAGCAAATTTTTGAAGAGAATCTTTCATTCCTAATGCTTTTTCTATTTTATTTGGTATCTCTAATAAATGTGTCTTAATTTCTTCGATTTCTTCATCTGACATAGTGCCTTTTAATGAAGCAAAATATAATCCTAAGATATAAAATGCTGCTAATTGAGTAACATAAGCCTTTGTTGAAGCAACAGCTATTTCAGGCCCAGCTAATGTATAGAATACATCATCAGCTTCTCTTGATACAGATGAACCTACAACATTAGTTATAGCTAAAACTCTAGCACCTTGTTTCTTACCATCTCTTAAAACAGCTAAAGTGTCAGCAGTTTCACCAGATTGAGATACAACGATTATTAATGTTCTATCAGTTATCATTGGATCTCTATATCTAAACTCAGATGCTATATCAACTTCTACTGGTATTTTAGCAAATTTTTCGATTACTGTTTTACCAACTAAACCAGCATGGTATGCAGTTCCACAAGCCACTATATAAATTCTATCAAAGTTTTCTAACTCTTTCTTTGTAAATGCTATATTATCTATTGTTATTTCTTTTCCTAAGACAATTTTACCTGCTAAAGTATCTTTAACAGCTTTTGGTTGTTCATGAATTTCTTTTAACATGAAATCTTCAAATCCACCTTTTTCAGCTGCATCGATGTTCCAAGTAACATGGTAAATTTCCTTTTCAATTTTTTCTCCATCTTCATTTCTTAGTTCAACGCCATTTGATGTTAAAATAGCAAACTCTTTATCCTCTAATAAATAAACTTCTCTTGTATGGTTTAATACAGCAGGAATATCTGAAGCAATAAAGCTTTCATTCTTTCCTAAGCCAACTATAAGAGGACTATCTTTTCTAACTGCAACTATTTTATCAGGTTCATTTTTAGCTATTACTCCAATTGCAAAACTTCCTTCAAGTTTAGAAGTTGCTTTAACAACTGCTTCAAATAAATCACCTTCATAGTAGTAGTCAACTAAGTTTGGTATAACTTCTGTATCTGTTTCAGAGAAGAACTTATATCCTTTTGAAGTTAACCATTCTCTTAATTTCATATAGTTTTCTATAATACCATTGTGAACTACACTAATTGTAGCATTTTCTGTAGTATGAGGATGTGAATTAACATCTGATGGTTCACCATGAGTAGCCCATCTTGTATGACCAATTCCAATATGACCGTTTATAGGATTTTCCTTTAGGCTTGTTGCTAAATTATTTAAACGTCCTTTAAACTTTCTAACATTAATTCCATTATTTAAAATGGCAACTCCTGCAGAATCATATCCTCTATATTCTAATTTTGATAATCCTTCTACTAATAAATTAGACGCTTGTCTATTTCCTACATAACCAACTATTCCGCACATATAAATAAATCTTCCTTCCATTATTAAATTATTTTTATTTTACTTTGATTTATTATGATAATTAAAGGATAGTATTTAAAAAGGGTATACTAATACTAGGACCTCTAAAAACACAATGAAGGTTTTAACACCAAACTAGGATTGTGCTACAAATCACTTTGTAGTTTTACTAGTTGTTAACGGTAGTGCGATACCGTGGGGCACCCGCCGAAGA
>ERZ791641.1399-NODE-1399-length-10965-cov-2.441613_pt1 | contig 10965 bp, 8 predicted proteins | sample MGYA00510055_ERZ791641 | MGnify/ENA primary metagenome ERZ791641 (study PRJEB30046, sample SAMN00715226) | human gut metagenome | study: EMG produced TPA metagenomics assembly of the A metagenome-wide association study of gut microbiota in type 2... | reverse complement strand
ATTTGCAAGCAGATGGCGTGCAAAGTCGCCAGACGCTCTTTGTGCGGTATTGCCTGATATCATTCATGTTCCTGTTCCGGTGGCTCTACGTGCGGCAAACGCACTTCGAACTCCGTATAGGCATGTTCCTCACTGCGGACACTGATCTGTGCGTGGTGCAGGTGAATGATTTTTTTCGTAATATCCAGCCCCAACCCCAGTCCGGTTTTGTCCTGACTGCGGGAGGCATCGGACTTGTAGAATCGTTCAAAGATTTTCGGCAGTTCTTCTTTGGAAATACCGTTTCCGGTATTGCGTACTGCAAATACCCAGCAGTCTTCCTCGTCTGCAAAGGTGAACGAGATCGTGCCACCGTCGTTGACGAACTTCACGGCGTTCTCCACCAGATTGTAGACCACCTGTCCGATCAGATCCGGATCGGCACAGACGCGAATCGGCTCGCCGTCCAGTCCCTCTACGGAAATATGCCGCTTTTCCAGTCGGTTTTCAAACATCAGAATCGTCCGGAATGCGGTGTCGTTCAGGATAAACATACGGTAATTCAGCTGAATGGTGCCGGCATCAAACTTTGTCAGATTCAGCATGGAAGTGACCAGCATTTTCAGTCGCTGGACTTCCTGCGACACAATAGAGAGATATTCCATGCGTTTGTTCTTGGGAACAGTGCCGTCCAGAATGCCCTCTACGAACCCGCTGATAATGGTCATCGGGGTACGCAGTTCGTGAGAAACGTTGGACACAAACTGGCGGCTGGATTCTTCAGCCCGTCCGGACTGACTGCCGATCTGTTCGCTGAGTGCGGCGATCAGTTCCAGATTGGAACTGGTATACTGCTCCACAGGAATGGGCTGGCTGTAGTCGCCCTGTGCATAACGCTGCAATGCAGCTTCCAGCTGTTCCAGCTGCGAATTGCCTCGCCATACCTGATAAAAGATCAGAACGCCCGCAATCAGCAGCAGTGTAAACGACAGGATCGCCATAAACAAAAAGAGATGTGTGGTATACAGATTCAAGGGCTTGGTGTATGATGCACCAAACAGATAATAAGTGTTTTCTACACCGTTTTCCGTCAGGGTGAATGTGAATCCGCGGGTGAGCATCGGCTCTACGATCGAATGATCGATCTTGCCGGAGGCTTTGTCCGTCAGGTATTCGCCGCCTTTCCGTATGCCCGCCAGCATTTCGTTGCTCAGAGCCAGGTCTGCTGCCGCGATGCTGCTGTTGCTGCTTGCTATCCGGCAGCTGCCGTCTGCATTGAACACGTACAGAAAAACGTGCATCTGTTCGGCAACTTTATCCACACTTTTCGGAATATACTCCTGCCAGAGATCCAACTGTGGGTTCTGGGTGTTGTATTCGGTGAAATCCTTCGCCATAATATCGCAGGCACGCATGGAATTGCTGTAATAATCCTGCTTATACTTGGAGATCGCATAACCGGACAGTGCAGTTACCGTAATAATGAGAACTACAGCGACCAGCAGCAGCCGGATCAAAACGGCTCTCCAGATGCGGAGCCAGTGGTGGCTTTTTTTTCGACTTTGTTCTGCTTTTTCCACGGGACTTAGTCTTCTTCTTCAGACTCAAACTTGTAGCCGACACCCCAGACGGTCTTCAAAGACCACTTGTCGGAAACGCCTTCCAGCTTTTCACGCAGACGCTTGATGTGGACATCGATGGTACGGGAGTCACCATAGTACTCAAAGCCCCATACTTCGTCCAGCAGCTGGTCACGGGTGTATACGCGGTTCGGGTTCGATGCCAGATAGAACAGCAGTTCCAGTTCTTTCGGCGGGGTGTCTACGACCTTGCCGTCTACACGCAGTTCATAACGGGTCATGTTTACGGACAGCTTGTCATAGCGAACTTCCTTGACTTCGGATTCCTCAGGAGAATTGCCCACACGTCTTGCAATTGCCTTGATACGTGCGATAACTTCCTTGGTGTCGAACGGCTTTACGATATAGTCGTCTGCACCCAGTTCCAGTCCCAGTACCTTATCAAAGGTGTCGCCCTTTGCAGTGATCATGATGATCGGCACGCTGGACTTCTTGCGGACTTCGCGGCAAACCTGCCAGCCGTCCAGAGTGGGCAGCATTACGTCCAGCAGAATGATGTCCGGCTTCAGTGCATTAAACTTTACCAGAGCCTCTTCACCATCGTACGCCAGAATCACACTGTATCCTTCGTTTTCCAGATACATCCGCAGTACGTCACAAATATTCGGGTCATCATCAACAACAAGAACTTTTTCCAATGCCATGATTTTTCACGCCTTCCTCATAATTCAGAATAGATTTGTTTTTTCGCTTCTTTTTTTGTACGAATATTGGGGGTTATACAAAAGAGAAGCGGAGCTGCTTCCGGCAGGACCGCGGAAATTCCGTCGGTCGCTGTCACATTCTTGCAATATTATTATACTATAGCACTGTGATTGATAGGTGTATATTTTATTTCTCAATTATGTTTAAATTGTAAAATGTGAAGATAGTGATTTCTACACGTGTATTTGTTAGTTTATTTTTGCATGGAAACAGATTTGCGGCTGTTTTTTCAAGATTTCATGGCAGGGCATTTGTGGATGTTGCTGTTGTTTTGGCGTTGGGAAGATTTCTTTTTTGTGAAAATGTCTGAATTTCCGGAAAATCGCACAAAAGCCCTTGATTTTTTCTGAAAAGTTGGTAAAATAGATGTTAGCACTCAGGAATATTGAGTGCTAACACATTTCGAAAACAAGTGATAATGTTATGTTGCAGGAGGAATGGATCATGACAATGAAACCGTTGGCAGACAGAGTACTGATTAAAGTAGAAAAAGAAGAAGAAAAGACCGTAGGCGGTCTGGTACTGGCGACCAAGAATCCGGCAGGCGTTCCCGCAAAGGGCAAGGTCGTTGCATGCGGCGAAGGCAAGTTCTCCCCGAACGGCACACGCGTTCCCATGGAAGTCAAGGTTGGCGATACCGTTCTGATCAGCCACAGTGCAGGTCAGACCGTCAAGCTGGACGGCGAGGAACTGACACTGGTATATGAGAGCGAGATTCTGGGCATCACAGAATAAGGGATCCCACAAGAACGATTCCACAACAGAGAAAAGGAGTTTTGACCTATGGCAAAGGATATTAAGTACAATGCAGACGCAAGAAACGGACTGATCGCCGGTATCGACAAGCTGGCAGACACCGTAAAGATCACACTGGGACCGAAGGGCAGAAACGTGGTTCTGGACCGCGAATTCGGTGCTCCGCTGGTAACCAATGACGGTGTGACGATCGCAAAGGACATCGAACTGGAAGACCCGTTTGAAAACATGGGTGCACAGCTGGTTCGCGAAGTTGCTACCAAGACCAATGATGCTGCCGGTGACGGCACCACAACTGCAACCGTTCTGGCACAGGCGATCATTCACGAAGGTGCAAAGAACATCGCTGCCGGTGCAAACCCCATGGTGCTCCGCAAGGGTATCGCAAAGGCAGTGAACACTGCGGTAAAGGTCATTCAGGAAAATTCCAAGGTCGTTAACGGCACAGAGGATATTGCAAGAGTTGCTACCATTTCTTCCGCAGATGAAAATGTCGGCAAGCTGATCGCAGAGGCAATGGAAAAGGTTTCTACCGACGGCGTTATCACCATTGAAGAAGGCAAGACTGCGGAAACCTACAGCGAAGTCGTAGAAGGCATGCAGTTCGACCGCGGTTACATGTCCCCGTACATGATCACTGACCGTGAGAAGATGAAGGTCGTTTATGATGATGCTCTGGTATTCATTACCGATAAGACCATCAGCAACATTCAGGACATTCTGCCGATGCTGGAACAGATCGTCAAGATGGGCAAGAAGCTGCTGATTATCGCGGAGGACATTGAGGGTGAGGCTCTGACTACCATTATCCTGAACAATCTCCGCGGTACCTTTAAGTGTGCAGCTGTCAAGGCTCCGGGCTTCGGCGACAGAAGAAAGGAAATGCTGCAGGATATTGCGATCCTGACCGGCGGTACTGTTCTGTCTTCTGATCTGGGCATGGAACTGGCTGATGCAAACATTGAGATGCTGGGTAAGGTTAGTCAGGCAGTGATTGACAAGGAAAACACCATTCTGGTCGGCGGTGCAGGCACTTCGGAAGCAATCGAAGAGAGAATCGCAGAGATCAAGAACCAGATTGCTGCTTCCACTTCTGATTTCGATAAGGAAAAGATGCAGGAACGTATCGGCAAGCTGTCCGGCGGTGTGGCAGTCATCAAGGTTGGTGCTGCAACAGAAGTTGAAATGAAGGAAAAGAAGCTGCGGATCGAAGACGCTCTGTCTGCAACTAAGGCAGCTGTAGAAGAAGGCATTGTTGCCGGCGGCGGTACTGCACTGATCAATGCAATTCCGGCAGTAGAAAAGCTGGTTCCGTCTTTGGACGGCGATGAAAAGACCGGTGCAAAGATCGTGCTCCGTGCACTGGAAGCTCCGCTTCGTCAGATCGCTGCAAACGCTGGTCTGGAAGGCAGCATCATCGTGGATAAGATTCGCCGCAGCCGCAAGGTTGGCTATGGCTTTGATGCATACAACGAAACCTATTGCGATATGATGAGCAGTGGTATCGTAGATCCGACCAAGGTCACCAGAAGTGCTCTGCAGAACGCTGCATCGATCGCTTCTATGGTTCTGACTACCGAGAGTGCCGTTGCAAACATTCCGAAGGAAGAACCGGCAGCAGCAGCTCCGGCAGCAGGCGGCATGGGTGGCATGTATTAAGGAAAACCGTGAGAGAACTTCTCTGACAATTTTATCGCATACAGAAAGCCGGAACATGGGTTCGCCTGTGTTCCGGCTTTTTTGTGGAAAAACAACCGCCGGCAGGGGAAATCTTCTGCCGGCGGTTGTTTGCAATATTTCAGAGTTGTTATAGTTTACTAGGGGGTTATTCAGCAGCGTTCTTTTCGTTGACCTCATCAATGAAGTTTTGTGTCTGGTCATAGATCGCGTTGACAGATTCGTTCCACGGAATCCCGCGGGAAGTGGCACGAATGCCGTTGACACTGCTGTCCAGAATGTCGGTGACATCAGAGGAAATGCCGTTGTAGTAGTCGAATACCGGATTCGCCAGAGCCATTTCGTTCATTTTGTTTTTCATCTCGATCATTTCGTCGGTCCACTCGTAGTCCTTGACGAACTGTTCGTCGCTGATCTCCTGTGCACCGTCGCTGATCTTGCTGAACCGGAAGCAGTCGAGGAACTTGCCTACGCCCTCCGGATTGTGTCCGCCCTTGACGAAGCAGTAGGCGTTGACACTGGTGGGGATATAGTATTCGTCTGCCTTGTCGTACTTCGGCACCGGTACAAAGAATACGTCCTCGCCGAACGTCTTGGACCACTGGGATTTTTCGGTGCCCAGTGCCCACAGCCCGCAGGGGTAGAACAGCAGCTTGCCCTCGCCGATGTAGTAGTCCCGCGAGGTCCAGCCGTAGTCGCCGACACCCAGAGCGATATAGTCCGACTGCCACAGCCCGTACATCCAGTTCTGATAATCTTCAATGGCTTCGTTCCGCAGGTTGTTCACCAGCTTGCCGTTTTCCAGTCCGATATAGGGAACACCGGTGGAAGCGGACAGACCGGATTCGAAATACCAGCTGTCGATGCCGTAACGTTCGTCAGAGGTATCTACGAATTCCGAGAGCATATCCTCGAAAGCGTCCCAGTCCCACTTGCCCTTTTCAAACAGTTCTGCGGGATCGTCCAGACCGTTTTCATCCATAGTCTTGCGGTTGTAGATAATGGCACACTGGTCGCCGGTGACTTCTACGATTGCCATGTAGTGCTTGTCGTTCCAGACCATGGCATCATTGGCAGCCTTTACGTCTTTCCACAGGTCGGAGTCCAGATCAATGTAATCATCATAGGGGACAAACATGCCGCGGACAGCACCCTTGGGGAATGCGTCCCAGTTGCCGCCGTAGAAAAAGTCGATGCCCTCATCGCTGTTAATGGCGTTGGCGAGGTTGTCATACCGTGCACCATAGGTGGTCTGGTGGAATTCGATCTGTCCGCCGTAGCGTTCCTGAAACACTGCCAGTTCGATGGGCGTGGTTTTTCCGGTATCGTCGGAGTTGATGTCCCAGTCTGACATCCACTTGATCGTCTTGTTTTCCAGCTCACCGGTGAGCCGTTCGTCCGACTTGGACAATTCTGCCAGCTGTTCCCGCGTGTTGGTGGACATATCTTTTTTCGGGGTGGTATCTTTGGTATCCGAACCGCATGCCGCCAGCGGTACAGTGAGTACCATTGCCAGCAGACAGTGCAGGGCGATTCTTGCACTTTTCTTCATAAACGTTCTCCTGTCTTACACAAACTCACAACCGCACGACGCGAATTTCGTCTGATACAGTGCTGCTTTACACATACTATTATTATAACATGAAATACTGCATGGGTGCAATCCGCAATTTGTACGAGATTTCATGCAGATTTCCGGTGAAATTGCCAAGGGCAATTGAAAAGGGGTATGTTATCAGATTTGTTGCAGATGTATTTTTTTTAACAAAAATATTCCTCATTATAGAAAATGATTGTTGCATTTATGATTCTGATGTGCTATAATAAGCATATTGGAAATCAGAAATGGGAGCGTGTGCAGTGCTGCGATCGCTCCGAGAGCAGAACCGAAAGGGGTTTCGGTTCGGGAGGAATTTGAGTATGAAGAAAAAACAAACGCTGCGACGCTGTGCGGCTGCCCTGACTGCGGCAGTTCTGGGGACAGTGTCCGTTCCGGTGATCGCGGTATCATCGGAATCGTACAATACCTGGACGGGATACATGCTACAGGACAGCACCGGCCGCTATCTGAGTGTGCTGGGCGGCACCGAGGGTGAGGGTGTACAGGTCGGCTTTTATGAGGCAGACGGTGCAGCACCCTACAACACGTGGTATTTCACGGAAACCAACTTGGGCGTTACGATCAAATCCGCACTGTCCCAAGGCGAATACTATCTGACAGAAAACACAAAGGAAAACAGGCTGGAGATCTCCACAAATGCGGGGCAGTTTGAATTCGGAGAGGACGGCTATCTGCGGGGATTCCGCAGCGGTGTGCAGTCGCCGGTCTATGCACAGGTGACACCGCAGGCAGTGACCGATCTGCACATGGGCGACTGGAACGATGATGGTGTTGTGGACGGCACCGATCTGGTGCAGCTGCGGCAGGCAGTGGAACAGCCACAGGTCAGCTTTATGCAGCAGGCTGTGGGCGATGCCAACGGGGACGGCGTTTTAGATGCTGCTGATGTGAAGCTGCTCCAGCAGTATCTGCTGGGAGAATCGGTTTCACTTGCAGCGGTTTCCGTGCCGGCATGTACGATCGTGCCGCCGGTACCAGAGCCGACGGAACCGGTTGTCACCACGACTACAGAGGAATCTACGACTACAACGACAACGACGGAAACTACAGTGACTACCACCACAGAAGCACCCCGTCAGGATCTGACTATGGCAGATTTCCCGTCAGATTACACCTATGCGGCAGACTGGATCTGGAACAACCGCATTGCTGTGGAAAAGTCTACGGAACGGCGAAACACCATTTTTGACCAGATCGATGCCGGAAACGGTACGATCAACTATGTGGTACGGTGGCAGTCCTACCGGACGCTGACACTGGAACAGCGGCAGCAGTTTGAAAAGCTGGTCAGCGACAGCATCAACGGCTGGAACGATTGGCTCAAGGGCTGGGACGGCTGGAAGTATGACCATGTGGACGTAAAAATTGTAGGCTGGGCAGTGCTGGACAAATCCGTTCTGCAAGACCTGCAGCCGGACGAAGTTGTCTATGACAACCTGATTTCCGACTATGACAGCACCTATGATACCTCCAACGGCGTGGATACCATTCCGGATAAGCTGCCCAGTGCCCCGTCGGAAATCTCCCGTTTTGACCACTTTGCAGACAGCAGCTATGTCTACCCCAACGGGCTGGACAGCCGCTTTGATATGTACCTGTGGGGCACACAGGGCTTCCCGAACATCGGCGGCTGCGGTGACTGGGGACAGCGGCTTTCGGATACAGCGTACCTCAACATGCTGGACGGCACAGGCATTCACGTGCTGGAACATGAGATCGGTCACGGCTTCGGCATGACAGACTTCTACGGCGGCGAAGGCGAATCCAACGGTTTCCCGCCCGGCGGTTTCCCCGGCGGAGAAAATTCTCTGATGATGGCAGGCTCTGCCATGAAGATCACCGACTTCGACGGCTGGATGCTGCGGTATATGTGGAGCAAGATCAAGGACGAGGACGGACGGTTCTCGAAGTAAAACGATACAAGGGAACGCCTTCTGCACGGTTGGGTGCAGGAGGCGTTTTTTGTGCGGTATTTTCACTGCTTTTACTTTGCGTCCTCTTGTAGTTTCTGGTTGATCTTTTGTATCTTCCGCCGGTAGACGCTGTACTGGCTGAGCCAGATGCTGAGGTAAATGCAGAGGAAAATGCCCAGATAGAGCAGCATGTTCCACAGGTTCAGACCGCACCAGCCCAGCAGCAGAGAAGCCACCCAGAACAGCGGAGTTGTAATGCAGAAGTGGGTGGCAGTGGCACGGAACAGGCTCCATGTTTCCACTTCCCAGATGACGGAACTGCCGGCATAAACAGCTCCCACCAGTCCGGACAACAGAAACTGCACAGCCACGCCGGTGCGTTCCGAGCCAAACAGGGCGGTGCATGCGGGACTGCACGGAGCGTAGGTGCCGAGGAAAAAGGCGATGATCAGGAGAATCAGATTGCACACGCAGACACCCACCGGAAAACCAATGGCACTGCGGAGCAGGATTTGTTTTTTCATAGAGAGAACCTCCTATAGTCCGAGTATGGATTTGATGTGGTTGACATAGCGTCTGGAAACATAGGCGGTTTCGCCGTTTTTCAGCTGCATGCCGATCGTGCCGGTAATGCCGAGATCCAGCCGCCTGACAAAGTGCAGGTTGATGATCTCGGATTTGGAGATGCGGACAAAGGTTTTTTCGTCCAGCAGCTGTTCCAGTTCATAGAGCCGCTGCCGCAGATAGAATTTCCCCTGCGGTGTCTGGGCATAGACTTTCTGGCTGGCTCCGTAGATGCGAATGATCTGGGATTTTTCCAGCAGGACGGCACTGTCTGCATCATAGCCCACAACGGAATCGGAACGCTTTTCGGACAGCTTTTCCACCAGTTCGCGAATCTCTGCGGTTACGGCGGCGGTGCGAATGAGAATCTCCGGCTCTTCGCACTGGCTGTCCAGTTGTATTTGTATCTTCACGCGGCGTTGTTCCTCCTTTCGCGGTGTTGTCTATATCATAGCATATTTTGCAGAACGCCTCAAGCGGTTTGCGACAAGCGGTGGATTTTTGCGGGTGAACGGCGGTGACAACCCCCCCGCATTTCCCCGCAGAAACCCCACAAAAAGAAAAAAATCTGCAAATGCTATTGCATTTCCCGAAAAAGCCTGTTATAATAGAATAGTATGCTGCAGTGATACACTGCACCGGAAGCTGGATTCCGGAAACAAATCCTATTTTGAAAAGTGAGGAATTTCTTATGCCTGCAAATATTGTAGTCGGTTCACAGTGGGGAGACGAAGGAAAGGGTAAGATCATCGACATCATGGCATCTCGTGCAGATGTGGTGGTTCGTGCAACAGGCGGCAACAATGCCGGTCACACCGTTGTCAACAACGGCGAAGTGTACAAGCTGCACCTGATCCCGTCCGGTATTCTCTATCCGGAAACCCTGTGCCTGATCGGTGCCGGCGTGGTTCTGGACCCGAAGGACTTCATCTCTGAACTGGACAGTCTGGAAAGCCGCGGCATTTCTACCGCAAACCTGAAGATCGATCCCCGTGCACACGTGGTAATGCCGTGGCACATTGAGCTGGACGGTCTGTCGGAAAAGTTCCGCGGCAACTCGGACATCGGCACCACCAAGCGTGGCATCGGTCCGACTTACATGGACAAGTACGAACGCTGCGGTCTGCGGATCTATGATCTGGTACATCCGGAAATTTTCGCAGAAAAGGCACGGACTACCGGCACACTGAAGAACAAGATCATCACTGCTGTTTACGGCGGCAAGGCGTTTGATCTGGACGCAGTGATTGCAGAGTATACCGAATACGGAAAGCGTCTGGCAAAGTATGTGGACGATGTTTCCGTTCTGACCTATGAGGCGAACAAGGCAGGAAAGACCATTATGTTCGAGGGTGCACAGGCAACCCTGCTGGACATTGACTTCGGTACTTATCCGTATGTTACCTCTTCTCACCCCATTGCAGCAGGTGCATGCATTGGTACCGGCGTTGGCCCGAAGATGATCACCAACATCATCGGCGTGGCAAAGGCATACACCACCCGCGTGGGCAAGGGACCGTTCCCGACAGAACTGAATGACGAAACCGGCGACACGATCCGCAACAAGGGCGGCGAATTCGGTACCACTACCGGCAGACCCCGCCGTACCGGCTGGTTCGATGCTGTCATTGTACGGCACTCTGTCCGCACCAACGGTCTGGACGGTCTGGCAATCAATAAGCTGGACACCCTCAGCGGCATCGGCACCCTGAAAATGTGCGTTGGCTATCAGAAGCCGGACGGCACAGTACTGAAAGATTTTCCGGCAGCACTGGAATCTCTGGCAGACTGCTCGCCGATCTACGAGGAATTCGAAGGCTTTGACGAAGATATTTCCGGCTGCAAGAGCTTTGACGAACTGCCGGAAGCCTGCAAGAAGTACATCGCACGGCTGGAAGAAGTCTGCGAGTGCAAGGTAGTCATGGTCGGCAACGGACCGGACAGAAGTCAGATTCTGGAACGGTAAGCAATCCGTTATTGCAATAAAAATACAAGGGAAACACTGCATAAAGCTTGTGCGTAAGATGCGTCGTCAGATTTTTTGGCAGATTGCATAGAAATTCCGCAGGCAGACTGTATGTCTGGCAAGGGATTTCTGGGCAATATGACG
>ERZ791641.1396-NODE-1396-length-10993-cov-2.819254_pt1 | contig 10993 bp, 11 predicted proteins | sample MGYA00510055_ERZ791641 | MGnify/ENA primary metagenome ERZ791641 (study PRJEB30046, sample SAMN00715226) | human gut metagenome | study: EMG produced TPA metagenomics assembly of the A metagenome-wide association study of gut microbiota in type 2... | reverse complement strand
GACTATCACTTATTTAAGTGATATTGGTTGTCTGGAGATTCATGGGGCCAGTCTAAACATTATTTTAAACTCCAATCTTGCGTAAGAGAAAGTTGATATGTCATTAGTAGGATATAATAGTAAAATCATAATAACCATCGCGCTGATATCGTTGCTCTCTGCATGCACCAGAGAAAATTCATTAAAGGAGAATCAAAATAAAAGAAGTGGCGAATCCCAAGCGATAGTAGATGCAAGACAGTTCTTTAGCGAACACCCGGAATATATATCTTCAGCAGAACTGGAGCAAAAGCTATATCGCGAATTTGCACAGGTTACTACAGTTCCAGCTTATAAAGAGATGAGTATGTATCAATTGCTTGTCATTTCATAAGATCGTTTAACTCATTAAATAATGAATCTACACGGTTTTTGCGTGTAGATTCTTATAAATTTCTGACTACGACAGATGTTTAATTTTTTAAATTATCGTCTTTATTCTCGATTTCTTTCTCTTCACCTTCAATGAATTTATCTTCTGAAGAGAGCTGTTCATCTGGAACAGGTTGTCCAGCATTCTCCACATCTTCAAGCCACAGCAGAAGACGTAATATTTCATCTATATTTTCGAAGCTAACATAATCGTAGCGACGATGGGTAGCATAAATTTTTCGTGCTAATTTTTTATCTGTGATAATTGGTATTCCGATTTCCTTTGCATATTTCCTTACGGCTAAGGCCACCTCATTAGTTTCTCTTACAGAAATCAATGGAATAGGTGAAAGATGTGGCTTAAAGTATATCCCTATTGCAATGTGAGTAGGGTTGGCAATCATCAAACGACTATTACTGACATCAGACTTCAATTGCTCAGAAAGAATTTCCTGATGCGCTCTCTGCGTTTAGACTTAATTTCTGGATTTCCTTCTTGCTCCTTGTATTCTCTTTTAACTTCTTGTTTATCCATTTTCATATCTTTCATAAATAAAAAATATTCAGCGATAAAATCAAAAATTAAGACAATTATCATACTGCCGAGACAATACAGTATGAGAAGGAATAGCATCTCTCCCCAATCTGATAATAAAGATATGATATCTCCATCAAGAGTTTTAAAAAGCAGTGATTTATGATTACTCCAAAATACTTTGTTCGCCAATGCAAAAAAAATAATATAAAGAATTGCTTTAACAAATTCTTTTACGGTTTTTAAGCCAAATATACGCTTTAAGCCATTTACTGGATTCAATGAATCAAACTTAAATTTAACAGCTTCAGTTGCTAATTGCATTTTACTTTGAAACCAGGAGACAAGTATTGTTGTGAACATGCAAACCAGCAAAAAAGGAATGATCGTTTTCAACCAACCAACCCCCATAGCTTTAAAATAGTCCCAAATATCTGGTTTAGCGTTATGATCAAGGATGTATTCAAGAATCGACATAATGTGATGCACATCAAAAACATATCCGAGATATAAAGTACCCACAAGCATTATTACAGAGATGGTTAAGTCTCTACTTTTTAGAATTTGCCCTTTTTTAGAAGCATCCTGGAGTTTCTTTGTGTTGGCTTTTCAGTTTTATTGGCCATGAAACACTCTATTTCTCAATGTATAGTTGCAATTGTTCTGGGAAAAAGGATAACGGCATTACTCGTTCAGCCAGTATTGGGCCAAAATAAATAATTAATATTAAAAATGCCAGCGCACTTTTGACAGTCAGTGAAATGGCAAAAGCATTTAGTTGTGAAGCATAACGTGCCAGCAATCCCAGGACAGCCTCACCGCCCAGCATAACGGCAATCACGGGACTTGCGTAAACGATAGTATGAGTCATTATGTTATTAATATATGAGAATAAAGGCTCTAATTTAGGAAGATTAAAATTGCCTGAAGGCCATAAATTATAACTTTGCCAAAGAGTTTCCAGAATAAAGTTCAATCCACCGTTAGTAAGATAAACCGCTGCAGAGAATAGGTTAAATAATCTTGCTAATTCCGAAGTATCGACACCTGTAGCAGGATCCAAAGTACTACTTAACGTTGCACCACGTTGGTTATCGATAAAACTACCTATAGCAAGGAAAATCCAAAACGGGGATGATAATAAGCAAGCAATGAACAGCCCTATGATAATTTCTCTGGCAGCAAACAAAGCGATATCGATTTCATTTAAGGTCGATAATTCATAGTGGTAATGCTGAACTAATGCACATGATACCACTATTATTATTGGATGACGGACTACTGTTGGTATATTCCCACTGGCGAAAAATGGTAACAAATAGAAAGTTGGTGCCAATCGGCAAAAACCGAGCGCTGTAGCAGCCAGCAGACTATGCAACTGATAGAGTATCGCCTCCCCCATCCTATCCTCTCGCGAATGCTAAATTCAGCATTTCGATACCAAACGAATATAATTTTTCACCATACCATCCGCTCATTAAAAAAAAGCAAATACTTACGCATAATAATTTGACGCCAAATGGCAACGTCTGTTCTTGTAACTGTGTTACCGTTTGAAAAAGCCCTACCAATAAACCAACAAATGTCGCAACTGCAATAGGTCCTGCAGACATAACTAAAATCAGATACAGCGCCCTATTCCCCGCAAAAACAATATCGTCCATATTTTTTTCTCAGGGATTAATGGATAGGTCAAAATATTGTAAAATGAGTCCTTTTGATAACATTGTCCAACCGTCCATCGCGACAAACAAAATTAATTTTATCGGTGTAGATATGGTTACCGGACTCATCATCATCATACCTAACGTTAACAGAACGCTGGATATAACCAGATCCACTACAACAAAGGGTAAATAGATATAAAAACCTATAATAAATGCACTTTTTATCTCACTCAACGCATATGCCGGGAGTAACGAGAAAATTGAAATATTATCATCATCGAATATCTCTTCATTGTCTTCAGAGCTATTCACCTTCTGAATCTTTTCAAAAAAGTTAACCAACTCCGGTTCGGAATATTTTATCAAATATGATTTATAACCACTCATGCCTGTCTCAACAAAATTAACAACCGACGCTACATTATTGAATGAAAGATTCTCATTCTGACTGTTATAATATATTTCCTTCCCAACCGGCATCATTACAAACATTGACAATAGCAAAGCAACCCCATTAAGTGTCATATTTGATGGCACTTGCTGAAGCCCCAGCGCGTTTCGGACAATAACAAAAACAATCGAGAATTTAATAAAATATGTCCCGGATGCTATTATAAACGGCAATAGTGTAAATAATGATAGTATAGCTATCAGCGAAATGCTATTTGATATTATTATGCCCTGATAACCAAGAATGAATCTCTACGCCCAATTTATCATCCACTTCAACAAGTTCTCCATAGCCAGTTAGCGCGCCATTTACACGTATTTCTATATTTTTCTCAGATTCAGAAAGCAGAGATATTATTCTTTTTGCACAGAGTTCGTCTATTTCATATAGATTCATTATTTTCTTACCAAGAATAAACTCAATTTTTACAGGCAAGTCTTCAAAACTATTAATCATCTGATCGTCATTTTCATCATAAATCTCACTCTCGTTTTTTTTGATATCAAAATCATCTGTTTCAAAATCTTCCTCGTACTCAAAATGATCAGCCATTTTTAACTCCTCTGGATAAATTAAATCAAAAATTTTTGTATTATAAATAACCGCATAAGCCAAATTATTTGAGATTAATAAAACATCACCAACTTCAATATCAACAAGACTTCTGTAACATGTTTTACTAAATCCAATTACAAAATGAATGGAGCAATATAACGATTTTTTGTCTAACGCTGGAGCGTTTCCGTATTGGCAGACTGTGACTTTATCTAACCAAAGATTCAATTCCCCTGTCCATATTCTTATTAGTGGTTGAGCAGGGCTCAATACTCCATCAAATACTTTACCTACGCGCAAACGATTATATTTTAGTTCAGGATGCTTTAGATTTAACGGGGAACTGGATAAACTGAGCCATTCCCCTATTAACCTTTCCGTTTCTGGCATTAAAGCCATCCCAGCGAGCTCAGATGAAATTAAGGGAAATATTTCTCCAAGCAATACCCATCCAGACCAGCTGCCACTCTCTTCTGCTATCGGTAGCCATTTAGCACTAAATTCGGGCATTAATAATGCAACATCTTCGCCATTTTCTTTCCAATTTTGAAAAGTGGTTTCAAACGTATGAGTGTTTCGATTTACTTTCCTCAGACCGAACATTAACTTTCATCCTTCTGATCGTTTTCGAATTTGCTTTCATTTTCTTGCTCCTCATAAGGCTGATGTCGTTGTCCTTGTCGTTCATCTTGCTCAGTCAATACCCAACGTTGTGCTGTAACTCATTATGAAAACTATTTAATTCCCTCATCATTGATAAGATTGGACATCTCTTTCAACATGAGAGTCATTGAAGCTTTCGACCAATTTAGCGGAATGATAGGGCTTGGCGCTTCATGCAAAGTTCCCGACTTGTGGATATAGTTATAGCTTTCGGGAAGTGCCATTTCTGGTACGCTCCTGCCATTTGCACCAATCATATTCTCGCCTGTTATTTGGGCCAATGATCTATTCATAAATTGCACTGAGTCATTCAAATACTCTTCTTTTCTTGATTCTTTATAAACAATTGCTGCTGATTTTGCATACCATGAGTCAAAAAACCATTCTGCTTCTGTTGATGGAATAAAGCTCTTTTCTCTTTTCACATGTGAATTTTGATCGGTATCGGTTTTAATATCATTGAACCAAAAATTTGCCGACTGATAATTATCCTTCTCGTATCTTTTTATACCATACGGACCTGCTAGTTTTTTAACTATTTTTAGAACCTGCTCTTTTCTTCTGGTGTTTATCTTTGCAAGATTTGCAGGATAAATAACATTAAGTAAAGCCGCATCGGCTTCTCTGTAATGTTTATCTTTTTCCAGATAACCTGGGGATTCTCCCCCTAAATCAAGCTGTAACGTTATTCTTTCATAACCTTTATCTATGAGGTGGTTCAACCTCGTTGTTGAAAGAGGTTCATCCAGTTCATTGGCTTTAGCTTCGCGTAGTAAATCAGAGACAAAAACAGAGTCTTTCTTCGAGAGTAAGTTCGACAAACGTTCCAGTCCAGAGGTCACCAGTGCAACGGAAGATGTGTTTAATCGGGCATCTTCTTCCCATGCTCCGGAATCTTCCATAACATAGAAATTGGCTTTATCCAGATAAGCAATCAGCAGCGCAACCGATTTTAATCGGTCACCTTTTTGCCAATCTTCAGCGTTAATTGTACCAGTGTCGATTGCTTGTATAAGGAGATCAAGGTAAAGACCTAAAGCATCATTTTGTTTATGGTTCCACAGCTGCGGCTTGCCTTCTTCCTGCACATCTGCCATCACGGGGGAGTTGCTGTCAAATCGGATATGCACAGCATTCATTTGCCCGGGAACTCCATCCAGTCGTTTGGGGTTGCTAATGACGTCCTGCATCCGCTTAATCTGGTCGGGCGTAGACATATAATCCCACAGGGTGAGCAGAACCTTTTTTGCGGCTACACTATTTCCCTGATCTGATACTAATGCCATATAGCCCCATAAACTATCCCTCAGCCAGACAGCATCATAGTGGGTTTCTGCCGCTGTTTTGTCATCTTCGAAAGTAGAAGCAAGAATAAATGTTCCCCAGGGTTTCTCCGTCAACGTTAACTTTCGTGTGTTTTCTGTTAATGTTAACAACCCTTGAATTTCGTCTTTGGTATAGTGGCTCTTTATTTCATTTTTTAATTTGGCTGAGTGAATCAGAAGACGATAATTATGGTACTTATCTGGATTTAACGATAAATAACTTTTATCTGTTGCTGCCCCCGTGGAATTAAGAATGTTAAATACAGATTCACTCGTCACTTCTGCCCCTGTCGCCTGGCATGTGCCGCACGAAAATATACCAGCGAGCAGAAGAGTTAATGCAGATTTCCCTTTCATAAAATATTCCATCAATCGTTTGTTAAAAGCGTAGATAACCACTTATTTAACAACTTGAAAATAAGGTGTTTTACCTGGGTTGTTACAAAAGGATTGCATTGCGTAAACGCTTTTTATTTACAACAAAATGGGGAAGTATTACGGCGATTGCGAAAAGTCTGAAGCGATTGAATTAAGATAATATAGAAAATCAGATACAGCAAAAATGGCAGATTGATGAGGTGAAGATAAATTGGAGCGGGCGAAGGGAATCGAGGAAACCCATAATAACCTGCTGTAAAATAAAGATTTTGTGATCAATCATAGGTAACTGATTACGTGATAATAGAGGATCATTATCGTGTCGATCAAGAGCCAAGCATACTTATTTAAGAGAAAAGATGGGATCTGGATGTTTCAGATTTTTGTTCCTAAATACTTACGTCATCTTTACCCTTACAAGTTGTGGAGAAAAAGCACATCTACACGAGATCTGAATGAGGCGAGAAGATTCAGAAACCATCTATTATTAGAATGGGAGGAACTAAAGCGGAAACATAATCCTGATAACCCCGAAAGGAGGTTACAACAAGCTATTGAATCCTTACATTCAGAGGCAAGGGCCAATAAAAACACGCAAAGAGCCGTAAAACGCGGTTATGCATCGCCTTCCCTGTGCCTAATACGTGACGAATACGCCGAATGCTACAGAGAGCGTCGTTCATACTCAACACTACAGAAATCAGCAAGGGCCGTTGAGCTATTTTTACAAAGCATTCAGAAAGATGATATTCATATTGAGAAAATAGGCAGACGGCTTGTAACAGTATTCTTAGATGACCAGAAGCAACGAGGAGCAGCCGATCAATCTCGTCAAAACTGGCTTACATGCTTAGGATCGCTCTATGAATTTGCTAAACGCCGTTATGACGGAATACCAGACAGTAACCCTTTTCACGGTCATAACCTCGAAGCACGTCGCACAATCGAGAGTTATCAACCGTTTACACCTGAACAAATGCAAAAGCTACTTGATGCAGCGGAGCCGGAGATCAGAAATATTATTTTAATGGGCTTGTTTTCAGGATGCAGATTAGACGAACTGGCAAGCCTGAAAAAGTCAGAAGTTGTAACTGTGGAAGGAATACGCTGTTTTTATATCAGCAAAAGTAAGACTAAAGCAGGGATCAGGCACGTTCCGATACATTCGAGACTATCGATTATTGTCGATGAATATTTAAATCATAATTATGGTGAATATTTGTTCCCTCACTCGAACAAAGTAAAAAGAATCGACGGTAAGAAAGGCCCTTTCTATTCTCAAGCATTCTCACGTTTACGTCGTAGCGTCTTGCCAATCGCTACAAATAGACAATGCTTTCACAGCTTGCGCGGGATGTTTATCACTTGTCTTGATCGTGCCGGAGTGCCTGAACAGCGGATCGGAGCCATTACCGGACATACAGAGCAGATAGCTAAAACAGAAGCCTTTCGCACCTACTCACAAGGGGCAAGCATTCAAGAATTAGCTGAATATGTAGAATTAGTAAGATATGAATTAAATATTGATTTTAAGGCTTAAAACAACGCCATAGGCGCAATAAAGAGGCTTCCTTGTAATGGGAGCCTCTTTTAGGATTATCTCGTTACGGAGCATTTTATAGTACCGCTATTGTTATTGTTTAAATACTGGCGTTATAACGTCCTCACCTGTACTCGTAGGTGCTTTTTGTGGTGTCGGGTTAACCTTAGTTTTAACACTGCCACCTGTCGATTTATTGCTCTGTGTCTTTGTAGCAATAGCGTTAGTGGTTGCATAGCTCACAAGGCGTATTTGTTCGAATTCAAGATTAAAGAGCAATGATTCGCTGGCTTCTTCTTCGTAATCAATCCCAACCAGCACCACATTGTCAAAATTACGATGTTCTGTTATCAACATGAAGGGCTGGCGTGAGTCCATGATCTGATTTAGGTATTCAAGCATAAGCATTCTACGATTGCCGTTAATACCCGCGTTCTTAAGCATATCAGGGTTAAGCTTCAATACTGTTTCACTTACGCGCCCTTGCAATGAAAACTTATTGTTCTTGATCTGGATGTGATCGGACACCATAGCCCCATCCTGAACGGCATAGCTTGTTACGTCCGCATTGCGACTAACTTTTGTCGATTCCACGCTGTCAAAGCTGAGAGCTTGATACTCTGCATACGCAGCATTAGCACCACTGCCGAGGTTAGAGGTGATGATAGCGAAACCGTTCTGTCCTTTCGTCGCTTTCGCGTTAGAATCGTTACTTGTGCTGTTTACTTGTGATTCTGTCGGTCGTCCGATGGTTAAAGCACCATAAGCCATAATTTGTAATCCTTATTTAAGGGGGCTAAACAGCCCCACAGCGATGATTAATAGGTTGACCCGCCTGACATAACGCCCAGGGTTAATAGCTTGCTAAACTCAGCGGCAGAGGCTTTAGATTTGAAGTCGATATAATCGCTCAATCGTCCGGTATCACTCTGAATAGTTAGCGGCACTTGTGCATTAACTTGTAATTCAGGTGCAAAATTGAGAACAGGCGCAAATGTGTAGGCTGGAGCTTGCATAGCTTGCTGTGCAGCACTGTTTTTCAGGTTGGCAATGTTTTGCCCTGTAACGTCATATTGCATTGCAGCCTGACCGCCAGAAGGAGAATCATCACCATTAACAAAAAAGCCCTTAATAGTATTAAACAGAGAGTTACTATTATCCGGTGCAGTTGTTGCAGTGCCAGCGCCTTTATATTGATCAGGAGTGAGATTATCTAAATTCTTCTTCATTCCTTCATTACTTAAAGGAGGGGCATCACCTAAATTCTTCTGAATAGCTGCCGTCTTCTCGTCATTTTTCATCAACCAGTTGATAGTTTTCATGATCGCATTAAGCAGCCCCCCTACAGCCTCGCCCAATTTGGTAAACATTGGCAGCATTGCAACCATGCTCTTTTTAAATTCTTCAATCACAGCAGGATCGAGAGATTTCATAAAGCCATCAACAAAGGCGATCCCTTGTGAGTCAGAAAGTCCGGTAAGTGCATTATTCAGTTCACGGAATTTAATCACGCTTTCCTGTTGTGCCTGCGTTATCCAGCGTCCTGATTCTTTTTGTTCACGGGCTGATTGTTCCACTTCTTTAGCGGATCGTGTCCAATATTTGGAGGTCAACATAAGGTCATCTCCCAGGTCTTCAAGCCGTGACCCCACCTGTGCATCAGAATAACCTTTCGCCACCATTCCTTGTGTTGCTTTACTTATTAAACCTGCCGGATTATTAGCGAAGTCTTTTAAATCTTTCTTAGTTAAGAAACCTTCGTTTAATAAAGTATTAATACCTGAATCGCCGCCCTTCCATTCCCCTTTACCAGTTTTTTTATCAACTACATATTCAGTCTCATCATAAGATTTGGTTGCACGTTCACGCACATCTTTCATTTGGTCGAGGTATTTACGTTTCCCTTGTTCGCCCATCATTGAATCAACGCCGTTTTTATACGCCCATTGCTCAATATTATTCATCTGGTTAACGTCTACACCGCCCAGCTTCGCACGGCTATATAATTCACCTTGTGTCTCAGCATTGGCAAAACTATTAGCAACGAATTCGTTTGCTTTACTCATAGCCAAGAATGCAGCGCCAGCGCCTAAGCCGCCCAGCATAACAGCAGCAGCACCGCCGCCAATACTCCCGCTACCCTTAACAGGTGCATAAGCTTTAGCATGAGCGTTACGATTGCCGTTAATCTTACGTTGTTGCTGTTGAAGTCGTTTCATTTGGCTATTCATACGTGCCAGGCTAATAGCGCCCTTCTCATATTCGTGTGCAATAGCTTTAGCTTGTGCAATAGCTTTGTATTGTTCAGACACATTAAGACGATTCATTGCACTAATACTTGATCCAACATCTAACAGTTTTAATTCTGCTTTCTCTTTGCGTGCTGCCAGGGCTTTTTGTTCTCGCGCCGCTACACGTTGAGCCGCTTTTTGTGCTTTGAGATTTGCCTTATCTACCTGTGCTTGCTTTTTAGCAATATCGTCTACGTCTTTTTTTGTTTTAGCTGTTGATTGTTTGTGTGTCTTAACACGTATTTCTACGTCTTTCACGGCTGACATTTGCTTACGGAGTTTTTCAACTTCTGCTTTAGCTTTATTCAGGCTTTTATGATCGGTAACAAAGGTTACTGTATTTTTTAAAGTAGATACAGAAATATCTAAACTCATTGTTGGGTACTCCTTTTATTATTTTACAGGGTTATTCATCACATACTGAATAGCCGCGATTGCACTTACATTGTGGTAATGTGCATATTGACGCACACGATTATGATCCACATCCAGAAAACGGCATAAGGCGCTAACGTTTACAATGGATTCATCGGTGTTTTCTGCCAGTGTGCGCACTGCTTTATATAATTCTACTTGTTTGTTTTGTTCGCTCATGATTTTTCTCTCAATATTTAATAGACGGTATAAACGAAAAAAGGGCAAAGAGATCCGTTACTGTATTTGCTTTACAGGTTAGTTAATCCCTTTTGCCCTTTATCGCCAGCATTATTTTTTAACGTGCTGGAGCGTTATTATTCTTACTGTGCTTCAGAGAAGATAATCGCTTTAGCAACTACTTTCTGAATGAATGGCAGGTAAGCCGTTTCGGTGCACACTGACGGGAACATAAACTGATCCTGTGTCAGATATTGGTGATGTGTTTCCGCATCTTTACCGTGTTCGGCATGACGGACCGCGACGCCTGTATGCAGCACGTAAGCTTGAACATCAGCAGGGAACAGCGGGAACAGCGGGATCACAACCAAACCATTTTCACCGATTTCTGCAACGATTGACGGGAAGTCACTAACATCAATAACAGTCACCTGTGCAAGCTGGAAAGCATCATACGCTGGGTTATCAGCTACGATCTTAGTTACTGCCGCGCTTGCCTGTGCATTGCTGGAGTAAACAACCTGATCTTTCAGCATATCGTTGTAACGCAGACCATCAGCAGCGCCGCCAGCAGCCAGCACAA
>ERZ791641.1389-NODE-1389-length-11054-cov-2.646513_pt1 | contig 11054 bp, 6 predicted proteins | sample MGYA00510055_ERZ791641 | MGnify/ENA primary metagenome ERZ791641 (study PRJEB30046, sample SAMN00715226) | human gut metagenome | study: EMG produced TPA metagenomics assembly of the A metagenome-wide association study of gut microbiota in type 2... | reverse complement strand
ACTCTTTCCACATACTGCACACTTTGCCATCGTAAGCACCTCCTTACCTTTATTCCTGATGGTCTCATTTATCCTGTCATTTCTGTCAGTGTTATTAGCACAACATGAACATAATACCAAAAATCAAACAGAAATGCAAGAACAAAATTTAATTTTTTGCTTTTTGCGCTTTTTCCTTTTTGGAAGGAACATATTTGTCCAAAAGATCAGGAACCATATCCAATACTTTTGTAATGCTATCCTGATTTTTTACATTGACAAGCTTCGTCTCACCATTGCGGATCACTAAGATCGCACTCGGCTGGATCTTTCCGCCCATACCTCCGGCACTGTTTTCTTTCTTGCCCGGCTCTGCGAAAGCACCTGCAGCCACACCAAAGCTAACGTCCACCAGTGGCAAAATGATCGTTCCATCATCAAATTTCACGGCATCACCCACAACGGTCTTTCCGGTAATAAATCCTTCCATCCCCTGAAATAAGGATCCTACATTTGCGTTAAAAGAATTGTCTGCCATTTACTTTTCCTCCTTCCACTTCTCCCATTCGTGTAGAAGCTTTCTGCCATCTTTATTTTTTATTATGCGCCACGCAATACAAATTAATGTAATCATGCGGATTCTTCCACGAAATGAAACATTCCCCTCTATGCGTTTCTGCTCAAAATCCGGAATGATCTGTACTCCGTTCCCATACCATGCATAAAAAAGTGCGAGCACTCCCAGCAGCTCACCGGTAGAACACGGATCTCCGGTTCCAAATATTACTTTACCGCGCATACGCCGCGGATGTATTTGTTTCCATAAATGTATCACATTCTCTTTGACGATGCAAATAAATGCTTTTCCCGCATCACTGCGCAAAATATCAACCAGATCCTGCACAGATTGTACTTTTTTCTTAATCTTTCGCACAATCTTTATTACATTTTGAAGCCAAAGAAACAACTGTCGGATCCCCCGCGGCTTTTTCTCTCTTTCATCAGCCTGCCTAAAAGCCGATCGCTCTTCTCTTTGATCAGTCGTCTGCTTAGAAGCAATCTGCTCTTCTGTCTTGTCAGACTGCTTCTTAGGTGCTATCTGCTTCTCTTGTTTAGGTGCTGTCGGACTCTTCTCCAAGTTCACAGAGGGCGCTTTCTTCTCCTGTTTCGATGATCCCTGTGTTTTTTGAACTGTTTCGGCTGCCTTCTCAGCTTTTCGCTTCTGTGCTTTTGGGGCAGAAGACTTTTTAGAACGGCGTTTTTTATGTGCGCCGTCACTGCGCAGGATCGGCACGCCAAAAACACGGACTTTCCACTGCAGATCCTTTTCAGTGATCAGGATGGGCACACGAAGCACAACACCTAACCATCGAATACTGATCTGTGCTTTTTTATCATCGAACGAGATCTTTCCGCAGTAACGCACTGCCGCAAACAATATCGCCAGTGCCACGATAACAAGTACCGCCAAAAGGATCCCTATCACTTTTGCTATGGTAACCAAAACCAATAATATGATCTTTTCCATCGCCCGGTCTGTCACCTCCCCGTAAAATAAGCACGGATCGCATCGGAATCAACGCTCCCTCGATCACGATAGACATCCGTGATCATTTGCTGCAACAGCTCCACAGCACTGTCATAAGAGGCCGCCAACCCCACTACTTGTACACCGCATTCCTTTTCATAGCGGAACCATAACGTTCTCGACGCATAGATTTCCAGGCTGTTCGCAGGATTACGCCCCAGCACTACACAAAAGCATCCACGCAGCCCCTTTTTCTCGACCCGTTTCCGGTATCGAGCCGGATGTCTGGCCACCTTATCATCGGTATACAACTTCTCATCCCACCAGATCATAACACCTCCGCCTTTCCGCACTGCTACTTATCATACTTCCTCCAACTTTACATACCTATAATCGCTATCGAACCACATATTGCTTATTATGTCAGCAATATGTGAGCCTAAAGCAATAGTGGGTATGCAAAGTTGGGTGTGATTACCGGATCATTTCGAGGATCAGTTGTTTGGATGCATACTTTTCTGCTTCATCGTCACATTGGTTCAGTGCGTTCATCATGTAGTCTGCGATCTCCTGTGCACTCTTGAAAAAGGTTGGTAATTTTTCCACAGTGGCGGCCATGATGGCACGGCGAAACATACGGCTGCGTCCTTGAAATAACTCTTTCAATTCACTAAGCAGTTTTTCTGTTTCCTGCTCTGCGATCTCTGCCGTCACGATCCCTGCTGATTCCTGACTCTCCAATGGTGCAAAGACACTGCTCGAATTAAGCTGTGACAAATGATGCAGTTTGATAAAAGCATCACTAAGCCCTGCTGCCTCAATTTCCTCTGCTCGTCCTTCCAATAGTTCATCCAGTGCCGCTTCCGCTATATTAACAGACTGATATAACTTTTCCTGTTGGCCTTCAACCGCAGGAAGCTTCTCGGCAAGCCAATTTAAGCGATCCTCTTCTGTCAAAAGATCCTCCCTCTGCCAAAGATCAATCTCTTTTTCCAAAAAGAGTGCATTGATGCCTCGGATCACATCATCTACTACCGTCATTTTCTCTTCATCAACACAATAAGGTTCTGTCACCACTAACGTATACACACCATTGATAATCTGTCCAATCTGCATATACAGATCAGATAGATCATTGAGCTTTGAAGCACTGACTCGTACTTTTTCTGCATACAATTCATATAATGTGCGATCCATATGCTCGTAGTCTGCTTCCATCAATTCCTGAAGCACACCGGCAAATTCCGTAAAATACTGTTCCTGTGCAGGATGCTTATACAACATGGCACTGGTACGGAACATATACAAAAATCCCTCCAATGATTCTATCTCACTGCCCTTATAAACGGAAATGCAGTTTTTGATCAGATCAAAATAATGAGAACGGGTCATTCGCATCGGAAGCTGTCCCAGTACCACGCGTAAATTATCATTGATCGTCACATTATCATTTGAACCAAAGATAAAATTCATAACCTCCTGTGCAAATGCAGTGTCTTCCGGCAAAACTTCTTTCTCATCAAACCGATATTGAATACGGTTTAAAATATATTCATATACGACAAAGCAGTCCACATATCCGGTCAACACCTGCATACGGTCGATTACTTCCGTACGCATTGCTAAAATATGATCGACCAACTGTTTTCTCTGTGTATCATCCAATGTATCAGACATCGCCTGTCCCACTGTCTCATTCAAAGAAGTGATCATTTCCTTTGCCATCGCAATATATGGGTTGATATCTTCTGTGACCACCTCGTAAAACATGTAATATTCCATCATCAATTTGATCCTTGTATATCCATCATGAAGGATCATGCTCTGCTTCAGATACTCTGGTAACAGATCCCCAACTTCTTTATTACTATGTAATTTATTGACACACTCTCGTAACTTATTGCTCATATTTTTACCTTTCTATTCCGTGATGACCTGACATCCATATTCTGTCAGATCATCAAATTTATGACATTTTTACCACCCTGTTCCTGATCAAATTACCAAGTCTGTAACAATACCCAGCTATCAAACCATTTCAAATACTTAGTTGCAAATGCCGGATCGATCGCAAGCCCGGACAACACCGGATAAAATAGGATAAATAACCCGATCGCACAGGCAACATAGACATAGATCGCCGGTTTGATCTTTGGTTTCCATTGTGCCAGCTTAAAGAAGCTGTATCCCACCATAGCGGCAACGAAAGGTACACTTGGAAAATAATGATAAATAAATACCACACGGCTTACCAAGAACCAAGGTGCATACTGTGACAGATACCCGATCAGCAAAAATCCAGCCTTGCGGTCTTTCTCTTTCCACAGCAGATACAGCATATAAAACGCTGCCGGAATGCCGGCCCACCAAACAAGTGGATTACCAAAGGCACTGATACCCTCACGCAGATTGCCAATCGTTCCGGAATAATACCAGATCGGTCTTGTCATGATCGGCCACTCATACCATTTGGAAGAATACGGATGATCCGCTTTCAAAGCAGAATGATAATCGAACATCGTTTTCTGTGCATTGATCACGCGCGTCAATAAGTTATGGTCTGTTCCATCATTAAATGGAATATAAGACAATATATAAATGATCGCCGGAACTGCCACAAAAAAGACGCAACAGAATCCAATCGTCTTCCAAAAATAACTGCTAAAATTATCAATAATATACGCATGTGAAATACCATTCGTCTGACCGCGTGGTGTCTTGCAGGCAATGACATATTCACGGTATCTGCGATACATATGCAGGAAGAACAATATACACAGACCTACCGAGGAATAAATTCCGGTCCACTTACTGGCCCAGCTAAGCCCCATTGCAACACCGCAAAGTCCAAGCGGTATGAATGTCTTTTGCAGCTTTGTGTCGTAAAAACTCTTCTGCAGATAGCAGTACATGAAGTAATACGACAACATAATAAACAGTGTAACAAACACATCGATCGTCGCTATTCTTGTCTGCACGAAATGCATAAAGTCAAACGCAAACAATAACGTTGTCACAATGCTGATCCATTCCTTGTTGAAGAAACGTTTGGCAAACAAATAAATGATCGGAACCATAAATACTCCGAATAAGGTTCCCATAAAACGCCATCCGAATGGATTCATTCCAAACATGAGTACACCGCAGGCGATGAATATTTTACCAAGTGGCGGATGCGTGTTTTCATAACAGTACAGCTTATGTATCATCTCGTATGCCGTACGTCCATGATAGATCTCATCAAAGTACGTACCGTTCATTGCACTGGCACGTCCCTCAAATTCATCCTGCTCATCAAACAAAGTCTTATACTCATCTCGATTCACAGGCTCCAATTTTTTGCCATTGCTATCCAAGAACACAAGCTCTAACAGACTATCCTCGTAATTATCCTCCGTCGGAGAAATTTTGACATATCTTGCCTGAACATTCAATGTAAGACTGTTCCAGCAAAATACAGAACCTGCATCCCAATAGCTCTGCGTATTACCATTGTCATCTGTAACACCGGTCGAAAATGTTGTATAACCGGAATCCTTATTGTTACTGTATTCAATGTTATAGTGCGGATTATTTTCATACCCCAGATAATCCCATAACTGTGAAATATTGGTAGTTTCACCGAAATCAAGAACGATCGCTCCTTCTTTCACAGCAGAATATGCTGTTTCCGGCGCCGACATATTCCCCAGACGCGCAAATGCTACCACTGCGTAGATCAATGTGATCACTGCCATTGCGATCCAGTCAACTTTCGTCATCTTGCTGAGCGTTACAGAACGGGCGATCTTGCCCTCTGATTCCTTTTTGCTTACATTGTTACGTGCATTATTTGCACGCGTATTCTTACGTCCTGCCTGTGCAGTCCGTCTGGTCGAAGTACGCGCGATCTCACCCTCTGACAAATAACCGTTAAAGCATGTCAACGCTACATATACCATGTAGCCAAATACGATCACCATACCGGCTGCAATTGCTAAGGTCACCGGTTCCTTGGCGTTGAAATTATTCAGATCATACACAAACTCAACATGTGCCATATTGAAAAATGCCATTCCTGACAACCCGGTAAATAAATAGGCAATCTCACGTTTCGGACGCATCGCAAATGCAAACAACAGCATAATGATCGCCGGATACACATAACGCTCATGCATGCGAACTGACAGCAAAAACATTCCTGTTACGATAAATGCCCCGACAAAATAGTAACGTGCCGGATTATTTTTTGCACGAAAATGAAGCCAGGTAGCTGCTGCCACGATCAAAATAATAAAAATGGTTCCCCAAGTCTGATACGTGATACCCATAAAGTGTTTCGTCTGTTCGGCCCAGTTTTGTCCAAACAATGTCCAAATATTATAAGCATTTACACTGGCAAATTTGTAAGATGCCAATGTCTCCGTATACTGTGATAACGCATCCTTAAATCCGAACGGGAGCATCAGCAGGGCAATCATCGCAATCGCAGCCAAACCAAGCCCCAGATTCTTCCAAAAATTCTTCCAGTCAAAGCCGTCTAAAAACACCTGATCGATAATGCCATAGATCAATACCGGTGTAAAAATAAGAGACTGCGGTTTTACCAATACTGCAACCGCAAATACAAAATACGACGGGATCAGCTTACGCTCTGTCACCAAATAAATCATTAATACAACGAAAAAGGTAAATACTGCATCTGTCTGTCCCCAGATTGCTCCATCGAGCAGTACCGCCGGTGCAAACAGATAGATTGCTGTTAAAATTCCCGCACCCTTCTGCGTCCAACGCTTTCCGGCAATGCGAAACAGCAGGTAAGCCGTGGCCAGATCGGCAATGATCGCCGGTGTCTTAGTAAGCATCACGCTAAGCGTAGAATTCCAAGCCACCCCAAGTACATGACGGATTGCACCGACCATATACAAAATATACATATATCCAGGTGGATAGTCCGTAAAAGAATCTGAAGAATAAAAATTACCAATCCCATCCTTAAAGACCATGTCCCCCCAAGCGATAAAACAGTTCATATCCGTTTCATTGCCAAAATATTTTGCTGCCGCAATATAACGAACGATCAATGCGACCGCCATGATCACCATAAAAAGAATACCCGTCTCCGGAACCTCCTGTACTTGGTATTTCTTCTTCTTTCCTTTTGGTGCCACTTTAACGCGCTCACACGAATCCATTGCAACAAAGCCATAGATCGTTGCGGCCGCAGCCAAAATAGCAATAACTGTAATTGCTGTCATTTCAACCTTCCTCCTAAATAATTACATGTATTTTTTGACATGCTGATGTGTAAATAAATGATCCGCACAATATTCATAATTGCCCTCACATTTGGAGCAGTAACGAAATTCCAGATCCGGAAATTCCTCCTGAGTCCTGCCACAAATTGCACAGCGATGCACAATACGCTGTCCGGCACCCGCTGCTTTCATCTTCTTCTTAAAACCTCTTCGTCTCCTCTGCTCTCCATATGACATCCGCTTGTAATCCCGCGTCAGGAAGAAGAACAGTAAGAAGTTCCCCATTGCTACGATAACCGCAAACGCCTGACTAATATGCATCCAGCCATACGCCTGTGCCTGTGCTCCATACACGGCTGTCATTCCCATCATGCGAAAACCTGCCACAAAATTGCCCACTATCAAATAGCACATATAAATCGCATCCAATAGCGCAAGCCATTTTACTTTGATCGGAAGCACAAAATACAAAAGTAACTCCGTGTCCGGCTGGATCAGTGCAAAAGCAAAGAACATCGCCCAGTAAACATACTGAAAACCGGAATCATAAATTGCAATATGAAACGGACTTAAATACAGGATCAGTGCTGCAATAATATTTAACAGATAACCACTAAAGAAATACATGTTAAACCGAAACGTTCCCCAGGCCCGTTCCAAAGATCGTCCAAACAAGAAAAACAGATTAACCTGGATCACCAAAAACAACACGCTGAGTACAAAGGACGTGCTGCCGCTAAAGCCATACGGTTCCAGCAAATACGTAAACAATCTCCAGACTTGTCCATGCGCCACCTTGCTCATATCCAGACAAAGCCAGTTATAATAAATATCAAACGGTATTATCCCAAAATTTGTCAGCATCTCTAACAAAGCACCGAGACAATATGCACCAACTACGTAACGTGTCAAGTCAGGGATCGCATACTTTCCAAATTTGCGTTCCATCTTATTTAACCATTGTATCATATACTTGTCCTTTCTATGCCTGATATTTTCAGGTATTTTCCCTGCAAAAGCCCATCTGTTCACAGGATATTTTACATGCAATTCAAAAATGTACTACAGCGTATTTTTACAGCAATCGAAAAGAACGCCATAGTACATTTCATTATAGTGTGACGCGTATTCTTTGTCAATTGGATTCCCCGTCCGCAAGCGGGTGTATCCTGCGACAAAATATGCTATTTACAACAGGCTGCATCTCTGCTATTTACGATATGCAATACCTGGCAGCAGCATGACGTCCTCTGGCTCATTCTGCTCCAAAAAATCATTCAGCGAAACGTTCATTCTCTGTAAGAAAGACTGCAGGGAATCTCCCTGCTCGGTCACATACCTGTCATCATAGGGAACTGTCGTGTCAAACTCCCGCGTCATTTCATGGGATTGTCTCTCCTGATCTTCTTCGGAACGGTCAGCATCAACGGAAGTCTCTGCGATATTTTCCTGCACGTCCGGTGTCATCTCCTCCTGTCCGTTACCCATCCGCGGCATGATCAGATTTATATTGCATCCATCTGCTTTCTTTCCCGGAATGCAAACAGTATCACCCGGCTGTAGATTATATACATCTACATAAGGATTGGCACGTAACATCACTTCCAGCGGGACATGATATCTTCGGCTCAAAGCGTACAGTGTATCTCCTTTCTTTATCATATGCATATGTCCATTACAATACTCATGATTCATGGTGTATTCACCTTATGCCTTTATTTGCTACAGTATATTCTGCTTTCCGTGAAATGGTGACTCTACTCGCAGCCGCGGATCCGGATCTCACTCCACAAAAGCAAAAAATGTTTATTGCATTCCTCTCATAATAGCATTATAATAGGAAAATGTGGCGAATTTTTGTGCCTCGCAAAGCATGCACAAACTCATAATTTATCGTTGCTGACATACCATTAGAAACTAAGAGTAATACAAGATACTAGATGGAGGGTATTTATGAAATTACACATGAATACATTGGGAATCGATATCGGTTCCACAACCGTAAAAATTGCGCTGTTAAATAAAGATGGCGAAATTATTTTTTCCGATTATCAACGGCACTATGCCAACATCCAGGAAACTCTTGCTGCTATTATTGAAAAAGCCTATGATGAATTTGGTGATCTGCCGGTTGCTCCGGTCATTACCGGATCCGGTGGACTGACGCTGTCCAAATATCTGAACGTTCCTTTCGTACAGGAGGTAGTAGCAGTTGCAACATCACTCAAAGATTACGCCCCTCACACCGATGTCGCCATCGAATTAGGCGGGGAAGACGCTAAAATCATATATTTTACCGGTGGTATCGACCAGCGTATGAACGGAATCTGCGCCGGTGGTACCGGGTCCTTTATTGACCAAATGGCTACCTTATTAAAAACGGATGCCAGCGGATTAAATGAATATGCTAAAAATTATAAAGCAATTTACCCAATCGCAGCTCGATGCGGCGTATTTGCCAAAACGGATATTCAACCTCTGATCAACGAAGGTGCAACCAAAGAAGATCTCTCAGCCTCTATTTTTCAGGCAGTGGTCAATCAGACGATCAGTGGTCTTGCCTGCGGTAAACCAATTCGCGGTAATGTTGCATTCTTAGGCGGTCCGCTTCATTTCCTGACCGAATTAAAGCAGGCATTTATCCGTACTCTCGGTCTGGAAGGCGACCAGATCATCGCTCCGGAACATTCTCATCTGTTTGCAGCCTCCGGTGCAGCAATGAACGCCAAGGAAGAAGATATATCAAGCCTTGGCAAATTACACACCGATCTTTCCCAAGAGATCAAGATGGAATTTGAAGTAACCCGTATGGAGCCTCTTTTTAAGGATCAGGCAGAATACGATGATTTCTTGCAAAAGCATGCGCAAAATGATGTAAAGAAAGGCGATTTTGCAAGTTATAAGGGCAATTTATTCTTAGGGATCGACGCCGGTTCTACTACAACAAAGGTAGCTGTGATCGGCGAAGACGGTTCCCTGCTGTACTCATTTTACAGCAACAACAACGGAAGCCCGCTGAAAACAGCGATCAAGGCGATCAAAGATATTTACAGTAAAATGCCGGCTGGAGCACAGATTGTTCGATCCTGCTCTACCGGATATGGCGAAGCACTGTTAAAGGCTGCGCTCCTTTTAGACGAGGGTGAAGTAGAAACGGTAGCACACTACAATGCTGCTGCGTTCTTTGAACCGGAAGTAGACTGTATCTTGGATATCGGTGGTCAGGATATGAAATGCATCAAGATCAAAAACCACTCCGTTGATAAAGTTCAGTTAAACGAGGCTTGTTCCTCCGGCTGTGGTTCCTTTATCGAAACCTTTGCAAAATCTCTCAATTACGAGGTCGCTGATTTTGCGAAAGTTGCTTTGTTTGCCGAGAATCCGATCGATCTTGGATCCCGCTGTACCGTATTTATGAATTCCAAAGTAAAGCAGGCTCAGAAGGAAGGTGCCAGCGTTGCAGATATTTCTGCCGGACTTGCTTATTCCGTTATTAAAAATGCTTTGTTAAAAGTGATCAAGCTGACCGATCCAAAAGATCTCGGTGAAAAAGTCGTTGTTCAAGGTGGTACTTTCTATAACGATGCGGTACTGCGAAGCTTTGAGCGCATTTCCGGCTGCAAAGCCGTACGTCCGGATATCGCCGGTATCATGGGTGCGTTTGGTGCCGCACTCATTGCCAGAGATCATTATACCGGACAGGAAAGCACGATGCTCACGATCGACCAGATCAACGAGCTTCGTTTCGAAACGTCCATGTCTCGCTGCAAGGGCTGTACCAACCACTGCCTTCTCACGATCAATCGTTTTACCGGCGGCAGACAGGTTATTTCCGGCAACCGTTGTGAACGTGGTATTGGGAAAGAACCGAATGCTGAAAATATTCCAAACCTTTACGATTACAAACTTCATCGTACCTTTGACTACGAACCTTTATCTGATGAGAAAGCCACTCGTGGAGTCATTGGTATCCCTAGAGTTTTAAATATTTATGAGAACTATCCATTCTGGTATACATTCTTTACGGATCTTGGATTTAAAGTTGTGGTATCTCCTGAATCTTCTCGTAAGATTTATGAGTTAGGTATCGAATCTATTCCAAGTGAATCTGAATGTTACCCTGCAAAATTAGCCCATGGTCATGTGATGTGGCTGATCAAACAGGGAATCAAGGATATCTTCTACCCTTGTATTCCTTATGAACGTGACGAGATGGAAGGTACAAACAACCATTATAACTGCCCGATCGTTACTTCTTATGCAGAAAATATCAAAAATAACATGGAAGAACTTGCAACAGAGCATATCAA
>ERZ791641.1385-NODE-1385-length-11081-cov-2.332215_pt1 | contig 11081 bp, 8 predicted proteins | sample MGYA00510055_ERZ791641 | MGnify/ENA primary metagenome ERZ791641 (study PRJEB30046, sample SAMN00715226) | human gut metagenome | study: EMG produced TPA metagenomics assembly of the A metagenome-wide association study of gut microbiota in type 2... | reverse complement strand
AGATGCCTCACCATGGAGATCTCTTGTCAGGTGCTTTCCTTCTGCAAGGACCTCATCCACTGCTTTTCGGATGCGGGATGCTGTCTCATTCTCACCAAGATACTCAAGCATCATGCATGCAGACCATAACAGGGCAGTAGGATTGGCGATTCCCTGGCCTGCAATATCCGGTGCGCTGCCGTGTACGGCCTCAAACATAGCATAGTCAGAACCGATGTTGCTGGATGGAACGAGTCCCAGTCCACCGATCAGACCGCTGCACAGGTCTGAAAGAATATCTCCGTACAGGTTCTGCATTACCATAACATCAAACTGGTTCGGGTTCATAACAAGCTGCATGCAGGTATTGTCGATGATTTTATCATCGCCTTCAATCTCCGGATATTCCTTTGCGATCTCCTTAAAGATGGAAAGGAACATGCCATCGGACATTTTCAAGATATTTGCCTTATGAATACAGGTTACTTTCTTGCGTCCGTTCTTTTTCGCATACTCAAATGCATCGCGGATAATGCGCTCGCTGGCCTGTCTTGTGACAATCTTAATTGCATGAACCGTATCCGGATTTACCTGCTCCTCCACACCGACATAAAGTCCCTCTGTATTTTCGCGGAAAATCACAATATCTACATTCTTAAACGGAGTTTTTACGGCTGCGTTGGACTTAACCGGGCGGATATTGGCATACAGGTCATACTGTCCGCGGAGTGTTACATTCAAAGAGCGGAAGCCCTTTCCAACCGGAGTTGTAATCGGGGATTTTAAGAGTACTTTGGTGCGCTCAAAGGAAGCATATGCTTCCTCCGGAATCAGGGCACCATTGCGTTTCCACTCATCCTCACCAACATTGAAAATTTCATATTCCAGCGGAGCATCTGCCGCTTTTAAGATTTTTAATACATTATCAACCAGCTCCGGTCCGATACCATCGCCGCGAAATACTGTAATTTTATGACTCATTTCTTTATCCTCCTTCTTGATTTTCCCAATCGTAACTGTTCAGTACCTTCACAGTCACGCGCAAAAATCCATTAAAAATTTCATCGAAAGCTGCCAGAACAGGCTGACAGCTTTTCGAACAAACAACTTTTCAATTAAATTTCCCTTACAGAACAACTGCTACAATCAGGTTATATACCGCACAGCAGATAACGCTGATAGGTACTGCTACAAAGAGAAGACGGTTGAATAAGTGATTTCGGTCCTCCTCGTTTCCGCAGGAACCAAGAATCAGGCTGCCGCCGGATGAGAACGGGCTGATAGCACTGCTCTGGGCACCAAGAATTGTGCAGGCAAAAAGTGCTGCCGGATTTAATCCGGTGGCTGCTGCAAGTCCCGGAATCAGCGGGAACAGGGCCGGTGCTACAACACCTGTTGTAGAGCTGAAGAAACTCATAAATGCACCTACAAAGCTGAATGCCAGCGGAATCAGGGCTGTCGGAACATTAGAGCCAATCCATGCGGATAATGCATCAATGGTACCGGCCTGAACTGCAACGGCGATAAGCATGCCGGCTCCGGCAATCATGAGGATGGTGTTCCACGGAACACGTGCAATCACTTCCTTCTGCGGTGCCAGGTCAAAGAGCAGTGCAATGATGGTAAAGCAGAATGCCACCAGTCCTACATCAACCTTTCCAGCAATTTTTCCAATCAGTTCATTACCAGGAACTGCCATCTTTAAGAGTGGGAATACCAGGACAATTACCATCATCAGAATCATTAAATGCAGGGTTGTTTTCTGCTTTTTATCAAACGGTTCCGGACGGTTAAAGGTTACGCCCTTTCCGATACCGCGGTTACTCTTGAAGCCAAAGCGGAAAATCGCAATCAGAATCAGGGAAAATACAATTGCAAAGGCGAAAATTTTCATTTCATCTACAAAGGAATTCGTTGCTTCAATGGCCGGTTCAGCTTCATAAGCGGTATCAATCAGACCGCGGAATACGACGCCCAGCGAAGCCGTGGGGAAGTTTCCGCCTGCCAGTGCACCGCAGTTGATCGCCACCGCACCGGTCAGCTTGTCCATCTTTGCTTCCTCACAGATAAGGATGGTAATCGGTGCCAGGAATGCCAGAACGGTAAAGTATGCAGCGCCCATAACAGAAAGCACAACTGCTACAAAAAATAACGCAAAGGGAAGCATACCCGGAAATTTACGACACATATAGAGAAGACTGGCCGACATTTTTTCAAGTGTTCCATTCACAGCTGCAAAGTTATAAAACAGTGATACTGACAGGATGACAAACATGGTGCTGACCGGCCAGAAGCCAATCAGCTCTTTTGTTTTTAATCCCATGCCAAAACAACCAATCAAGTATGCAAAGGCAATACAGAAAAATCCCGTATTGATTTTCGTTTTATATCCCAATATAACGGCAACCGCAATGGATGCCACCAAAACTGCACTTAACATATGATGCGTCCCCCTATTCTTCGATGCCCAACAGTTTTGCCGGAATAGTGTGTGTCATATGGTACACCTGCTCCTCCGAAATTCCATGATCTACCAGATACTGCATATATTCCGCCAGTGCCAGCTCCCAATGCGGGTTTTCTGTCTGGCCACCATCGGTATCAACCATGACATTTTTATAGCCAACTTCTTTGATAAGCTCCAGGTTATCTGCCAGATTGCTCTTGTACTTTCCGCCACCCATGTTCTGTGCATAGCAGCGCTCTAAGATAACGTCATAATCCTTTACCAGACGAAGCTGATCCTCATGGCTCATGCCTACAATCCACCATTCCGGATGCGTTACAACGATGTTTTTTACTCCCATATCCCGGGCAGCTTCCACAACAGTGAAAATCTCCTCCGGTGCAATATGTGCGGTTCCCAGTACAGCGTTGTGGTCACGAATCAGCTCCAACACTGAACGCAGCTCCGGTACAATTTTACCATCTTTCACTACTTCCACACACTGGCTCAGATCCTGATTCATCTTCTGCATATGGTTTTTTGCCGACTGGGTCGGAAGCCATACTACCTTAGCACCCAGACGAAGCGCCACATCGACTGCCTTCGGATTGATGCCGCCGACTACCTTGTTTAAGGTAATGCTGCCAAACATCGTAAAATTGTTCGTTTTCCCGTGTACAATCTCGTTGTGGCGGTTGCACAGATAGGCCCGATCCATCGTGGTTCCCTGATGCGTCTTGATGACGATAGCGCGTGCCCCAACCCGGATAGCTGCCTCCATCAGTTCGAAATCATCATACGCCCGCAGACGCAGATCGGGATTCGTGTGAACGTGCATATCTATAATGCCCTTCATTAAATCCTGCTTCATCTTGCTTATTCCTCCTATTTGTAATCGTCCACAGAGGCTTTTTCAAAGCTGCGTTCCCTCGCCGGATTCCTATTCGATTTTCCAGCCGCTGCTTCAGTCTCTGCCATTGATTTTTGCTTGTTTTTATCTTATACTATTTTTGTTATAGGAGAAAGGCAAGATTTATTATACCAGATATCGAAAATTCCGATATCTCGTGAGGGGGATTCTCATGGATTTAAAAGAACTAGACTATATCGTAACCGTCGCTAACGAGGGGAGCATCTCCCGCGCGGCCGAAAAATTGTTTATGGCGCAGTCAAGCTTAAGTCAGGCAGTCCGCCTATTTGAACAGGATCTGGGAACGCCGATTTTCGTCCGCACAGCCCGCGGAGTCCGTCCAACCTCTGCCGGGGAGGCGTTTATTTTCCATGCCAGACAGATTTTACAGCAGTACCAGGAGGCGCGCAGTGAGGCTTCGGATATTGAAAATTTAAAGGGCGGCACCGTCATCTTCGGCATCAGCACCTACCGGGGGACGTACCTGCTGCCGCCGGTTCTGAAAAAATTCCATGCCCTGTATCCACGGGTTCATGTGGAGATCTGTGAGATGGACAGCATTGATCTGGAAAATAAGATTTTAGAGGGACTTTTAGATCTGGCGCTGATCGCCGCGCCGCCGGTTCGAATCAAACACGGTGTGGATTCCCTGATGCGGGATGAGATCATGATCGCCACTACCGCCGATCACCCGGTCATGAGGTTTGCGAAGCCATGCGAATCGGATCCGGAACAGATGTGGATCGACCTAAAGGACACCGCACCATTTGAATATATTCTGGGCCCGCCCAGCACCGTCCTCGGACGGACTGCCCGCCGATCCTTGCGCGAGGCGGGTGTGGAACCTCTGGGACTCGACACCTACCTCTCCGCCTCTTTTGCTGCGGCGATGGCGCGGGAGGGGGTCGGACTCGCGTTTACCTACCGTTCCTGCCGCATCATGCGGGATGAGTTCCGCTATCTGCGGATCGGGAAAGATGGTATTTTCCTCGATCTGGCGCTCGCCTGGCCCGCCGGAAAATACCGCTCGCGGGCGGCGATGGCGCTCGCGAAGCTGTTTCAGGAGATGGCGCCGGAGCTGCTGCGGAGGTAATTTTCTTAAAAAGCTTTTTTCAATCTATCAAAACAGCCGCCCCGCGATTCATTTCATCGTTCGCGGAGCGGCTGCTCTTTTAACTATATTTACTCAAAGCAAACCCGTTCTGCCCCTTCAATCTGAAGAGCGGTCTGGTAGAATTTCGTCAGTGCGCGGATTGCGTACTCAACGTCCTTCACACCTGCCGTTTCGTAGCAGGAATGCATCGCAAGCTGCGGCAGACCGATATCGACGGCATGGACGCTGACCTGCGTGTTGGAAAGGTTTCCAAGGGTGGAACCGCCTAAAATATCACTGCGGTTTGCAAACACCTGAACCGGAACACCTGCCTCATTGCAGACATTCGTAAATACCGCACGGCTGAATGCGTCCGTGGTGTATTTCTGGTTCGCGCTCTCCTTGATGACGATACCTTTGTTCATCCAGGAGCAGTTGACTGCATCCGTCTTCTCCCCGTGGTTCGGGTGAACGGCGTGTGCGTTGTCGCAGCTTACGAGGAAAGAACCGGCAACTGCCTGATAATAGTCCTCCGGTGTCTTGCCAAGTGCGCCGTTGATGCGGTGCAGGACATCCTGTAAGAAGGTGGACATCGCTCCCTGCTTCGTATTGGAACCAACTTCCTCATTGTCGAAGCAGCAGTATACGCTGACATCGCGCTCATTCTTCGCCTCCAGGAATGCTTTCAGGGAAACGTAAGCGCACTGTAAGTCGTCCAGTTTCGGACTGGAAATGAACTCGTCCGCATACCCCCAGATCGTACCCGGCTGGCGGTTTACAAGGAAGAGATCCTTTCCTAAAATATCCTCCGCTGCCACACCAAGCTCTTTCGCAATCATCGCGTCAAACGCGCCTTTTTTCAGCTCACCAGCGGAGAACAGCGGGCATAAATCAACCTGACGGTTGTATTTGTATCCATTGTTCACCTCACGGTTGAAATGAATCGCTACGTTCGGAATGATGAACAGATCTTTATCGATGTACAGAAGTCTCGCGCTCACGCCCTGACCGTCCTTTACCAGCACACGGCCTGCGACAGTCAGAGGGCGGTCAAACCATGTGCTGTCGATCATGCCGCCGTATGCTTCTACATCGAGACGCAGATACTCGCCCGGACCATTTAACTCCGGTACATTCTTGATCTTGTAAGTCGGTGAATCACTGTGGGAGGCGCACATCTGGAAATGGTAATCGCCCAGTTCCTTTCCGACGCGGAACGCAATGATACTGGAATGGTTGCGGATCGTGTAATACGTTCCACCCTGCTTCACGTCCCAGCAAGTTCTCTCCGGCAGATAGGTAAAACCTGCCTCATCCAGCATTCCCTTGATCGTCTCAATCGAATGAAACATACTCGGGCTGTTCTCAATAAAAGTCAATAATTCCTTCGCAGCATTCATCATGCAGACTTCCCTTCTCTCTTCTTAATCGCCGGTAAAATCAGTCCCAGTGCTACCAGAACGACTGGTGTGATGACATTCAGCATGGTTGTGTACAGATCACCCTGTTTGTACATACCTAATAAGCAGCAGGCTGCGGTCAGGATAAAGCACCATGCGCCAAAGCCCAGTGCCACTCCGTTGTTCTTCACAAAACGATACTCGCGCTCAAACTTATCTGAATGTTTGCGAAGCATGAAGTACGCAAAGAATACCCACAGATAACGCATCGGCATGGTAACCGAATTAAGCTGTGTCAGCTGGCGCAGAACCGTATCCGCATTCGGAACCAGAACCTGAGCCAGAATGATGGAACCGGACAGGATGACTACCATCCAGATACCATTGACGTAAGCGCCAAATTTGTTTTTCTTTAAGAGCTTGGTCGGGATGAACTGACGCGCATCCTCGTTGTCAAGCAGCATACGAAGCGGTGCATCGATGCTGACTACCAGCGTCGAGAACTGGCCGATCGCGTTGCAGGCTGCATAAATGATCATAATCAGGTTTCCAACGCCGTAATACTCACCCAGTTTCTGGAATGCCCAGTACTGTCCATTCGCATTGTAAGAGTCAAAATTAGCCTCAACCAAGGATACATCGAACATCATACCCATCGCGATTGTACCGAAGATCGCGCAGACGATTACCATGATCGCTGCAAAAATCATACTCTTCGGGAATCCCTTGGACGGATCCTCTACCTTGTTTACATATGGGGAGATCTTCTCACAGCCGCCGACTGCAAATACAAGAATGGACAAGCTGCTGAAATACTTCCAATCAAAATGCGGAATCAGGTTTTTCAAGCTGAAATCCACCGACAGGTAACCACCGTTCGGATTGATGACCGGTGCAGCAAACATCAGCAGAATGTACAGGATACTCATGACAAACATACTGGTTCCCGCCAGGGTAGCCAGTTTCTTTAACGGGTTTAAGCCGCGGCTTGCAACCCAGCAGAAGAACAGCAGTACCGCAAAGGTAACTAACTGAACCGCTTTCGTGTTAAAGGACGCATACTTCTCTGCGTTCTGGAAAATCATCCAACTCAGCGCTTTCAGACCGCCGGATCCCTTCGATGCGATGTAGGTGACATGGCAAGCCCAGTAGGTCCAACCTGCGTAGTATGCAGCCTTCGCGTCGGTTGTCTCATGAATCCAGGAGCTGACACCGCCGCCCGAATTCTTAAATGCGGAACCAAGCTCTCCGACCATCAGTGCGTACGGTACAAAGTACAGTGCGAACATCAGAATCCAGGAGAAGATAACCTGTGTTCCATTGAAGTATACGAAACCATTTAAAACGTTTCCAAATCCCCAGAGGGTGGAGAAACACATAAAGGAAAGCATATACCACTTGATTTTGTTTTGTTGTGATTTGTTCATATCTTATTTTCTCTCCTTACTGAAAGTATCTTTTTTATTCTCTCATATGCTGCGTTAATTGTCAAAAGTATTTTTTTATTAACCCAGTATTTTCCAGTCCGAATCGGTAGTATTCTGTAGTTTGTGGCTACTTTTTGTTAAATCCATACAATATGCACCTATTTTTTCCCCAAAAAAAGCGGCGATTCGAAAGAAAACGCCGCTTTTTGCCTCTTGTTTTATAAATATTTTATTATATCATTTTCGATATACACAGCTCCTCCAGCGCCACGTTAACCCCCGCGCAGAGGAAGTGCCAGAGACTTAACTTCTGTCCCTACTTCATGTAACCTTTCAGCGCCCACTCATACGTCTCGATCGCCTGCTGCAGGTTCATGTTAGCTGTCTCTTTGTCGATCTGTTTCTCCAGGAAGGAAACTTCCTCGCTCTTGTACTCCAGCTGGGTCGCCATGCCAAGCTCCAGCTTCTTCTGCATCGCATTCATCGTCTGCGTCTCTGCTGCCAGGGACGCATCGGCAAGCTGCAGGGCTGTCTGCTTCTGCATGATGTCGTTGTAGAGTGTCTGCATACCGGAGCGGATCGTCTGTTCCTGGTTCTTGATGGTGCGGTCCATGTTTTTCTTATCAGCTGAACCTTCTGCCATATTGGCATAGCCGCGCTTATTGGACTGTAAGGACAGGTTCTGTTCGAGCGCCGTCTGTGTGTCCGCCGCCAGGTTCATCGCCGCGATCCGGGTGAGATCCGCCTGCGGCAGATCCTGGATATCCGGTTCCGCGTCATAGGACCATCCGGTCTGGACGCAGAGCTGCTGATGCTGGGCCTGAAGTCCCGCTTTTGTCTGGGTCAGCGTGGACTGGAGCGACTGCAGCGACTTCTGTGCATTTAACACATCAATCTGGGTCGCCTGACCTAGCTGCTGGCGCTTCTGGGTCAGCTGCATGGAAAGTTCCTGCAATTCCACTGATTTCTCCATCAACGGAATTGTCTTTTTGACCTGATTATAAGCAGCAAACGCCGACTGCACCTGCGCGACAACCGCATCCTGGCTGTTGATATAGTCCAGACGGTCCATCTCGCTGTCGCGGTAAGAAGCATCGGCAGACTGCTGGGTTTTTAACGCATTCTGCTCCACCATGACGGACGCTGACATCAGGCTTGCGTAAGCACTCGCCATGCCCGGCACCGCCAGAAAATCCTCAATCTGATCCGCCTGATCCCGCAGGTTATCCGCGCTGTCGTACAGATCATTCGCCTGATTGTACTGCTTATCCTGCACTTCCTTCGCATTCTTCGTATCGCGCCCTGCCTGATAGGTCGTCTGGTTGTTTAGATACGTCGGGTTGTACTCCTGTACCAGATACGGCAGTTCGCTGTATTCCATCACATTGTCCTGAAGCTTCGCCCATGTATCTGCGTCATAAGCGAACTGCGGGCTGGCTGCCAGCGCCGCAAATGGTCCCTGCAATGCCAGAACAGCTGCTGCCGCTGCGGTCAGAAGCGCCGTTTTCCTTCTTCTATGTTTCATTTCCGGTTCCTACTTCCTTTCTGTTACCACCATGTTATCCTACGGCACTTTCTGTTCCAAAAGTGCCTACCCGTGAATAGCAACCTGTTCACACCTTAAGTAAACTGCCATTCCTGACGGATTAATTCGTCACAATCAGACCTTTCACAGCCCACTCGTAGTTTTCCACCGCTTTGGTATATTCCAGTTCCGCGCTCTTATACGACGCCACGCTGCTGAGCCAGGAGCACTCAAGCCCCAAATAATTGGCTCTTGAGAGCATTCCCAGTGCGTTCTGACGCTTTGCCGCCTCGTAGCTCTGCGCTGCCGCCTGATATCCAGCCGTCGCACTGTCATACGCCTGTTTCTTTGATACCACCGCCGCATAGAGGTTCTGAACCGTGATCGTCACCGAATCCTCGGTATAGGCGACGTTTCGCTTCTTGACTGTGCAGTTGGAAGACCTTTCCGCTTTCGCAGCACGCACAGACATCAAATCATAATTTGCGCTGACTGCCGCCTGTGTATCGGCTGCCAGATCCATCGTCGCAAGGCGGGTGGCATCCGGAACCGGCACATCCGCGTCAAATCCAAGCAGCATCAAAATATTCTGCTTGAGCTGCAGTGCCCCATTCTCTGCCTGCTGGGCGCTGGAATTGGCCTGCTGCAGCGCCTTCTGCGCCGTCAGGACCTCCTGCGCGGAAGCACGGCCGAGCGCCTGCATCTTCTGTGCGGCATCCGCATTTACCTGGCACATTTCCACATTCTTTTTCGCTGTTTCCACCTGCGGGAGCAGTTCCTCATACTGGATGAGCAAGTTCTGCACCGCCTTGACTAACTTATTCTTTGTCTGACGCAGGGTCCGGGCATAGGTGCCGGAAAGCTCCTTGTTCGTAAGCTTTGCCCCCTGTTTGCGCAGCTCTCTCGCTGCCGCCTTGTAGCCCTCAAACAGCTCTCTCGTCTCCGCATCCATATCGTCGGACTTCAGGTCCATCGCATCTTCCATGAGGGCGCTCGCCTCTGCCGCCAGGGCAGTTCCCGCCGACTGGCTGGTCGTCTGGCTGTAGAGCTGGGAACGCAGGTTTAAGTACGTGCTGTTGTACCCCTCGATTCGCCATGCGATCTCGCCATATTCCAGCGTCCCATCCTCTAGCTGTTCTTTGGTGTACGGGGAAGTTTCCTCCTCCACCTCGGTATTGCCGCCCGTCAGCACCGGACCGGTCGCATCGTCGCCGATCAGCGCATCTGAGCCGATCCCCGGCATTTTAGCCGCATATGCCGGCATCGTCATAGCCGTGCTGACTAACGCCGCCTGTAAAAGAATGGCAAACAGTTTTTTCCTGTTTTTCTTCATCTTACTCATCTTCATTTCCTTTCGGCGCTCTGCGCGCCCGCTCCCGATTCTATCCCAGCGCCCCGTTTCAGGATGCCGAGTGTCAGGGCAAACCGTTCCCGGATACGGTTTTCCGGAACTCCGTCGTGAAAGCTCTTGATCTCCATCGCGATCGCCATCATCGCCATGCGGAAAAAACTCATATATTCCTCCCAGCCCAGCTTCCGCAAGGATTTTCCCACGCACGACTCATAGGCGGCACGTTCCAGCTTCCGTCCACGCACGGCGCGTGGACTGTCCGGATCGGAGCTGAATATATCAAAGGTCAGCGCCTCACGGCTGCTGCACTCCATGATGTTGCGGATGAAATCGGCGCGTCTCTCATCGCGGCACAGGGCAAGCGAACCGTTTAAAAACTGCCCTAACATCTCCCAGATGTCCCCCTGCGCCTCTTCAAGGCAGCGCACGCCGCACTCATAAAATTCATTGATAAAACTCTCACACAGATATCCTAAAACATCCCATTTACTGTCAAAATACGTATAAAAACTGCCCCGGGAGATCCCGGCATCTTCTATCATACGGTTGAGCGATGCTTTTTCTATCGTTGTCCGCGTATATTCAGCCATACACGCGTCCCGGATTTTCTTCTGTTTTTCCTCCGGCAGCCGCTTAAATCGTTCCGACGGCATCTTCTTCTCCCCCTTTTTCTATCAGTACAGGCAGCTTCCCCGCCCCGGGTCCGCCGCCTGACAGATTCACTGCTTAACCTGCTTTTCCTTAGTCGCAGTCCAGCTTATCATACTCATCTTCTTTGCCTTTTCCCATGTTATAAACCACTCGGTAGAAGGACGGAAGCAGTACCAGCGTCAGGATCGTCGCCGCAACCAGACCGCCGACGTTTACAAGCGCTAAGCCCTGCATCATCTTGCCCGCCTTACCAAATGCCAGACAGTTCGGGATCATCGCAATGATGGTCGTCAGTGTCG
>ERZ791641.1381-NODE-1381-length-11119-cov-4.844812_pt1 | contig 11119 bp, 8 predicted proteins | sample MGYA00510055_ERZ791641 | MGnify/ENA primary metagenome ERZ791641 (study PRJEB30046, sample SAMN00715226) | human gut metagenome | study: EMG produced TPA metagenomics assembly of the A metagenome-wide association study of gut microbiota in type 2... | reverse complement strand
CGTGGCCAACGCCATCCTCAGCCTGGCCCCCGCCGTGCCCGGCCTGATGGCCGACAACGGCGTCTTCATTGCCAGCGGCATCATTGACAGCCGCAAGGACGAGGTGCTGGCCGCCCTGAAAGCCGCCGGCCTCGCCGTGCAGGAAGTAAAAGAGAAGCGCGGCTGGGAGTGCATCATTTGTAAGAAGTAAAACCTCTCAGGCTCTCCGCGCCAGCCGTTCCCCTTTCGGCACTTCCGTGCCACCTCCCCCGGCCGGGGGAGTCTTTCCGATCAGGGGAGCCCTTGGCATAACGGGTCAGCTCTGCTGACTGCGAATGGCTGCAAAACAAATCAACGGGAGTTTATAAAATGCCTCATCGTTACTTTACCACCGAGATCGCCGACGGCGCGGCTGTGCTGCGCGGCTCCGACGCCCACCACCTGGCCCGGGTGATGCGGGCAAAACAGGGCGATACTGTCATTTTATGTGACGGCAACGCTGTGGAGTACACCGCCACCATCACCGGGTTCGGGGACGAGTGCGTGGAGTTCCGCGTGGAACCGGGCTACCCCAGCGCCGCCGAACCCAGTGTGGAAGTCACCCTGCTGGCGGGCTACCCCAAGCAGGACAAACTGGAACAGATCATCAAACACGGCGTGGAGCTGGGCTGCACCCACTTTATCCCGTTCTTCAGCCGCTACTGCGTGGCCGCCCCCAAAAAAGAGGAGCAGAAAAACGAGCGCTACAACCGCATCGCCTTTGAGGCCGCCAAGCAGTGCGGCCGGGGCGTGCTGCCGGATGTGGCTCTGCCCCTGCCCAATTTCGGGGCGGTCTGCCGCAGCCTTGCCGGGTACGACCTCGTGCTCTTCTGCTATGAGTGCGGCGGCGAGCCTCTCCGCCAGCTGCTGGCGGAGGCCAAGCCCGCTGACGGCAAAAAGCTGAAAATCGCCATCATCACCGGTGCCGAGGGCGGCTTTGCCGCCGAGGAGGCCGAAATGGCCGCCAAGGCCGGAGCCAAGACCGTCGGCCTCGGCCCCCGCATCCTCCGCTGCGAGACCGCCCCCCTGGCGGTGCTCTCCGCCGTGATGACCCTGACGGGGAACCTGGAGTAAGCCATCAGACGCAAAACCGCCCAGCCGAGTAATTTTGCTCGACCGGGCGGTTTCTTTTTGTTATTCCAATTCTTCCTCCTCCGGGAGAGCATCGGCCTCCAGCAGGGCTTTTTTGGCCTCCAGCAGGTTCTGGGGGCTCATGGAAAAGCTCCGCAGGCCCAGCTGCAGGTACTGGGTGGCGTTGGCCGGGTTGCCCACGGCAAGGCCGCAGATCGTCACCGGGACATTGCCCTGTTTGGCGGCGTCCATCACCATCCGGATGAGCTTTTTCATGGCTTTGCTGGCCGGGCGGTAGTAGTGCTCCGCCGGAGCCAGCTCCCGGTCCACCGCGTGGGTATACTGGGTCAGGTCGTTGGTGCCGATGACGAAGAAGCCGCAGCCATGGGCCACAAATTCTTCCGCCGTCAGGCAGGCCGAGGGCACACTGAGCATGACGCCGAACGAGGTATCCTCATTGAACGAGACGCCCCGCTCCCGCAGGCGCTGGCGGCACCGCTCCACCACCTCCATGGCGGCGTCCCAGTCTTCCACGTCCGTCACCATGGGGAACATGACCCGCAGCGGGCCCCGGGCCGCCGCCCGCATGAGGGCGCAGATCTGCGTTTCAAACTGGCGGGGGTTGCGCAGGCTGTTGCGGATGCCGCGCAGGCCCAGCTTGGAGGACTGCAGGCCCTGGTAGGCGTCCGCCATGGTGCGGTCGGCACCAAAATCAAAGGTGCGCACCGTCACCGGGCAGCCATTGGCTGCGGCGAGGCAGGAAGTGTAGAAGAAATACTGCTCCTGCTCGTCCAGAATGCGGCCGGGCAGCATCATGTAGCTGCTGCGCAGCAGACCTACGCCGCAGGCACCAGACTGCATGGCCGTGTCGATGTCCTCCGGGCCGAAGCAGTTGGCCAGCAGCTCAAAGGCGGCACCATCCCGGGTGCGGTTGGGCAGGGCGCGGAGCGCGCTCAGCTCCTCGTTCTCCCGCTGCAGCTCACAGATGCGGGCCTCTGCCTGCTGGCGGGCCACCGCGTCCGGGTCCAGGATGCATTCGCCCTTGGTGGCATCCAGAATCACCGTGCGGCCGTCGCAATCCTCCAGAAAATCCGCTCCCACCTGCACGATGCCGGGGATGTTCATGGCCCGGGCAATGATGGCGGCATGGCTCTGGCCGCTGCCCTCGGAGGTGATGAGTCCCAGGATCATGCCGGAGGGCACACTGAACAGGTCGGTGGGCATGAGGACATCTGCCGCCAGGATCACCGGGTGATCCAGCGCCATCCAGACCCGGGGACGGTTGCCCAGAATATTGACCACGCGGCTGGTGGCGTCCAGGATATCCACGCTCCGCAGCTGCATGTAGGCGTTGTCTTTCATATTGGCCAGCCGCTCGGCATAGCGGCGGCCCACCCGGTCCATCGCCTCGGCGGCTCCCACGCCCGCCTTGATCTGAAAGCGGACTTCATTCATCATGCCCTCGTCTTCCAGCATCATGCTCTGAAACAGGAAGATGGCCTGCTCGGTGGGTGCCGAGCGCTCGGCCATGGAATCCAGCTCGGTCTGGGCCGTGTGGATGGCCTCGTCCAGCATCCGCTGTTCCCGCTCCGGGTTGAACGGCCCATCGCTGAACGTTTCCACATGGCGTTCCAGACGGCTCACCTGGCCCAGCACCAGCCCGGGCGAGGCAGAAGCTCCCTTGTAAACTTTCATTTCTCGATCACCTCCGGCAGCACCGGGCCCGTCAGCACACGATACACCAGTGCCTGTAAGAACGTGTTGGGCAATAACGCGGCCCGGGCGGCATCCGCCGCGCGGCCGCTGCCCTCAAACAGCGGGGCAAAGCTCTCAATGCGGTCTTTTTCGCATTTTTCCAGAAACGCCTTGCCCAGGGTCTCCGTGGTATAGAACTGTGTGGGGTCCACGCCCACATCCTCGGCGGCGGCTTCCAGCGGGGCCAGCTCCGCGTCCTTGAGGTTGGCCAGCCGCAGGGCGAGGTCTGCCGTCAGGGTAACGGGGTATTTTTCCCGCACGGACTTCTGCTGCTGGCCGAACTGCCACGCAAAGGCCGCCGCGTCCTGGCAGCTCCGCGCGTCACAGGAGACGGCGTAGGCGCAGCCCCGCAGGTAGCCCATGGCCCGGCGGGTATCGTAGTAGCCCAGCTCCATGTTCCGCCGGGCCGTGTCGGGGTCAAAGTGGAGGATATCGCCCAGCTCCCAATAGCTCCTGATGAGGGTGGTGGGCAGGCCCGTGCGGTTGGGGCGGGTGATGCCCACGCCCTCCAGGTCCACGCAGACCAGCTCGTCGGCCCCCATCTTCTGGGCCAGCGCCGTGGGCATGTTGTCCCGGTAGCCGCCATCCAGGTAAGAGACGCCGTCAATGATGTGGGCCCGCAGGGCGGGGAAGCAGGCGGCGGAGGCCAGCAGGTAGTCCTTGACTTTGCCGTGGGGGATGTCGTCCAGCGCCAGCTCCCGGGCCTTGAGGCCCCGCTGCTCCACCGTGACCAGACCCAGCCGGATGGGGGAAGCACGGAGGGCGTCCTCGTCCAGCACCCGCTCCACGATCTCTTCCAGCGGGGAGACATCCATGCCGCCCTGCCGCACCACGTCCCGCAAAAAGGCGTGGAGTTCTGAGAGGTCGGCGTTCTGCTCCGGCAGCTCCATCACATCCTGGCTGCGGATGGTCAGCCACATATCCCGGGCCGTCTCATAGAGGTCCAGCGCAAACATGGCCCCGTTCAGGCTGCCCACACTGGTGCCCGTGATAATCCCGGGCCGCCAGCCCAGCTCCGTCAGGGCACGCCATACGCCCACCTGATAGCTGCCGCGGGCACCGCCGCCTGCCAGCACCAGTGCCCGCACCGGGGCATTGACAGAGTTATTGACAGGCCGATTCCAGGCCATGGTCCGCACCTCCCTCTGGTCGGTTCCAGTTTTTTCAAATTATAGCATACTTTCCGGGAAAATTCTCTCTGTTTTTGCAACAAAAAAGAGGGAAGTTTTTTGCTTCCCTCTCCAGTTTCTTTGTTGGCGTTACGGATTTTGTTCCATCCAGGCTTTAAACCGGGCTCGGACGGCGGCTTCCTTGCCGCGGGGGATGGGCACCCGGGCCCCGCTCCGCATCCGGAACTCGCCTGCCGCCAGCTGCTCTGCCGCCGCCAGGTTGACCACATAGGAGCGGTGGGGCTGCAAAAAGCGGTCGTCCGCCAGCAGGGGCTTTGCCACCTCCGCAAAGGGCACCCGGAGGGAGAGGGAGGGCACGTCCTCCCCGGTGACAAGATGGAAATGCACCACATGGTGGGTACACTCCAGATACTCGATGTCCGCAAAGGGCAGCGCCCGCAGGCCCGCCGCCGTGGACACCGCGATGACCGGGCCGTACTCCGGCTCCGTGGCACGGTCCAGCAGGGCGGTGAACTGCTCCGGGCGGAACGGCAGCAGCAGGTACTGCATGGCGTCCACCCGGTAGGCATTGTAGGCGTGGGCGGGCGTGTGGGCAAAAAAGGCCAGCGGGGCCCGCGCGCCGTGCCGCCGCAGGGTATCGGCGGCTTTCAGGCCCGCCGGGGCGTTGCCCGCCGTCAGCTCCACAAGGTAGAGCTCGTACCGGGTACCCTCAGCGTCCCGGGCCAGCAGGGCGTCCACCCCGGGCAGCTGCTCCACGATGCAGGCATCCGCCCGGCGGGCATAATATTCCAGACACTGCCGCTCCACCCGGCCGCGCAGCACCGGGTCCGGGCTGCACACTGCAATGTGAAAGATCATGGTTTCCAAAAGCCCCCTTTCCGGGCTGTGTGCCGCACCGCTTGCATTTTGCGGGCAGCGAGAGTATCATAACAGAAAAACACCAGACTACAACAAAAAGGAGACGCCGCCATGAAACAGCCGCTTGTCAGCATCATCCTGCCCGTTTACAACGCCCAGAGCCATCTGGCCCGGTGCCTGAGCAGCATTTGCGCCCAGACTTACCAGAACCTTGAGATCATCGTCCTCAACGATGGCTCCAAAGACCAGAGCCTGCCCGTGTGCGAAGAGTTCCGCAAAAAGGATTCCCGCATCATTCTGGTGGACAAGGCCAACTCCGGCGTCTCGGACACCCGGAACCTGGGCCTGAAACTGGCCACCGGCGAATACATCCAGTTTGTGGACAGTGACGACTACATTGACCCGGATTACACCGGGCATCTGGTGGCCGCTGCCGAGGAGCACCACGCTGACCTGGTCATCGCGCCCTACAAAATGGTCATCCCGGCAGGTGCTTCCAAACCCGAACAGGTATTGGAAAAGCTGGAGGACGAGCTGGGCGTGATGACCGTGGCCCGGCCCCCGGAAGTGCGGGAATATGGCTTCCTGCCCGCGGGCGTGTATGACAAAGACCACTTCGCGCTCCGGCTGATGGACAAGCCTGCCTCCTATTTTTACAGCGTGCTCTGGAACAAGCTCTACCGCCGCATCCTGCTCACCGGCAACGACATCTGTTTTACCAGCGAGGTGCGCTGGGCGGAAGACCTTGTCTTCAACATGCAGTATATCCAGTACGCGGAAGTGTTTGTCGCCATCGGCACGCCGGGGTACTCCTATGTGCAGAACCCTCAGAGCATCTGCCACACCCAGATCAACCCGGCCACCATCGTGCAGAACAAATTACAGATGTTCCGCTATTACAAAGATCTTTACACCCGGCTCGGGATGTACGAGGAGGTACGGCCCCAGCTGTACAAGTTCCTCGTGGACATTGCCGAGAGCACCTACCCCTCCGGGCCGTTCAAAAAGGTCATCGACGAGGCAAAGGCGTACTGGCGCGCCCACAAACAGTAACACAAAAGGCGAGTGACCCTGCGGTCACCCGCCTTTTTTCTGCTATTTAGCGCCCCTGACAGGGGAGCTGGACACGCGAAAGCGTGGCCTGAGGGGTCAAGCCCCGATGGCGGCGCACTTCTTGGCCAGCCAGTCGCGCTCTTCCTCGGTCAGGTGGGGAGCCAGCTTGGTGAAGACCTCGCGGTGGTAAGCGTTCAGCCAGTCCAGCTCGTCCCGGGTGAGGACGCCGGGCACGACGGGGGAGGTAGCAATGGGCACGAACGTGATCGGCTCAAAGCCCAGGAACGTGCCGTACTGGTTGTCGGCCTTGTGGACGCACATCAGCTCGTTCTCAATGCGGATGCCGACCTGGCCGCCCTCGTAAACGCCCGGCTCGTCGGTGACGATCATGCCCGGCTGAAACACGACGGTGTTCCGGCCGTTCAGGGCATGGGGGCCCTCATGGACGTTGCCCACAAAGCTGACGCTGTGGCCGGTGCCGCAGCGGTAGTTGATGAGGTGACGCCAGAGCGGCTCCCGGGCGATGGTATCCAGCATGTGGCCGTCGCAGTAGTCCAGCCAGACGGCCTTTGCAATGTCGATGTGGCACTGCAGCGTCCAGGTGTAGAACAGCCGCTCGTCCTCGGTCAGCTCGCCCAACGGGTAGGTGCGGGTGATATCGGTGGTGCCGTCCAGATAGGTACCGCCGCAGTCCACCAGCAGGAAGCCTTTCCGCTCCAGCTTGGCGTGGTCTTCCTCGGTGGCGTGGTAGTGCATCATGGCAGCGTTTCCGCCGTAGGCGGCGATGGTGCCAAAGCTCTCCACAATGAACTTGTCCTGTGCGCTGCGGCACTTGTGCAGGATCTCGTCCACGGTCAGCTCGGTCAGCTCCTCACCGGCAGCCAGACGCTCTTCCAGCTCTTTCTGGAACCGGACCATGGCCACGGCGTCCCGGATGTGGGCTTCCTTGGTGTGGGCCAGCTCCACTTCGTTCTTGATGCCTTTCATGGGCAGCAGGGGGTCGGCCTCGTCTTTCACGGTGAGCGCCTTGTTCTCTTTCAGGGTCTCATACACGGCAAAGTTGACGGAAGCCGGGTCGGCCAGCACGGTCTGGGGCTCGGTCTCGGCCGCCAGGAAACGGAGCACGTCGTCGTACTCGGCAAGGGTCACGCCGTTTTCTTTCAGCTCCTGTGCAGCTTCCGGCTTGAGCCGGGCGGTGTTGATAAAGAGGACCGCGCGGTTTTCCGTCACATAGCAGTAAGCCATGGCATACGGGGTGCACTGGATATCCATGGCACGGAGGTTGAGCAGCCAGGCCAGGTTGTCCAGCTTGCCCACCAGCTGGGCGGTGCAGCCCAGCTCCTTGAGCTTTGCCCGCAGCTGGCCCAGCTTCTCGGCGGGGGAGAAGCCTGCATACTCTTTGGGCAGGATCCAAGCCGGGGTGGCGGGCAGGGCCGGGCGGCCCTCGGTCCAGAGCTCATCTTCCAGGTTCAGGGTCTTGATGGTGCCGTGCTTGGGGGCCAATGCTTTCTGGATGCCCCGCACCAGCCCGCAGGATGCCGTCAGGCCGCAGAGGCCCAGGGTGCCGCCCTCGGGCAGGACCTTGGCGCAATATTCTTCCACGGTGGGCACGCCCGGCTCGCCCATCTTCTGGAGCTGGATCTCGGTGCCGGCGATCTCTTTCTCAGCCTGCACAAAATAGCGGCCATCGGCCCAGACAGCACTCTCGGTCATGGTGACGACAAAGTTGGAGTTCTCGCCGTGGAAACCGGAGAAATAGGTCAGGGAGGTGTAGTGCTCCGGCAGATACTCGCTGGCGTGGGGGTCGCCCACGGGGATCAGGTAAACATCCACACCGTTTGCTCTCATGGCGGCGCGCAGGGCGGCCAGACGCTCAGGAACAGGATTCATGCTCATTGGGTAAAGCCTTCTTTCCAAATCTTACACTTTTACAGTTGCCGGAAGAACGTCCGGCGGCGTTGGTTTGCTGGTTCTTATTGTAACATCCCCGCGCGGAGAATGCAATCCGCATCCCCTCTTGACAGTTTGTATTTGTTGTATTATACTTACTAATACAAACAGGAGGAATGAAAATGCTGTTCCGGTTGGATTTTCAGAGCGCGGTGCCCATCTACCGCCAGATCCGGGATCAGGTGGTGCTGGCCGTGGCGCAGGGGGAGCTGACCCCCGGCGAGCGGCTGCCCACCACCCGGGCACTGGCGGAGGACGCGGGCGTCAATGTCATGACGGTGAGCAAGGCCTACCAGCTGCTCAAGGCCGAGGGATATCTCGTCACCGACCGCCGGGCCGGAGCCGTCGTCCGCGCCCCGCGGGGCAAGGCAGTGGCCCTGTCTGCCGACCAGACCGCCCGGCTGAAACTGCTGGCGGGCGAGGCACGGCTGGCCGGGCTTTCACTGGACGATTTTTTAGCGGCCTGCAAAGCCGCCTTTGGCGAAACGGAGGACTGAACGATGGAGACCATGAGTGGATTTATGCTGTTGACTTTCTGGCTCTGCGCGGGCGTCAATTACATCATGCTGCGGAATATGAGCAAGCGCCAGAAAGGCCTGCTCCTGGGCGTCACCCTGCCCCCGGAGGCAGACGCCCTGCCCGAGGTGCAGGCCATTGTAAAACAATATCGAACGCGGCTGGGCACCCTCTGTCTGGTCTGCGCCGCGCTCAGTGTGCCGCTGGCCTTTGTGCAGGAGACCGCCATTGCGTTGACACTCTGGATGCTCTTCTTTTTTGCCGGGCTGGCCCTGCCTTACCTGCCCCTGCTGCGGGCCAACACCCGGCTCAAGGCCCTGAAAAAAGCCGCAGCCGGGCAGAATGCGCCCACTCGTGTGGTGGACACTGCCGCTTCGGCCTTTGCACTGCCAAAGCCCATGGGCCTGTGGACGCTGCTGCCGCCGCTGGTGCTGAGCCTTGCACCCATCGCCCTGCCCGGCCTGCCCCGGGGCGTGGCGCTGGCCTGCGGCATCGACGCGGCCACCCTGCTGCTGCTCTGGGTGCTGGGCCGCACCACTTTCCGCCGCCGGGAGGATATGGTCACGGCGGACTCGGCCCGCAACCAGACCCTGCTCCGGGTGCGGCGGCTCTACTGGGACCGCTTCTGGCGGCTCAACCTCTGGGCACTGGCGGTGCTGAACGGAATGCTGGCCCTCGGCTTCCGTTCGGAGGCCACCATTTTGGGCGGGACGCTGGGCTTTACCGTCCTGCTGGTGGCGGCGACGCTCTGGATGGAGCTCTCCGTCCGCCGGGCGCAGGCCGTGCTGACGGATGCCGCCACCATTGTGGCCGATGAGGATGACGCCTGGCTGGGCGGCATCTTCTACTATAATCCCACGGACAAGCGTTTTCTGGTCGCCAAGCGGATCGGCCTTGGCTCCACCGTCAACCTCGGCACCTGGGCGGGCAAACTCTACTATGCTTTTGTCGGCCTTGTGCTGGTGGCCTGCCTTGCCATCGGGCCCATCTTCGGCTTGGTGGACAGCATCCCCACCCGGCTGGAGCTCTCCGGCAGCGCTCCGGTCTGCCTCGTGGCCTCCCATGGCCAGAGCGAAAAATACCGCTTGGACACCGACGCCATCACCGATGTCCAGCTCCTGGACACCCTGCCCGAGGCCGCCCGCACCTGGGGCACCGGGATGGACCACTATTTGCAGGGGGATTTCTATGTGATCGGGGAGGGGAACGCCCGGTTCTGCCTCGACCCCACCCAAAAGTATTTTCTCCGGGTGGAGGCAGGCGGGCAGGTGTATTGGTTCACCGGAGATTCCGAGGACCACACCGCCGCCATTGCGCAGGCACTGCAATCCACCGTTCACCCCTGATGCAAAGGGCCGCGGGAGCCGAATTTTGGCTCCCGCAGCCCTTTCTTTTTGTCATTTGCCCCAAAACGCAACCAATTTGCAAAAAATGTTACAATTTTTTCTTCAAAAACGGCGTTTTACCATTGACAGCCTTGTTATAATAGAGGAGTAAGATGTTTGAGCCAGCACTCTGCGGCTCTGTGTGCTAAAAAGAAAGAGGCATTTGAATCATGACCAAAATTGATATCTTCTCCGGTTTCCTGGGTGCCGGCAAAACCACCCTGATCAAAAAACTGATCAAGGAGTCCTTTGCAGGCCAGAAAGTGGTGCTGATCGAGAACGAGTTCGGCGAGATCGGCATTGACGGCGGCTTCCTCAAGGAGTCCGGCATCCAGATCAACGAACTGAACGCCGGCTGCATCTGCTGCTCTCTGGTGGGCGATTTCCGCGCCGCCCTGCAGCAGGTGGTGGAGCAGTACCACCCGGACCGCATCGTGATCGAGCCCTCCGGCGTGGGCAAGCTGAGTGACGTGACCCGCGCCGTGGAGGGCGTGGCCGAGCACCTGGATGTCCAGCTCAGCAGCTTTGTCACCGTGGCCGACGTGAACAAGGTCAAGATGTATATGAAGAACTTCGGTGAGTTCTACGACGACCAGATCAGCCATGCAAGCTGCATCATCCTCAGCCGTACCCAGAACGCCACCGAGGAGAAGATCGCTGCTGCCGTGGCCATGCTGCGGGAGAAGAACCCCACCGCCACCATCGTGACCACCGCCTGGGACTCCCTGACCGGTGAGCAGATCCTCAAGGCCATGTCCACCAAGGACGATTTCAAGGCCGAGCTGATCGCCATGGCTGCCAAGGCCAACGAGGAGCACGCCCACGAGGACGAGGAAGAGGAGCACGAGCATCACCATCATCACGACGATGAGAACGGTGTGTGCAGCTGCGGCCATCATCATGACCATGATGACGATGATGACGACGAGGATGAGCACGAGCATCATCACCACGACCACGACGAGCACGATCATGATGACCATTGCTGCTGCGGCCACCACCACGATCATGACCATGACGAGGATGATGACGAGCACGAGCATGAGCATGAGCATCACCATGACCATGACGAGCATGACCACGACCATGACGGTCATTGCTGCTGCGGTCATCATCATCACGACCACCACGCTGATGAAGTGTTCACCAGCTGGGGCGTGGAGACGGCCCGCAAGTTCACCAAGGCCGAGGTGGAGCACGCCCTCACCGAGCTGGATACCGGCAATTACGGCATGATCCTGCGCAGCAAGGGCATCGTGGACGGCGGCGCAGACGGCTGGCTGGAGTTCGATTATGTGCCCGGCGAGTGGGAAGTGCGCAGCCGCAGCGCAGACGTGGGCGGCAAGCTGGTGGTCATCGGCTCCAAGCTGAACGAGACCGCCA
>ERZ791641.1380-NODE-1380-length-11121-cov-2.226640_pt1 | contig 11121 bp, 11 predicted proteins | sample MGYA00510055_ERZ791641 | MGnify/ENA primary metagenome ERZ791641 (study PRJEB30046, sample SAMN00715226) | human gut metagenome | study: EMG produced TPA metagenomics assembly of the A metagenome-wide association study of gut microbiota in type 2... | reverse complement strand
CCGGGATGATCATCAGACCTGCCATCATCGCAATCGCCGTATCAAAGATTTCCACGTTCCTTGTGGAATCTTCGATGGAGGTATCTTTTCTCATATAAGAACCAAAGGTTACCAGGATACCCATGGCGATGGACAGGGAATAGAACATCTGTCCCATGGCTGCCACTACCGTCATCCAGGAGAAGTTTTTCACATTCGGTACGAGGAAATATTTCACACCTTCGATGGCTCCCGGTCTTGTGACAGAATAAATCGCGATGATCACGGACAGAACGATCAGAATCGGCATCATGATCTTTGACACACGTTCGATACCATTCTGTACACCTGCGTAGATGATCACCAGGGTAAACATACAGAAGATCACAAAACAGATTTCTGTAGCTCCTCCGCTTGAGATAAAACCGGAGAAGTATCCGTCTTCCGCCAGTTTGCTTCCATTTCCTCTGATATACTCAAACAGATATTTGACTACCCATCCACCGATGACAGAATAATACGGTACAATCAGTACCGGGATGATCGCGTTGATCCAGCCGCCGAAGCTGAGCCAGCCCACTTTTTTTCCCTTTGCAAAGCTTCGAAATGCCCCCACCGGACTTTTTCTTGTCATACGTCCAAGGGCAGACTCCGCAACAATCATCGTATACCCGAAGGTCAGTGCCAGTATGATATACACCAGCAAGAAAATTCCTCCTCCATACTTCGCTGCCAAATACGGGAATCTCCAGATATTTCCCAGTCCGACAGACGCACCGGCCGCCGACAGGACATAGCCGATTTTTCCTGAAAATGCGCTTCTTTTCTTATTCATCTGCGTCTTTTTCACTCTCTTTCTTTTAACTTTTCCGACATTTCTCTCAAAATGCCCTGCGGGACTCCTCACCCACAGAATACTTGTTATTCTACCACGCTTACCGGATAAAGTCACGACTAACAGAAAAAAACGCAAAAAGATTGTTTTACTTTTCTACAAAATATTTCCGGTTATTCCACGATCTTATAATATGCCCTTGCCGTGATCGTATACACGCTCAGGTACACAATAGCGAACGCCACAATCGTCACTGCAGTAGCTACCAGAAAAATACCACTGTCCGGGAAATTCATCATCGTCATCAGCTGTCTCGTCACCGGAAATGCCACCACGGTGTGCAGAATAGCCACTACAAGAGGCAGGAAAAATACGGTAACAACCTGTGACCGGATGGTCTGGCGGACTTCCTGACGGCTCATGCCTACTTTCTGCATGATCTGAAAACGCTTCCGGTCGTCAAAACCTTCGGAGATCTGTTTGTAGTAAATGATCATCACTGCACCCATAAGGAACAAAGTACCGACAAAAATTCCAAGGAACATGATGGAGCCGTACATCTGATAAAGGCTGGCCTTGTTATTTTCCCGTACTTCCACATAGCCGTCACATTGCGCCTGGTTCACAAGCTTCTCAATTCCCTGTCCGATCCGCGTCTCCAGCTTCGTATCCCCAATCAGATCTATCTGATACTTCCAGCTGTATCCGGCAGGTGTTCTTCCGGTCATTGCCACATATGCTGCCTGTGCTTCTTCTCCGTCTGCAAATACGATAATTCTGGTATCATACATTACATTCGTGGTTTCCACCATATCTTCCTGTGTATTTTCCGTATGTTTTACCTCACAGCTGATCGTATCTCCGAACTGTATCGTATCATATTTGTATGGTTCCTCTTTTCTGGTAAATACAAGTACCTGCCCCGGTTTCAGATCTGCAGATTTTCCGGTCATCCGTTCATATTCCGAAGCTTCCATGAATTCGATCATGCTGCGACCGTCCTCAAACCCTTTCAGTTCCTGCGTCAGACCTACCCAGTTTTCTTTGTTTTCTGCCACTGCTAACCAGTAGGTTTCATCCCGTTCAAATCGTTTTGACACCTGCTGCTCCTCCAGATAGTTGTTAATCTGTTTCCGCACAGAACTGATTTCTTCTTTTGTCAGCGCAGTACCGTCACCATTGGCCGACATAACTTCCACCGCTATCTGATGGGGAAATCTTGTCTGGATAATTTCCTGCATGCCAAACCACAGACAACTGGTGGTGGAGATTACCAGAAGCACACCGGTAGACAGGATGCAGATGTTGGCAAGTCCTATCGCATTCTGTTTCATCCGGTATAACATTCCGGATATACTGGTGAAGTGTCTCGTCTGGTAATAATATCTTTTGTTGCTTTTTAACAGTTTCAGCAGTGCGATACTACCTGCCGAAAACAGACAGTAGGTTCCCGCCATAACCAGAAGCACCGCACCGAAAAACTTGCCCAGAGCCTCCATAGGGTTCTGACAGGTCAGTGCCAGATAATAACCAAGTCCCAGACAGAGCAGTCCGATCCATGCGGTAAGAAGCTTCGTTTTCGGCTCCCGCTCTCCCTCCTGTTCACCATGAAGCAGTTCTATCGGCTGAGCTGCGTGGATCTGGTGGAGGCTTTTCAGATAATTGATCAGAAAAATCACGGCAAATAAAACCACCGTGTTTCCTGTAGCCTTCCAGTTAAAAACAAAATGGATCGTTCCCTGGAACCGGGTCAGTTTTAACAGCACCAGAAACAGCAGCTTGTAACACAGGATTCCAAGCAGAATCCCACCTCCAACCGACAGGATCCACAGATACAGACTTTCAAAAAACAGAACCTTTGCAAGATGTTTCTTTTCCATGCCAAGGATCTGAAACAGTCCAAATTCTTTTTTCCTGCGTTTTGCCAGAAAACTGTTGCTGTAGATCAGAAAAATCACCGCGAACAGGCCAATGATATAGGTTCCCATCCCCATCACTGTCAGGATCGTATCTTTTCCGATCATGGAATCAACTGCATTACTATCTGAATCGTGGCTTTCCCCATCATTTTTTTAAGACCTTCACTCAAAGACAGAGTACTCATAATATAAAACATAATAACCGTACCGATACATGACAACCAATAAGGAAGAATATTCTGTCTGTTCTTACTGAGATTTGTTTTTGCAAGTTTTGCATACAGCAGACTATTCATGACGCTCACCACCTGTCGCAATAATGGTCAGCGTATCCGAGATCTTCTGATACATCTCATCCCGTCCCAGATTTCCCCGGTACAACTGGTGAAAAACTTCTCCGTCTTTGATGAAAAGGACTCTGGACGCATGGCTGGCTGCCTGTGCACTGTGTGTGACCATGAGGATTGTCTGTCCCTCTGCATTGATTTCACCAAATACGGAAAGAAGTGCTGATGCCGCCTTTGAATCAAGTGCGCCCGTCGGTTCATCCGCAAGAATCAGTTTGGGATTCGTGATCAACGCCCTTGCAACAGCAGCACGTTGTTTCTGACCACCGGAAACTTCATATGGAAATTTATCCAGAATTTCTGTGATCTTAAGAGCCTGCGCAATCGGGCGGATTTTCTGTTCCATCTCACGATAATCTTCTCCTGTAAGAACAAGTGGAAGATAAATATTATCTCTCAGGCTGAAGGTATCCAGCAAATTAAAATCCTGAAAAACAAATCCAAGATTTTTCCTTCTGAATGCTGATATTTCTTTTTCTGTAAGGTGTACGATATTTTTTCCTTCCAGAAGAACCTCTCCGGATGTCGGACGATCCAGAGACGCAAGAATATTCAGCAAGGTCGTCTTACCGGAACCAGATTCCCCCATAATCGCGACAAACTCACCTTCCTCTACAGAAAATGTAACATTTGAAAGCGCCTGTACCTTGTTTCCCCCGAAACGTGTACTGTATATTTTTTTGATATTTGTAACTTCAAGCAAAGCCATAAATGGGGCTCCTTTCTTTTAATTGATACCGTAAGTATAAGATTTTTTTATGGCTTCTACCATCGAAACAGGTTACATTATATGAAAAAACCTTACATTTCTGTAAGGTTTCGTGTCACTTAAATATTAGCAGTTTTCCTCTAAAACGTGTTAAAAAACTCTAATACATATTCAAATCTTTAACTGAAAATTCAAGAAATACTTTCGTTCCTTTTCCTTCCGTAGAAGTTATATAAAGGCAATGTCCCAGTTTGCGCATAATCTTGTTGCTGAGATACAGTCCGATACCTGTTGCGCGGTTATCATCCCGTCCATTTACCCCGGTGTAGCCTTTTTCGAAGATTCGCGGAATATCTTCTGCACGAATACCAATTCCGGTATCTTCAATGACCAGTGTAAGGTTTTCTACTTTATTGCAGCTATCATTTCCTATCGAAATGCTTACATCATCTGTATCCAGAGATAATTTTTTCTCCAGATAAATTCGGATTCCTCCGGTCCGGGTATATTTCAGAGCATTTGATAAAATTTGTCCGATCACAAATCCCAGCCATTTTTCATCCGTCAGAACATCTTGCGAAATACTTTCATAAGTAAGTGTGAGTTTCTTTGAGACAAAAATTCCTGCATATTTATGAATCTGATCACGTATGATCCGGTCAAGAGAACAGTGGGAAAGCTTAAGATCCGAAGACATATCTTCTGTCCTTAGATAGCCAAGAACCATCTCCACATACTGCTCAATTTTAAAAAGTTCCGAAAGTTTCTCTTTATTTTCCTCAGGACTCTCCTGAAGCAAAAGACGCAGTGCAAAAATCGGCGTTTTGATCTGATGTGCCCACATCGTATAATAATCTGTCATGTCTTCAGATGCCTTCTGGCTGGCAGTCTCCACATCGATACGCATCTGATCTAGCTGTTGCATAATTTCCTGTTGGAATCTTTCATCCTGACCAACAGGAGAATCCATCCGTGAAAGATTGATATCCGGTGCATCCGCAATCAATTCCAGCTGTTCTACCTTTTTCCTGTATCTGTAAAATCCGTTCAGACACGCACAAATTCCGGTTAATAACCAGAAAACAGTAACATACACCATCGGTTCCAGCGGCAGCTGATAAAGAAAGAAAATTATTTCTGCAAGTATTACGGGAAACATCTGCAGAATGATATAGAATTTAATTTTGTTTATATAATCCAGAAATAGTTTCATAAAAAATCCTTTTGTTTATACTGCGCCTTATACCATATATCCAAGACCTTTTTTGGTAATGATAAATTCTTTCAGCCCTTCTTTTTCCAGTTTCCTGCGCAGGCGGGTAATATTCACAGTCAGCGTATTGTCATCAATAAAACTGTCGCTCTCCCATAGCTTCGTCATAATCGCATCTCTGGAAACAACCTTTCCGGCATGCTCCATCAATATTTCCAGAATACGAAGCTCATTTTTCGTAAGATCAATATCGTTTCCATTCCACGTCAGGGTACAGCGAGAAGGACTCAGAACAACCCCATTATATTCCAGAACATTTCCCGGAGTTCCAAAGGAATATGTGCGGCGCAGAATCGCCTGAATTTTTGCAGTCAGTACATCCATATCAAACGGTTTTGCAATAAAATCATCTGCACCGCGGCTCATTGCCATAACCATATTCATGTTATCTGCCGCCGAAGAAATAAAGATAACCGGAACCTGAGAAATTCTGCGTATTTCTTCACACCAGTGAAAGCCATTATAGAAAGGCAGCTTCAGATCCAGCAGGACAAGCTGGGGATCTCTGCGTACAAATTCCTGTATAATATTGGAAAAATCCTCCGCACAGGATACATCATATCCCCAGGACGAAAGATTCTTTTTCAGTACTTCTGAGATGATCTCATCATCCTCTACGATAAAAATACGATACATAGTTATCCTTTCCCTCTGTTCCACCCACTGCTTATTGCTCTTCGCAATTGAAGCAGGGGACTTACTTGATTCGGTTAAAAAGCACTCAGGAATCTCTATCTGATAAAATGAGTAAATGCACGTTCTTCCTTTTCTGGAAGTCCAAACTGCTTTTTACCAAGTTCGATACTCTTCATCAGAAAAGTCATATTTCTGGCGAGTACACGCATGGTCTGCTTTCCTTCTTCATCCCTGTCAGCTTCTCCCAGTTCACGTCCATGTATGCAATTCCAGTACTGGCTGGCCGCAATCGGCATGTTTGATATGGTAAAATACTTGTTCAGCTCATCAAAAGTCGCTGAACAGCCTCCACGTCTTGCACAGACCACGCTTGCTCCTACTTTCATTGTTTTATCAAAAGATGTGCTGAAAAACAATCTGTCAAGAGCGGCGATCAAAGTAGCATTGGCAGACGCAAAATATACCGGACTGGCAACTACAAGTCCATCTGCCTCTTCAAATTTCGGTGCCAGTTCATTTACCACATCATCAAAGACACATTTGCCAAGTTCCACACAACGTCTACAGGCAATGCATCCTCTTACATCTTTATTGCCTACCTGTACAATTTCCGCTTCTACACCTTCTACTTCGAATACTTTTTTCATTTCTTCTAATGAAATGCGATGTACATATCTTCCAATATCCACCAGAACTGATTCACTCGCTCTGCTTGTGGCAAATGCAATAAATGTATTTCTTTTTGTTCTCGGGCTGCCGTTAATCATTAATACTTTCATTATATGCCTTCCTCTTTTCTTTTAATTGTTTAGTGAAACAATTAGATTTACTCTGATATCATTATATATAATGATAAATCATTGTCAATTCGTTTATCTCTGTTTTATAATATATCATAGGAACATTACAAAATAATTTCTTATGGTATAAAAACACAGGTGTACAAAAGGTAGACAGCACCTTTTGTACACCTGCACTATAAAGATTATTTGAGGAATTATCGTTGGCATTAATTGAATAAGTTTACATTTTTATTTAATGAATTTTACTTCCGGATAAATAGCCTGTTTGGCTGCTTCTTTTCTTTCATTGAAGATTACCTTATTCTCTTCGAAAAGGTTTCTTCCCTGCGCATCAATAGATACGATCAGCGGACCAAACTCTTTGACTTTACTGCACCATAATGTTTCCGGCATTCCCAGTTCATCCCAGTGATGTTCTGCGATTTTCTCAACTTCAGTGGCCGCTACAACAGCACATCCGGCCGGGAATACACAGTGAATCGCACCAAATTCCTTACATGCACGCTCTGTATTTGGTCCCATTCCACCTTTTCCCACGATCACGCGGACACCTGTTAATTTCGTAAATTCATATTCAAATTTCTCCATACGCATGGAAGTTGTCGGTCCTACAGAAACCATTTCATAATCATCTTCTGTCCCTTCGATTTTACGGACAATAGGTCCTGCATGGAAAATTGCTTTGTTTCTGATATCATATGGAAGTTCTCTTCCATACTCAACAAGACGGCGATGTGCCACATCACGACAGGTCATCAGATCTCCGTCCAGCCATACAATATCACCGATTTTAATATCTGCCAGATCTTCTGCACTGATTGGTGTAATAAGAACTTTTTTATCTCCTCTGATTTCGATCATGATTTTTCCCTCCGTTTATGCATTGAATTTCCAAGTGGAATGTGTATCACAGGTTACTGTCAGGTCAGGATTCACTACAATATGACCACGACGATGTGACCAGCAGCCTACATTTACTGCAACACCGATTGCAGATGGATGGCGTGCTGTATTCTCGATATTTACGCCCATTACAGAATATTTTCCGCCCATTCCCTGCGGTCCAAGGCCGATTGCATTAATTCCGTCTTCCAACAGTTTCTCCATTTTCGCAGCATTGGCATTGTCATTATGAGAGCCAATCGGACGCATCAGTGCTTTCTTGGAATTGAGAGCTGCAGTCTCTACAGATGTACCTACACCAACACCGACAAGAAGCGGAGGACAAGCATTCAGTCCATAACTGGTCATCTGATCAAGTACAAAATCTGTGACGCCTTCATAACCTGCACCTGGCATAAGTACCATTGCTTTTCCCGGAAGAGTACATCCGCCTCCTGCCATGTATGCGTAAATCTCACATTTATCACTGTTTGGAACGATGTCCCACCATACAGTCGGAGTTCCTTTTCCAACATTCTTCTTGGTATTATATTCATCAAAAGTCTCTACGGAATTATGTCTTAATGGTGCTGCAAAAGTAGCCTGTACAACAGCTTCTTTCAAAAGTCCTTCCAGTTCATTGATATATGGGAAATTAGTTCCACATTTCAGCCAGAACTGAAGAACACCTGTATCCTGGCAGCTTGGACGGTTTAATTCGACAGCCAGTCCCTGGTTTTTCGTCATTGTCTCGTAGAGAACTTTCGGAAGTGCATCCGTTTCCTGAGATCCAAGTTCTTCCAGTTTCGCTACTACGTCATCCGGTAATTTTTTTCCAATGTGGGCAACAAAATCTGCTACCATGTCTGTTAATACTTTAACTCCATTTTCCTTAGTCATGTTTTACCTCCTGATATACTTCAGATATTTTCGTGTTACCAATGTACTGGCAAGTTAAGTTTCCAATTAACTTACTCCTACATCTGTCACTGATCAAACAGCGACATTTGGACTGGACTGTAGATTCAGAACTGTCCTGTTTTTTGGCATTTGATTTTTGGGTTTTATTGAGTTATATGTAAAGCAATTTTTCTTTGCTTTTTAACTTAATATTTTGATTTCTTCCAACCGCCGGGCACGTAGCTGGCAAGATATCCTATTCCGTTTTTACGGATAGAACGGAAACAGAATCGGCAATAAAATCATACAGATTACAATAAAGATTACCAGCAGAAGAATGGTCGGATTCGGATCTGCTCCGAGAAGTCCTACGATCTTATCCGCAATCAGCTCACCGGCACCTGTTGTATCCAGGGCTTTCGCCAGTGTAAGAGAACCACCAAAAAGCAATACTACTTTCAAATCAATAGAAGCCAGCGCCTCTTTCTCAGAGATTACTCCTGTCAGCACCAGGAAAATCGCTCCGATACAAGCTGAAATCTGAATGCTGATTCCAATCAGCTACTTATATTCTTCAATATTGCAATGAACTTCAGGCCGACTATTCCAGTATGTCCAGAGTGAAACCACCCCTTCGGATTGGAATCCCACCTATGCTAAGTACTGTATTTTTCCCGGAACTGCTCACTGCATTTCACCAGGATTATCCTGAAATCGCAGTCATGCTGGAAGAATACGGCTCTGTCCGCGCCTGTGATCTGGTTCAGAATGATACTCTGGACCTGGCGCTGGTCAATATGGAACAGTATAATATTGATAAATTTCACAATGTTGTTCTGGCTAATGATCAGGTTGTTTTCTGTGTGAATAAAGACCACCGACTGGCGGATAAAGAAATCGTTACTACTAAAGAAATGTCTAAAGAATTACTGATTTTTTTCAATGCTGATTCTGTCCAGAACCAGCTGTTAAAAACAAGATTCGAAATGGATGGATACATACCCAATATTGTTATGCGTAGCAGTCAGATTTACACAACTCTGCAATTTATAAAAACAGGAAAATACAGTTGTTTCCTCTATTCCAGTATGCTTGATAAATTTACTGATTCTGAAATTACAGGAATTCCGCTTAATCCGCCAATCCACATTAAGATTGGTATGATCTGGAAAAAAGGAAAATATATCAGTGGAGATATGCAGACGTTTTTGAACTTTACGAGAATGTATTACAGGGAACATCCATTGACTTAATCTCACCAACTACAATGAACGGAAATATACCTCAAAGTTATCATACTGCCAAGGACAGTTGCATGTGACAGTTCTTGTAAATAAGTGTGAACACTACTGGAATAATTTTATATGAAATTACTATATGCCTATATCTAAAATACTCCCTTCCAGGAAATTCCAAATATTACCTGAAAGGGAGTATCTGTTAATTCTATATAAACACAAGCAAAAGTGTACCAACTACAATACAGAGCAGTCCACATGCGGATTTCTTTGACAGTTTTTCATGAAATACAACCCAGGAAAATAAGATTGTAACCAGAATACTGAGTTTATCTACCGGTACTACCACGCTGGCAGGTCCTTCTTGCAAAGCTCTGTAATAGCAAAGCCAGGAGGCTCCTGTTGCAAGTCCTGAAAGAAGAATAAATATCAATTCATTTTTTTCCGTCTTTCTTATCTGATGATATTTTCCGGTGACACCTACCATCATCCATGCCATAAAAAGGACTACCATAGTACGAATCGCAGTTCCCAGATTGGAATCTACGCCCTCAATTCCAATCTTTCCCAGAATAGATGTAAGGCTGGCAAAGACTGCTGAGAGTATGGCATAAACCATCCAGTCTTTTCTTTGTCCCTGTTTCTGCTCTCCTTCTTTTTTGGTAATCATCAGCATCGTTCCGGCACCAATCAAAACAACTGCTGCTGCTTTTCCTATACTTAATCCCTCGCCAAGAAAAATCAACGCAAGAAGAATAGTCAGTACCGTACTGGACTTGTCAATTGGTACAACCTTATTGACATCGCCAACCTGAAGTGCATGGAAATAACACAGCCACGAAGCGCCTGTTGCAAGTCCTGAGAGAACAAGGAACAGCATTGTTTTTCCGTTGATCTGCGTAATTCCTTTCCCACTTCCTGTGATCAAAACCATCATCCACGAAAATAACAAAACCACAACCGTCCTGATGGCAGTTGCCACATCTGAATCTGTTTTTTTAATTCCACATTTTGCGAGAATTGAAGTAATTCCGGCAAAAAATGAAGAACCTACTGCATATAATAGCCACATTCTTACAGTCCCTTACCTTAATAATTTTATTATAATCTTTTTTTATTGCGATGCAAGTTACTACCCATTTTAATATGTGTTTTTTTACTTTTCATTGTTGACATGAAAACAAGTTTGTGCCATCTTATTTTCATAAAAACAAATGAAAAATCAGGAGGAAAAACTGATGAAAATTGACCTTACACTGAAAATCACACCCCGAATGGTAACGGATGCCCAAGGCAATGAGAAAAAAACATTAGTAGGACACTTAGGCACTCATTTTGATGTTATGAATAAAGAATTCCCTCTGGAATACACAGAACGAAAAGGCATTGTATTCGACGTTCGAAATATCAGAAACCGGGATATTGATACTACTGACATTGACCTTGATGAAGTCTCTGAAAATATGTTTGTAGCTTTTTGCACAGGATTTATTGAAGACGAAGGATATGGAACACCCAGATATTTTAGTGAACATCCTCAGCTTTCCAATGAACTGCTGGAGGCACTTCTTAATAAGGGAATTTCCATCATCGGTATTGA
>ERZ791641.1377-NODE-1377-length-11147-cov-5.208529_pt1 | contig 11147 bp, 9 predicted proteins | sample MGYA00510055_ERZ791641 | MGnify/ENA primary metagenome ERZ791641 (study PRJEB30046, sample SAMN00715226) | human gut metagenome | study: EMG produced TPA metagenomics assembly of the A metagenome-wide association study of gut microbiota in type 2... | reverse complement strand
CTTGTCCACCTTGATGCCCGGGATGGGCGAAAGGTCCACCATGACGCCGCTGTGGGCCATGACATCGGTCAGCTCGGCAGTCTCCTCGTCGGTCATGCCGCGCAGGTAGACGGCCATCATCCAGGCCGCCATCTGGTAATCGGCTACCTCGCCGCTGACAAAGCCGTTGACGATGGTTTCCAGCTCTTCCCGGGTATGGGTGCCGCCATCACGCTTTTTTGCGATCAGATCATAAATACGCATAACGTCACGCTCCTTGTTTTAAAAGTACGACTTTTTTAGTTTATTATAACAAAATTTTCTATAAATTCAACCGTTTTTCTCAGATTCAAGCACAAAAGGCGCAGCCGCCCTTGCAGCAGCTGCGCCCTTGTAAAAATCCGATCAGCGGGAGCCCTTGTCGTAGGGGATACCCTCGGCCTTGGGGGCCATGCTGTTCTTGGAGGTAAAGGCCAGAATGATCATCGAAGCGATGAACGGCATCATATTGTAGATGTTGCTGGACCAGTGGAACTGTGCCAGGAACGTGGAGTCTGCAATGTTGGCCAGGCTCTTGAACACGGCGAAGAACATGGCCGCGCCGCAGATGTTGAACGGCTTCCACTGGCCGAAGATCATAACGGCCATTGCCAGGAAGCCTGCACCCGCCACACCGACCTCAAAGTTCCAGGTCTGGACCGGAGGCACGATGTAGGCCAGGCCGCCGATAGCACCCAGCGCACCGGAGATCATGACACCTGCATAGCGCATCTTATACACGTTGATGCCCACGGAATCCGCTGCCTGAGGATGCTCGCCGCAGGCACGCAGACGCAGGCCGAAGCGGGTCTTATACAGCACGATATAGCTGATGATGAGCAGGATGATGCCCAGCGGCACAAAGATGCTCAGTTCCAGCTTGCCGATGCTGAACAGGAACGGCTTGTTGGAGTAGTTCAGCTTGGCGCTGCCGCTGTCGCTGAAGTTTTTGGCAATGACGACGGCCACGGCGGTAGCCAGCAGGTTCAGGGCCGTGCCGCCGATGGTCTGGTCTGCCTTCAGGTTGATGGAGGCAAAGGCCAGCAGCAGGCTGTACACCATGCCAGCCAGGGCCGCCGCCAGAATGGTGAGCAGCACCACCAGGAAGGGAGACATGTCGGCGGGCAGCAGGGTCAGGGTAAGCACACCTGCCACACCGCCGATGACCATGATGCCTTCCAGCGCGATGTTGATGATGCCGGAGTGCTCACTGAACATGCCGCCCAGAGCGACCAGCATCAGCACGATGCCATACAGCAGGGTATATTTGATCAGAAGCAGCATATCACTTGCCCTCCTTTTTGTTTTCTGCAGGGGCAGGCTCTGCGTTCACGTTGGTCTTATCCGCATTCTTGAACAGCAGGGCGTGGATCTTGCCGCGGAACAGCATGGAGAATGCGCACAGATAGATGATGATGCCGCTGATGAGGTCCGAGATCTCGGTGGGATAATACTTGGTGGAAAGGAACGAGCCGCCGACCGAGATGTGGGAGATGAACAGGGCAGAGAAAATGGTACCGATGGGGTTGGAACTTGCCAGCAGGGCAACGGAAATGCCGTTGAAGCCCATGGCCGGGAGGCTGGTGGAGTTCAGCGGGTTCCACTGGGACACATTGGAGAGGTAATACAGGCCTGCGCCGAAACCGGCCAACGCACCTGCAATGGCCATGGAGAGGATGATGTTCTTCTTCTCGTTGATGCCGGCATAGCGGGCAGCGCTCTTGTTCAGGCCGACGGCCTTCAGCTCATAGCCAAAGGTGGTCTTGTTCAGGATGACCCAGATCAGGACCGCCACGGCTGCCGCCAGGAAGATGGCAATGGTGGTGCTGTTGGTCTGGAACATCTTGTTCAGGCCAAAGTCCGGGATCAATGCCTTGGACAGCTCCGCGCTCTTGCCCAGGTTCAGGGTACGGGTGTTGCGCACATCGTACATGGGGCCGGTGCCGTTCTGGTAGATGAGCTCATTGACGAGGTAAAGGCCGATCCAGTTGAACATGATGGAGGTGATGACTTCGTTGATGTTGAAGTAGGCCTTGAAGAAGCCCGGGATAGCGCCCCAGATGCCGCCCAGGATGGTAGCCACCAGCAGGCAGACGAACCAGGGCAGCTTGAGCATGATGGCGCAGTACAGGGCACCAAAGGCACCCAGCGTGTACTGGCCGGAAGCGCCGATGTTGAACAGGCCCGTTTTAAAGGCGAAGCCGACGGAAAGGCCGGTCATGATCAGAGGCGCCGCGTTGGCCAGCTCCTTGCCGACGCCATAGGGGGCATCATGGAAGCCGCCCTTGATGATGCGGACAAAGCCGTCGCCCCACGCGTGGGCCGGGTTGATGGCCAGCAGCACCAGAAAGCCCACGATCAGACCGATGAGGATGCACAGCAGAGCCGCCAGCACACTGGTGACCGAGCTTTGCAGACTGCTGTGGGAAAGTTTTTTCTTGTCCATTTGTTACTTAGTCTCCTTTCCCTGCTTGCGTGCACCGGCCATATACAGGCCCAGTTCCTGCACGGTGGTGGTCTTGGGGTCAAACTCGCCCACGATCTCGCCCTCGTACATGACGAGGATGCGGTCGGACAGGTTCATGACCTCGTCCAGCTCCAGGCTGACCAGCAGCACGGCCTTGCCCTTGTCGCGCTCGGCCACGATCTGGCTGTGGATATATTCAATAGCACCCACGTCCAGGCCGCGGGTGGGCTGCACGGCAATGAGCAGCTTGGGATCCCTGTCGATCTCACGGGCAATGATCGCCTTCTGCTGGTTGCCGCCGGACATGCTGCGCACGATGGTGGAGCTGCCCTGGCCGCTGCGGACGTCGTACTGTGCGATCAGTTTATCGGAGTACTCCCGCACTTTCTCTTTTTGGATGAAGCCGCCTTTCTGGAACTCCGGCTGCCAGTAACGCTGGAGCACCATGTTGTTCTCCAGGCTGTAATCCAGCACCAGACCATGCTTGTGGCGGTCTTCGGGGATATGGCTCATGCCGTCCTTGGAGCGCTGGCGGATGGATTCACGGGTGATGTCCTTGCCGTCCAGCGTAATGGTGCCGCTGGACAGTTTTTCCAGGCCGGTCAGGCCGTAGATGAACTCGGTCTGGCCGTTGCCCTCAATGCCCGCCAGGCAGACGATCTCGCCGCCGTGCACCTGGAACGAAACATTCTTGACGGAGTCTTTCTTGTTCTGGCTGTTGTGCATGGTCACGTTCTTCACGTCCAGCACCGCCTTGCCGGGGTTGGCAGGCTTTTTCTCGACCTGAAGCTGGACATCACGGCCCACCATCATGCGGGAAAGCTCTTCCTTGGTGGTGTCCTTGATCTCCACAGTGCCCATATACTTGCCCTTGCGCAGGACGGTGCAGCGGTCTGCCACCGCCATGATCTCGTTGAGCTTGTGGGTGATGAAGAGGATGGATTTGCCCTCTTTCTTGAACCCGCGCATGATCTCCATGAGCTCGTCGATCTCCTGCGGCGTCAGAACAGCCGTGGGCTCGTCGAAGATCAGGATCTCATTGTCGCGGTAGAGCATTTTCAAGATCTCCACGCGCTGCTGCATTCCAACGGAAATGTCGCTGATGAGGGCGTCCGGGTCCACCCGCAGGCCGTACTTCTCGCTCAGGGCCATGACCTTTTTGCGGGCCTCGGCTTTCTGCAAAAAGCCCATCTTGTTGGGCTCCACGCCCAGGATGATGTTGTCCAGCACGCTGAAGCACTCCACCAACTTGAAGTGCTGGTGCACCATGCCGATGCCAAGCGCGTTCGCGTCGTTGGGATTCCGGATGGCGACCTCCTTGCCATTTTTGAGGATCTTGCCTTGTTCCGGCTGATACAGGCCGAACAGCACGCTCATCAGCGTGCTCTTGCCTGCACCGTTCTCGCCAAGCAGGGCGTGTACCTCACCTTTACGCAGCTGCAGGGTGATATCATCGTTCGCCTTGATGCCAGGAAATTCCTTGGTAATATGGAGCATCTCGATCACAAAGTCCTCTGCCAATCTGCTCACTCTCCTTTCGTGCCATAGCGACACCGATACTATTCTAGTGTCAATTATACCGTATTTCTTCCGTTTTGCACACTTCTTTTTGAATTTTTATCGGAATGTTGCAATATAAGTATTACTTTTGTGCATTATATACAAAAAGAGCAGGGCGCTCTTTGGGAAGCGTCCTGCTCTTAAAATGCAGCCTGTGCCGCGTTTTGCAATTACTGGATGTAGTTGACCGTGGTGAACTCGCTGACGGTGGGCTTGGTAGCGTCGTCGGAGTTGTTATCGACCACGATCTCGCCGCTCTTGATCTTCTCCTTGACTGCCTCGTACTCATCGACGGTAAAGGTCTCGAAGTTCCAGCTGTCCTCATCGGTGGGCAGACCGACGTAATCGCCGTCCTCCAGGCCGAAGTTGCCGTTGGAAGCAGCGATGTCGCCCCACTCGCCTGCCTCGATATCAGACAGAGCGGTGTTGACAGCCTCGGTCAGGCCCTTCATGGCAGAGGTGATGAACGGGTTGTAAGCAAAGGAGCCGTCGGCCACGCCATTGACACCAATGTAGTTCTGGTCAACGTCAACACCGATGACATAGCCGTTTGCCTTCAGAGCAGCTTCCACAGCAGAGGTGTAGATGCCGCCGCCGCAGGCAAAGACCACCTGAGTACCATTGGAGTACCAGCCCTCCATACGGGAGGTGATGTTTGCATCGCCGTAGAACTGGCCGCCGTAGAAGTAGTTGATGTCGATGTTGGTGCCCAGCTCCTGAGCAGCAGCGTCAGCGCCCTGCACGAAGCCGTAGCCGTAACGGATAACCGCGGGAACAGCCATGCCGCCCAGGAAGCCCAGCTTGGTCTTGCCGTCCTTGGCGATGGCGTAGCCTGCCAGGTAGCCTGCCTGCTCCTCTTTAAAGGTGATGCAGTAGCAGTTTGCGGGGACGCTGTCGGTGCCGATATCGCCCTGGGTGACGTCGATGGCGATGAACTTGACATCGGGGTACTGGTCAGCAGCCCATGCCAGAGAAGCGCCGTACAGGTAACCAACGCAGACGATGACGTCAGCACCGTCGTTGACAGCCTGGCGGATCATGGTCTCACGGTCCTCATCGGAAGCGTCAGCCTCGGGGATGTAGTACTGGCAGTCATCGCCCATGTAGCCGGAGACAGCAGTCCAGCAAGCCTGGTTGAAGCTCTCGTCATCGATCGTGCCGGTATCGCAGGTCAGTGCGACTTTCACGATCTTGTTATCGCCGCCCTCAGCGGTGGAAGCAGTGGAAGAAGCTGCAGCGGAGGAAGCGGTGCTGGTGGAGGAAGAACCACCACAAGCGGTCAGAGCGGTAGCAACAGCGGCCACACCAGCCACTGCCAGGAAATTACGACGAGAAATCATCTGCATAAGAATCTCTCCTTTTATACAATCAATCAAATCATGCCAGGACATTCAAAAGCACATTCTGGCACATTTACTAGCCTAAGTATAGCGGGGAAGTGTGAAAGAAGCAAGGAAAAATTGATTACAAAACCTTTACAATCTTTTTGTATGTTTCACACAAAAGTGTTACTTTCTCGTGATTTTTCAGGCATTCTCAGCCTTTTTCTTCCTCTTCCACGGCCTTGTTGCCCGCCACATTGGAGGGACCGAAGCCAAAGGGCAGCAGCTCATCCATGCTGCGCTCCATGAAATCATCCGGCGTTTTGGCCATGATGACGTTCAGCTCCGGGCCGCCAAACTCAAACAGTGCCTGACGGCAGACGCCGCAGGGCGAGGTGATCTGCTGATTGATCTCGCCCCGGCGGGAGCCTACCACGGCGATGTCCGTAAATTTGGTCACGCCCTCGCTCACGGCTTTGAACAGCGCGGTGCGCTCGGCGCAGCTGGTGGGGGTAAAGGCGGCATTCTCCACATTGCAGCCGGTAAAGACACGGCCATCCTCGGCGCGCAGGGCAGCGCCCACCATAAAGTCGCTGTAAGGCACGTAAGCCCTCTCCCTGGCCGCAAGGGCCATCCGGATGAGCTCCTGCTTTTCTTCCAGAGTCAGTTTTGTCATAGTCGGTTCTCCTTTTTGCAATTTGTAGATATAGCGTTCTTCGTCCTGTGGGACAAAGCCAATGGATTCAAACATTTTCTGCGACTGGGTATTGAAAGAATAGATGTGCGCGAAGCACTCCGCCAAGCCCCTTTCCCGAGCCAGCTCCAGCATTTTTTCGATGATCTTCCGCCCGATGTGTTTATTCTGGTACTCCTTGCAGATGACGATGGCCAGCTCGCCGGTCGTCCGCAGGCTGACGTCACCACAAAGCACACCCCGATACTCGATATAAAACAGTTCCCCGTGTGTGTCCAGATAATGATACATCCGCTTCAGCAGTGGCAAATCATAAACGAAGTCCCTGTTATCTACCTGTTTGCAGAGCTGTGCATCCTGATACCACGCAAGTGCTGTATCGTAGGCCGGATAATACGGAACAAGCCGGATGTTCCCCTCCACAGAAATCGGACTGCGCACCATGTTCACCGTTTCTCTGTTCATCGGCCTCATTCCCTTCTGTGTCGTGTATTTAAGTATAAATCATTCTTTTAAGAAGTGCAAGCGGCGATCATTACGCAGCATTATGCAATGACAGCTCTTGCATTTGTCATTACAAATGAATATAATAGAATTACAAAGGAGGCGCATCAGAATGGCAAATGCAGTCAACGTGAATTTTCGGATGGACCCCGACCTCAAGCGGAGCATGGAGGAGGTCTGCGCCGAGATGGGGCTTTCGATGACGACAGCCTTCACGATTTTTGCAAAGAAAGTGTCGCGCGAGCATCGGATCCCCTTTGAAGTCTCCGCCGACCCCTTCTATTCCGAAAGCAACATCAACCATCTCCGTCAAATCGTCCATGATATTGACACCGGCAAAGCCAAGCTCACCGAACATGAACTGATCGAGGTGGACTGATGAGGCTGCTGTGGGAAGAGGAAGCGTGGGAAGATTATTGTCTTTGGCAGACGCGGGACAAAAAGCTGCTGAAGCGAATCAACTCCCTCATAAAAGACATTCAGCGGAACACCTATGAGGGCATCGGCAAGCCCGAGCCTTTGAAGGGAGATTTGAGCGGATGGTGGAGTCGGCGTATCGACGACACTCACCGCATCGTCTACCGGGAGCAGGATGGAAACATCATCATTGCGTCCTGTTACGGTCATTACACGGATACCTGAGAAGCAAAAAGACTGCTGTCGGCCGACAGCAGTCTTTTTGTATTATGCATTATGGTGAAATCAATACTCCGCGCCCAGAGCCACTTTCATCATATCGGTAAAACTCTTCTGGCGCTGCTCGGCGGTGGTGATCTCCGGCGAGACGAAGCTGTCCGAGATGGTCAGCAGGCAGGCAGCGTTTTTGCCCAGCACCTGCGCGTTGGCAAACAGGGCAAAGCTTTCCATCTCCACGCAGAGGCAGCCGCGCTCATCCCGCAGCTTTTCCCAGTAGGTGGGCTTTGCGTCGGAGGGCTGGCGGTAGAACACATCCGAGGAGTGGATGTTGCCCTCGATGAGGGGGATGCCCTGCTTGGCAGCCGAAGCGCGGAGCTTGTCGTTCAGGCTCTGGCTGGGCTGGGTGATGTCGCCCTCAAAGCCGCTCTGGACCCTGGCGTAGTTGGACTCGCTCACGGCACCGGTGGCCAGCACGGTATCAAACAGCTTGGCTTTCTCGGTATAGCTGCCTGCGGAGCCGATGCGGATGATGTTGTCCACATCGTAGAACTTGAACAGCTCATAGGAATAGATGCCGATGGAGGGCATTCCCATGCCGCTGCCCATCACGCTGATGGGGCGGCCCTCATAGGTGCCCGTAAAGCCCAGCATCCCACGGACCCCGGTCACCTGCCGGACATCTTTCAGGAACGTGTCTGCAATGAACTTGGCGCGCAGAGGATCACCGGGCATCAGGACGGTTTTTGCAAAATCGCCTTTCTCGGCGCTGATGTGCGGGGTAGACATAGTGCATTCTCCTTTTTATGATGTTATTTTTTCCCCGGGAAGATACTCTGGGGAGGAATATACGAACCATTGAGCCGGATCTCAAAGTGGCAGTGGTTGCCGCTGGAGCGGCCCGTGCTGCCCACATAGCCGATGAGCTGGCCCTGCTTGACGCTCTGGCCCGCATGGACGGTCAGGGACAGGCAGTGTGCATACACCGAGGTATACCCGCTGCCGTGGCTGATGATGACCGAGTAGCCGTAGCCCCTGCCCGCGCCGGCGCGCTCATAACCCGCCTTGGTGACCGTGCCGGAAGCCGTGGCATAGATGGGCGTGCCTGCTGCCGCGCAGATATCCACGCCCTTGTGGCCGCTGCTGTACCAGCGGGAACAGTATTTATAGTTGGGGACAGGCCAGAGGAACCTGCCGCTGCCCGTAATGTACTTGGCACCGCCGGTGGAAGCTTTCTTGGTGCCCACCACCACTTTCTTGTTCACCGGCTCCTTGATGGTCTCAGTGGAAAGGATCGTCTGTTCCAGCAGGGTACCGTTGGTGTCGTAGACATTCCGCATCGTCACGTTCCGCAGGCCGTTCTCACCCTCCTGAGTCGTCCGGGTCACGCCCTTGTTCAGGTCTTTGGACTCGGTGGTCTCGGTGCTGTAGGGGATCTCCTCCTGCCGGGTCTCGACCTTGGTGATCCGGACTTCGAGAGTCGCCTCCTCTTTGGTGACGATGAGCTCGTCTCCCTCCTGGATATTGGAGGTCTCCGTCAGGGGCGCGCCCTTGAAATTCGTGTTCAGGGCGCAGAGCTCTTTAAAGGTCAGGTCGTTCTTCTGGGCAATGGCCCACAGGGTATCGCCTGCCTGGACTTTGTAGATTTTCTCCGCCTGCTGGACACCGGACAGCTTGTTCACGACGTCCTGAAAATCCATGAAGCTCTCGTTGAAGTAGATGCCCTCTTCCAGATCGACGGACTTGTTGAACCCGACGGTCACGTTGGAGTTTTCCTGATCCTCGTAGGGCTCCAGCAGGCTGCTGATGTAGCCGCGCAGGCTGCTGCCGTCGGCGCAGACGGCGGTCAGCTCGCCGTCCAGATACAGGGCCGTGCCTGTGCTGATCTCATCGCTGGCGCTGCTGAGGATGGCGTTGGCCATCTCGTTTTCATCCATCACCGTGTGCCCCACCGAGATGGTGTAGGTCGGCTCAATGGTCCACTCTTTTTTCTCCGTACCGGAGTAATTGATCCGCTGCTGCACGTCCTCGCGGGCCAGGTTAAAGACCGTCTCGTTGGCCACATAGCCCACGGTCTGGCCGTTGACCTGCACCGCCAGCGCATAGGGCTGATACACCATGTGGTTGAACACGGCCACCCAGACAGCCAGCGCGCAGAGCGGCAGGATGTACATGGCCATGCGGGGCAGCAGCTTCACATTGCGCCGGATGCCGTTTGTGAAGAAATGTACACTGGCCTGCAGGGCCGCGCCAAGGCCTTTTTCCTGATGAATCCGGTGGGCATGAACCAGCAGCGCCCCGCAGCCCCGCACAAAGAGGACGATGGGGCCAAACAGGTCCTTGAGCACCTGTGCTGCACCGGGGAACGCCGTGACCATCAGGTCATGGGCCAGCGCTGCAAACCAGGCCGCCACCCACAGGGCTGCCGCGCGGACCCGCCGCCCGGCGCGGACGACGGCATATTCCGTCGAAAAGCCCAGAGCGTACAGGCCCTCGCCCACGGTCTGCACCATGGGGGTGGCCCGCATTTTCTGGGAAACATTGTTCATATGGTGCTGCGTTTTTCGGCGGAACCGATGTCTCCGCAGCAGATGCACACACTGCAGCCGCGCCCAGAGCGAGCGCAGCTTCTCCCCGCGCCGGGCCGTCGGTTTGGGGGCCGACGGCATCTCCTGCTGCGGTTCTGTTGTTTTTTCGTCCAGCAAAAAAGGATGCTCCTTCCGGATTCCAGTTTCTTTCCAGTCAGTAAAACCGCGCCGCAAAGTTTCAAAACGGCACAGTACATCAGTTTATCTTTCTTTTATTATACACTCCGCCCGCACCGAAACAAGCATTATCACAGAATTTGGCGGGAGCTTTCACGGACTTTTCACGAAATATACAAATTCTCGCGTCTCAATCCGTCAAAAGGGCCTGTAGATCCGCCGGGAGCGGGCTTTCCACCGTGATCCGCTGTCGGGGTGCTTCCCAGTCGATCACGATCCCGTCCGGCATCGGTGTATAGGCCGGGATCGTGTATGTCTGTTTTGCACAGTGGAGCGCCTGCCGCCCGACGCGCTCCCGGTGGCCGCCGTAGAGGTCATCCCCGGCCAGCGGGTGGCCCAGAGAGGCAAAGTGGACCCGGATCTGGTGGGTCCGCCCCGTTACCGGGACACAGGCCGCCAGGCTGAGGCCATTCTTTGCTTTTAATATGGTATACTCCGTGCGGCTGGGCTTGCCCTCGGGGGTCACGCACCGCCCGATGATGCTGTCGCCCTGCCGCCCGATGGGGGCGTCGATAACGCCGGGGCCGAGAGGCAGTTCCCCCTCCACAATGGCATAGTAGAGCTTTTCCACGCCCTGGGCCAGCAGCGGGGCGGCGTAGCTGTTCCGCGCCGCCAGCACCAGGCCGCTGGTGTCCTTATCAATGCGGTTGACGGGCCGGAAGACCGTGCTCCTCCCCTGTGCCGCCGCCCAGGCCGCATAGCCGTTGGCCAGCGTGTCCAGCGGGTAGTTCAGGGTGGGATGCACGGCCAGGCGGGGCGGCTTTTCCAGCAGGAGGGCAAAAGCGTCCTCGTGGACGACCTGTACCGGGATCTCCGGCTGCGGGGCCACACCCTCACCGTCGGCAGGCAGTTCAAACGAGAACATCTGCCCGGCGGCGAGGCGGCGGTTTGCCAGGATGGGCTGGCCATCGGCAAAAAAGCCGCTGCCGTGGAATTTCACGGCCCGGGCCAGCTCGGTGGAAACGGCACAGCGGCGCAGAAAATTGCGAAGCAGCACGCCATCCGCCTGCGGCGGCACCGGGAAATACAGTTTCATCCTGCCCGCCCCTTTCCAAGCTCAAAGATAAGAATAGTATACCAAAATTCCGCATCGCTTGCAAATCTTGTTTTTTTATGGTACTATAGGGAGCGGAAAACGAGTGGAACATACGGCGGCGGGGCGGCTTTGACCGCTCTGAGGAAAG
>ERZ791641.1367-NODE-1367-length-11252-cov-2.400375_pt1 | contig 11252 bp, 10 predicted proteins | sample MGYA00510055_ERZ791641 | MGnify/ENA primary metagenome ERZ791641 (study PRJEB30046, sample SAMN00715226) | human gut metagenome | study: EMG produced TPA metagenomics assembly of the A metagenome-wide association study of gut microbiota in type 2... | reverse complement strand
CAGTATTTCGGGGACAGCGTACTGTCAGACACTTATCGCTGATCTTGTTTTCAGAAAAATATAAATAAAGGAAATGACTACGGATGTTTAATTGCTTTTTTCCGGATGAATATCTGGATTCTACCTATGTGATAAACTTCGATGATCTGTATGCGCAGGGATACAGAGGACTTCTGTTTGATATAGATAATACTCTGGTACCTCATGGTGCACCGGCAGATGAGAGAGCATGCGCATTGTTTGCACATTTGAAGGAACTTGGCTTTAAGTGTTGTTTCCTGTCGAATAATCAGTATGAAAGAGTTTCCTCTTTTAATGATGCGATAGGAGCGCAGTTTATCGAGAATGCACACAAGCCTTCAACAAAAAATTATATCAGGGCAATGGAACTTCTTGGGACAGACAGAAGTAATACAGTTTTTATAGGAGATCAGCTCTTTACTGATATATATGGTGCGAAACGCACAGGAATCCGGAATATTCTGGTGAAACCACTCAATCCGAAAGAAGAGATTCAGATCGTACTTAAGAGATACCTTGAAAGAATTGTGCTATATTTTTACCGTAAAGAGGAGGGGAATTCATGAACCATATTGTTATCATAGGATTTATGGGTTCAGGAAAAACAAAAGTAGGAAAACGTCTGGCAAAGGATTTTAATCTGCCGTTTATAGATGTTGACCGCGTAGTAAGTAAAAAGATGAACCTTACAATGAAAGAGATTTTTGAAAGATTTGGAGAACCATTTTACAGAGCACTTGAGACTACTGTAATTAAGGCTTTAATCGATGATCCGGAACAGAAGGTTATTTCACTGGGAGCCGGACTGCCGATGCAGGAGCAGAATGCCAAATATATCAAGAAGCTTGGGACTGTGGTATATCTGAAAGGATCTTACGCTACATTGAAGAAGAGACTGGAGAATTCCAGCAATAATCCTTTGATCGAAGGTGAAGATAAAGAAGACAAGATCAAGAAACTTCTGAAACAAAGAGATCCGGTTTATGCAAAGTTTGCGGATGTTGAGATGGTCACAGGAGACAAGCCTTTTGAGGATCTGATCGCCCAGCTTGAAGAAAAATTAAAAACATATGTAAAAAATATATTGTCAATGCAATACTGTTCTGAATCACACACAGGGGTAGTATTTTGCTCTATGTAACCGGCTGTCTGGAAGAAGCCGGTATAATCCTCGTCCGCACAGCCTTTGATGAAGATGTGACAGAAACGTTCATCATCTTTATCGACGATATAAATTCTTTCTACGATAGTCTGGATCAATGTGACCAGAACCTCCAGCTGCGCATCTTTTGCATACTCTGCAAAAGAGAGCAGCCTTTCTTTTGTCATTTCCAAGTCACGGATGGCAATCATATTGTTTTTTCTTCCTTCATCTAGTTTGGAGAGCTGCTGCTCCGTTTCCCTCAGTTCTTCAGCCAGATTTTGCAAATCCTCTTGAATAAATCGTTTGACACTAAATAATCAGGGACAACTTCTCCCATGTTTTCATTTTTTCGTTATGGAAAATTGAACTTCTATGCAAATTGCGCAGAAGTCAGTAAGTAAAAGTATTCAGAATGAATGCGCAGCCGACACCGCAGGTGGCGGTCAAAGGGGATTGGGAATGCTTCCCCAACAAGCAATTTGCGAAGATTTCTCATCTGGGGGAATCTTCGTAAATAAGTGAACCTGTACAGGTTTACACTGCTTGCCAATTTGTAACGCCTATAATATACGGGCAAAGTTATTCCCAAGTCGGGAATAAAAATTGATACATCTCCGCACAAATTGGACGAAGGTTCCGATTCCGACTTCTGCCCAATTAGAGCAGAAGTTAATCCGTACTTGTTCCCAACTTGGGCACAAGTTATATGTTGGAAGGAAACTGGCAAGCAGGGCAAAGTTACAGCACTTTGCCCATTTTCGCATTTTCTCCTTCGCCTCAATTTGCAAAATGACTTGTCAGGGAAAGCTCCCTGATACCCTTTGAGCATCAATTTCATTGATGGCTGCTCGTTCATCCTGAACGCTGTTCTTATAATTTGCCTTATGAAATAAGCAACAGAAAAGAGTCTGTGAAATAATAATTGAATTTATAGCAACATCACTCACCGCTCAAAGAACGATGAGTGATGTCTTACTTCTAACTACTTAATCGATTTTTCTTTCGATATACTGGCTGAAGGTAAAAATATTCTGTTCTCCAACAAGTTCAACCAAAAACGATTTGAAGATGGAATCAATAGGAACCGTTACAAAGAAAATCAACCTTTTCTTTGGCCTTGAACAACATACATAAAACAGATTTCGATTTCTTTCATAGGAAGCCTGCTTCCCCTTTGGTATAGGAGCATGTCCCGTTATCATTGGTGCATAGGTTTCAAATTGATATTGATTCCATCCTTTGCCAATAACAAAGACAACATTATCGTATTCTTCGCCCTTAACGCCGTGCTCCGTCGAAAACTCTGCTTCAGGGTATAGAAATTCAATTGCAGCCCGAAATTGGCTGTAATCTAAATCTAAAACATCACGGATTGTTGAATCCAATCCATAGATTGTATCCGGGGCATCATAATATAGATGGTAGTATCCATCAACCAATGACGGAACAGGAACCAACTTTGTCTCTACAATAGTATTGACAACATCAATGGCTTTCTTCTCACGAGCCTTCTTTAGCTGCGACTCAAACTCTTTCCATTTCATCTTCTCGGATTTTTTCGTGATCGGATAGCGTCTAATTCCAAGCGTATCAAACAGCAGTTGCATATTTGATGTACTAAGTGCTTCGTATATCGGTTCTACGGTATTCATGAAGAATAGCAAAAATGGATCTTGTTTATCTCGAAGTCCATCATCAATAATAGCTAATAGGTGCTCATATCCTTGCTGTGTGGCAAGAACCTTATGAGTTATCATCAAAATTTTGATATTTTCATTTTTTGGCACATTCTTCTTGATACATTCTGAAAGCTGGTACAGCCTGGATTTTAGTTCCTCTGCTGGGAGATCGTCTTTGAATGTGCGATCTGATCGACGAATTCCAGAAAAATCTTCACAGGTTACAACAACTACTTCGCCTTCAAAATTATCTATTGCAGATTGTTGTGGCAGATCTGGGCGAATATCATTTAAGAGCTTCACGATTCTGGGAGAAGATCTAAAGTTTGAACCTTTTTTGATTTCCTCAAGATTGGTGTGTTCTATCGCACCGCAGGCATTATTGGTTTGGTAAATAGTTTGCCATGCATCTCCGAAAAAGCCAAATTGCGGTCCAGTTCCTTCAGCAATAAAGAAATTTATAAAACGTGTGACAATCGGTTTGTAGGAATCTTGGTATTCATCAATTAGAATCAAAGGGTACTTGTCGGAGAAAACACGGCGAAATTTTACATTATCCAACAGAGTGCAAAAAAGTTTCAAAACATCGTTATGGTGCAAATAATGTACCCCTTGCGAGACATAACGGTGTCCTAAGGTATAACGGATTTCCAACACCTTGCTGAAATCCGTTTCAGTCGTTGCTAATGACTCATCGTTATCAATAATGCTCATAAGAGTACTTTGGTACTGCTTGATTGCACTCCAAGCAAAGGAATGAATCGTCGACGGAAGAATAAATGAATCTTGGGATAACCGCTCCGCAATAACATCAACCGCTGCATTTGTATATGTAATACATATTACATTTTGCTTTTTCCGACGATAATCATTCCACTTGTTTGCTTGAATCCACTCGATTACACGGTTGAGTGAGTAAGTTTTTCCAGAACCAGCACCGGCCTCCACACGGAAGCTACGTCCAGCCTTGAGGGCAGCAACAATCTGCTCGTCGACTTTGTCTGCTTCCGCCTTAGCTATGTCATAATTTGAAAAGCCACAATTCTTAGTCAATCCTCAGCACCTCCTCACTCAAGAACTCGTTGATTATTAAGCCAGATCAAACCATTTTTAATATATTGGGGAATAGAATAATTGGGATTATTGCAAATCAGGTTGAGTGCAAAGTCAGTCTTGCTTTTTTCGGTAAACTCCAAGTCTTCTTCCGCAACAGGTTCCACTAACCCATAATGATTACGATTCACATTCATGACAGCTTCTTCCAAGGATCTGCCGCATATCCCATTTTCCAGAGTTTGATATTCGATATGACATTTCCCCAGAGTCTTTTCTGCATCTGTTGCTGAGATGATATTAGCAAGTGAAATCTTATCTTTGCTATTCTGCGGAATACCCTTAATTTTACGCATCCACCACTTTATTGTTGCATTGGAGGTGGTCTTACCTTTGCTGACAACAGCCTTAGTTCTGCCATCTATCATAGAATCTATATCCGTAAGAATTAAGCAAGGTAGTCCAAGGAAGTCCGCAAAAGGTATGAATTTATATGCGTATGCCCCTCCAATTTCAATCAAAGCATAATACTGTGCAGGCAGTTTATACTTTTCTGAATCAAACAGTTTTTCTTTCTCGCACTTTTCTATCATGTCCGGTATCAGCAACCGCTCCGACGCACCCTCAACAAAAATAATTTTATCTGCAAAGAACAAGTCGCATCTGCTAAGCGTAAGGTATTTCTTGATGAAATCCATATTGTCGACATTTTCTTTAGCAAAGATATCAAGATTCTTATAAACAACTCCAGATTTGGATTTTTTTGCATATCGGATTTTAGAAAAATCCATGGTATTTGCTATGTGTGCAGAGTGTGTAGTTAAAAATGTCTGAATATGAACGGTAGTAATTTTTGCAAGGAATTTTTCCAAATGTTCAGCAAACGCCCGTTGCATTTGAGGATGCATATGTGACTCTGGTTCTTCAATAAACAGCAACGGAATGCAGGCTTCCCCCTTCTTCTCAACATCTCGTGCAAACGCAGCCAGGAGAAATTCCATTTTAATCAAATTCTTGTATCCGAGTCCATTATAGGCGCTGGGCAGGCTTTCATCTCTGGCACCAGAAGTATATGAAAGACGTGTCTGGTTTTTTATCTGATCATCGATCCTCAACTCTGTGATAACACCAAGCTGTAATTCTTCAACATTAGGATAGCCAAAACCAACTGCTTTGTTGACCAAGTCACTGAGTATTCGATCACTTTCTTTTTGCACATCTTTATTTGCACCATCAACCACTGAGCGGAGTTCCTTAACTTTCTCCACTATGTCTGGTGTCAAGTCTTCCTCGCTCAAGTTGAAATAGTCCGAAATCAATGAACTAAGGGACTCATTCTTTTGAGTACCATCTTCTCCAAGTATACGTTCTGCAGGAATCGGATAATAAGGGAAAAGGTCTTCAAGTTCTCTGTGACTCTTAACTTGTCGATCTTCTAAATTCTTCGGATTAACCGCATAGATAGTTAAACCAAACAACCTCGTAAAATTGCTTACAAGTACATCATGCATTTCCTCTGTTTTGGGAGTAAACTTGCCCCCACTATAGCAACTCTCCTTAAACAGTTCCCGCAGTTTATTTTCGTCAGTTTTCAACTGATATTCCACACGAATTAACGCTGTAGTGGTATCCACATCAACGTCGATAATGAAAGGTGATAATGCCCCCAATTTTGTATCTGGATCATCCAATGAATAATCAACTACAAATTCTATAGAAATAGGTTCTATTCCTTTGCAGAGATCTTCATAACTTAATTTTTTCTCCATGAACTGCAAAAACAGGTTGTAGAGATTTTCTCGCTTTGACAGAGGATAATCATTGTATGAAAAATCGCTTCCTTGCAATACAGTGTTGATACAGTTATTACAGGAAGTTTTGGCGGTATTGTTCCTGCCAACGATAAGAGTTGTTTTTTCATCGACATCCAGCTCGGCATTAATAAGCAATCTGTAGTTTTTAATTTTGATATTTATTAATTGCATATTTTCCTCCGTATTTATCTGTAGTAAGCTATCAATCGTTTGAAGCTACTGTATCAGTTTTTTCTTGGCGCTTTTTCAGTCACCGAAAAACAGATTAAATCGGTTTCCGTGTATTTTGGGCTTTTTGTATCTTCTCATCTCCAGCTGTTGCAAAATATTTTGCTAATGTTATAAGAAATAGATAATTATAATCTGTCGCTATACGGCAATGATTTCATATAGGCGTCCATCCAATCCCAGTCAGGATTTCCGTCTATTCTTACTGGCAATTTTATGGAGAATTCTCTGTCAATGTGCGTATCCAATTCTCTCCCAAAAGCACAGTATTTTATCTTAGACTCGAAACGAATCAATGTGCAAATAAAGAGTTTTGAATAAAGAGTCATTTCGGCATCCTTCGGAGTCAGCACAGCCATATGTGCTCCAGTATAAAATGGCTTTAGTTGCACAAAGGATGAACCCAAGTATTCTCCGCCCAAAGCAACGGTAATACAGCCACCATCAAATGGCTTAACATTTTCAAGCCGCCCAATAACAGAGTTGACCCCATTATTATAGCTTTGCCTTGAAATGAAATTAATACCATTATCAGACCCATCATCTAAAGCGATCCTCGACAATCCATTTCCTCGACAAATATCAAACAAGTCTGTCAGCTTAAACTGCTTCCAATCTGCTAATTTCATATCTCTACATTGGCTTTTTATCGCTGTTGAAATTCTTTTTGAGTGCAGTTGTCTAATATACTTTTCCATATACTCCCAATCCGGCAAAAAACCAGCAGGTGAATATTTGTGGTCTTTATCAATAATAGCATTGCCATTTTCGTCTTGCATGATAGGTAATTTTATTTCTGAAAAAACCATTCGTTTGGGACGCCACTTTCTGCCGTAGTCCCAACGATATCTATCGTGCATTATAACTGTTGCAACAAATAAGCCGGTATATTCGTTAAACTCGTTATCTTTTAAATATAGTGCATTCACATCGTGACTACATGTAAATGTCTTGTTTTAATAATACGCATAACCAACAGAACCGTTATTTGTAACACATACAGCTTTTGGCGGAAATAATTTTTTATCAAGCGGTGCATTGGGCAAGTCTCCTGTTTTGGATGCAGACTCTATTTCCTCAGTAGTATAATATTCCGTTACACCATTGTTGTCATCAACGGCGCCCAAAAAGGGGATTGTCCCCTTACCACAGTTTTCAGGCTTTTTGTTATAAAACCCATTTTTAATTATGAAAATATCAGAAAAGCAAAACTTTTCCCAACGTCTGGCATCAAGACTCATAAACTTCTCCTTCCTTTACCAAGTACGAAAGATAGGAATTAATTGTCGTTTGAAAGTCATTCTCTTCTAAAGTTTCATAATCGGTTTCCATGTATGCTTCTGCCAACCACTCATCTTCATAGGTGACTTTATATTTAACAGAAAGTCCAGGGACTACTTTCCTATTTTTATACAAATCAAGCCACAACTTCTCCGTTTTGATCCACAGACTATTTCCTTCGCTATCTGTCATTTCAATTCTGCCAAGGCCCTTCCTCTTTATAAACTTATCGTCCTTGAAATATCCAAAGAAAGTTTCTTTATCAGAACGTGTATGTTTCTGCGACAAATCAAAAATCATACAGCATGCAACCGCTGATGCACCAGGATAAAACATTTCTTTAGGTAAAGAAAAAACTGCATCTAAAGTGTAATTATCCATCATTTTCTTTTTGAATGCCTTTATATCTTCGGAATTTCCTATTGCCGCCTGCATAGGCAGTAAAACAGCCATCTTACAGGTGGACGGGACATGGCGAGCTACCCACTCTACAAAGTGCAAACCTTTGGAGGGATCCTCCTTTTTCTTGGCATCCCATCCCTTGGTATAATCCGGGTCACAACACTTTTTAGTTGCGTTATAGGGAGGATTCATCAGAACAATATTGATGTTGTTCTCGGCAATCCATTTTGCTCGCTTAAACATTGAATCCTGAACAACATTAGAGTTACCGTCACCATGTATCAGCATATTGGTAGAAGAAAGGCCAAAGGCTCCCTCCTCATATTCAATGCCGAATATTTGGTTCTTTTTAACTTCTTCACGTTCTTCTTCAGTATCACAATCGTCCATGGCATCAGTCATTGCCCTAACAAGAAACGCACCACTTCCGCAGCAAGGATCCAAAACACGGGAATTTTTGTTCACACCAACTGCTTTACTCATAAAATCGCAGATATGGTCAGGAGTAAATGCTTGGTTTTTATCAGATTTTCCAACGTACTTGTTGAATGTGGTGAAGAACAGATTTAACAAGTCTTGTCCAGCGGTGCTCTTGTCATTGATGTAAGGAACAACATTATCGTCAATGAACTGCAAAATATCCTCAAGCTCTTTGTAAGTCAAACTTGTAACATCCTGATCATCGAGAACTTTGCTGTTCAGAACAGCAAGCTTTCCTGCTTTGTTCAAACTGCCGCCACGAGTAAGCAAGCCCTCCAGAATATTTTTGATACTCTTTAAGACAACACGTTCAGGAGCGAGTTTCTTTCCGGTTTTGGGATCGAGCGTTTCTTTTACATTTTTGAAAACAAGGCCGTTTTTAAGGGCAAGAAGGCAAGTGCCCACAAACTGACTACGCAGTTTTTCGTTGATGCCATCCGAATGAAGTTTCTCATTAAGCGTTTTAATAGAATCAACAACTTTGATTTTGTCGTTCACTCTACCAAAACACAAGTTTTCATATTCTTCAAATGTACGAAGAACTGTTTCTTCTTGTATGCGATGCTCATCATCAATAATGACAGATTGACCGTACCAAACCCACACTTCATCGCCATCGGTTTCCGCAAGAATAGCAACAATCTTTTTATCCGAATATGCTTTTTCAAAACGAACATAGTCCTGTAACTGACCTTGAATTTTATCCTTATCCCAACGACTGAACTTGTTTTTACATTCCACAAGAACTGCCAAACGGTCATTTTCAAAACGAATGTCAAGGAATTTGTGCTGTGCTCCTGTTGTAGCCTTTTGATAATCCTTAATGTCTTTGCCGACAGTTTTCAGTGCTTGAGCGTAGCTAAACTCGCCTGTTTCAGTGTTGCCAATACGATACTTGTCACCAATTCTATTTATTATATCAAATCTATTCATAACTGTTCTCCTTTGTTCATTCGGATTTGTGTTCCAACGCCAACCCAATCAATCGATCCGCCTGATCTGCCATGAACAGCGGGATATTCAGCACATCATCGTCCAGTTTCAGATTGTCCAATGAGAAACGGATGCGAAGCTTGACCTTATCAGGGAACAGTTCCTTGAACTTCTTCATACTCTTGCTGGTTGTGTTGGCTTCGGATTTGACCTCCACGGGGAAGATGTCGTTCTCCCGCTGAATGAGGAAATCCACCTCGTAAGGTGGGTTGTTCTGGCTCCAATAACGGGGCATAACTTCAAGCTGAGTAATTAAAGTCTGCAATACAAAGTTTTCGGTTAATGCGCCTTTGAATTCAGTAAAAAGGCGGTTCCCTTCGCCAAAGGCAGTGGGAGCCAACTGTGCCAGACGGCGGAGCAGTCCCACATCTACCAAATAAATCTTGAAAGCGGACAAGTCATCATAAGCTGCAATCGGCAAGCCGGGAGCTGAGCTGCGATAAATTTTATGCACCAGACGGGCATCCACCAGCCATTGCAAAGCATCCTCGTACTCACGGGCTCGTGCACCTTCCTTGACCACCTTATAGATAAACTTCTTGTTCTCCCTTGCCAGTTGAGAAGGAATGGATTTCCAGATCATTGAGATTTTCGGGAACTCGCTGAGATTAGGATGTTTGGCAAAATCACGCTCATAGGCTCCGAGGATTCCGGATAATGCTTCCTGCATAGCAGAAACATCCCGTGCCTCCGTCCACATCAATACCGACTCCGGCATACCACCGGTGACATAGTACATCTTCAGCTTCTCATACAGCGGATTAAAGAAGGCGTCAGGGATAGGTTCAAAGGTATCCACCTGTTCCAGATACTGCGCCAGATTTTCATCACCGTTGGCAAGTAGAAACTCAGCGAAGGTCATGGGGTCAATCTGCATGAAATTGACCTTGCCTACTGGAAAAGAGGAAGGTTTCGCCAAGGCGATACCTAACAGAGAACCGGCGCAGGCAACATGGTACTGCGGTGCGTTCTCGCAGAAATATTTCATGGAGTTAATGACTTTCGGGCAGTCCTGTACCTCGTCAAAGATGATGAGGGTCTTTTCTGGCAATATCTTTTGACCGCTTGCTAGCATAAGGTTTTGTAGAATCCGGTCCACATCCTTGGTTGTTTCAAAAAATTGTTTATATTCTTCGTTTTCGTCGAAGTTAAAGTAGGCTGTATTTTCATAACAGTGTCTGCCGAACTCTTTCAGAATCCAAGTCTTACCCACCTGACGTACGCCCTTCAAGATTAAAGGCTTGCGGTAGGGAGAATTCTTCCAAGCCAGCAACTTTTTTAAGATAAATCGTTCCATAGAATCACTCCTCACATTTTTATTGGAGTTTTATGCTTTATAATCACACTTTTATTATATGCGAAATCCATGAAAATTACAACCAAAATCACAAAATTATTAAAATTTAATGCTTATCAATCACACTTTTATATGAGATGGCGAAAAAAATTCTACAATAAAGGCAGACCACAGCCTCAACATTAGTTATATTACTTCTTATCATTCATGTTCCATTCCGGATAGGAAAGGATAAGATCAGTATCACTATAATCAGTATAGTTATTATCAGTACTGTTACATTGTGCTTTTGACAGTTCTTGAATTGTCAAAAGCACAATTCTGGAACTGCCATAAACACAATTCAAGAATTGTCCCATCAAAGAAATAAGGCTGACCTGTTATAGTCAGCCCTAAGTAAAAATTCTATATTCTGTTAGCAAAAAATCAGTTCTGCATTAACGATTTCCTCCGCCTGTGCTTTTAGACTACTCATGTGCTGCACCCAAGCAAGCTGTTGGGTTGCCTTATCAGGAGCCGGATTTTTTTCCAGAAGTTCAGTCATTATCTGTTCCACTCTACGGTGAGCAGTTTCGTCAATTTCCCATAAACGCGGAAATAATGTCTCTGTTAGAATCATGTCATCTAAGAGTATTGGATTATTTTCCGCAAGAAAAACTCTACGCATTCTACCGTACTTCCCAAGTGGTTTATCGCTTACATAGCTCAACCGAATATCAGGGATGAGATAATCACCACAATCGTAAGTTGTACTCTCCGGTGTTAAGTTGTACGCATCACGGCAAGACTAGAGTGGGAAAAATCCAATTTTTTGATGTTTTACGGATAGGATACGATAGTATCTTAGTATTTTATTTATT
>ERZ791641.1363-NODE-1363-length-11279-cov-3.335353_pt1 | contig 11279 bp, 9 predicted proteins | sample MGYA00510055_ERZ791641 | MGnify/ENA primary metagenome ERZ791641 (study PRJEB30046, sample SAMN00715226) | human gut metagenome | study: EMG produced TPA metagenomics assembly of the A metagenome-wide association study of gut microbiota in type 2... | reverse complement strand
TCGGGCATTTAAAATTATGAAAAACGAAACATATCATAAATAAGGTATTAATAAAAAAGAATATAGATGAAAAAACCTAATATTTAAATTAGGTTTTTTAGTTTCTTTTTATTTGATCTTTATATTGACTTAAACTTTCATTAGTGTTCATTATAAAAACTAAATCCATTTGGGTCATTTAATAATCCTGTTGTAGGTTGAATATGAAACGTTTGACGATGAGAACAAGCATCGACTCTATTTTTTAAGTCAGTTATTTCACATTCTGCTACTTCTTCAATTCTTCTATATCTTAATTCACGTGGCCATTCCATAATTTCAACTCTCCTTTTAAAGTAATCGTTTTATTTTTCTCTTCCTAACAGAAACTGCTTTAATCTCAATTGAAATTAAAGCAGTTTAGGTTGTATTTAGTTTTACTCTTTATTTCCCCAGATTTTAGCTAAAACAAAAGTTACGACAAATGTAATAGCAAATCCGATTGCTAATGTAATCATATATTGAATCATTGATTCAGCTCTAATTACTATAACCCCTGGTAATCCTGCAGGTCCTGGTGATAAAGATAACACCTTCATAAATGTTGCATAAGCAGAACTTACAGCAGAACCTATTAAAGCACCTATAAATGGATATATTAATTTTAAATTAACTCCAAATACTGCCGGCTCTGTTATTCCTAATAATGCTGATATACCAGCAGCTGATGCTGTACTTTTCATTTTAGCATTCTTCTTAATTATAAAAAACACTGCTAAAGCAGCTGCTCCTTGTGCTACATTTGATGCTGCAACTACTGCAAATGTTGGGGATCCACCTAAAGTTCCTATATTAGCTAAAATTTGCGTTTCAGCTGCTACTAAACTATGATGCATACCTGTTATAACTAATAATGGATAAACAATACCATAAATAGCTCCTCCAACAAAACCTAAATCAAAGAATAAATACATTACACCAGCTGTCATCCAATCTCCAACAGTTCTCATAACTGGGCCAACAACAGTAAATGTTAAAATTGCTGTTACCAATACAGTTATAAGTGGAGTTACTATATTATCTAACATCGGAGTTACAACTTTTCTCAATCGTTTTTCTATATTTGCTAATATAAATGATGAAGCTATTATTGGCAGAACTGTTCCTTGATAACCTACCTTAGCAATATTAAATCCAAATATACTCCAATATGGTACAGTTCCATCTAACAATGCTTCTCCATATGAATATCCATTTAATAAATCTGGATGAATCATTATAGCACCAATAACCGCACCTAAAACTGGTGTCCCACCAAATATTTTAGTTGCTGAAAAACCAATTAATACAGGTAAAAATACAAATGCAGCATTAGAAAATGTATTTATCATTTCTGCTAATCCTGAAATTGTAGGATAAGCTTCTATTAATGACTTTCCTTTTATAAATAATCCTTGTACCGTTAATAAATTATTAATTCCCATTAGTAAACCTGCTGCTACAAGTGCAGGTAATATTGGAACAAAAACATCTGCTAAAGCCTTTAAAAACCTTTGCATTACATTTCCCTTTTTAGATGATACTTGCTTTAATTCTTCTTTACTAGTTTCTGATATTCCAGATAACCCTATAAAATGTTTACATACCTCATCCACTATTCCAGTTCCTAAAATTATTTGAAATTGACCACCATTATTAAAACTTCCTTTAACTAAATCAATTTCTTCAATAGCTTCACTTTCTATTTTCTTATCATCTTTTAAAACTACTCTTAATCTTGTGGCACAATGTGCAACACTTATTATATTTTCCTCTCCCCCAACACATTTTAATAATTCTTTAGCTACCTTCTCATATTGTTTATCTTTAGACATTTTTACCCCTCCATTTTAAAGTATTTTAATCAGCAACTATTATAAAATTTAAATTATACTAATAGATGCTGATTAAAATTTATATCTTAAGCAATCGTATTGTTTCTATATTATGCACTTCTATTTTAGACTCTAGTCCATATACTATATTTGAAATAACATATTTTCCATCATTAATAAATATTTCAATAATTCCATTGTCAATATAAATTGATAAATCATATCTACCATTCAACTTAGAAGACTTAAATACTCGTCCTTTTCTTTTCATATCCGGAAACACTTTACTTCTATCTGTAACTATACTATCATCTACTATAGAAATCTTATATCCACCTATATCCAACACACTATCTTTATTTAATGTAGCATTTAACTTATAAACATCATTTACATCAAACTCTGACAATTTAACTTCTTTATTAAATAATTTATCTATATATTCTGGAGCACTAAAGTACACATCATTATTTTTTATATTAATAACTCTAGGAAGAGACATCATTCCTATCCAATCTTCGCCATCAAACGTTAATGGCATTCTCATCCAACCAATTAAAACTCGATTTCCAAACTCATCTAAAGTAGTTTGTGGTGCATATAAATCTAGTCCTTCATCTAAGAATTTTTGATTATTTATTAATTTCATCTCACAAGTTTCTTCATCAAAATCAACTATTGAATAAACGGAGTTATTAGTATAATTAATATCATCTGCTATAATATTCTCTGGTGACATTACTAAAACATATCTACCATCTACTTCAAATAAATCTGGACACTCCCACATATCTCCTATTGTATCATCATAGCATCTATTTTTATAAGTCCACTTTTCTCCATCTTTGCTGGTATAAAATAATGCTTCTCCTGTAAACTTATCATTATCTTCTTGTTTGAATTTACTTCCAAGTATCATAGAATAACTATCTTTATATTTCCAAACTTTAGGATCTCTTGTATGTGTACGATGCCCTAAACTTTCATCCATAATAGGAGGTATTATTAATCTTTTATCTTCATAATTATTAAATGTATATCCATCTTTTGATACTATCTTGGCTTGAGATGCTTCAAATGAATAATTATCATAAGGTGAATGAATATTTCCCTCTCTAAATTTATCATACTTTATTGCCGTATAATATAAATGTAACTCCCCCTTCTCAATAATTGCAGTCCCTGAAAAACATCCATTTTGATCATATTCTTTCGTTGGATATAAAGCTATAGGGTAATGTTTCCACATTATCAAATCTTTACTAGTAGCATGTCCCCAATGCATTGTCCCCCATTTACAATCATATGGAAAATACTGATAAAACAAATGATATTCTCCATTATAATAAATAAATCCATTTGGATCATTAATCCAATTTTTAGGTGCCGTTAAATGTATTTTAGGTCTACCCATTCAAGTTCCTCCATTTCCAATCGTATTAATTACCGGTAATGTTACCGGTAACTTTGTTATTATATTACCATGTTATCATTTTCACGTCAATACCTATAATTTTTTTGATAAATATTTACTATTTTGATATAATAAAAGTGGGTGAGGTGCTTATGACAAAAAAAGTTACATTTAGTGATATTGCTAAATACACAAATTTTTCAAAAACAACAATTTCCAGATATTTTAATAATCCTGATTCATTAACACTTGAATCTAGAAAAAAAATTGAAGATGCACTAATTGCATTGGATTATAAAGAAAACAAAGTTGCTAGAAGTTTAGCTAACGGAAAAAGTGAAATGATTGGAATAATAATTCCTGATTTATTTCTTCATTATTATTCGCAAATGTTAAATTGTCTTATAAATACTTATTCAAAATATAATTATAAATTTTTAGTTTTTGTAGAAAATCATGATACTAATAAAGAAAGTAAATATACTAAAGAAATGAATTATATTAAAGAGTTAATGGCTTATCAAATAGAAGGATTAATAATTCTTAGTAATACTATAGATTCTAAAACACTAAGTGAATTAAGTATTCCAATAGTTTCTATAGAACGTGAAGATAAATATATTTCTAGTGTTAATAGTGATAACTATGCTGGTGCTTTTAAAGCAACTAATTTATTAATAGACAATAAATGTGATATATTAATTCATATAAATACTGATGTTGCAAAAGAAATCCCTTCATATAAACGTATTGAGGCATTTAAGAAAGCTTGCGAAGATAGAAATTCCAAATATACGTGTTATCTTTCACATCTAGGTCATAATTTTGAAGAAACATATATAAACATGTCAAAACTTTATGATGACATAGAAAAAAATTATCCTAATATGAAAAAAGGTATTTTTGTAAGTAATGATACACATGCTAATATTTTATTAAATATTCTTATTAAAAATAAAAAGAAGATTCCTGATGAATATGAAATAATAGGATTTGATAACTCTCCAATTTCTGTAGAGTCAATAATTCCAATTACAACGGTAAATCAAGATATCAATAAAATAGCTGATACTGCAATGAAGTTAATACTAAGACAAATTAATTCTAAAAATAGAGGAAACTCAGTAAAGCTTGAAAATATTACAATTGATACTGATTTAATTATAAGAGATACAACATCTTAAAACAAAATGAGTATGTAGGTTTAATATTACTAAACCTACATACTCATTTTTTATAAGTTAAACTTCAATATCATGTTTCTTAATATTAATTATAGAATTACCTTCTGATGCGAAAGTTATACCTGTAGCTTCTAAAGGCGTATAGAATGTTGACGTCATAACTTGTTCTCCATCATTTGCAAATATCTCTACAGAATATTTATCTATTATTAATCTCATTTTAACTTTTCCATTTTTATCTCTAACCTTCATTTCTCTTTTGTGAAGTATATCTCCATAATTTCCTGAGTAACTTCTATCAAATTCAATTATATTCTTCTTTGAATTAAAGCTTATTATTGTTTCATATTCATTATTTTTTGCTAGTTTAATTTTGAATTCTTCAGCCTGTGATCCATCAATATCTATTGTAATATCTAATTCTCTTCCAAATATACCATCTAGTGACACTTCATCTTTAATTATTAAATTATTATATTCTACCGTATTCTTATAATAATTTTCAATTTCTCTAATTGGATTTTGAATTAAACATCCATCTCTAATTGTAAGCTCTCTAGGCATTGTCATCATTCCACACCATTTAAAATTGCCTGGTACGATTCTATTTTCCCAAGAATGCATCCATCCAATCATTATTCTTCTTCCATCTATTGACTCCAATGTTTGTGGTGCATAAAAATCTAATCCAAAATCTATAACATTACAACTTTCTCTTTCAAATGACTTCTTTTCATTATCATATTTTTCAATTAAATATGCAGTATTGCTTCCATTATGGAATCCATCCTTAGTAGCCTTAACTTCTTGTGGAGAAATTATAAGCACACCTTTTCCATTTAAACTAAATAAATCTGGGCACTCCCACATACGTCCTACTTTATTTTTACTATTATCAACAATAGTTACAAACTCCCATTCTTTTAAATTATTAGATTTATACATAAGAATTTGACCACTACCATCATTACTTCTACTTGCAACTACACAATAAAACTCTTCACCCTCTCTCCATATCTTAGGGTCTCTGAAATCTTCTAGACTGCTTCCTTCTGGTAACATTTCATGAGTAATTACAGGATTACACTCTAACTTTTCATAGTTTTCTCCATCCCCAATTGCTATACATTGAGTTTGTCTTACTACTCTTTCTCCATTTTCATCTTTATTATCTAATACACCAGTATACATAATTACATGTTTGCCATCATACTCTAAGGCACTACCAGAAAAACACCCTCCCATATCATAACTTGCCTCTGGAGCAAGCGCTATCGGTAACTGTTCCCATTTAATAAAGTCATTTGTCTTACTATGACCCCAATACATCGGTCCCCATACTACATCATAAGGATGATATTGATAAAACAAATGGTATTCGTTATTAAATGTTGAAAATCCATTTGGGTCATTAATCCATCCTATAGGGGCACATAAATGAAAAGATGGTTTCTCCTCTTTTGATATACAATTAATAAATTCTTTTTCATATTTTCTTACTTTTTCTAAAATAAAATTATTTTCTATCATCACTATTACACCATTCCTATTATACTATGCATACTAAAAACATATCAAAATTAAAATATTATTTTGTAATATTCTAGTTAAGAGGTAGGAATTACTATACGATAACTCTATAAACAACATACTTTTTCTAATTATATTTATCGCATTTTAATTCAAACCTCTTAACTACTTACTAATTTTTTTAATTATCTATATTTCATCTAATCTTTATTTAAAATATTCATCTAAATATTTTTGTTTAATTTCTAACATCTTAGATAAACCTAACTTTTCCATTTCTTCAAGATAAGAATTCCACTCTTCATCAATTCCACCATTTAATACCCATTCAGCTCTCTTACGATCAGTATATTGCCTTACTGCTGTTTCATATTGAGTAAGTAATTCAATATCCTCTTGACTCATAAGCACTACTGGATAATTATATTCTGCTTTCATATCCTTAACATAAGTTCCATGAAGTATATCTAATCTAGCTTTAGCATCATCTGGACAAGTTGAATATTTACCATAGTATTCATTAAGAATTGCTAATGGCCCTCCAGCACATTGATTAACTCTAACTTCCCATGGTGAAGAACCACCTAAATCTAAATGAGCTAAAGTACCATCTTCTTTCAACTCAAATATATTTTGATTTAACTCATCACCATAAGTTCCCCAGTTATTTTGAATTGATTGAAGTGGATCATATAGTTCATCTATCCATTTTGCTGTTAATTCTAAATTCTTATTTGCACTAGTTACTACACATCTACCAATATCAACACCATATCCGTTAGATCTTGGTACATTAACATTTCCTTCTGGACCTGCTAATGCTGGAAGAGCTATATAATCTTCTGGATTAGTAACGATGTTTGCAGCATCCCATGTAAAGAACATTCCATATCTACCATTATTACCCTTAGCTACATAAGTTGCCCAATCCTGTGTAAATGCTTCTGGATCAAAAAGACCTTCATTTTGAAGAGAGTTAAGCCATTTTAGTCCTTCTTTATATCCTTCTTGAACAGTTGAATAAATAACTTTCTTATCATCTGTTACAAGGAAATGATCTGTGTTATCCCCCTCACCAAATGCTCCAAGTAATATAGCAGGATCTTCATTTCCTCCATTCATTATGAATGACATAGGAATTACATCAGTTCTTCCTTCTGGATTTCCATCTCTAAATGCTTTTAATACTTCTACTAATTCATCAGTTGTAGTTGGCACTTCTAATCCTAACTCATCAAGCCATTTCTTATTTATAAATGGAATATCTGCTACAGCTTGAATAGCTTCCTTACCACTTCCTAATTCTTCTATCCATGGGAATGAATATATATGTCCATCTGGAGCTGTAATCATTTTTCTATATTCAGGATTTTCATCTAATATCTTAGATAAATTAGGCATATATTGATCTATTAAGTCTTCAACTGCAACAATTACACCTTGCTTTGAATAACGAAGCAAATCATAATTACTCATAGCTGCATTAAAAACTACATCTGGAAGTGTGTTTTTTTTAGATAATGCTAAGTTCTTCTTATCACCATATTGATCATCTGGATAGCATGTCCAATCAATATGAACATTAGTTTCTTCTTCTAATCTTTTAAATATAAGTCTTTTATTTGGATCTTGTTCTGAAATTGCTGGTGCACTTGTTAACATAGTTAAAGTTGCAGTTTCCTCTAAAGGAAATGAAACATTCGTTAACACAGTTTCCTCACTTTTCTCATTACCTTTTGACCCGCAACCTATTAAAGAAATTGCCATAATTGATACTAATGCTGTACTTATTATTGTTTTAATGTTGTTTTTCCTCATTTTTTCTCTCTCCTTTTATAATATTATCCTTTTATTGAGCCAACCATAATACCCTTATCAAAGTATTTTTGGAAGAATGGATACATAACTAATAATGGTAAACTTGAAACTACTATAGTTGAATACTTTAATAACTCTGATATCTTAGACATTTCAGCTATACTTTGAATATCAGCAATCATACCTGTAGATGGTGCATTTTGAATTAATATTGATCTTATTACTAATTGTAGCGGTTGCAAATTAGCATCATCTATATAAATCATTGCATCGAAATAGCTATTCCATTGTCCTACAAATTGATATAACATCAATACTGCTATAATTGGTTTTGATACTGGTAAAACTATCTTAAAGAAGTGCTTAATTTCACTTGCTCCATCAATAGCTGATGCTTCTCTTAACTCTCTAGGTAAAGTTTTAAAATAAGTTTTAGCAAGCATTATATTCCATACATTAATTGCTCCTGGAAGTAAAATTGCCCATACTGTATTTAAAAGATTTAACTTATCTATCAATAAATATGTTGGTATTAATCCACCACCTAAAAACATAGTTATCACATATAATGTATTTACAAATTTTCTTCCAACAAACTCTTCTTTTGATAATGGATATGCTGCCATTAATGTTACTGCAACTGATATTACTGCATATGATATAGAGTAAAATACTGAGTTCAAAAAGCCTCTTAAAAGCATATCATCTTTTAATACCCTTTTATATCCTTCTAATGACCATTTACTAAAATCAAAAGTTATACCTTCACTACTCAACACAACTGGATCCATAAAAGATGCAACAATAACATATATAAGTGGTACTATTATAGCTAAAAGAAAAATTCCTAATAATATATATCCACTATTTAAAATAAGTCTATCTGAAAGTGAAAGTTTTTGTCTTTTTTTCTTTTTCATATCTTCTCCCCCTATAGTCCTAACGCTTCTTCTTCATCTTTATTTAGTCTCTTGACTGATGTATTTACTACAACTAATAATATTACATTTATTACTGCATTAAATAATCCAACTGCTGTGGAAAAACTATAGTCACCTAACTGTAATCCCATTTTATAAGTATAGGTAGCTAATATTTCAGATGTAGGTAAATTTAAGCTTGTTTGTAATGCTAAAGCCTTTTCAAAACCTATACTCATAATTCCACCCATAGATAAAATAAATTGAATAACCATTATTGGTTTAATTGCTGGAATATCAACATTCCATATTTGTTGAAATATATTAGCACCATCAATTACCGCTGCCTCTGTCAATTCCTTACTTGCATTAGATAATGCTGCAGTATACATAATAGATGCCCAGCCTGCAGTCTGCCAGATTCCACTTGCTATATAAATAGTACGGAAAGCAGATGGCATTGTCATCCAGTTTGTGCTAATCCCAAGCAGCCTGTTCAAAGGTCCTACCGGTGATAACAGCATACGAACCATACCACAAAGTACTATTACAGATATAAAATTCGGCATATAGATCAGAAGCTGTACTTTTTTCTTGATCCCTGTTTTTTGAATACGATTCATAAGTAATGCCAGAATAATCGGAACCGGAAATCCCCATAATAATCCATAGATACTCAGTTTTAATGTATTCAGCAGATAGTTCATAAAATCCGGTGATGATAAAAAACGTCTGAAATATTCAAGTCCAACCCATGGACTTCCAAGTACTCCCTTGATTACATTATAATCTTCAAACGCAATCAAAAGCCCTCCCATCGGGAGATACTTAAAAATGATTGTCAGTAAAAGTCCCGGCATTAAGAAAAAAAGATATAACTGCCAGTTTTTCTTCACATACGTAACCTTATTTCTCCACGTCTGCTTGCTTACGGGCTTTGCTTGGTTCTGCACTGTTTTCATGCACTTTTTCCTCCATTCCTTTCATACATTGTTCACGAAACCGGTTAAGTAACCGGTTACTTTATAATCTGATGTTACTACATCACACACTCTCTGTCAACACTTTTCTTCATTAAAATAACCGGTTACGTAATCGGTTATTTTAATATTGCCTTTTTGTATAATAATTGCTATACTAAAAAAAATATTTGCATTTATTTATAAGGAGAATAAGTTTCATGTCAAAAAAACAGGTGACATTTGCAGATATTGCAGAATATACTCATTTTTCAAAAACTACAATATCAAGATATTTCAATCATCCTGATTCCCTTACACTTGAAAATCAGGAAAAAATTTCTCAGGCCCTTGATACCCTTGGATATAAAAAAAATAAACTTGCAAAAGTTCTGGCGAATGGAAAAAGTGAATTTATCGGAATCATTATTCCGAATCTTTATCTGCATTATTATTCTGAAATGCTGACACAACTTCTGTCCAGCTACAGTGATTATCACTACAAATTTCTCGTCTTTAGCAGTGAACATGGGTCTGAAGAAGAACAGCAATATATTGAAGAGCTCCTATCCTATCAGATTGAAGGTCTCATTGTTTTAAGTCATACGCTGTCATCAAAACAATTATCCTCCTATCAGATTCCCATCGTTGCCATTGAACGTGAAGCGGAATATATCAGCAGTGTTACCACTGACAACTATATGGGTGCGCTTCAGGCTACCACTCTGCTGATCCGTGATAAATGTGATATACTGATCCACATCAATGTCAATGTTGAGAAAACAGTTCCTGCTTACGACCGTATTCGCGCATTTAAGGAAACCTGTGAAGAATATCAGGTTCCTTATGACATTGATCTAAGCGTAAGCGGCAATTCTTATCAAGAGATTTTAAATGTGATAAGACGTATCTTTACAAGAATTGAAGAAAAGTATCCGAATCAAAAAAAAGGTATCTTTCTTGCGAATGATACCTATGCCAATATGTTTCTCAATTTAATTTTCCAGAAATATGGTAAATTACCACCTACTTACGAAATTATAGGTTTTGATAATTCTCCAATTGCCAGTGAATCAATCCTTCCGATCACAACTGTCGGTCAGCAAATTGACGTTATTGCACAGACTGCCATGGAGCTTCTGGTTCAACAGATGGAAGAACAAAAAAAACGTTCCCCTAAACCACTGGAAAAGCCTGTCCATAAACAGATTGCTCCAATATTGATTCGCCGTAATACAACCAGTTAAAACTAACCTTTCATTTTTCTCCGGAATACAATCTGCCCCAGAAATATTTCTGCCATACCGGATATTGGAATACTTAATTATTCGGGCAAAAAGGGGATGCCGAAAAGTGGTATTAACCGGCATCCCCTTTATTGATTGTATTATCTTATTTCATATGATCTTTTTCAGTTATTTTGCGAATAACCCGGCATGGATTTCCGGCAGCCAGCAATCATCTCTGCCACTTTTTTTGTTGTTCCACTTGCTCTCATACACTGTATCTGCTGTTGCAGTATGAAGCACAATCTGAACCAGCGGATATTTTTCTTTATATACTTTACAGTTGCATCTGCGATTTCTCGAGTCATAGGATAT
>ERZ791641.1359-NODE-1359-length-11300-cov-4.518275_pt1 | contig 11300 bp, 8 predicted proteins | sample MGYA00510055_ERZ791641 | MGnify/ENA primary metagenome ERZ791641 (study PRJEB30046, sample SAMN00715226) | human gut metagenome | study: EMG produced TPA metagenomics assembly of the A metagenome-wide association study of gut microbiota in type 2... | reverse complement strand
ATTTTGTCGGGTGAATCGGCGGCAAAATGAATCGGGTGTGTTGCGGGGCGGTAAATTCTTCGTGGACTTTTCCTCACGGAAGTGGTGGGTCTCACGGTGATAACCAACCACTTTCTGTGGCTGTGTTCAAAATGAACACGACCACATCTTGTGGATGGTTTCAAACCAATCCACAAAATCAGTGAGATTTGTGACAGAGAATATCATGTTTCGCAAGGTGCGTCAAGATGATTTTGAAAAATTTATGACGGTAAAGCATAAGAAGTCTTACTATTTGGCTCAAATTGAAGTCTACTTGACTTTTTTATTGAAGAGATGTCCGTTTTATGCTGCTGCATCTGTAACAGCCTGACGATAAGCACTTGCAGCGTTGTTATTTTATTCAACTGGCTGGGGGATAGTCCTCTGCATCGGGCGAAGTATTCCTCAGTACGGTTTCCACCGCGCACAGAGCAATCTTGGCAAGATTCAGCGTGGTATGGGGATTCATGGCGGTATGCCTCCGTCTATTTTTCTGTGTATAGAATACCACATAAACAAAAAGAGAACGGACGGTCGTTTCTGTTTACGAATTGAGCGCCTGCCACAACGCATCTGAAGCATCAAACACTGCCACGCTGTACCCGGCAAAGCGGCTCTGGATATCAACAGTCTGGCTGCCATCGGCGGCAGTGTTGTAGCTGCCCAGTTCCAGCCCGGAAAGGGCGGGCTGGCTGCGCCACGGGATAAGCTTTGTCTGCCATTCCGCGCCCAGCTTTTCGCTCAGTGCCCCATAGGCCTGTTCGAAGCCCTCCGGGTCATCCAAGATCCAGATTTTGCTCTCGCCGTTGGCAAGGTCGGTGTTCATCTGGGTGGCACCGGCCATCTGACCGTTCATGTCGGTCAGGGCGGCATCGGCGCTCCATGTGTAGTTGTTCACCTGCACCACCACAGTCCCGTCGCCGTTGGCGTCCTCCGCATAGTCTGCCAGCGCAGTCTGCAGGCGCTGCACGGCCTCGTCCGGCAGGGCCTCCGCCGTGACTACCGCCACGGTGTAGTCCGGGTCTACGGTAGTCAGCAGGCCGTGCGCCACATACGCTACGCCCACAATGACCATTGCCGCCACCGCCACGATGCCCCAGTTGTAATACCACCAGTTGGCGCGGGAGCGCTTTTTCTGCTCCTGTGCGGTCAGGGGCTTATCCGGCGCTGCCGGGCGCGGGATGCTGCGCACCTCTACGCCGTATTCCTGCCGCAAAACCGGGAACAGGGTCTGCATCGCTGCCAGCCCCGGCAGCCAGAAGCCGAACAGCACCGCCCAGAACACGCTGACCGGGAACAGCAAGATCATGCCGCCGATGCCCGCCAGCATGAGAACGCCTGCCAGGACGCAGCGCGCCGGGGCGACAGCCAGCAGCCTGCCCGCCCGGCGCAGCAAGCTGTCCGGGGCGGGCAGTTGCAGCGGCAGAACGGCAGCGCAAAGCGTAGCCAGAACCGCCAGCACCAGAAAATCCAGCGCCAGAAAAACGAGAATGGCAAGCCCGGGGTAATACCCCTGCTGCGCGGCGGCTTCAAACACAAAGGCCGATACAAAGCACAGCAGCCCCAGCACCAGCGTGCCAATGCAGCCAAAGCCGCAGGCGGCTTTCCAATGGGCGGCTAGGGTCTGCTTTGCCCGGGGCAGCCACTGGGAGGGGTCGTTCTGCAAGCTGCGCAGAGCGCAGTCTGCCAGCAGCACCATGGCAGGGCCGGTCAGCAGACCGGTGACCGCACTGCACACCACCGTCAGCGGCAGGGAGAGCAGGGTCACGCCCAGCGAGACCCCCAGTGCGGCAGGCAGGCAGAGCACGCAGACCATCAGGTTCGTGCCCAGCAGCTGGCCGAGGTCGCGGCCGACCATCTGGCAAAAGCGTGCAAAGCCTTTTTTCTCCGGCTCGTTTGGGCCTACGCCGTGGCCGTCCCGCCCATAAAGGGCATTGTAGATGCTCATTTTACTTCACCTCGGTGCCAAAGGCTTCGATTTGGGTCAGCGCCGGGAAGGGGGAAGTCCCCTCGGCCTGAATCAGATCCTTCAGCACAAGGCTGCGCACCCGCTTGGGCTCAAAGGCCACGCTCTGGGGTTTGGCGCTTTTCACCAGCGGGATGTCCAGCTGGCTGCCATCAGAAAATTCCACCGTGGCCTTTACCCAGTAGTTGTCGTGGGGGAAATCTGCCCGCTCGGTGATGCGCAGCTCATCCAGCAGTACTTCCCGGCCAAAATCCAGCGTCAGGGCTGCGTTCGGGTCGCGGTTGATGCCCCAGCTCTGGTAGGGATACTCGCCGTGGGCGCTGTTCTCAAAAATGCCGTCGATGGCGTTGCGGGCGGCAAACACCGCCTCGCCGCGCGTTTCTACGTTGGCGCTGGCGTGGGGATAAAAACCGGTGTCGCCATGCTCGTCATAGCAGTTGAAGGCCAGATTCCGCCGGGCGGCAATCTCTTCCGGCAGTGCCAGCCGTGCCCGGATAACGTGACGGCTGCCCGCAAAGCTCTTGGGCGAGTAGGTGATGGCCTGCTCCCTGAAGGGAATGTGGAAGTTGATCTCCCGCTTGACCACATACACAAGGGCTTCGGGCATGGTGTCCTCGAACTGGATGACGCAGTACTGCCCGGGATGGTCGATCTCCAGCGCCACCCGGTCGCCGGGCTTGTAGCAGTTGGTGTAAACAAGGGATACGGCGGTGTCAGCGTCACAGGTCATCAGGGTGTGGCCGGCTTCGTCCAGAATTTTCAGCTTGATGGTTTCCATGGCAGTTCTCCTTAGTACAGTTCGAGCTTCAGCATTTTTTGGAAATGCAGGGTGATCTTATAGATCGTTTCCGGCCATGCGGTGCGCAGGCGCGGGTCGGTGATAGGCACCGCCGTAACAGCAGCCGTTGCGGCGTCCGGGTCAAAGCGGATGCCGCCCAGTGTGCCCACCGCAAAGCCGTCCGCAGTGGGGACGGGTTGCTGCTCGGTGAGCAGGGTCAGGTCTACTGTGCCGGGATAGTCTGTTTCGTCCCGCAGGGTGATGCCCTGTTCGCTGACAGATACGCTGCGGCGGTAGGTGGTAAGCCCCGGGATGGGCGGGTACGCGCCCGCCAGTTCGCCGGTGATGCTATTTTCCTCGGTGCACACCTCCCGGGCAGCGTATTCCGCGCCGGGCAGCTGCTGCACGCCGTCAAAGGTGGGCAGGTTGTGCCATGCGCTCTGCATCGTCCAGATCTCATACCGCTGGGGGCTGAAGGTCTTTTTGGTGTAGCTCTCCACTCCGATATCGATCAGGAACGTTCTGCCGTCCTTGTATACAGTAATGCTGCCGGTATCGTTGTGGTTGTGGCTGTCGCCGTTGGAGCCAAACTTTGCACCCAGCACCCAGCTGCCCTGCCGTGCGGCATAAATGCCTACACTGGGGTACCATACTGCAGAACGATGCTGGGGAACTGCGGCGTATTCCATCAGTTCCTGCTCGGCAAAGGCGGTGGTCAGCCGGTACCACAGGTTGATGTGGGTGCTGCCGTCCGGGTTCTGCAAATGGTCGGGGTCGGCATCGGCGCGGAAATCTGCCGCCGCAAGGGCCTGCAAAGCATCGCTGCCTACGGCCTGTCCAAAGCGGTATTCCCGTGCACCGCAGCGCCCGGCCAGGGGGCTGCAATCGCCAAAGTTCAGATAGTAAGGTCCTTCCACATGGACATTGCAGATGTACTCCGCGATATTTTTGATCTTTGTTTCTCTGAATAGCGGGCGGAAGGCCTCCGGCGCAACGTTGGATAAAATTTCAAGACAGCCCCACAGGGTCAGTCCGGCGTGGCGATAATACTGCGCACCCTCGTTGCAGCAGCCGTCCGCGCCGTAGTCCTTCAAAAAGCAGTCGAGGCTGTAGGCTGCCTGCTTGACGGCAGCTTTTCGCTGCTGCTGGGTGGTGGGCAGCAGAAAAACGGTGAGCAGCACATTCTGAGTGCACCAGCTCGTCCAGTTACACATAGGCTCTTCGCCGTTGCCCATCCACCAGAAGTGGCTTGTAAAATAAGGCGTCAGGATGCGGGCGTCCAGCTCCCGCTCCATCCTCGCCGTGATGCCCGGCGCGGCAGTATCCAGCTCATCGGGCAGTAAGTACCGGGTCAGCGCCAGAAGCGCGCCGGTCTCGGCGGCAAATAAATCCACGATGGGGCGGGTGGTGTCCGGCAGGGGCAGCTGCGGGGTGTCCCGCACATAACTGTTGTGGGCGGGCAGCTGCCATGCACTTTCCTCGCAGATCGCCCATACGGTATCGGCAATTTCATCCAGAAAGCGCCCTTTGTGCTCCACACACTCGGCACTTACCAACGCGCACAGCCGCGCCCGGCGGGAAAAGTAAGCCGTCTCCCATGGGGTGCGCCGCCCAGTGTGGGTGAAATCCAGCCAGAGCGAGAGCGGCAGGGGCGCAATGGGCGTTTGCAGCGCGGCTTCCCCCGCCTGCAAAAAGCGCTGCTTTGCCCGCAGGGGCAGCCCCTGCCATGCGGTGTGCTCTTTGACAGGGGGAAAGGGCCGGTAATCGGGAAGAAATTCCGGCAGATGAGCAAGCTGTTCCTGTATCATAAAAGCCTCCGATTTTAAATACTTTGCTGGTATTCCCGCGGGCTGAGCCCCGTGACCTTTTTGAATACCTTGGAAAAATAGAAAGCGCTCTCGTACCCCAGTTTCTCAGCGATCTCGTATACTTTCAAATCGCCCTGTTCCAGCATCTCTTTTGCCGCAGCGATGCGGGTCTCGGTGATGTACTCCACAAAGCCGCTGTCGCCGTATTTGCCGAACAGCTGGCTGAGGTAGTTGGGCGAAAAATTGAATACAGCCGCCACATCGGCCAGCGTCAGTTTTTCCGAAAGATGATTCTTAACATACTCCTGCACCTGTGCCACCACCTGCATCTTCCCGGCGGTGGCGTCGCCCTCGTTGACCTCCACGAACTGGATGGGCTGCTCCACCGTGAGCAGGGGCTGTAGGTGGGCGTTTTCCCGGCAGCGGCGCGCCAGCCCCAGCAGGGAGCCGGTGGGGCGTCCTACCGCCCAGAGCAGCCGTACCGTGAAATAGTTGTATAGAATTTGGCTGGCGCGTTCCAGCAGCGGGCGCAGTACCGTCCGGTATTTTTGGCACTGGGCATCGGTCAGGCAGAAAAGCACATTGCAGCGCATGGCATCCGCCCCGGTCACATAGCAGGGCAGGTAGTTTTGCAGGGTGGTCTCCAGCATCCGCCCGCAGGAAAAACTCAGCTTCAGCTGCTGGGCGGGGGTAAGGGCGGTGTTGGCGATGATCTCGCAGCTGGCTACAAGGTAGGCGTCGCTTGCAAGGTTCAGCTCCATGTGCTGCAAAGGCTGCTCCAATGCGGCTTCGTCCGGGAACAGCCCGGCGTACAACCGCACGAAAAAACGCTCCTGATAGCTGCGCACACTCTCGGCAAGATTTTCCTGTGCTGACAATTCGCCCAGCAAAGCACGCTCCTTTTTTACCTTTTCGGCGGCCTTGGCAAGGGCGGTTTGCAGGTTTTCGGGGGTCAGGTCCAGCTTGACCAGATAATCCACCACCCCGGCACCCATGGCCTGCTTGATGTAACCAAATTCTTCAAAGCTGGTCAGCATGATAAAGGCGGGCAGGGCGTTGCGCTCCCGGCAGGTGCGGGCAAGGGTAAGCCCGTCCATCACCGGCATTTTTACGTCGGCAATGACGATATCCGGCTTCTCCCGCTCAATGAGTTCCAGCGCCAGCTTTCCGTTGCGGGCGGTGCCGCAGACGGTATAGCCCAGCTTTTCCCATTCCAGCATCCCCTGCAGGCCGATGAGCACCAGCGGCTCATCATCCACCAGTAATATCCGCAGCATGGGTGTCTCCTTTCTGTTGATAGGGCAGCCGGATGGTGACCTCGGTGCCCACGTCCTCTTCACTTTCAATGGTCAGGCCGTAACCCTCGCCAAAGGAATACCGGATGCGGCGGTTCACGTTCCACAGGCCGACATGACGGAACTTTTCAGCCTTTTCGGCACCCTCGGCGGGCTCGTCCAGAAGGTGAGCTACCTGCTCCGGCGGCATGCCCACGCCGTCATCGGTAATGCGCAGCAATACGTCCCCGGTATCCGGGTCGGTGGAGATATCCAGCAGCACGCTGCCGTGGCCGCCCTTGGGTTCCAGCCCGTGGAAGATGGCGTTTTCCACCAGCGGCTGCAAGGTGAACCGGGGAATCATGCAGTCCCGGCAAAGGGTCTCGCTTTCAATGCGGGAGACCTCAATCTCCAGGTCGCCGCCGTAGCGGTACTGCTGGATGGTAAAGTAATCGTTGAGCAATGCCAGCTCCTCCTGCAAAGGCACCAGCTTCTGGGTGCCTTTGGAGATGCTTTTGGTCAGCCGTGCAAAGGCGGTGACCATCTCGGCAATGCCGGGCGCGTGCTGGATGGTAGCCATCCAGCGGATGCTGTTGAGGGTGTTGTAGATAAAGTGCGGGTTCACCTCGTTTTGCAGCATCCGGTATTCCAGCTCCTGCTTGCGACGTTCGTCCTCCACCCGGCGGGTCATCAGGCTGTCCACGTTTTCAGCCAGCTGGTTGATGCCCCGGCCGATGTCGCCCAGCTCGTTGTTCCACTCCACCGTGCGGTCGGGGGCAAAGTTGCCGCTGCCCACGGTTTCGATGCGCTTTTGCAGCGCCTCCACCGGGCGGGTGATGACCCGCTCCAGCCAGTGCTGCATCAAAAAGCTCAGTCCCCAGATGATGGCAATGCCAAGGGTGATGAGCCACAGGTACACGCCGTAGTGCAGCAAAAAGGTATTTGCGGGCAAAAGCTGTACCAGTGCCGCGCTGCGGCCGTTCAGTGTTACCTTGACTACATAATACTTCTGGCCGTCCAGCTGCACCTTGCCCTGCCATGCGGTCTGCTCTGTCACGCCGTTATTGCTGCCGGTGCGCAGGGTGTAGTCCACCTCCCGCAGCGGGTTTTCAATCTCGGTCAGGCTGCCGTTTTCGATCTGCCACAGGCGGCTGCCCATCTCCCAGTACAACGCGCTGCCGTCGGTCAGGCTGTAACCTGCTGCCGGGTCGGTGATAATGGCGGTATCCAGCGCAAGGTAGGTGCTGCCCCGGTGCAAGGTGCCCTTGCCGCAGCGGACAGGCTGGCTGATGGCGATGCAGCTCGGACTGCCGGGCAGCAGCGGGTCGGTGGCGAACTGCATCCCGTACCCCTTGGTGAGAAACTGCTTTACGCTGGTGCGGTTGAGCGCCGCCGAGGAGTTCAGCGGGCCAAACTGCAAATGCCGGTCGTTCTCATTGGTAACAAAAAAGCGGAGGATATGGCTGTACAGGGTGCTGGAATAGTATTTTTCCTGCACGGCTTCGTAGGCGGCAATGGTCTGGGTGCCGTTGATATTTTCCTGCGAGATGTACCGCCGCACGGTGCTGTCAATGGAAGCCCAGTTCAAAAGAGCATCGGCGCTTTCCAGACTGGTCTCGATGGAGGTGGCCACCAGCCGCAGGTTGAACTCTGCCGCCTGCAGGGAGTTGGCACGCACATATTGGTTGGAGAGAATGAACAGCGCCGCGCCCACGGCCAGAGAGGTAAGAAAGGTAAAAAAGCGCATTCCCCACACGATCTGCCGCCGCAGCGGGAAACGGTGGCTGCTCTTCATAACGGTGCCTCCTTTCTGGTGACAGTTTGCATTCTTTCCTTTATACAGTACTGATTCCGGCGCGGTTTGTCAACGGCTTTTTTCATGAGAATTGTGTACTTTATATGCTTTTTTCTCTCGTCACGGATGCAAACTGTGCAAGAGAACAAGAAAGTGCAGACTCCAGTGTAAGAAAGTACATCTTTTTTTAAAAGATACAGAAAAACTGCAACTCTTCCCGGAATTTTTCCATTCCGGTTTTTGCGTTTGTGCGGTATCCTAGTGTCAACAAAAGCGAGCGGCTCCCCGGCACGGGGGAGGCCGCTGCACAGAACAAACACACTGCCCTGAAGGAGGACACACTTATGAAAAAGATCTCTCGTCGTTCGTTCCTTACCGCTGCCGCTGCCTGCGGCGCAGCTGCTGCCCTGACCGCCTGCGGCGGCTCTTCCGCCAGCTCCACCGCTGCTTCCTCCACTGCCGGTTCCACCGCTGCTTCCGCAGCCGCAGGCCCTGTTACCCTGCAGTGGTCAGTGTGGGATAAGGAGTCCACTCCCTACTGGCAGGCCATGGCCGACGGCTACATGGCAAGCCACAAGGACGTGACCATCGAGATGGTGGATCTGGGCTCCAGCGATTACATGACCGTTCTGGCCACCCAGCTGGCTGGCAGCGCCGATCTGGATATCGTGACCATCAAGGATATCCCCGGCTACGCAAACCTGATCAATTTGGACTACCTCAAGCCCCTGAACGAGGTACTGACCCGCGACACTGGCGATTTCAACGGCACCATCGAGCAGCTGACCACCGACGACGGCAACTTCTACGCCGTGCCCTTCCGCAGCGACTTCTGGGTGCTGTACTACAACAAGGATCTGTTCGATAAGGCCGGTGTGGAGTATCCCTCCAATGACCTGACGATGGAAGATTACGATGCTCTGGCACGCAAGATGACCAGCGGCTCCGGCGACACCAAGGTCTATGGCTGCCACTACCACACCTGGCGCTCCGCCGCTTCTCTGTTCTCCATTCTGGACGGCAAGAACACCATCATCGACGGCAAATACGACTTCATGAAGCCCACCTACGATATGGTCATTGCCCAGCAGAAGGACGGCATCTGCATGGACTACGGCTACCTCAAGACCTCTTCTCTGCACTACTCCGCAGCCTTTGAGAACCAGCAGTGCGCAATGGTCAACATGGGCAGCTGGTTCATTTCCACGCTGGAAGCTTACATGAAGGATGCTGAGACCAAGTTCAACTGGGGCATCGTCAAGTATCCGCACCCCGCTGGTGCAGAGGCTGGTTCTACGCTGGGCACTGTGACCAGCCTGGCCATCAACGCCGATTCTCCCAAGGCAGAGGCCGCTGCCGACTTCATCAACTGGTGTGTCTCTGAAGAGGGCGCACAGGCCATTGCCAAGACCGGCACCTTCCCGGCCTGCGGCTCCGCTGCTACCGCCGAGATCATCAAGTCCACCGAAGGCTTCCCCGAGGACAGCAACTCTGTGGATGCACTGACCACCAGCAACGTTTATCTGGAGATGCCCTACACCCAGTACGCATCTGATATCGAGACCATTCTGAACGCCGAGCACGATGCCATTATGACCATGAGCGAGACCGTGGACGAGGGCATCCAGAACATGAACGATCAGGTTCCCGCAGTTCTCGGCTGATAAAGCGTTTTCCGCAATGGTTTGCGGTTCTCCTTCTTCATTGTTTTCAATCCCCATTCATTTTCCGATGACGAGCATCGGAAAAAAGCCCTGTCCGAGCGGGGCGGGTATGCACAGCGCCCGCCCCGCTCATTTTTTGGAAAAACTGTTATACTTCCGGGAAAGGAGGCTCTTTTATGGCGAGTGCTGCTGTCCAGAATAAAACTCCCCGTAAAGTGCTAAAAAAATCGACCCGCGATTCCCTGATCGCGTATTCCTTCATTGCGCCAAACTTCATTGGCTTCTGCGTGTTTACGCTGGTGCCCATGGTGTTTGCCATTGCGCTGGCTTTCTGCGCATGGGACGGCCGCCACGCCATCGAGTTTATCGGTCTGAAGAACTTTGTAAAACTCTTTACCACCGATAAAATTTTTCAGGCGGCGCTGAAAAATACCATCGTCTACGTCATTGGCACGGTGCCGCTGACGCTGGCCTGCTCGCTGGCCATGGCTGTGCTGCTGAACCAGAACGTGAAGCTGCGCAACTTCTTCCGCACCGTGGCGTTCTTCCCTTACGTTGCTTCGCTGGTGGCGGTGGCAGCGGTGTGGAACATGATCTTCAACCCCTCCATGGGCCCCATCAACATGATTCTGAACCAGTTCTTTGGCGTGGCGGTGGAAAACCTGCCCCGCTGGGCTGCCGGTAAGGACACCGCTATGATCACGGTCATCCTGTTCAGCGTGTGGAAGAACATGGGCTACTACATGGTCATCTATCTGGCAGGCCTGCAGGGCTGCAACCCGGACCTGAACGAAGCCGCCGAGCTGGACGGTGCAAACCGCTGGCAGCAGTTCTGGCACATCACCCTGCCGCAGCTGCGCCCCACCACCTTCTTTGTGGTCATTATGCTCACCATCTCCGGCTTCAAGGTCTACGACCAGATGTACATGATCACCCAGGGCGGCCCCGGCAATGCGACCATGACCCTTGTTTACTACATCTACAACGTAGCCTTCGTCAACACGCCGAAGTACGGCTACGCAAGTGCCGTGTCCATGGTGCTGTTTGTGCTGGTGCTGTTTGTCACCATCATCCAGTTCAAGGGCTCGTCCAGCAACGACTAAGGGAAGGAGGAAACACACATGGCTACTACCGCAGTTAAGAAAAAGACAGGCTCCATGAAGGCGCAGCATGTTGTCAGCCGCGTGCTGATCTACGCACTGCTCATCGTCGTGGCCGCCCTGATGCTCATCCCGTTCCTGTGGATGCTCTCCGCATCCTTCAAGCTGAACAAGGACGTCTTTACGTTCCCCATTGAGTGGATCCCCTCGAACCCGCGCCCGCAGAACTATGTGGACATCTGGACGAAGATCCCCCTGCTGACCTTCGTTAAGAACACCGCGTTCCTGACCATCATCGTCACGATCTTACAGGTCCTGACCTCCTCCTTCGCCGCCTATGCGTTCGCCAAGCTGAACTTCAAGGGCAAGAACGTGCTGTTCCTGGGCTACATCGCGACCATCGCGGTGCCCTGGCAGGCTTACATGGTGCCCCAGTTCATGATGATGCGCTCCTGGCACCTGAACAACACCCATCTGGCCATCATCTGCCTGCAGGCGTTCAGCGCCTTCGGCGTTTTCATGATGAAGCAGTTCTATGAGGGCGTTCCCACCGAGCTGTGCGAGGCTGCCCGTATCGACGGTCTGTCCGAGTACGGCATCTATGCCCGCATCATGCTGCCGCTTTCTCTGCCCGCTGTGTCGACGCTGGTCATCTTTACCTTTATGAACACCTGGAACAATTTCCTGCGGCCGCTGATCTTTTTGAACAGCCAGGAAAACTGGACCCTTTCCATGGGCCTGGCAAAGTTCCAGGGGACGTATGTGACCCAGTGGAATCAGATGATGGCCGGGGCTCTCATCACCATGCTGCCCATCTTGGTGGTGTACATCTTCGCCCAGAAGTACTTTGTACAGGGCATTGTGATGAGCGGTATTAAAGATTGATTTTCTGAA
>ERZ791641.1358-NODE-1358-length-11300-cov-23.821876_pt1 | contig 11300 bp, 10 predicted proteins | sample MGYA00510055_ERZ791641 | MGnify/ENA primary metagenome ERZ791641 (study PRJEB30046, sample SAMN00715226) | human gut metagenome | study: EMG produced TPA metagenomics assembly of the A metagenome-wide association study of gut microbiota in type 2... | reverse complement strand
TTTTATGTTATGTCGAAAGAGCTGATGAAGGCTTATATATTTCTATATGTTCTGATGCATACTATGATTCTGTAACTGAAATGTATATTAACGCATGGACAAGGGTTATTCCTAAAGCAGCTTATGACCATCGCAATGATATTCTTATTCTTGAGATTGGAAGTAATGGTGGCTGGGAGAATGATTATGATGAACTTATAAAACAATATCAGAATATAATTGATAACAGCTATTATGCTGATTATATAATTGTTGGTGATACTGATAATCCGGGAGAATCAGCTGACATATATCAGGATGTATACGATAATAATGGTAATTATGCAGGACTTCATGCAACATTATGGGAACAAGCTCTGTATGATGCATTTGGAGAACATTTCCTTAACACAAGACTTTATCTTATGGAAAATGCACTATCTGACTGTGGACTTACACCAACCGAAAATGATATAATTGATATACAGACAGGCAATCTTCCTGAACAGATTCGTGCTGATTTCACACATTTTAACTCTTATGGATATTATTCCAAAGCCAAAGCTATATACTTAAAGGGTATAGAACTTGGCTACTGGAATTAATATTATTGGACTGGAGGATTATATATGAGAATATTATTAGTTGAAGATGACCGCTCATTATCAAGGGCCGTATCAACTATATTACAGAAGAATAATTATTCTGTTGACTGCGTTGAAAATGGTCAGATGGCCCTTGATTATCTAAAAGAAGATATATATGATGCTGTAATTATGGATATTATGATGCCGGTAATGGATGGAATTACAGCTTTAAAGAATTTAAGAAAATGTGGCAGCAACATTCCGGTTCTTATGCTTACTGCAAAGACTGAAATAGATGATAAAGTAGAAGGGCTTGATAATGGTGCTAACGATTATCTTACCAAACCATTTGACACAAGGGAACTGCTTGCAAGAATCCGTGTACTTACACGCTCTGAAAAACAACAAGATAATGTTATTACACTTGGAAATATTTTGCTGAACACAACTACATGTGAATTATCTTCTCCTTCAGGTTCATTTCTTCTTACTAATAAGGAATATCAGATGATGCTTATGTTCATGAATAATAAAACTCAGGTTATTTCGGCAGAACATTTTATGGAGAAAATCTGGGACAGTGAATCTGATTCTGATATCAGCACCGTATGGACTTATATATCTTATCTCAGGAGAAAACTTGAAGCTTTAAAGTCTGATTATTCTATTGCTACAAGAAGAAATATGGGATATTATTTAAAAAATAACAACTAATATTAAAGAAGGTATATAATGTCAAAAAATAATAAAGCATCTAATTATAATGAGAAAATGCTTACCCGCTTAAGAATACAATTTATAGTTCTTTCAATGGCAGTTGTAATAATTATGCAGGGATTTATAGTGTATACAAGTGTCAGAAACACATACAATAAGATGGTCGCTAAATCCGACCATCTTGTTTCATCTATATATATTAATATTTTAGACAAGAAGCCAATTAAAGCAGATGCCAGATATTTCTATATTACATTGGGTAAAGATAACCGCCCCAGAACCATTAATATCGATAACATATCTGATATTTCTGAAGATGAGGCTTTGGCAATATATTATGAGGCATATGAGACAGGCGAACTTGATGGATTTTACAATGGTTACAGATATTGCATATATGAAAAAGAGAAACGTACAATTGCTGTATTCGTACTTCGAAGTAATATGATAGATGATGTTAAGAAAACAGCTGTTTCGCTTATAGAATCATCATGTGCAGGTATTGCGGTTATGCTCCTGATTCTTATATTTACTTCAAAGCTTATCGTCATGCCTATTGCAAAAGCACACCGCAAGCAGAAAGAATTCATAACCTCTGCAAGTCATGAGCTTAAGACTCCGATTACAGTAATAAGAGCTGATGCTGATATATTACAGATGGATAATCCTGATAATGAATGGATTGAAGATATAAAGAAACAGGCAGAAAATCTTACATCTATGACTAACAGTCTTGTATCACTTGCAAGAATGGATGAGCGCAACGGTCATATAAAACGTGTGGTTTTTCCTGTTTCTGACCTTGCAGAAGAAGCTGTGCACTCTTATAATGCACTTGCACTTGATTCAGGTAAACATTTTACCTACGATATTACACCTGACCTTACATGCTGCGGTGACGCATCATCAGTACGGCAGCTATTTACAATTCTTCTTGATAACGCATTTAAATATTCATCAGGTAAAGGTAACATAGACTTTAAATTATCTTCTTCAGGAAGCTATATTGTTTTAATCGTAAGCAATGATGTTGATAATATTGATAAGAATCTTACTGACAGAATGTTTGACAGATTCTACAGGGCTGATTCAACATCCGCTAAGATAACCGGATATGGTCTTGGTCTTTCAATTGCAAAGGCTATTGTTTCCGAGCATAACGGAAGTATTAAAGCCAAAATGGATGGTTCTCAAAGAATTATTATTAAAGCACAGCTTCATATTAAATAACACATATTGACCCAATATGTTATAATGAAAAAGAATTTAGTGTAATGCTGAATTCTTTTTTGTAGAGTGGAAAATTAACATGAGGGGAGAAATATTCTATGGAACCAGATTACAATAACAACTATCATAACAGCTATCAAAGCGAGTTTAATCCCAATGGATTTGATGACCTTCATCTTGATGATGAAGTATACGAGATTAAATCTGACAGAATTAATCCTGAAGATTTTTATCAACACAGTCAAAAGAAACAATATTCAGAAGTCAGTCTTAGGAACATGCCTGTTGTGCTTATTATAATCCTTGCCAATCTGCTTGCAGGCATTATGTGCATAATAGCAGGCAGTGATCATTTTGAAACAGGTGGACTTAATTACCAGTATATTCATAATAATAAAGAATATATAAGGCTTCTGACTTATATGTTCCTGCATGCTAATTTGCCACATTTTGTTAATAATATGGTTGCTCTGTATCTATTCGGCTCAAGACTTGAACCCCGTGTCGGTTCTCTTCGTACTGCAATTATATATTTCGGTTCAGGACTTGCATCAGGCCTTGTATCTGTATATGTATCACACCTTATCAATCCCGATGTAATCCGCTTTGCCGCAGGTGCATCAGGTGCAATATTCGGTGTAATGTGTGCAACACTTTTTACTAATTTCAGTTCAAAAACTGATTCTAATAAGACAACTGTAATCGTATCTATTGCATTAATTGTTGTATACGCTCTTATATCTAATGGTGCAAATGTAGATATCCTCGGTCATCTCGGTGGTGGAATAGCAGGTGGTATTCTTGTATTCATTCTGTACCATGACAGTTTAGATGGTGCATTTTCAGGAACAGTTTCAACACTTCTTGCTGTCATACTCACATTAATAATATGTTTTATCGGTGTGACACGCGCAGGCATTGGTACTAAAGCCAGCGCAATGCAGGATTCAAGAATCGATACAGTAAAAGAACAGCAGATATTTCAGGATGAATCTATAACCTTTGGTGAATGTCTGGATAACAAATGTACAGACCCCGAATGGACTATTTTCAGTTCTACTGATAATAAAAAGGTTGTAGAATTCAACGGTAAAGTAGTATATAATAACATGAATTCTTCATTGAAGATTCAATTCACATATGATGAATCCATCAGTTACTGGACAATTAACTATATGGGACTAAATGGTACTGCAATGGATAGTAATGGTGCAGCTCTGCTTCTTAATTATCTGTGCAGCGATTATTTAAATTAGGAGGCGATGTACATGTCTAAGCTGTTTAATTCTGATGACGATGATTTTGGATATCTTGATGATTCTATTCATATTAACTGGAAGAAATTACTGCCTGCAATCATAATTGTTGCAGCAGCAGTAATTGCATTAATAATTGTACTTATTGTTTCTTTCGGTCATAGAGGGAAAAAAGTACCTGCAAATGCATCTTCAACCGAAGAAAGTTCGTCTGTCAGTGAAACAGATACCGACGGCAATAATACTTTAAGCGATAAAGATGCGAAAGAACAGGATCCGCAGTATTCCGACAATGATGGAGCAATGAATCAGGATGCAGGTAATGGTGCTTCTGTAATTCTTTCCAACAGCACTAATGAAACATCAGATGTAACTATCGGTGTAGATGTTTCCAAATTTCAGGGAACTATAGACTGGGCACAGGCTGCTTCATCAGGTGTTGATTTTGCAATGATAAGAGTCGGCTACAGAGCGCAGAAGACAGGGGTTATCTATGCTGACACCAATGCAAAGTATAACATGCAGCAGGCTGCCGCTAACGGAATCAAAGTCGGAGCATACTTCTTCTCATCAGCAGTTAATGAAGCTGAAGCTATTGAAGAAGCAGACTGGGTTGCAGATTTTATAGCAGATTACAGCATAACTTACCCTGTAGCATTTGACTGCGAGGGCTTCAACACATCTGAAAGCAGACAAAAGAGCATGACTAAGGCTGAAAGAACTGCCGTAGCTGCTGCATTTTTACAGGAAATATATGATAAAGGCTATACACCTATGTTCTATGCCGCTTCATCTGAGCTTACCAATAACAGCCAGTGGAACACTGCCAGTCTTGAAAACTCATTTAAGATATGGGTTGCACAATATCCGTCAACGCCTTATCCAGAGACTCCATCCACATCATATACAGGAACATACAGCATGTGGCAGTATACTAATCAGGGCAGGGTAGCAGGAATTGGTACAAATGTTGATATTAATATTGCATATTTTGGTTATTCTGAAAGTAACAGCTCTCTAAGTGGTGAAACTGCAGCTGCCGCATCGCCAGATGTAGAAGCAGGCATGGTATTCACGTCTGTTAATGATACCGTTACTGCCAAAGATGAAGTAAGGCTTCGTGACAAGCCTAGTCAGGATACAGACGCAGCAGTAATTGCAACACTTGTCAATGGTGAAACAATTACACGAACTGGAACAAGCAGCAGCGGCTGGTCAAGACTTGTATACAATGGACAGACTGTATACGCTGTTACAAGTTACTTGACAACAGACCTTACACCTAAGGCAACTGAAAGTCCCACAACCGGATTTAACACGAAATTCACAGACTGTAACGATACTGTAACGCCTAAGGAAGAGGTTAATCTTAGGAATAAACCTAGTGTGACAGATGCAGATTCTGTTGTTGTTGCAACCGCTAAAAAAGGCGAGCTTTTTACCAGAACCGGTTATAATACTGAGGTTGGCTGGTCAAGGGTTGTATATAACGGACAGACACTTTACTGTGTTACAAGCCTGCTTTCTATCGAATAAAATTAAAATGTCAGGAGAATTATTGTGAGTATTATAATCACGGATTTATGCAAAAGCTTTGATGACAATGAAATTCTTAAAAATGTCAATATAACACTTGAAGATTCTTCGATATATTGCCTTATGGGTGCTTCAGGTATAGGAAAAACAACTCTTTTAAGAATTCTAATGGGACTTGAACATGCAGATTCCGGCTGTATATCCGGAATAGATACTAAAAACATATCTTGTATGTTTCAGGAGGACAGGCTTATTCCTGACCTTTCTGCAATAGACAATGTCAGAATTGTGCTTCGTAGAAAAAACAATAGGGCAGAAGTCCGTAATAATCTGTTATCAATTCTTCCAGATGATAGTCTTGATATTCCTGTAAATTCATTATCCGGTGGAATGAAAAGAAGAGTTGCACTTGCAAGAGCATTATCATATCCCGGGAAACTTATAATACTTGATGAACCATTCACAGGTTTAGATAAGTATACTAAGTTAAATGTAATAGACTATATCTTAAAAATGCGTAATAACCGTACTTTGCTTATTGCAACTCATGGAACAGATGATGCCAATCTGTTAGGGGCTGAAATAATAAAGCTTAATAAAAATATTAATTAAACTATTAAAGGGAGACTGTCTTATGACAATCTCCCTTATTAATTAATATTATGTGACTACATTTCTTCAATAATCTTTCTTGCAACATATACGCCACTTGCAGAAGCGTGTGATAATGAATGTGTAACGCCGCTTCCGTCGCCAATTATGTATAAGCCCTTATATCTTGTCTCAAGATTGTTGTCAATCTCAACTTCCATGTTGTAGAACTTAACCTCAACGCCATACAGAAGTGTATCATCATTGGCAGTTCCCGGTGCAATCTTATCAAGTGCGTAAATCATCTCTATGATTCCATCAAGAATTCTCTTAGGAAGTACAAGGCTTAAATCACCCGGAGTAGCAGCAAGAGTAGGCTTTACAAGCCCCTCCTCAATTCGCTTTTCTGTACTTCTTCTTCCTCTCATAAGGTCGCCAAATCTCTGGACAATAACACCTCCGCCAAGCATGTTAGAAAGTCTTGCAATACTTTCACCGTATCCGTTACTGTCCTTGAATGGCTCTGAAAAATGCTTTGCAACAAGAAGCGCAAAGTTGGTGTTCTCTGTCTGCTTCTCAGCACCTTCATAGCTGTGTCCGTTAACTGTTACAATGCCGTTAGTGTTCTCATTAACTACAATTCCATTAGGATTCATACAGAATGTTCTAACAAGATCCTCAAATTTCTCTGTCCTGTATACAATCTTGCTTTCATACAATTCATCCGTAAGATGTGCAAATATAACGGCCGGAAGCTCAACTCGCACACCGATATCAACACGGTTAGACTTAGTTGGAATCTCAAGCTTCTGACAGACATTTTCAATCCATTTGCTTCCGCTTCGGCCAACAGAAACAATACATTTGTCACAATCCATGTACTCGTTCTTATAGAATACTCTGTAACCGCCATCTATCACCTCAATGTTGCTTACAGGAGTATTAAAGTAGAAGTCTATATGATCCTTCATCTCATTGTACATATTCTCAAGAACAACATAGTTAATATCTGTTCCAAGATGTCTTACTGACGCATCAAGGAGCTTTAACTTGTTCTGCATGCATAAAGTCTTGAACTTAGTGCCTGCTGTAGAATACATGTGAGTCTCTTCGCCACCATGTGATGTATTGATTGTATCAACATACTTCATCAGATTGATTGCCTGATCCCTGCCGATATACTCATAAAGAGTTCCGCCGAAATCATTAGTTATATTATATTTACCATCTGAAAATGCACCAGCACCACCAAATCCGTTCATAATCGCACATGTTGGACATTTGATACATGATTTAACTTTCTTACCATCTATAGGACATTTTCTCTTCTCTAATGTGTTGCCTTCTTCGAACACAGCCACTCTGGTTTCGGGTGACTTCTTCATAAGCTCGTACGCAGAAAAGATTCCGCCTGGTCCAGCTCCAATAATAATAACATCGTATTCCATACTTTATCCTCCTCGGAGAAATTTCTTAGGATATTATATCATAGAATCGAGGGTATGTGGTATAGCGTAAATATTAATTAGAGTATTTAGTATCAATTTAGTATCACAAACAGAACCACGCAAACGGAGTGTTCTAAATCACTTCGTTAAACTATGCTTTAGCGAAGTGATTACCATGTGACAAAATATTTAATCCTTTTAATAATATCCACCCAGACATAACTATTCTTAGTCATATCTGAGTGGATTCCCAATCATACATAATTATACAATTATGTCAACATGCATGTCAGCCATCGCAAAATCTTTCTTAAGCTTTCGGCTAACTTTCTTAATTCCTGTACTGTATTCTTTCTTTCGATTATCTTTTTCAGATGTTTTATCAGTAGCTTTTATATCTGCGGTATCTGTATTTTTAATATCACAAATCTGATTATTATCATCAGTTATAGTATCTGCTTTATCCTGTGTATTTTCAGAGGCGTCAGTAAGTTCAGCATTATCAGCCTTCTCGCTGTCTGTTATCTCATCTGATATATCATTATCTGCTGCATCCTGTTCTTTCTTTTCTTCATCAGTTGGCATACTCTGATAATCTGCGGATTTGACAAACTCAAGATGTGCAGCCTCAATGTTGTTAGTCTTTGCAAGTATTTCCTGAGCTTTCGCTAACTTGGCACTTTTAGGTATTGCCGGGTCATTGACGATACTGCTTAATGAACTCTCCAGTTCTCCAAGCTTCTGCAGCTTTACACGGTCAACCTCTTCCTTAGTCTTGCATTGTCTCAGTTTTTCCTTATAGCTTTCTTTTTCTTCTTTAGTTTCACGATATTTCTTTAAAGCAACAGGATCATTCTTTTCAAGATAAGATATTTCCTCTGGCGAAAGACTCCCACCTGACATAATCTTATTATCTATTTTCTGGCGCTTCTCTGCTTCCCGATTATGTTCTAACTGGTTCTGAAAATCAGCAATCATAAACTGTTCAGATGTCCATGTAGAGCGTTCATTTAACTCCTGCTTAGATAAAACATTGCCAGATTCCTTTTTCTGCATCCACTTGTTATTAAGCATCTGCAATTGTACGGTACTTGCTATTGTTCCTGATAATATCACTAGGCACACCCCCTGACATTATACAGAAAAATCAACATTCTGCCCCACATTCTTCTCCTGTGGAGTTCTTACTGTATCACTTAAGAAAAGCTGCTCCTGATTTTTTATCTTTTCAAGAAGCTCTTCTATTGATGAAGCTGTCACTGTTACAGTCTCCGTATCATCAGTATCATCGACATCTCCGGTTTCTTTGCGTTTCTTTTCCAGCCGTTCCTCATTCTTTTTCTTTTCTGCCTTCTTCTCGGCTGTCTTCTTAGCTTCTTTCTTTTCTGCAGCCTTTTTCTCAATACGCTCCTTCTGTGCAGCACTTGACTTTTCAAGCACAGCAAAATATGATGCTGTACCATTATCATTAACCTGCATTCCAAAGCCCTTTACACTAGTTCCTGTTGCTGAAAGACTGCTTGCAAGCTGTGAAATTCCACTTGCAGCATTTGCAATAATTCCTTCATACTGTTTTCTGTAATTCTCATCAGAAGCCATTCTTTCAATCTTATCCTCATCAATAAGGACAACCATATTATTGGAATTAGCATAACCTGCCGCATTAGCCTTGGCATTCTCTTTCTGATCCTCACTTACAAGAATAAAATTCATATTAGAGTACTTTTTCTTTAATTGTTCATAATATTTGCTTGCTTTCTCGCTTAACTGGGGATTACCGATAGTCTGACCACTGACTTTCTTCTTTCCGCTTGTCTCATCGGTCTTAGTTGTCTCTGACTTAGAATAAACAGCCGCTGTATCTGCATACGAACCGGCTATCTGGGAAAAATTCCCTGAATATACACTACTCATAATTCATTCCTCCTTGAACAAAAATTTATTGGATAAAGTCTTCCTTGACTTTTCTAATTATTATATCGACACATTTACAAAAAAAATAATCGCATCACAAAAAAAATGATACGATTACTTTGATTTTAATTAATTTCTTTCTTCTCTCTTCTTATAAAAAGACAGACACATATGACAACAAAAACAACAGTTGCAGCTATTAGTATTGGCCATACCGGAATCGGACAGACAGATGCCCTTATAAGTTTAAGTCCCTGATAAAGTGTAAATACACCAAATATCGAGAATATTGCGAATGCAAGTGTATTAAGCAGTCCGTCCGGAGTCTTGCTCTTTAACAGATATCCAACTAACATACCAAGAATGTCAGCTGCAAAAAGTCCGAGCGAACATCCTATCCATACAACAAGAGCTGCACTCATACCTTCATTAGCACCAAATGTTATGGCTGTAAGCTGTGTCTTATCACCAAGCTCTGCAATGAAAAATGTACAGAAAACTGCAAGTGGTGCAAACTTAATCTTTGATTTGCCGCTGCCTTCTTCTTCGTCATCATCATCCACGGCAATTGTTGATGCAGCAAAATAAAGAAATGCAAGTGCTGCAATAGTCTTTATAAGCCAGTCAGGAATGAATTCACTGACAAGCCCACCTGCTAAAACAGCTAGTCCGTTAAGTACAAGAATTGCTGCAGCAGTTCCTAATATAATATCTCTTAACTTATATTTAGAAGTAAGAGCAATAAGCATGAGCTGGGTTTTATCGCCCATCTCAGCTATGAATTCAGTAAAAAACACTTTTAAAAACAACAACATTGGTATGTTACCTCATTTATCTTATTATGATATAAACTGCATATATCAAATAAAGTGCAACCATTGAAAAACCTTCGATTCTTCCGATTTTCTTCCTTGTTCCGGCAAATATCCATACACATATTGTAAATACAATAAGCACACACAAATCTATAATATTTTCTGTAATTATGCTGATTGGACTAATTGCTGATGCAATACCAAGTACCATAAGTATGTTAAATACATTTGAACCAATCGCATTACCAAGTGCCATATCGACTTCGTTCTTTCTGGCTGCAACTATTGAAGTTACAAGCTCTGGAAGTGATGTACCTATTGAAACTATTGTAAGCCCAATAAGTGTCTGGCTCATTCCGAGGTCACTCGCTATCCTCGAGGCAGCGTCTACGGTAATATCTCCGCCTACTGCAATCGCAGCCGCACCGCCAATAATAAACAGAATACTAAGTGGAACTGAAATCAACTTAATATCTTCATCAGAACCGCCCTCAATCTCGATTTTTTTGCCTTCTTTGCTTGCCTTTAGTGCAATCTTAATCATGTAAAAAATGTATCCTGCAAATGCACCGATAAATATTACACCATCAAAATGTCCAAGCATCATTCCTGACTTATCACCAACCCCAAGGATTCCTAAAATCAATAAAAGTCCTGCACAGATAAGTGAAAATGGGATATCTCTTTTTATTGTTTCTTTTGCAACATTTACTGTTGCAATCATTGCACACACGCCAATAACAACCATCAGGTTAAATATATTAGAACCGACTACATTACTTACTGCAAGCTCATTGTTGCCTGTAATTGATGCAGATACACTGACCGCCGTTTCTGGAAGCGATGTTCCCATTGCAACAATTGTAAGTCCAATAATAATAGACGGAACATGCAGTCTCTTTGCTACACTTGAGCTTCCTTCTACGAAAAAGTCTGCACCTTTAATCAGCAGCACAAATCCAATAATCAGGAACACAATTACAAGCGCAAATGGCGCGTTATTAATAAAATTACCCATATAAATCTCCTTATTTTTCTGCTTTTTCTTTTTCCGAGGGGTATAAAAAAAACTCATGTATATCAACCAGATTCAGTGATATTGCACACTGAAAATAATTGATATACATGAGTCTCATTATTTAAGATTTGCCAGATTATACTCTCTATTATAATCAGAATGTTGACAAATCACACTTCCGCGCTAACTACTCCCTCATGGAATATTAA
>ERZ791641.1357-NODE-1357-length-11308-cov-4.365591_pt1 | contig 11308 bp, 10 predicted proteins | sample MGYA00510055_ERZ791641 | MGnify/ENA primary metagenome ERZ791641 (study PRJEB30046, sample SAMN00715226) | human gut metagenome | study: EMG produced TPA metagenomics assembly of the A metagenome-wide association study of gut microbiota in type 2... | reverse complement strand
GTCGACGACGAAGAGCTGCTGGATCTGGTCGAGATGGAGATCCGTGAGCTGCTGACCGAGTACGACTTCCCCGGCGACGACACCCCGATCATTCGTGGTTCCGCTCTGAAGGCTCTGGAGTCTACCTCCACTGATCCCGATGCTCCCGAGTATGCTTGCATCAAGGAGCTGATGGACGCTGTTGACACCTATATCCCCAACCCCGATCGTGAGGAGGATAAGCCCTTCCTGATGCCCATCGAGGATGTCATGACCATTTCTGGCCGTGGTACCGTTGCTACCGGTCGTGTTGAGCGTGGTATCGCCAAGGTTGGCGACGCTATGGAGATCGTCGGCATCAAGCCCGATCGTCTGAGCACCACCATCACCGGCCTGGAGATGTTCCGTAAGTCTCTGGACTTCGCTGAGGCTGGCGATAACATCGGCGCTCTGCTGCGTGGTGTTGATCGTACCCAGATCGAGCGTGGCCAGGTTCTGGCTAAGCCCGGCACTGTGCACCCCCACAACGTCTTTGAGGCTCAGGTCTACGTCCTGACCAAGGACGAGGGCGGCCGTCACACCCCGTTCTTCTCCAACTATCGTCCTCAGTTCTACTTCCGTACCACCGACGTGACCGGCATCATCACCCTGCCGGAAGGCACCGAGATGTGCATGCCTGGCGATAACGTCATGATGCACGTTGAGCTGCTGACCCCCGTTGCTATGGAAGAGGGCCTGCGTTTCGCTATCCGTGAGGGTGGCCGTACCGTTGGTTCTGGCGTCGTCGGCAAGATCATTGAGTGATCTTGACCCTGTGCGCCTGTTCTAAGGCAAAAGGTTAAACTTACAAAGAGCCTTCCCATTCCGGAGAGTGGGAAGGCTCTTTTTGCGTCTCTGGGGGACTTACTGCAAAAAAAGAGTGCTGCACGGCTTTCAAACGAGCTGTCAGCACTCTTTTTTACTTTATGGGAGATGGATTCAGTCCACAACAGGAATATCCAGCCCGAATTCCAGAGGGCGGAAGCGGGGACAGACATTGTCCGAGGTGCAAATGACCGAGGCAGCCAGACGGCTGCCGATCTCACAGGACTGGGCCGGATTTTTGCCGTAGGTCAGGCCAATGACCGTGCCGGCAAAGAACGAATCGCCTGCGCCGGTGGTGTCAATGACGTTTACCTTTTTGGCGGGGACAATACCGCTCTCACCGTTGTGGCAGGCGTAGACAGCGCCCTGACCACCCATGGTGACCACCATGCAGGGGATATTGGCACTGTGGACATTGGCGGCCAGAACTTCCCGCATCTGAGCGGGGCTCAGGTGGTCGTAATCGTCCGAGAAGAGGAGCCCGGCTTCCTGCTGGTTGCAGACGAAGCAGTCGATCTGCTGCAGGAAATCCCGGCGCTCCATGGCAATGCTCATGTTGGAGACTGCCGCAAAAACTTTTTTATTGTACTTTTTGGCAAAGCGGAGCACCTGCTTGACGGTATCTTTTTCGAGATCCAGCTCCAGCGCAATGCTGTCACAGTCCTTGAAGATCTCATCGCCCTTTTCTTCCAGCAGGCGGGTGAGGGGGCTGGTGTCCGGCCGCTTGGAGATGGCGGCGCAGACGTCGCCGTCGTTGTCAAAGACAGCCAGCCAGGTGCCCATACCATCCGGTACCGTCCGGATGTACTTCGTGTTGACCTTGTGGGCCTTCAGCTTGTTGATGACATCCTGGCCTATGCCAGTGTCGTCTACCAGACTGACGAACGTGGGCCGCAGCTCCACATTGGCAATGTCCTCCGCCACGTTGCGGCTCACACCGCCGTGCACTTGCTCTACCCGGCCGGCATTCCGTCCGCCCGGGATATAGGTGGAGAGGGGATAGCCCTTGATGTCCACAAACACCGCGCCGATTACAACGATTCCCATAGTGTTTTCCTTTCCTGTTCCGATTCAGATTATCTTTATTGTATCGGGTTTGCAGGGCGGGGTCAAGAGCAAAGGGCAGCAAAAAGCACGCGGAGCCCAAAGGCCCCGCGTGCGGTGGGAATCAGAATTTAGCTGTCCATATGCTGCTCTACAAAGTTATCTACCATTTTATCCAGCTGGCAGATAGCGTGCTCGGCACCTTTGGCCAGTTTGCGGGCGGTGCGCTTGACTTGCCGCTGGTTCTGGGTAGCGGCCATGGTGCCCACGGCGCCCAGCGCGGCTCCGGCAGCCATGCCCAGCAGCAGGGAGCCGGTGGGGCTGGAATGAGATGTGTTTTTCATGGGGACTCTCCTCTCTGTTCACAAATTTTTCAGGCGATGTTCCTAGTATTTCCGCCAAAGAATCCACTATGCGCTTTTTTTGCGCAGGAAAATGTGGTATACTGTATCATACGCTGATAAAATCGGCTTGGTGTGTGCACCGTGCCGGGCAGCGCATTCTGCGAAGGAGGCTTCTTTTTTGCTGAAATTGACGGAACCGAAGAAAGTTCTCTGCATCCACGATCTTTCGGGGGTGGGGCGGTGCAGCCTGGCAGTCATCCTGCCGGTGCTGTCGGTCATGGGCGTGCAGCCTGTGGCGCTGCCCACCGTGGTGCTCTCGACCCATACGGGCGGGTTTGGCACCCCGGCCCGGCTGGACGGCTGTGATTACGGCATGGCCGCGCTGGAGCATTACCGGGAGCTGGGACTGGAATTTGACTGTATTTATACCGGATACCTCGGCGGCGAGGCGCAGGCGGCGATTGCGGAAAAAGCCTTTGACCTGTGGCCTGCGGCCAAGAAAGTGGTGGACCCGGTGATGGGGGATAACGGCAAGGCCTACTCCACCGTGACCCCGGAATTCATCGACCGGATGCGGACCCTCTGCCAGCGGGCAGACCTTATTCTACCCAATGTGACAGAAGCCGGGCTGCTGCTCCGGAAAGAAACGCTCCCGGAGAATTTCGACGAGGCTGGGGCCCAGGCTTTGGCCGACGAGCTGACCACGCTGGCCCCGGATGCCATCGTTACCGGGGTGGCCATGGGAAAGTACATTGGCTGCGCGGGTGCGGGCCGGGACCGTTTTGTCATCAAAAAGCTGCACATTGAGCGGAGCTTCCCCGGCACGGGAGATCTGTACGGGGCAGTGCTCATCGGCTCGCTCATTCAGGGCAATGTCATGAGCGCGGCGGCGGACAACGCGGCGGAGTTCGTCTCCCTGGCCATCCAGAAGACGCCCGCCGACCAGGATACCCGCTTCGGTGTCTGGTTTGAGCCGCTGCTGCCCCGCCTGTGCCCGCTGCGGGAGCTTTAAGGGGGCGAGCCGATGGAACATAAACCGACGCTGAATATCGTGCTGGTGGAGCCCCGCATCCCCCAGAACACCGGCAATGTGGCCCGCACCTGTGCCTGCACGGCCTGCCGGCTGCATCTGGTGGGGCCTATGGGCTTTGCCATTGATGACAAAAAGCTCAAGCACGCCGGGCTGGATTACTGGCACTACCTCGACATCCATTACTATGATGGATTGGAGGACTTTTTTGCCAAGAACGAGGGCCCGTTTTACTACTTTACCACCAAAGCGCCTCAGCGCTACACCGACGTGGCCTATCCGGACGGGGCGTATCTTGTCTTCGGGCGGGAGGACGCGGGCCTGCCGGAGGCTTTGCTGGCGGCCAATCAGGAGCACTGCGTCCGGATGCCCATGCGGGACACCTGCCGCAGCCTGAACCTTTCCAACAGTGTGGCGGTGGGCGTGTATGAAGCCCTGCGTCAGTGGGATTTCCCGGAGCTGCTGGACCATGGCCACCTGCGCGACTATGAATGGAAATGAGGAAACTATGAGCAAAATTGCAATTTTGACCGATTCCTCCTGCGATATCCCGCAGGAGCTGGCCGAGAAGTACGGCATTGACATTATGGGCTTCCACATTCTGCTGGACGATGTGGACTATGTGGAGCGGGAGAGCTGCACCAACATTGAATTTTATGACAAGATGCGCGCTGCCAAGGGCATCCCCTCCACGGCGGCCATTACCCCCATCCAGTTCTGTGAGCAGTATTGCAAGTATGTGGACGAGGGCTACACGGATGTCATCCATGTGCCCATCAACAAGTCTGGCTCCTCCACCTACAACAACGCTGTGATGGCACAGGGAATGCTGCGGGAAGAGCGCCCGGAGCACCACCTGAAGATCCACCTCATCGACCCCCACACCTACTCCATGGTGTTTGGCTGGTACCTGTGTGAGATGGCCCGCAAGCTGCGCAACGGCGCGGAGATCCCCATGGTCATCCACGAGTTTGAGGACAAGATGAACCGGATGGAGATCATCCTGGGACCCTACAGCCTCAAGCAGATGAAGAAGAGCGGCCGCATTTCCGCCGCCGCCGCTGTCATGGGCGAGCTTATGGGCATCCGGCCCATCATCACCCTTATCGACGGCAAGACCAAGGTGGAGGGGAAAGTGCGCGGCGACGACAAAGTGGTGCCTGCTATGATCGAGCTGTGCAAGAAGCGCGCCGGGGATGTGGAAGACTTTGATTATATGATCGGTCACACCAACATCCCGCAGGCGGCAGAGCTGGAAAAGGCCTGCAAGAAAGCCTTTGGCAAAGACCCGCTTACCACCTTTACGCTGGGTGGCGTCGTTTCTGCCAACACCGGCCCCGATACCCTGGCGCTGGTGTATGTGGGCCACGCAAGAGACTAAAAATACGCCCTCTCAGTCTTGCAAATGCTCGACAGCTCCCCCAAAGAGGGAGCCAAGTCTTGCCTCTCCCTTTGGGAGAGGTGCTGAGCAAAGCGAAGCGGAGAGGGCTTTTTGTTGCATTCTCATCATTTTTATGCTATAATTCTCTCTGCTGTGCCTGGTGCACAGCTCCAAAGAGCAACTTAGGATTTTAGGCTCCCCGGTGTGTCTCGAACCACGCCGGGCCAAACCCGCAGGAACTGGCGGTCCCTGCGCGGTCAAAATTCATTCCGCCGGAGTAGTATATGAAAAATAATGTTTCCGTCCGCAAACTGGCCCGCTGCGCGGTGGTGGCAGCCCTGTACGTTGTGCTCTGCATGGCGCTGCAGCCGCTCTCTTACGGTGCCGTGCAGGTGCGTGTGGCCGAGGCTCTCTGCCTGCTGCCCGTGTTTGGCGCGGAGTATATTGCAGGTGTGGTGCTGGGCTGCTTCCTGGCAAACCTGCTGGGCTCCACCATCGTGGATGTCATCCTTGGCACGCTGGCAACGCTGCTGGCCTGCGTGGTGACCTACAAGCTGCGCAATATCCGCATCGGCGGGCTGGCAATCCCGGCCTCGCTGCCTCCGGTGGCGTTCAATGCCGTCATCATCGGCATTGAGATCGCGGTGCTCTTCCCGGAGCCGGGCTCCTCGGCTCCGCTCTGGCTGGCCTGCGTGTCCAACGGCATCTCGGTGGGCATCGGCGAGCTCATCAGCTGTACCGTGCTGGGTGTGCTGCTGGTGAAGATCATTGAATCCAACACCGCCCTGAAAAAGATTTTTGAGTAAGCCCTCACAAAAGGAGGAAGCCATGCAGCCAAACGGAATCATCTTCTGGGACTGGAACGGGACCCTGCTGGACGATGTGGATTTCACCCACGGGTGCCTGAACTGGATGCTGGAAACGCACGGCTACCCCCAGCGGTATGACCTTGCCGAATACCGGGAGATCTTTGGTTTCCCCATTGAGGAATATTACCTCCGCGCCGGGTTTGATTTTGCCCGACACCCCTACCCGGAGCTGGCTGCCCGGTTTATGGAGCACTATAACGCCGGAGTCGAGCGGCATTGCCCTGCCATGGCAAACGCCGCCGCCACGCTGGCAGAGCTCCAGCGCCGGGGCTGGCAGCAGGCTGTGCTTTCCGCCTCCCGCCGCGATTACCTGATCGAGCAGGTACGCGCGCGGGGTCTTGAGGACTATTTTACCGAGTTGCTCGGTCTTCAGGACATTTACGGCGTGAGCAAGGTGCAGGTGGGCAAAGACTGGCTCCGGAACAGCGGGGTGGACCCTGCCGCCTGCGTGATGGTGGGGGATACCACCCACGATGCCGAGGTGGCGGCTGCCATGGGGACAAAATGTGTCCTCTGCACCAGCGGGCATCAGTCCCGTGCCCGGCTGGAGGCCGTGTGCGCCCATGTCATCGACGACATAAGCCAGCTGCCCGGGGTGCTGGAAACCCTTTAAAAAACAGAAGACAAAAACCGACAGCGTCCGCGCTTTGCAAAGAGTACGGGCGCTGTTTTGTTTTGGAAAAGATGCGGTAAAGAGACGCCGATGGGAATGATTTTACAGAAAGTTCATTCAAAACACCGGAAAAACAGGGGAGTTGGATTTGACGGCCCTGCGGGTTTGGTGTATCATATATCTGTATGTTAGTTTTCCGCGCGGGCAGGCTTCTGCCCGGATTTTTGATAGATGAGGTGTGATCAATGTCCCTTGCTGAAAAACTCTTTGGCAGCTTCTCGGACCGAGAGCTGAAAAAGATCAACCCCCTGACCAAGCAGGTGCTGGCACTGGAGCCCAAGTATCAGGCCATGTCCGATCCTGAGCTGCAGGCCCAGACCCCGGCCTTGAAAGAAAAACTGGCTGCTGGCTCCACGTTGGATGAGATCCTGCCGGATGCTTTTGCCGTCTGCCGTGAGGCTGCCTGGCGTGTGCTGGGCATGAAGCATTTCCCCGTGCAGGTCACGGGAGGCATCGCCCTGCACCGGGGCGACATCGCTGAGATGCAGACCGGTGAAGGCAAAACGCTGGTGGCAACCCTGCCCGCCTACCTGAACGCTCTGACCGGCGAGGGTGTGCATATCGTTACCGTCAACGATTACCTGGCCAAGCGCGACAGCGAGTGGATGGGCAAGCTCTACCGCTGGCTGGGCCTGACCGTGGGCCTCATCGTGCAGGGGCTGGACGGCGATGCCCGCCGCCGTGCTTACAATGCCGATATCACCTACGGCACCAACAACGAGTTTGGTTTTGACTACCTGCGCGACAACATGGTGACCTACAAGGACAACATGGTGCAGCGCGGCCATGTGTATGCCATCGTCGATGAGGTGGACTCCATCCTCATTGATGAGGCCCGCACGCCGCTGATCATTTCCGGCCGGGGCGAGGACTCCTCCAGCCTGTACACCCAGGTGGACCGCTTTGTCCGCACCCTGCGCAAGAGCGTGGTGGTGGAGCTGGAAGACAAGGTGGAGACCGATGAGCAGGCCGATGGCGATTACGTCGTGGACGAAAAGCACAAGACCTGCACCCTGACGGCCAAGGGCATCAAAAAGGCCGAGGAATACTTCAAGATCGAGAACCTGGCCGCCGCCGAGAACATGACCCTGGCCCACCACATCGACCAGGCCATCAAGGCTTACGGCGTCATGCAGCGGGATATCGACTATGTGGTCAAGGACGGCGAGGTCATCATCGTCGATGAGTTCACGGGCCGTCTGATGATCGGCCGCCGGTACAACGAGGGCCTGCACCAGGCCATCGAGGCCAAGGAGGGCGTCAAGATCGCCGCCGAGAGCAAGACGCTGGCCACCATCACGTTCCAGAATTACTTCCGCATGTACAAGAAGCTGGCCGGTATGACCGGTACGGCCAAGACCGAGGCCACCGAGTTTACGGAAATTTACGGCCTGAACATCGTCACCGTGCCCACCAACCGCCCCAAGCAGCGCATCGACTATCCGGACGCCATCTATAAGACGGTGAACGGCAAATACCGCGCCGTCATCGAGCAGGTGCTGGAGTGCCACAAGAACGGCCAGCCCGTGCTGGTAGGCACCGTGAGCGTGGAAAAGAGCGAGACGCTGGCAAAGATGCTGCAGAAGCACACCCGCGACTTCAACGTGCTGAACGCCAAGAACCACGAGCGTGAGGCAGAGATCGTCGCACAGGCCGGTAAGAAGGGGGCCATCACCATCGCCACCAACATGGCTGGCCGTGGTACCGATATTATGCTGGGCGGCAACGTGACCTACATGGCCAAGGCGGCCCTTAAAAAGGAGCTGTCCAAGGAGCTGACTGCCAACCTGGCAGAGTTGAAGGATGCCTACGAGCATGAGAAGGCCCGCGCCAAGGCCAGCGGCACCGAGCTGCCTACCCCGCCGGAGGCCGGTATTGATGCCAAACTCGAGATGCTGATGACCGAGTGCGACGGCCACGCCGAGACCGAGGACGCCGAAATTCTCCATGCCCGCAAGCGTTTTGAGGAACTGTGCGAGGAATTTGCCCCCGAGGTCAAGCGCGAGGCGGAGGTTGTCCGCAATGCGGGCGGCCTGTTCATCATCGGCACCGAGCGCCACGAGAGCCGCCGTATCGACAACCAGCTGCGCGGCCGTGCAGGCCGTCAGGGCGACCCCGGTGCATCCCGCTTCTATCTGAGCCTCGAGGACGATTTGATGCGTCTGTTCGGCGGCGACCGTGTCCAGAGCCTGATGGGTACTCTGGGCATCGACGAGGACACCCCCATCGAGAACCGGATGATCACCAGCACCATCGAGTCTGCCCAGAAGAAGCTCGAGGGCCGCAACTTCGAGATCCGCAAGAACGTCCTGAAATACGACGACGTCATGAACCAGCAGCGCGAGATCATCTACGGGCAGCGCCGCAAGGTGCTGGACGGCGAGGACATCAGCACCGAGATGCACAAGATGCTGCGGGAAAACATCGATTCCAGCTGCGCCCAGTTCCTTTCCGGCGATGTGAAGGACGAGTGGGATTTCGGTGCCCTGCGCCGCCACTATCAGGGCTGGCTGACCACGGACGCCGACTTCCGCTACACCGTGGCCGACTTTGACAACATCTCCCGCGAGGGCATTGCTGACATGCTGTACAACCGCGGCATGCAGATCCTGCAGGCCAAAGAGGTGCGCTACGGTGCACCCCTGATGCGGGAACTGGAGCGCATCTGCCTGCTCAAGTGCGTGGACCGCCAGTGGATGGACCACATCGACAACATGGACCAGCTGCGGCAGGGCATCGCTCTGCGCGGCTACGGCCAGAAGGACCCCGTGGTGGAATACCGCATCGAGGGCTTTGACATGTTCGACCAGATGGTGGACTCCATCCGCGAGGACAGCGTGAAGATGCTGCTGACCATCGAGATCCGGCAGGCCGGTGCCGCCCCCAAGCGGGAGCAAGTTGCCAAGCCCACCGGTGAGGGCTTTGTGCCCGGCAACGGTGCCCCCGGCGTAAAGGGTGCCCCCAAGGGCCAGCCCGTGCGGGTGATCAAGATCGGCCGCAACGATCCCTGCCCCTGCGGCAGCGGCCTGAAGTGGAAAAAGTGCACCTGCGCCAAGTTCCATCCGGAAGGCCTGCCCACCGACGCAAACGAAGATTAAGCTGAAAAGCCTCCCGGCTCCTGTCTTTGGCAGGGGTCTGGGAGACTTTTGATAAAATGAAAGGGAGCTGATTTGGAATGATCACACCGGAAAAGCTGTTGGAAGCTGCAAAGCAGCTGGAACCCCAGCTGCAGGAATGGCGGCGCACCCTGCACCGTCACCCGGAAGTCGGGTTCGACCTGCCCCAGACCAAGGCACTGGTCCAGAAAGCCCTGACCGAAATGGGCTACGCCCCGCAGGACTGCGGCAAGTGCGGCGTGCTTGCGCTGGCGGGCGGCAAAAAGCCCGGCAAGGTAATCCTGCTGCGCGGCGACATGGACGCTCTGCCCCTGCAGGAGGAGTCCGGCGAGGAATTCGCCTCTGAGCTGCCCGGCAAGATGCACGGCTGTGGCCATGATATGCACACCGCCATGATGCTGGGTGCCGCCAAGCTGCTCAAGGATCATGAGGACGAGATCGAGGGCACCGTCAAGCTGGAGTTCCAGCCCGCCGAGGAGATCTTTCAGGGCTCGCTGGACATGCTGAAAAACGGTCTGCTGGAGAACCCCAAGGTGGACGCAGCGGTCATGTTCCACGTGCTGGCCGGGATGCCCCTGCCCGCCGGTATGGTGCTGGTGCCGGGCGGCGGCATCACCATGGCCAGCTGCGAGCAGTACCACATCGTGGTGCACGGCAAGGGCGGCCACGGCTCTATGCCAAACGTCTGCATCGACCCCATCACCGCAGCGGCCCACATCCACATCGCCCTGCAGGAGATCAACAGCCGCGAGCTGGACCCTGCCGGGTTTGGCGTGTTCACCACCGGTCGGTTTGAGGCCGGCAAGGCGTCCAACGTCATCCCGGACACTGCCGATATGTGGGGCACCATCCGCACCGTGGACCCGGAACAGAAGATCAGTGCCCAGCTCCATCAGCGCATGACCGAAATTGCGCAGGGTGTGGCCACGGCCTACCGCTGCACCGCTGAGGTGACCTTCAGCGATTACTGCCCCTGCATGGTGGTGGACAAGCCCCTGGCTCAGAACGCTCTGGCCTATATGACCGAGCTGCTGGGCAAGGGTGCCATGGACATGACCCTCCTCACCGGCGGCAAACCCGGCGGCGGCAGCGAGGACTTTGCCTTTGTGAGCCACGAGGTGCCCACCGTGAGCATGTTCCTCTCCGCCGGCAACGCCAAGGAGGGCTATCTCTACGGCCAGCACCACCCCAAGGTGCGCTTTGACGACAGCATCCTGTACTGCGGCACGGCAGCCTACACCTATATGGCCCTGCGCTGGCTGGCAGAGCACCAGTAAAATTGCCCCACAGAACGCCGGGCAGGAGGAAAGCTATGAAACAGGAGCTGATGGATGCCATTCAGGAAACGCCGGTCATTGCGGCCGTCAAGGACGATGCCGGGCTTTGCAATGCGCTGACCAACGAGAACATCCGGGTGGTTTTTGTATTATACGGAGATATCTGCAATATTGCCTCCATTGTGCGCCGCATCCACGAAGCCGGGCGCTTTGCCGTGGTGCATGTAGACCTTATTGCCGGGCTGGCGGGCAAAGAGGTGGCGGTGGACTTCATCCGCAGCACCACCGAGGCCGACGGCATCATCTCCACCCGGCAGTCCTTCATCCGCCGCGCCAAGGAGCTGGGGCTTGCCGCCATCCTACGGGTATTCCTGCTGGATTCCATCGCACTGGAAAGCTTGGATAAGATTCCGCCAAATCTGCCGGACTGTCTGGACCTGCTGCCCGGCACCATGCCCAAGATCCTGCGCCGGGTGTGCGCTACCGCCAAAGTGCCGGTGCTCGCCGGCGGCCTTATTGCGGACAAAGAGGACGTGATGGCCGCGCTGGAAGCCGGAATCACTGCCATTTCCACCACCAATCAGGCGGTATGGGATATGTGACCCGCATTCTGCGCAAAAGCAACCGGTGTTTTTTGTAAGGGTTTCACAAAAAGTGCAAAACACCTTGCTTTTTGTGCAGGGACAGGGTATCATAAGAGCAAACAAGTGCTGTTTGTTTCAGGAGATATG
>ERZ791641.1354-NODE-1354-length-11332-cov-2.849428_pt1 | contig 11332 bp, 7 predicted proteins | sample MGYA00510055_ERZ791641 | MGnify/ENA primary metagenome ERZ791641 (study PRJEB30046, sample SAMN00715226) | human gut metagenome | study: EMG produced TPA metagenomics assembly of the A metagenome-wide association study of gut microbiota in type 2... | reverse complement strand
TGTTCAGCTTTGCCCCTGACCCCACGGGGCCTTTGCAGCGCATTGCCTCTGTCCGTATCTATCAGAAGATATTATATCCTATCCCATATGGAAATGCAAGGAAAATGCAGAGGGCCGTCGAAAGATTTTCTTGACCTATGTCCGAAATCGTACTAAAATACATTTGTCCGGTTTCGGACATTATTTTTACGGAGGACTTTCTCTTCATGCGTATCCAACTATCCGAGCACTTCACCTATCGAAAACTGCTGCGCTTTACTCTGCCGTCTGTCATCATGATGGTTTGTACCTCCATCTACGGCGTGGTGGACGGTGTTTTCGTGTCCAATTTCGTGGGCTCCGATGCCTTTGCCGCCGTGAACCTCATTATGCCATTTCTCATGGTATTGGGTGCCGTGGGCTTCATGCTGGGTACCGGCGGCAGTGCGCTGGTGGCATACACCCTGGGAGCCGGCAACGAAAAGCGTGCCAACGAGATTTTCTCCCTGCTGATCTATGTGCTGATCGTGCTGGTCGGCTTCGTGGCTATCCTCTCCGCTTCGTACGAAGAGGGGGCGGAGAGCATTTTTTCCTTCTCGCATTTCTATATGAAACAGCTCGTCTGGATGGGAATATCGTTCGCCGTAGCGGTCGTCGTGTTGCTGGTCGATGCGAGCATCTATCACAAGTGGGCTTATCTGTTCTATGTCCTGGGATTGCTGACCCTGGTAGCCGCTCTGCTGTTCGGTCGTGAAGTGAACGGTGCGAAGGCCTGGTTCGAGATCGGGTCGGTCCGTATTCAGCCGGTGGAGTTCGCCAAAATCGCTACGGCGTTGGCGCTGGCCCGCGTGATGAGCTCCAGCTCGTTTTCGATCAACCGGGCGGGGGATCTTTTCAAGGTGGGATTGGTGATCTGTCTGCCGCTGTTGATTATCGTCATGCAGAACGATACAGGATCGGGTATCGTGCTCGTATCGCTGCTGTTCGTGTTGTACCGCGAAGGTTTGAACAAGTGGCTCTGTATTCCGGTGATCCTGATCGCCGTACTCTTTATTTTTTCGTTCCTCTTTACGCCGCTGACCCTGTTGGTGATGCTGATTCTGGTCTGTACGCTTTCCGAGGCGATGATGAACGGACAGTGGCGGTCCCGCATGGTTTATCTGGCTGCGCTGGCATTGGGCACGCTGCTTCTCTATTTCGGGATGCTGTTGGCGGCTCCCGGAGCGATGGATCTCTACCGCTGCCTGCTCGTGGTGACGCTGCTGTCGCTCATCTTTGTGGCGATTTATGCCTTCCGCGCCAATCTGCGCAATATTTTCATTACGATCGGACTGTTTCTGACGGCAATGCTTTTCGTTCCGACTACCGATTATATTTTCAATTCCATCCTCAAAGAGCATCAGCAGAACCGTATTTTAAGTTTCCTGGGGCTGGTCAGTGATCCCCTCGGTACGGATTATAACGTCAATCAGGCCAAGATCGCTATCGGTTCGGGCGGCTGGATCGGCAAAGGGTTCCTGCAAGGGACCCAGATCAAATACGGTTTCGTGCCGGAGAAACATACCGATTTCATTTTCTGTACCATCGGCGAGGAGTGGGGATTTCTGGGCGCTATGCTTCTGCTGACGCTCTTTTGCCTGTTGATATTCCGGTTGATGCGTATGGGCGAACGGCAGGAGGAGCCTTTCGGACGGATCTACTGTTACTGCGTTGCGGCATTCCTGCTTTTTCATCTGCTCGTTAATGTGGGGATGACCATCGGACTGATGCCGGTGATGGGAATTCCCCTGCCGTTGGTCAGCTACGGTGGTTCGTCGCTCATGGCTTTTACCATCATGTTGTTCATTGCGGTCCGGCTGGATGCCTCGACCCGGCAATATTCTTTTCGATAACATTCACAACCTTATTTATATATCCGACTGACTTTATGAAAGAACATCAACACAGAGGTTTGACTTCCGCCCAGGTGGAGGAGAGCCGCCGTCTGCATGGGGATAATCTCATCACGCCCCGCAAGGGGGATTCGGCCTGGAAACTGTTTGCCGAGAAGTTCCGCGATCCGATTATTCAGGTATTGCTGGTAGCGGCGCTGCTGTCGCTGGCGATGGCTTTTATCGATGGGGAGTTCCTGGAAACCATCGGAATTATCTGCGCCATCGTTTTGGCCACTTGTGTCGGCTTTTTCTTCGAATTGGACGCCATGCGGCGGTTCAAGCGGCTCAATCTGGTGAATGACGACATTCCGGTCAAGGTCGTCCGCGACGGGGAGATGACCGAGGTGCCCCGACGCGATGTGGTCGTGGGCGACCTGGTGTATGTCGAGAATGGCGAAACGGTCCCGGCGGACGGTAAGCTGGTGAAGGCCGTATCGCTCAAGATCAATGAATCGACGCTGACGGGCGAGCCTGAGGTGGACAAGACTACCGACGAATGCTTTTTCGATGCCGAGGCGACCTATCCTTCCGATGCGCTGTTGCGCGGTACGACCGTCGTGGACGGTTACGGCGAGATGATCGTCGAGGCTGTGGGCGACCGCACCGAAGCGGGGCGGGTAACCGAGCAGTCGTCCATAGCCAGCGAAGAGCCTACGCCGTTGTATAAGCAGCTGACGCGTCTTTCGAGGATGATCGGTAAGATCGGTATTGCAGTGTCGATTGCGATCTTCGTAGCGATGCTCGCCAAGGCATACCTGGGCGGCGAGCTTTCGACGGGCGATTGGGTCCAGACTTCCAAGGAGCTGCTGCGTATTTTTATGGTTTCGGTGGCTTTGATCGTGATGGCTGTTCCTGAGGGGCTGCCGATGAGTATCACGCTCTCGCTGGCGTTGTCGATGCGTCGGATGTTGAAGACGAATAACCTGGTGCGCAAGATGCACGCCTGCGAAACGATGGGGGCCGTTACGGTGATTTGTACCGATAAGACCGGTACGCTTACCCAGAACCGGATGCGGGTCGAGGAGATCATCCATTATGCGTCCATCGACGAACGGTTGCTGGCCGAGATCATCGCCGTCAATTCGACCGCTTTTCTCGATGCCGACGCAAATGTCATCGGCAATCCGACCGAAGGGGCCCTGCTGATCCGCCTGCGGGAAGAGGGATTCGACTATGCGGCTTTGCGCGAGGAGGCTCCGATCGTCGATCGTATGACGTTCACCACCGAACGCAAATATATGGCGACGATTATACAGAGCAAAACCACTGGAAAGCGTTTGATTTGCGTGAAGGGTGCTCCCGAAATCGTACGGGCGATGTGTATGCCGGATGGCAAGGACGCCCAGGTGAACGAACAGTTGCTGCTGTTTCAGGGACGTGCGATGCGTACGCTGGCGGTGGCGTATGCCGAAACGACGGCCGAACGATGCGAAGACGCGCTGCGGGATCCGCAGATGCTGTTCGTGGCCGTGGCGGCGATCGCCGATCCGGTGCGGGAAGATGTGCCGGCTGCCGTAGCCCGTTGTATGAAGGCCGGAATCGACATTAAGATCGTCACGGGCGATACTCCGGCCACGGCCCGTGAGATCGCACGCCGCATCGGTTTATGGCACGATGAAACCGACTCCTCACGGAACGAAATGACGGGCGTGGAGTTCGCGGCGATGAGCGACGAGGAGCTGCTCGAGCGGGTGCAGGCTCTGAAGATTATGTCCCGGGCGCGACCGCTCGACAAGCAGCGGCTCGTGCGTCTTTTGCAGCGCAAGGGCGAAATCGTGGCTGTAACGGGTGACGGTACGAACGATGCACCGGCGCTGAATTTCGCTAACGTGGGACTCTCGATGGGATCGGGTACGTCGGTGGCGAAGGATGCCAGCGACATCACGCTGCTCGACGATTCGTTTACGTCGATCGCATCGGCCGTGATGTGGGGGCGTTCGCTCTACCGCAATATCCAACGTTTCGTACTGTTTCAACTGACGATCAATTTCGCGGCGATCATCGTGGTTTTCGTAGGTTCGATTTTCGGGACCGAGATGCCGCTTACGGTAGTGCAGATTCTGTGGGTCAATATCATCATGGACACTTTCGCTGCGCTGGCGATGGCTTCCCTGCCGCCCAATCCGGCGGTGATGAACGAACCGCCGCGTCCCAAAGACGAGTTTATCATCACACCGGCCATGGCCCGGACGATCTTTACCTGCGGAACGATTTTCGTCGGCGTATTGCTCGGTATGCTGTTCTACTGGCGTGCTACGACCGGCGAGCTCAGTCTCGAACAACTGACCGTTTTCTTCTCTGTATTCGTCTTTCTGCAGTTCTGGAATATGTTCAACGCCAAAGGCTTCGAAGCGTGCCATTCGGTGCTGCACGATCTGCGGGGAAGCCGTACGTTCTTCTTGGTGCTGCTGTTGATCGCCGTCGGACAGGTATTGATCGTGGAATTCGGAGGTCCGGTGTTCCGTACTACGCCGCTCACGTGGGTACAATGGCTCGAAGTGATCGGCTATACCTCTCTGATCGCTATTCTGGGCGATGTCGTGCGGAGTATCCGCCGCCGCATCCGTCCCCGTCCCGGCTGTCGGTAAGCGGTGAGAACAGGTTTTTCCGATGCGGTCGGAATCTTGTATTTGGTAAATGAAGAAATTGCTGTTGCTGTGCCTTCTGCTGGGGGTGTCGATCGGCGCTTTCGCCCAGGTCGATACATTGAGTCCGATTACCCCCCCCTCCGCCGCAGCCCGTTTGTCCGGGATATGGAGCGGATAACCTCTTCGCGTGCCTATCGAATAACCTATATCGGAGTTCCCCTTATTGTCGCAGGTTTGGTCGTGCAGGAGCGGGATCGGGGATTTCGTCATTTGAGGAACGATTATGTACCGTCTTTCCGTCTCCATTATGACGATTATCTGCAATATGCTCCCGCAGCGTTGATGCTGGGGCTGAAAATCGGAGGAGTCCGGGGGCGCAGTTCGTGGGGCCGGATGTTGGTGTCGGATGCCTTTTCCGTCGCGCTGATGGCCGGAGCGGTCAACTCTCTGAAATATACCTGCCGTATGCCCCGCCCCGACGGATCGAACAACAAGTCGTTTCCGTCGGGGCATACGGCTACGGCTTTTATGGCAGCTACGATGCTTCATAAGGAGTACGGGCCTCGCAGTCCCTGGTACAGTATCGCCGGCTATTCGATGGCTACGGTAACGGGTGTTTCGCGCATGCTCAACAATAAACATTGGTTCAGCGATGTATTAGTAGGTGCGGGGATCGGTATTCTTTCCGTAGAGCTGGGATACCTGTTCGCCGATTTGATTTTCAAGGAGAGGGGATTGACGGAATTCGAGCAGGATTTTGCTTTCGATCGGTATTGCCGGCCGTCGTTTCTCGGTATGGAAGTAAGTACGGATGTGGTGATAGGACGGTATCGTCCTGTTGCGGGAGTCGAAGGCGAGTTCAATGCAGGTGTGAACCTGGGCATCGAGGGGGCTTGGTTTATGAATCCTTATGTCGGTTTCGGAGGACGTACGGCCGTGTCGAGTGTGCCGATCAAGTTGAATGTTGCCGAATCTACGGATCGTTTGGACAGTTGGGCCGCAAGTGCCGGGGCCTATTTTTCATATCCGATTACGGCACGCTGGCGGACCGGTGGCAAGGTCTTGGCCGGGTATCAGTATTATGAATCCTTTTCCCTGAACGGATATACGCTGGGGAGTTGCGGAGGACCTGTTTTCGGAGTCGGCACGTCCATGACATTTCGCGCCAACTACAATTTCGACCTTCGATTTCAGACGACTTATTACCTGCAACCTCCGATGGTCCGCGAGAGTCGTCAGCACCTTAATACGCTGACTTTGGGTCTGTCGGCGAATATCGCTTTTTAGTACTTGTGCGGGTCCGAACCGCGATTCTTCGAAACGGATAAAATGAAAGAGGTGCGACGAAAAAGGCCGCACCTCTTTTCGTATAAAGGAACAGGATTACAATACACCCTGCTCGAGCATAGCCTGTGCGACTTTCATGAAGCCTGCGATGTTGGCGCCCTTCACGTAGTCGATGTGACCGTCCTTCTGCTTGCCGAACTTCACGCAAGCGTCGTGGATGCTTGCCATGATGAAGTGGAGTTTCTCGTCCACCTCTTTGCCCGACCAGGAGATGTGCATGCAGTTCTGCGTCATTTCGAGACCCGAAGTAGCTACACCGCCCGCATTGACAGCCTTGCCCGGTGCGAACAGGATACCTGCCTTCTGGAATGCGTGGATAGCTTCCGGCGTGCAACCCATGTTCGAAACCTCGGCGCAGCACCAAGTGCCGTTCTTCAGCAGTTCGGCAGCATCGTCGCCGTTCAGCTCGTTCTGGAATGCGCAGGGGAGTGCGATGTCGCACTTCACGCTCCAAGCCTTCTTGCCCGGAGTGAAGGTCGTACCTGCGAATTTCTCTGCGAACGGAGCCACGATATTGCGGTTCGAAGCGCGGAGCTCGAGCATATAGTCGATCATCTCCTCGTTCATACCGTTGGGGATCGTTACTACACCGTCGGGACCGGAGATTGCGATCACTTTGGCGCCCAGTTCGGTAGCCTTCTTCGATGCACCCCAAGCCACGTTACCGAAGCCCGAGATGGCGATCTTTGCGCCTTCCAGTTTCTTGCCGGCCAGATGCAGCATGTGCTGTACGAAATAGAGTGCGCCGAAACCGGTAGCCTCCGGACGGAGGATCGAACCGCCCCAAGTTTCGCCCTTGCCGGTAAGAACGCCGGTGTGGTACTTGCGAGCCAGTTTCTGATACATACCGTTCAGGAAGCCGATCTCACGACCGCCTACGCCTACGTCGCCGGCGGGAACGTCGGTATCGACACCGATATTGTGCCACAATTCAAGCATGAAAGCCTGGCAGAAACGCATGATTTCAGCGTTCGACTTGCCGGTCGGATCGAAGTCCGAACCACCCTTTGCACCACCCATCGGAAGGGTCGTCAGGGCGTTCTTGAAAGTCTGCTCGAAACCGAGGAACTTCAGCATCGAAGGGTTCACGGCCTTGTGGAAACGCAAACCGCCTTTGTAGGGACCGATCGCGCTGTTGAACTGAACGCGGTAGCCCAGGTTGGTCTGAACTTCGCCTTTGTCGTCCACCCACGTTACGCGGAAGGTGAAGATACGATCCGGCTCTACGAGGCGCTCAACGATCTTGGCTTTCTCGAACTCAGGATGTTGGTTGTAAACTTCCTCGATGGACTCGAGTACTTCGCGTACGGCCTGCAGGTATTCGTTTTCACCCGGGTGCTTACGCTCCAATTCTGCCATTAAATTGTTAACATTCATAATATATTGAAATTAAGTTGTGGTTTAATGTTGATGCAAAGATAGTATTTATTCTTATAGATTGTAATTTATTTTGCATGAAAAGATTACTTTTTCGTACAAAGTGATTTTGTTTGTCTGAAAAACTGAAATTGAACGGTTTTTCCGAGCCAGGACTCTTCCGTATATATTATAAGGAAAAAGTTTTCGCACGGATTGGGGGGCATGAACGGGTATTTTGGAAAAATATCGTTATCTTTGTTGGGATTAAACCTTTTTCATAAGGCAATGAGTTCAGACAAGTACATTTTGCAGGAGGTCGTCGATGCCCGTACGGAACGGGAGTTCCTCGATCTGCCTCGGAAAATCTATAAGGGGAATCGTAATTGGGTATGTCCCCTCGATCCTTCTATCCGGGCTATTTTCGACCCGAAGAAAAATGAATTGCTCTCCGACGGCGAGGCCATTCGCTGGATCGCACGCGATAAAAAAGGAGAAGTGGTGGGACGTATCGCCGCTTTTTACGATCGGGAACATGCTTTCCTGGAGGAACAGCCGACGGGAGGATGCGGCTTTTTCGAGGCTATCAACGATCAGGAGCTGGCCGATCAGCTTTTCGATGCGGCCCGCATGTGGCTTTCCAGCCGGGGTATGGAGGCGATGGACGGTCCGATCAATTTCGGTCCCCGGGACTCCTGGTGGGGGCTGCTGGTCAGCGGGTACGAATTCCAGCCCCTCTATGAGAATGCGTACAATCCGCCTTATTATAAAGAGTTGTTCGAGAATTACGGATTTCAGAACTATTTCAACCAGCATACCTATCTGCGTCGGTTGGAGGTGGGGCAGTTGAGCGATTCGGTTTATGAGCGCGTGAAGCGCCTGGAGGAGAGTCCGGGTTACTGTTTCAAGCATATCTCGAAAAAGAATCTCGAGCAGGTGGCCGAGGATTTCCGGTTGGTTTATAACAAGGCGTGGGCGCTGTTTTCGGGTGTGAAGGCGATGGACCGCGAACAGGCGTTCCGCATTATGAATACGTTGCGCCCGATTATCGACGAACGGTTGGTCTATTTCGCTTACTATAACGACGAACCCATCGGCTTTTTCATCATGGTGCCCGATTTGAATCGGGTGATCGGTTCCTTCAACGGCAAGTTCGGCTGGTGGAACAAGTTGCGTCTGATGTGGGCGCTCAAGGTGGCGCATAAGGCTGACAGGGTTCTTGGCTTGATTTTCGGAGTCACCCCCGAGTTCCACGGCAAGGGCATCGAGGCGGGAATCATTCGTGAGTTCGAGAAGGCGGTGCCGAAGTTACCCTACAAATCGTTGGAACTTGCGTGGATCGGCGATTTCAATCCGGTGATGATGCGCATGGTGGAGAGTTACGTATGCGCCACCAAGCACAAGATGCATACGACCTACCGCTACCTGTTCGACCGCACGAAGGAGTTTCACCGCTGTCCCCGGATGGGCGTGAAGCGCCGCGAATAAGACTGATAATCAAATAACTGATAATTAAATCGATAACAGACAATGAAAACAACGGTTTTTACCAAACATCACATTGCGAACGGCGCTAAGATGGCCGAGTTCGCAGGTTACAACATGCCGATCGAATTTACGGGCATCAACGAAGAGCACCTGGCCGTGCGCAACAACGCGGGCGTATTCGACGTGAGTCACATGGGCGAGGTCTGGGTAAAAGGTCCCAAGGCCGAAGCGTTCCTGCAGCATATCACGACCAACGATGTTGCGGCGCTTTACGACGGGAAGGTGCAATATACCACCATGCCCAACGGCAAGGGAGGTATCGTGGACGACTTGCTGGTTTACCGGATCGATGCCGAAACTTATCTGCTCGTAATCAATGCGGCCAATATCGACAAGGATTGGAACCATATCGTCGAAGAGGGCAAGAAATTCGGCTTGGAGGCCGGTCATGGCAAGCAGCTCTACAACGCTTCGGACGAGATCTGCCAACTGGCGATCCAGGGTCCCAATGCGATGAAGATCGTGCAGAAGTTGTGCACCGAGCCGGTGGAGGATATGGAATACTATACGTTCAAGAAGCTGAAGGTTGCCGGTGTGGATGCGATTCTTTCGATTACGGGATACACCGGTGCGGGCGGCTGCGAGATCTATGTGGCCAACGAAGACGGCGAGAAACTCTGGAAGGCTCTCTGGCAGGAGGGTTCGAAGGAGGGGCTGAAGAACATCGGCCTCGGTGCCCGCGACACGTTGCGTCTGGAAATGGGTTTCTGCCTCTACGGTAATGATATCGACGATACGACTTCGCCCATCGAGGCGGGCCTGAACTGGCTGACCAAGTTCGTCGATGGCAAGGAGTTCATCGACCGTAAACTGATGGAAGAGCAGAAGGCCGGCGGTTTGACCCGCAAGCTGGTCGGTTTCAAGATGATCGATCGCGGTATTCCGCGTCATGGCTACCAGATTGCCTCTCCTGAGGGCGATATCATCGGCCAGGTGACTTCGGGTACGATGTCGCCCTGTCTGAAACAGGGGATTGGTATGGGTTACGTGAAGAAGGAGTTCGCCAAGGTCGGCACGCAGATCGCCATCGTGATCCGCGAGAAGCTGATGAAGGCCGAGGTCGTGAAACTTCCGTTCATTCAGCAAAAATAGTTTCCGTCCGATCGGATGATTCGGGGCGGCTCTGCAAAAGAGCCGCCCCTTTTTTGTCGTATCCGTGATTTTTGCATCCGACATCAGATCTGCGCGTCCGGTCGGAGCCGGTAACGGGTTATACTGAGAAGCAATTCCGATTTTATAAGGCCGTGAAAGGCATCGGTAAATAGGGTCCGGTTTTTCAGCCGTTCGCAGCCATCTCCCGGTCGAATATTTCGTCGAAAAGCCGCCGGAGCTCTTGGCGGTTGCGGATCAGCTCGCGCAGTCGTGCGAGGCGCAGGGCATTGTCCGATTCCGGGATCCAGAGTCGGAGATAGCCTCCTTCCGCGTATTTATGTGTCAGGTGATCGACACAGCGGCGATATTGATCCTCGCGGTCCAGCTCCGGATAGTTCGCCAGCCCGTATTGTATCGTGCGGCGGACGATGGTCGGCGGGTCGATACAACGGTCGGCTTCGGCAACGATGCGTCCGTAAATCGTGCGGGGTTCGTGGTCCGACGAGGCGCGGTGGTCTTCCACCGCCTCACGCATGACGGCGATCTGCTGCGGCGAGAACCACTGCCGCAGTTTTGTATCCGCAGCGAGGATTTCCCCCGAATGGATATGGTGCATCTCCCGTCCTTTCTCCAGTCCCACGTCGTGGTAGGCCGCAATTGCGTAAACCATCTGCCGATCGACCTGGTAATGCCGGGCCAGTGCCAGACTCTGTTCGATGACTGTCCGGGCGTGTTCGGGTCCGTGGGCACGGTCGAAATGTTCGTAACGGGGGAGGATCGCCTGTTCGACGTAGGCTTGCAACTCTTTATTCATGTGTTTCGTAAAAAAAGTCCCTTCCATGGTAGGGGAAAGGGACTTTGGTTGTAGAAACCGGATGGTGGTATCTGGATAAATATCCTATTTTGCGTATGCCACGGATCGGGTTTCGCGGATGACGGTGATTTTTACCTGCCCCGGGTAGGTCATTTCGTCCTGGATCTTCTTGGCGATGTCGTGCGACAGGCTTTCGGACTCCATGTCGGAGAGCTTCTCCGCACCGACGATTACACGCAGCTCGCGGCCTGCCTGGATCGTATAGGTCTTCACTACGCCGGGGTAGGAGAGCGCGATGTCCTCCATCTCCTTCAGACGCTTGATATAGCTCTCGACCACCTCACGACGGGCTCCCGGACGGGCTCCCGAAATGGCATCGCAGACCTGGATGATCGGGGCGATAAGCGACGACATCTCGATTTCGTCGTGGTGGGCGCCGATCGCGTTGCAAACCTCGGGCTTCTCCTTGTATTTCTCGGCGAGTTTCATACCGATAATTGCGTGCGGCAATTCGGGTTCGTCGTCGGGCACCTTGCCGATGTCGTGCAACAGACCGGCGCGGCGGGCCGTTTTGGGGTTGAGCCCCAGCTCGGCAGCCATGATGCCGGCCAGGTTGGCCGTTTCGCGGGCGTGCTGCAACAGGTTCTGTCCGTAGGAGGAGCGGTATTTCATCT
>ERZ791641.1348-NODE-1348-length-11424-cov-2.597238_pt1 | contig 11424 bp, 6 predicted proteins | sample MGYA00510055_ERZ791641 | MGnify/ENA primary metagenome ERZ791641 (study PRJEB30046, sample SAMN00715226) | human gut metagenome | study: EMG produced TPA metagenomics assembly of the A metagenome-wide association study of gut microbiota in type 2... | reverse complement strand
AAGTATTATCTGCGCTTTTGGCTTAGCAGCTGCCGCACCTCGCTCGCCGTATCGGCACTTAGAATTATGCGGTATTGCCCTAAGAAACCAATGAAAAAAGCATATACAGCATCGCGTTGCGAACCGCCGAGAGGCCGTTCGCCATAAACGCAGCTGTATATGCTTTTTACTTTGCCGTACAGATCCTTTGTACGCTATTTAAACGCGATCACGAATTCTGTTTGAAAACTTTATCCAGTGTTCCCATCAGGATGTTCACATCAATCGGTTTTGCAATATGTGCATTCATCCCTGCTTTGAATGCTTTTTGGCGGTCTTCCTCAAAAGCGTTGGCTGTCATGGCCACAATGGGAATGTTTGCCTTTTTATTGCTGCTCAATGTACGGATCTCCCGGGTGGCGGTGTATCCGTCCATTTTGGGCATCTGAATATCCATCAGGATCAGATCATACTCATCCTCCGCAGCCTCGTTCATTCTGGCCACAGCATCCGTGCCGTCCTCAACGGCGTCCACTTTCAGTCCGGCTTCTTCCAGAATGGCCGTTGCAATCTCGCGGTTCAGTTCGTTATCCTCGACCAACAGCACCTTTTTGCCCGTATAGTCGCCGTGCTTGGGCAGAAGGGGCTGCCTGCCCGACACCACTTTGTGTGTCAGTGCATCGCGCAGTTCCGACATAAACAGTGGTTTGGAAACAAACGCCGTGACACCAGCCTGCCGGGCCTCGTCCTCAATGCCGGCCCAATCGTAGGCTGTCAATATGATGATCGGCGTGCCGGGTTCGATTACTTTGCGGATCCTGCGCACCGTCTCAATGCCGTTCATATCCGGCATCAGCCAGCCAATAATGTAAACCTTGAACTCCGCACCCTGATTGTGCGCCTCCCTCGCGCGCAGGATAGCTTCCTTGCCGGAGGTCGTCCAGTCGGCTTCCATCTCAATTTCCCGCAGCATTTTGCTTACGCTCATGCAGGTCTGTGCATCATCATCCACAACCAGTGCACGGGCACCTTTCAGGCCCGGAATCGGCGGATATTTCACCGATTCCGTACAAACCTTGCAGTCCAGGGTGACCGTAAACTCGCTGCCCTTTCCCTGCTCGCTCTTGACGGCGATGGTTCCGCCCATCATATCTACGATGTTTTTCGAGATGGCCATGCCAAGGCCCGTACCCTGAATGCCGCTTCTTGTCGCAGTCTGTTCCCGTGAAAAAGAGTCAAAAACGTGCGCCTGGAAGTCCTTCGACATACCGATACCGTTATCTTTCACGCTGAAAACAAAGGTCGCATACCCACGGCGGGCAGACGGCTTTTCTTCAACGCGGATATTGATGGTACCGCCCGCCGGTGTAAACTTGACAGCGTTGCCCACGATGTTGAGCAGAACCTGATTCAGGCGCAGCTTATCGGTGATAATATCCTCGTGGTGCACATCCTGCGTGTCGATATAAAGGCCAAGCTGCTTGGCGCTGATATTGCCTTGAATGATCGTGCGCAGGTCGTGCAGCACATCGGGCAGGTGGACTTCTGTGTTGTCCAGTTTGACCGTGCCGCTTTCGATACGGCTCATATCCAGAATATCGTTGATCAGACTGAGCAGATGCTGGCCCGATACGCTGATTTTCTTCAGATACTCTTTGACAAGGTCAATGTTATCAATATGCGCCGTGGCAAGGGCCGTAAACCCGATAATGGCATTCATCGGGGTGCGAATATCGTGCGACATACTGTTCAGGAACACCGTCTTGGCCTTATTGGCGTGTTCCGCCGCCGCCAGTGCATCGCGCAGGGCATCTTCCTGCTTTTGCTCCCGCCGCTTTTCCTCGGTAGCGTCGCGGGTAGCAACCAATACGGCTGTTACGTTGCCGTCCGCGTCTTTTCGCTGCGGTGTGATCAGCGTAAGGATCCATTTTCTGTCGACAGTCTGAGACGCAAGAGCCAAAGAGGTGTGACCCTTCAGACGTTCGGCCACTGTCGTCATGTCCGCAAAGGCGAGATACTCCTCACGGTATGGCTCCGCGATAATTTTCTCGATTTGCTCCTGCTGTACGGATCGTTTCAGTGCAAAGTGCTTCTGCTTCTCGACCGTATCGGACGCGTTCTTGAGGATTTCAACGGTATTTTTCTTCAAGTCCATCAGTGAAATGGACGTATACGCCGTGCCAAGCGCTGTGATGATTCCGGTACGTTTCTGGTGCTGCCGCAGCGCGTCTTTTTCCATTTTGGTCTGCCACAGCAGTGCCATTAAAAAGACCATTACGGCTATGGCCAGATAGGATGCACAGACAATGTTGCGCGTCATGAACACCTGAGATGCCGGGAAAAACACAAAGAGCGTATAGTTCTCGGTATTTTCCCGGCTGCCGTACCAGACGCCCTGATGGCTGTTCAGGCGCACAATGCCATCCTCCGCAGCACCGAAGGTTCCGTTATATAATTCCTGGCATTCCTCTATTGCCTTGTTTACCTGTTTGCTGCTGTTGCTGCTGATGACCCTGCCGTTCTCCGTGATCGTAGCGATGCCGCTAAGCTCCAACGGAAAATCTCTCAACAGGGAATCCACCGTCAAATCCCCAGTATCCTCATTATCCTTCTGTATATAGGTAATCAGGATACCTGGTGCATCCGCGCGTGCCACCGCGGCAAAATCATAGAGTATCCCATTTTCTTCCAGACGGGTCGAGTATGTCTTTTTTGGATAGTCAACGATATTGTGTACATAGGGGCTGTCGATCAGCTTCTCCCACAGCGGCATGGCGTTGCCGCCCTTTGTGGTCTGCATGACAACATTCAGGTTTTCATCTAGTACAAGCGCACCGGTCAGACGCTGTTCCTCTGCAAAAGCGTCCAGGTCCTGCGTGCCGAAACCCTCCTTCAGCGTTATTTCGTTGCCAAGGCTTACAGTTTTATCCAGCAGGCGGACAAGGCTTTTCACGCGGTCGTTGGCCGCATCAGTCTCGTACTGCTCTAAGCGGATCTTTACAAAACCAATCGTTTCATCCAATGTATGACGCAGTGCAATTCGGTTCAGATTCGTGAATGTGATCCAAAGTACAATGCCGAACGCAACTAACACAAGCAAAAACAGTCTTTTTTTGCCGGACTGCTTTTTCTCATTCATTTTCCCTGTTCCCCCCACACAGTTTTTTCTGCATCAAGTCCGAATTTTTCTGCAACGCGGCCAATCGTTCCGTCCTGCTTCATATCTTCCAGAGTTTGGGTCAGCTGCACAGCCAAATCCTCATGGGTGTCCTTTGCGAAGGCAACGCCAAGTTCGGAACTGTAAGGACTCTCTGACAGCACACGGTAACTGCTTTCATCCAGATTTGTCCACTTGGCTACCAGTGCTTCATGGCCCGCGACGGCATCTACATAGCCTTTGCGCAGTGCCGCAAACATATCCTCTGTCGTCTCAAAGCTGTTGACTTGCTTGACTTCGGGCAGCAAAGAGGAAATTTCGCCGAGAAACAGCGACTCCGCCTTTGTGGTTGCCTGTACGCCGATGCGCTTACCGGCCAGATCGGACAGCGTCTGGATATCGCTGCCCGCACGAACAGCCACGACCTGACGGCTGTACATATACGGACCGGCCCATTGGTACTCGGTTTCCCGCCCGTTCATGCTGAAGCATGACCAGATACAGTCGATCGTTCCGTCGCTGAGAAGGTTGTTTTTGTCCGGCCATGAAATCATCCGGAATTCCGGCATATAGCCAAGTCGTGAAAACGCTTCCGTCGCCAGTTCCACGTCGATGCCGGCAAACTGCCCGTTCCTGTCCAGATAGCTGTAAGGGTCAAACACATCAATGCCGACCACGATCGTCTGCGGCGCAGTCTCTGCCGCAGAGTGCGGCTGTGCGGAACAGGCGCACAGACCTGCCATAAAAAGCATAGCCAAAGCCATAAGCAGACCATACACTTTTGCCCTGCTCATTGACGTTTTTCCTGTGTGGTGATGCCTGTTTGAAAAATGGAACATGCGCTTCTCTTCCTTATTATATAGGTTGTATACCGCTTGCCGCCGAACCCTGTCGGACGCAGTAAGCCATGAAGTAAACCATATTATAACTTTTCCAAATTGGAATTTTATCATACTACGGACATTATTGCAAGTGCTTTGCCTTGTTTTTGGCTTACAGTTTACCCACATTTATACAATATCCGGCGATAACTCCAAAAGGCAGTTTCAGCTATTGAAAAAATCTGACAGAAGTGCTATAACAAAGGTGGATTAAAGTAAATTGAGAGAGATGACATGTATGTATTCCATCTTCCGTGATTTGGCAATTATTATTCTGAGCGCCAAGTTTTTTGGCCTGGCTGCCCGCAAGTGCAAGGCCCCGCAGGTGGTCGGTGAAATTCTCGCCGGTCTGCTGATTGGGCCTTGTCTGCTCAATCTGGTGCAGATCAACGACACGATCTCCGTTTTTGCTGAAATCGGTGTTGTGCTGCTGATGTTTTCCACAGGACTTGGCACCAACCTGAAAGAACTGATGCGGGCCGGGCCTATTGCCACGCTGATTGCCTGCATCGGTGTGCTTGTACCGTTGATTGGCGGTACGCTGCTCTACAGCGCATTCTACGGCTTTTCGGCAATCGGCAGCCCGGAATTCTTCCGCGCATTGTTTATCGGCACGATTATGACCGCAACCAGCGTGTCCATCACGGTGGCAACGCTGCAGGAGTTGGGCCACTTAAAGAGCTTCCTTGGCACTACCATTGTCAGCGCTGCCGTCATTGATGATGTCATCGGCATTATCGTGCTGACCTGTGTGCTGGGTGCCAGCTCCGGTGAGGGCACCGGTATCGGCGGCGTGCTGGTCCAGACCGCGCTGTTCTTTCTGGTTGCCGTTGGTATCGGCTATGTGTTCCACTGCGCCATGAAGTGGCTGGATTCCCGCAATCCCCATACGCAGCGCATAACGATTGCCAGCCTTGCATTCTGCTTTGCAATGGCCTATATTGCCGAGAAATACTTTGGCATTGCGGATATTACCGGCGCTTACATTGCCGGTATCGTTCTCTGTACGCTGCACGACGCCGCTTATGTAGAGCGCCGGGTCGACATCAGCAACTATGTGATTTTTGCGCCGATTTTCTTTGTCAGCATCGGTTTAAAGACCGACATCAGCGGACTGACGCCGGAGATTCTGCTGTTCAGTGTTTGCTTTGTTCTCGTTGCCCTGCTGGCAAAAATCATCGGCTGTGGACTGGCGGCCAGAGTCTGCCGTTTCAACTGGGGAGACTCTCTTAAAGTCGGTGTCGGCATGATGACCCGCGGCGAGGTCGCCTTGATCGTGGCCCAGAAGGGCCTTGAGGTCGGCGTTGTCGCGGATCTTCACGTCGAGCTCGGCCGAGGCGCGCGACTTGTCGGTGCGCGCCTTGAGGCTGACGGTGTCGAGATGCACGACGAGGGGCTCCTCGCCCGTCGTCTGCGTGACGGTCATGCCGCCCGCGTCGACGAGCGCATCGATTTCAGGCAGGCTGCCCGAGGAGAGGTCCCACTTCGCCTTGGCGGTACCGTTGACGGTGCCTGCCACCGTGGTGAGCGGCGGCAGCCAGGGCTTGAGGACGTCAAGTTCCCACTTGCGCAGTCTGAGGGTGGCCGAGCCCTTTTCGCCTGCGCGCAGCTTGTCGTCGATGCAGACGTCGCCCGGCTTGCCGACCCAGCAGTGAGGTTCGAGCACCGCCTCGGAGCTTGAGGCCTTGTAGACGAGGCCCGCGGCCTTGTCCTGATGCCAGCTGCCGATCGGCGTCGAGACGGTGCCGTTTGAGAGCGTGCCCTTCCAGACGAGGGACTTCGTGTCGAAGGCGCCCGCAAGCTTGAGTTCGGCGTTGACGGGCTCGCCTGAGAGATTCACCGTGAGCTCGTGCTTTCGGTCGGTGCCCTCGAGCCTAGCGACGATGTCATGAAGGACGAGGCTCTCGGAGAGGGCGCCGTTCGAGGCGTGCAGCATCATCGAGCCGCCGACTTCGCCAGAGGGCTTTGCGGAGATGTCGCCGCGAAGCATCAGGGCCTCGAGCCTGACGTCGTCGCCGTAGCGAAGGCCCGTGGCCGTGAGGTCGGCCTTGGCGACGGGCTCGGAGAGCGTGCCGCCGATCGTCACGAAGCCCGAGGCGCTGCCTGCGAGCTCCTTCATGTTTCTGCCCAGATCGGGCGCGTCCACCTTGATGTCGGCCTTGATGTTCTTGCCGTCGAGCATGGCGCGGCCCGTGAGTTTATTGGCGTCGAGCGAGACGCTCACGTCGGGGACGTAGACCTTCATGGGGCTCTGCGCGATGGCGGAGCCATGAACGTCGAGGGCGGCGTTATCGATCCTGCCCTTGACGTCGAATTCGGGAAGCTCGACCGACCAGCCCTTCTTGTCGATGCGGCCCGACGTGCGGGAGCTGCCCGAGAGGACGGCCTTGACGGAGGGCGCAAAGTGGGAGACGTCGAGGTTTGCGAGCTTCATGTCGCCGCGCCAGCGGAGCGCGTCGACCCATGTGATCTCGCCAGTGACGCGGCCCGTACCGCCCGCAGTCTTCGCGGTGAGCTCGTCGAGCGTGAGCGAGGTGAGGGTGCCGCGGCCCTTGAGGCCGGCGGTGGCGGACGGAGTGCCCGGCGCCTTGACGCCAAGTCCTGCATCGAGCTTCCAGTTGCGGACGTCGCCCGACATGCGCAGGCTGAAGGCGGAGAGCGAGATCAGGTCGGCAGGGTTTGCACCTTCGAGCGGCAGCTTGAGGCTGGGGGAGACGAGCGTCACGGAGAACGGGAGGCCCGCAGTGGCGGGATCGGCCGCAAGCAGGAACTTGGCGGGCACGGGACCTTCGGCCACGGCCGCAAGCGAAACCTTGCCCATGACCTCGCCCACGAGCGTCACGTCGGCCTTCTCGCCGCGCACGGGCGCGACGGAGAGCCTGGTGTTCGCACGAAGGTCGAGCGGCCACTTGCCCGAGAGACGTGCGCGCCCCTTGAGGGAGCCCGTGGCTTCGGGCATCTTCAGGTCGAGGCGGCGGATCTCGACTTCGCTCGCCTTCATGGAGGCGTCGAGCCTGAGTTCGTCGATGACGACGGGCGAGGCGCCCGCAAGCTTGAGGTTGGTGGCCTCGAATTCGGAGACGTCGAGCGAGAAGGGAAGACTCACCTCGGGCAGCTCTGTGAGGAGCGGCTTCGAGAAGAGGTCGGCGAACATTTTGTTGAGCTCGGTCGCGTCGAACGTGATCACGGGCTTTCGGGCCTCGAACTTGGCCTTGATCTCGGCTGCGCGACGCTCGGCAACCTTCCTGTCCTCTTCGGCCCTTTCCTCGGCTGTCTTCTCGGAGCCGGGCAGCGCGACCGCAAGCGAGCGGATGCGAAGGGGTTTGACGGAGAGCGCCTCTCCGATCCAGGAGGCGGAGGCGCCGAAGTAGGCTAGCGTCACCTTCGTGCCGTCGGCGGTGAAGTCGAGGCTCGTGATTTCGGCGTTGTCGAGCGATACGGGCCACGGCATGGTGACGGGGCCCGTATCGGCGGAGGGGGCGGACGGGTCGGAGGGCGGCAGCGATGCGGAGTCGAGTACGCCGTGCGGGTGCAGGATCTCGAGCTTCGTAACGGCGATGCGGCGCTCGGAGAGGAGCGCGTCCCGGTCGAGCCTCAGCGTGATGCGGTCGGCGCCTGCAGTGAGGCCCGGCATCTCGTAGGAGAGGTCTGTGATCGTGAGGTCGAAGAAGCCGCCCTCGATCGAGCCCGCCTTGAGGCCGGGCACGAGGGGAAGGGCCGTGCGAAGCAGCATCTGCTGGCCCGCCGGCGTGGCGACGAGCCATGCGAGGCCCGCGGCCGTCAGCACGAGAACGCCGCCGGCGCTGAGAAGAACTTTGGCCGAACGTCTCATAGTTCAGCTCCGAGACCGATGTAGAACTGGAGACCGTCGTCCTCGCCGGCGTCTGCGGCGACGGGTTTGGCGACGTCAAGCTTGACGGGACCCACGGGGGAGTTCCAGCGGATGCCGATGCCGGCGCCACGCTTCCAGTCGAAGCTCGCGAAGCTGTTGCTGGCTTCGCCCACGTCGAAGAAGACGGCCGTCCACCACTTGCCCGTGAGGTTGTACTGATATTCGATGCTGCCCGTCACCATGCAGGATGCGCCCGTGAGGCGTCCCTCGCTGTCGCGCGGCGAGATGGACTCGTACTTGTAGCCGCGCACGGAGCGGTCGCCGCCCGCGAAGAATCGCAGGTCGGGCGGGACTTCGTCGAAGTCGTTCGTCTTGATCTTGCCCGCGCTGCCGCGCACGACGAAGCGGTGTCCGCGCCAGGGCGTGCGGATGAGCGTGCCGTGGGCCTGCATGATGATGAAGTCGACGTCGCTGCCGAGATAATGGGTGCTCGTGTCGATGCTGTAGCGCTGGGTGTCGCCCCAGTAGGGCATCATGCCGCCCCTGCTGCGGGTGCGCGAGAAGCTGATGCTGGGATAGACGAGCATGGTGTTGCTCGAGACGCCTGCCTGCGTGAACGAGTCGAACATCCAGTGGACGCCGATCGAGCGTTGCCAGCCCGTGGAGAACTCCCAGTTGCGCGAGAGCGCGAGCGTCATGTTGTTGGAGTCCGTGTCGTTGACGACGTCTCGCTTCATGGCGCCTTGGGCGAGCCAGTATTCCTCAAGCGGATTGGCGACGACGGGAATCTTGTAGGAGAGGTCGACGAGTTGCTCGTCCGAGGAGACCTCGGTCGAGGACGAGAGGCTGTGGCCGCGGCTGTTGATCCATGGCTTCTTCCAGCCGAACTTGGCGCGCGGGCCCGTGTCGGTGGCGTAGCCGAGACCGACTTCGAAGATATTGGCCGCGCGGGGCGTGACGTCGCAGTTCATCGGCAGCTCGGTCGTGCCCGCATCGCGCGCGGCCTGGAAGTCGGGCGCGACGACTGCGGACTTGAACCATCCCACGGAGGCGAGCTTCTGGTTGAAGTCGCCGAGCACGTCGGCGTTGTAGTAGTCGCCCTTCTTGAAGGGCGTCATGTTGCGAAGAAGCTCCTCGTCGATCTGCGAGCCCGAGAAGGTCACGTCGCCGAAACGCCAGCGCTCGCCGGTCTCGTAGTCGATGGACCAGACGGCCTCGCGAAGAGGAATGGAGACGCCGAGCTGGCTCTTGACGAATTCTGCGTCGAAGTAGCCGAGCTGCAGGGCCGCGTTCGTGAGGGAGCTCTTGAACTCCTCGTACTTGGCGTGGTTGAGCACGTCGCCCTTCTTGGGGACGCGGCGCTTCTGAAGAAACTTGAAGACGCGCTCGTCGGCGCCCGGGCCCGTGACGTGCACGTCGACGTCGGAAATGAGAACGGGCTCGCCCGGAACGACCGTGATCTCGAGACTACGCTTGTCCTTGACCGTCATGGAGACCGCGGGCTGGTAGTAGCCGAGTGCGCGCAGGGAGAGCCTGACGGCCTTGTCGACGTTCATGCGGGCGGCGGGCGTATCGGTGTAGCCTGCCTTCTCGAGTGGTTCGACCCAGGCGCGGGCGTTGGCCGCCAGATCACCGTCAAGTCCCTTGATGTCGATCCTGAGCGTGTCGGCGGCGAGCGCGGAGGCGGAGCAGAGTGAAAGCGCCAGAACGGCGGTCAATGAACGGCGCACGGCGTATATCCTTCGGAGTGATGAACACGTGCCGGACGCAGGGCCCGGCCAATTCATGAGTGTAGCCCATGTGGCGCGCCCGCAAGGCATCAGTTGCAACCTCAAACCATTTGCCTGAAATCGAATGGGGCGCAGGCGGCGACGGAGGCTTTCAGAGCAGCGTGCGGGAGATGTCGGCGGGGGTGACGCGTCCGATGACGGGCGCGCATGCGGCTGTGAGGACGGTGAGGCGCAGGCTGCCGAAGGCGGCGTGCGTGGCGAGGACGGGGCGCCCCTCGGGATCGAGGACAACGGGACGGCTTTCTTCGTCGAGCGTGAGGCGCCAGCCCGAGCCGCCGCGGTTGAGCTTGATTTCGGACTCCTTCATGCCCCAGGCGCGGAAGAAGGGTTCCGAGTCGCCGCTCTCGGCGCACTGGCGCACGATGGCGGAGGCGGCCTCGCCGAAGCTCATGCGGGACATGCCCTCGATGCTGCGCACGGGGCGCATCGTCTCAAGGTCGAGTCCCATGACGGGATCCTTGACGGAGGCGATGCCGAGCGCAATGCTCGTGCCCGTGTGGGCGATGCAGAGCGCGGTGCGGCGTCCGTCCTTGAGAAGATAGGGAGCGTAGGGCGGCTCCTCGACGAGTTCGGCGTCGAGAATGCGCGCGGCGGCGCCTGCGAGAATGCGGCCCCAGCGGGTCTGGCGGCGGCGCACGGGGTGGCAGAAGGCCGTGATGCGGCTGCGGGTCGCCTCGGGAAGCGTCGCGGCGAGCGACTCCTCGAGTCCGGCTGGAGCGGATTCGAAGTCAAGCAGAAGCACGGCGGGGTTCGGGGTGCTGCTGAGCTTCTCGATTGGGGACATGATGAGGCGGACCGTATTGAAGATGAATGGATTCGGGACGGATCAGGAGGATTCGCCCGGGCGCTGACAGTGTACAGAAAACGCAGGCTTAGGGCGGACGGATCATCCTTATGGATGGATTTCCGAAAAGCGGGAGGCCGCAAGGCCTGCGAGGGCCCAGAGGACGATGATGAATCCGACGAAGGAGAGCGAGGCGCCCCAGCCTGCGGGGAGGAGCGCGGCGAAGACGAGGGGACCGAGGCCCGCGCCGAGGTAGCCCACGCCCTGGCTGAGCGCCGAGAGTCCGAGCATGTGGGCCGAGGAGCGCGTCTTCCTTGCCATCAGGATGAAGGCGACGGAGAGCATGGAGCCCTGAGGGGCGCCCGCAAGGATGCTGCCGAGGAAGATCCAGGGGCCACCAAGCGTCCAGAACCAGAGGCCTGCGAGATAGGAGAGGGACATGAGGGCTTCTGAGGTCCATTCGGAACCGCAGTGCTTCATGAAGCGGTCGGTGAGGATGGAGGCGGGGAGGCCCGAGACGAGATAGAGGGCGAGGGCAGCGCCTGCGGCGTCGGCGCTGACGCCCTGTGTCTGGAGATAGGGCGGGAGCCACGCGGCGACTGTATATATGAGGAGCGACTGCAGCCCCATGACGGCCGTGACGGCCCATGCGCCGGGATGGCGCCTGAGGGATGGGGCGCGAAGGGGCGTGGCGGAGGGGCCCGACGAGCGGCCGAAGGCTGCGAGCCAGAGGGCGAGGACGACGGCGCCGAAGGCGGCCCACGCGAGGAAGGCCGACTGGGTGAAGTCCGTGAGGGCCGCGAGCGGATGCGAGGTGAGTGCGCCGATCGAGCCCGAAAGGCCGACGACGCCCGTGTAGATCCCGAGGAGCACCCCCGTCTTCGCCTCGTTCTGCGTCTTGACCACGACGGGCATGAGGACGTTGAGGGCGGCGATGCCCACGCCGATGAGAAGCGTGCCGAGAAGGAGCGCGGGATAGCTCGGTGCCGTGCGCACGAATC
>ERZ791641.1346-NODE-1346-length-11443-cov-2.885054_pt1 | contig 11443 bp, 9 predicted proteins | sample MGYA00510055_ERZ791641 | MGnify/ENA primary metagenome ERZ791641 (study PRJEB30046, sample SAMN00715226) | human gut metagenome | study: EMG produced TPA metagenomics assembly of the A metagenome-wide association study of gut microbiota in type 2... | reverse complement strand
TACACCTATGAACACACCAACTTCAACCGGATCAAACCCGGTACGTTGGTCAATCTGGAGTTCGACATTATCGGCAAGTACATTGCCCGGCTCATGAAAAATTACCTGAAATGATGCCTATCAAAACCAAGGAGTTCGCTTCGCTGCTGGTTGCGGCGGTGGCTGCGATCGTCGTCGCGGCGGCCATGTGGCTGCTCGAAGCGGTGTGGTGGCAGACCCTCTGCGTGGCTTGCGCCGTGTTTGTCGGTATGACGTTACTGACGTTGTTTATTATTCGCAAGTACGTGGCTTATAAGCTGAAGCCGATCTACTCGATCGTACTTTCGCGTAACGTGCATACGCAGGAGATTCTGGATGAGCTCAAGGACAAGCACGTCGAAAACATTTCCGAGGAGCTGACCGCCTGGGCGGATACCAACGACAAGGAGATCGCGCGGCTCAAGGAAACGGAATCGTTCCGCAAGCAGTATCTGGGTAATGTGGCCCATGAGTTGAAAACCCCGATTTTCAATATTCAGGGGTATATTTCGACATTGCTCGACGGTGGTCTGGAGGACGACCTGATCAACCGTAAATACCTCGAACGGGCCGAGAAGAGCATCGACCGTTTGATCGACATCGTCAATGATTTGGATACCATTTCCAAGCTCGAGAGCAATATGACGCGCCTGAAAATGGAGTCTTTCGACATCGCTGCCATGCCGCGCGAGATTGCTGAACAGGCCGAAATCGAAGCCGATAAGAAGGGAATTAAGATTCAGGTAAGGGGGGCCGACAGCCTGCCTTCGCCTTTCTGGGTCTGTGCCGACAAGCATTTCGTCGGACAGGTGTTGGTCAATCTGATTATCAACTCGATCCGTTATGGCAAGGAGGGGGGTGTAACGCGGATCAAATTCCGAGATATGCTGGATAAGATCCTCGTCGAAGTCGAGGACAACGGCGTCGGTATCGCCAAGGAGGACGTGCCCCGTATTTTCGAGCGGTTTTACCGTACGGACAAGGGCCGTTCACGCGAGCAGGGCGGTACGGGGCTCGGACTGGCGATCGTCAAGCATATTATCGAAGCTCACGGCGAGCGAATCAACGTCCGCAGCGAGTTGGGAGTGGGAACGACCTTCTCGTTTACGCTCAAAAAGGCTCAAACAGGACATTCTCACTAATTTTGCATAACGTATGATCCTTCCAATAACCGTTGTCTGGGATTTCAATCCCGTCTTTTTTTCGATCGGATCGTTCGATATCCGTTATTACGGACTGATGTGGGTGCTGGCGATTCTCGGCGGCATGCTTTTCTTCGACCAGGTCTGTAAACGCGAAGGGCTGCCCCAGAAGGTTTCGGAGTCGATTTTCGTCTATGGCACGCTGGCCACGATCCTCGGTGCCCGTCTGGGACACTGTTTTTTTTATGAACCGGGGTATTTTCTTGCCCATCCCTGGGCTATCATTACGGATTTCCGCAACGGCGGCATGGCCAGTCACGGCGCTGCCGTCGGCCTGCTGATCGGTCTTTGGCTTTTTTCGCGCAAGAATAAACTTCCTTATATCTGGTCGCTCGATCGGATTATGCTACCGGTCGCTATCGGCGGCGCCATCGTCCGTCTGGGTAATCTGTTCAATTCGGAGATCGTGGGGGCGGTGACCGATGTTTCCTGGGGGTTCAAGTTCGTTCGGCTTTATCCGAATGTTCCCATCGACTCCATCCCCGTGCAACACCCGACCCAGCTTTACGAAGCGTTATGCTACCTGGTGATTTTCGGAATCCTTTGCTGGCTCTATTACGGACGTGACCTGGGCCGGCGTCGTCCGGGCGTGATGTTCGGCGTGGGGCTGATCGGGATTTTCCTGACTCGTTTTTTTATCGAGTTCATCAAGTTGGATCAGGAGGCTTTCGAGCAGGGTATGCTGTTGAATATGGGACAGTTGTTGAGTATTCCGTTCATTCTGGTGGGGATTTATATGATTTACCGGGGCATGCACCGCTCTCCGGTAGATCCCGATACGGTGCGGGTGGTTCGACAGCAGACTGTCCGGCAGCAGGGCGGCAGTTCCAAGCCACGTAAACATCGTCGTATGAAATGATGCAGGACGAGGTAAATAAGATTGTTTTCAATGCGCTGGCCGACGGACGGGAAATTTGGTTTCCGGGAGTCGGCTCGCTCGTTCCCGAATTTCGGAGTGCCTGGCGTGCATCGGCTCGGCAGTTGGAACGTCCTTCCCGGCGCATTGCCTTTCTCCTCTCCGAGCAGCGGGGCGTTTCCGTGATAGACCTGATTGCTCGGGCGGGGGCTTGCGATGTTGCTGCGGCCGAAGATATCTATTCCCGGTGGCTCGACAAAGCCCGGGTGGAGGACGGAATCTCCATTCCGGGAGTCGGGGAGCTCAATCACCGCTACTTTCGGCTCGATTCGCAGCTCGATGCCGTTCTCAATCCTCTCGGACACGATCCGCTGCCGCTGAAACGCCGATATTCCCGGCTACCCCTTTATCTGGGGATCGCCTTGTTTTGTACGGCGGCTGTCGGTTACGGAATCTGGCAGTACGGAGAGTGGATGCGGCTGCCGTTCGTGGGCGATTCTGAAAAGCAGGAGGTCCTTCCCGTTGCCGAGGTCGTTTCATCCGTCCCGGCAAGAACCGGGAGCGGAACTCCCGAAGCCACCGGAGGTGATGCCGAATCCGGTGCGATAGACTCCGAGCCGGTTGCTGAGAGCCGTCCCGTCGAAACGTCGCAGGATGATGAGGCGGCTGGCGTCGAAACCCTTTCCGAGGGCGCGACGGGTGCGGGCCGCGCCGATCTTGACGCCGACTACGAAGCGCCGGTTCCCGAGGTCGCCAGGATGATTCCCGGCAGAACGTATGTGGTTTGGGGCGTTTACATCACCGAGGAGAATGCCCGGCGAGCCGTCGCCGAAGCCCGGGCCCGCCTGTCGGACACAAACTTCCGGATTTACTTTTTCGGGAAGAAGTGGATGGTTTCCGTTTTCGAAAGCGATTCTGCTGCGGAGTGCCGTGACTTTATGAGAAATGCGGGGGCCGGTCTGAAGGAAGTGTGGCCCTATACGAAAAAACGATGACTTTTGCACTGATCCTGCGGCGTGCGATCGACTGGTTTTATCGGCGCCCTTTTTCTTGTGTGATATCCGAAACGGTTTTCCGTTACGGGGCCTGCGGTGCGATCACGCTGTCCGTGGATGCGGTCAGCTATGCCCTGATCTATCATTTTCTGGTTGCAGGCCGTTATTTCGACCTGGGATTCGTGGTTATGTCGCCGCATATCGCCTCTTTGGTACTGGTTTTTCCCATTACGTTCTTCACCGGCTTCTGGCTGAACCGCTATGTCGCGTTCCGCACGCTGCCTGTTGCGGCGGGCAAACAGTTGGGGCGCTATCTATTGACAGTCGTAGGATCTATTTTGCTCAATTACGCCTGTATGAAATTTTTGGTCGAGGTGTGCGGTCTGTGGCCGACTCCTTCCAAGTGTATCACATCGCTCGCCGTAGCTCTTTACAGCTACCTGGCGGCCCGTTATTATACGTTCAAGGGAATTTCTTCGGTAAAATAGAAGGGATCTGTACTCGATTTATAGGCCTTGCTCTTCGACATTTGGCTCGGAGTTGTCGTTGCTCGCAGTTTTCGGGTGTTTGCAGTCCGGATTTTTCCGGAAATACTTTTGTGCTGTTCGTGAATCAGGTGTGAGCATAATTCGGTGCAGATGGCATGGATTGGGGATGATTACGAAGTAAACAGGCGAAGCGGGTTTTCAAACCCGCTTCGCCTGTTTCGGTTCCTACCCTTATTTGCAGAGTTCGAGGATACGGCGGGTCACGTCGCCCGTGATGTTGCCCGCTTCGCCCAGCCGGGAGCCGCGCTCGTTGAAGCGACGGACGATCTCGTCGATCGTATCTTGCCCGATCTGCAATTCGTGCAGGCGAGTAGCCAGTCCCAGCGAGCGGAAGAACTCTTCGGTGGCGCGGATCGTCCGGTCGATGCGCTCGTCCTCCGAGCCTTCACGGATACCGAACACCCGCTCGCCGTATTGCAGGATTTTTCCCTTCTTCTGTTCTCGCATTACGCTCATCAGGGCCGGGAGTACGACCACGAGGGTCTGTCCGTGCGTAACGCCGTGCAGGGCCGTCAGTTCGTGTCCGATCATGTGGGTCGCCCAGTCCTGCGGCACGCCCATGGCGATGAAGCCGTTCAGTCCCATCGTCGCGCAGAGCATGAAGTTGGCCATCTGGTCGTAATCGTGCTGATTCGCTCGGATTTTGGGGGCGATTTCGATCAGCGTTTGCAGAATACCTTCCGCCCAGCGGTCCATCAGCGGCGAAACGCCCGTGACGGTCAGGTATTGCTCCATGACGTGTACGAAAGTGTCTGCGATACCGCAGGCTACCTGGAACGGCGGCAGCGAGAAGGTGGCTTCGGGATCGAGGATCGAGAATTGCGGGAACGAGTGGTGGAACGCGAACTTCTCCTGCGTGGCGAGGTTGGAGATCACCGCCCCGGCGTTCATTTCGGAGCCGGTGGCCGGCAGGGTCATCACGTCGCCGAACGGAACGACTTCGCCGATTTTGTCTTCATCGAGCACCAGCTCCCAGGCATCGCCGTCGTAGGGAATGCCCGCAGCGATGAGCTTGGTACCGTCGAGTACCGAGCCGCCGCCCACCGAGAGCAGAAAATCGACCTTTTCGGCTTTGCCCTGGGCAATGGCTTTGCGCAGGGTTTCGATTTTGGGATTAGGCTCGATGCCCCAGAACTCTACGAAGTCGCGGCCTTTGAGCGCTGCGACCACCTGGTCGTACACGCCGTTTTTCTTGACGGAGCCGCCGCCGAAAGTAACCATGATCTTCTTGTCGGCCGGAATCTCTTTCGCCAGCTTGGCGATGGAGCCTTTGCCGAAGATCAACTTGACCGGATTTTGGAAAGTGAAGTTGTTCATACGTTTCTCGTTTATTCTGTTTGTTTTCCCGACGAATTGCCGCAAGGTTCTTTTCGTCGGGTTGAAAGCATTGTTTCAAGCTTCATATTTTATGCCGCATTTTCGCGCTACCGTTTGTACTCGGATTCTTTCAGCTTTTGCAGTTCGTACATGCGGTCGCGGAATTTGGTAGCGGCCAGAAAGTCCAACGACTTGGCCGCACGCTCCATCTCTTCCCGGGCCCGGGCGATCTGCGTGTCGATGCTCTCGGTCGAGTAGGCTGCGGCCAGCGTCTGCCGGTTGTCGGGCAGAGGGTAGAGAATTCCATCCGTGACGGGTGTCTGAACCGTATTTGCCAGCAGGGTGCTCTGTCCCGAGCCGCTTTTCTGCGCCTGTCGGGGGAGCATTTCGTGCTCCATGTTGTAGCGCATCTGTTTTTCGCGGCGGCGGTTGCTCTGTTCGATGGCGTAGCGCATCGAGTCGGTGCAGTGGTCGGCATAGAGGATGACGTTGCCGTTCGAATGCCGCGCCGCACGGCCCGCGATCTGGGTGATCGAACGCACGTTGCGCAGGAATCCCTCCTTGTCGGCATCGAGGATCGCCACGAGGGCCACTTCCGGCAGGTCGAGTCCTTCGCGCAGCAGATTGACGCCGATCAGCACGTCGAACATGCCGGCCCGCAGGTCTTCGAGGATCTGCACCCGTTCCAGCGTGTCGATGTCCGAATGGATGTAGCGGTTGCGGACCCCCACTCGGTCGAAATATTTGGAGAGCTCCTCGGCCATGCGTTTGGTGATGGTCGTCACGAGCACCTTGTCGTCGTCTTTCACGCGCTTGTCGATCTCCTCCAGCAGGTCATCGATCTGGTTGTCCGTGATCCGCACTTCGAGTGGAGGATCAACCAGTCCTGTCGGCCGGATCAACTGTTCGACGATCACTCCTTCGCTCTTCATCAGTTCGTAGTCGGCCGGTGTGGCGCTCACGTAGATCGTGGTGCCGACCAGTTGTTCGAACTCCTCGAAGCGGAGCGGCCGGTTGTCTTTGGCTGCGGGAAGACGGAACCCGTACTCCACGAGGTTCTCCTTGCGGGCGCGGTCGCCGCCGAACATGGCGTGCACCTGGGGGAGCGTGACGTGGCTCTCGTCGATCACCATCAGGTAATCCTGCGGAAAATAGTCCAGCAGGCAGAAGGGTCGCGTCCCTTCTGCACGTCCGTCGAAATAGCGGGAGTAGTTCTCGATGCCGGGACAGTAACCCAACTCCTTGATCATCTCCAGGTCGTACTCCACCCGCTGCTTGATCCGCTGCGCTTCGGCCGGACGTCCCGCTTGCTCGAAGAAGGCGATTTGCTTGCCCAGGTCGAGGTAGATCTGCTGCACGGCCGTGTGTATGCGCTCCTTGGTCGTGACAAACAGGCTCACTGGGTAAAGGGTGAGTGCGTCGAGCGTTTGGATCCGCTGGCCGGTTACGGGGTCGATGCTCTGGATGCTCTCGACTTCGTTGTCGAAAAAGGTGACGCGGAAACACTGGTTGCCGAATTCGCCGAAAGCCGCCATGATGTCGATCGTGTCGCCCGTCACGCGGAATGTCGCGGGGGTCAGTTCCCGTTCGGTCCGGGTATAGAGCGCTTCGACCAGTTTGTAGAGGAACTGCTTGTAGTTGAGGATTTCGCCGACTTCGATATGAATGGCCATCGAGTGGAAATCGCTCGGATTGCCGCAGCCGTACAGACACGATACGCTGGAAACGACGATGACGTCCCGCCGCCCCGAGAGCAGGGTGGCGGTCGTACTCAAACGCATCTTTTCGATTTCGTCGTTGATCGAAAGGTCCTTTTCGATATAGGTATCCGTCGAAGGTAGGTAGGCTTCGGGCTGATAATAGTCGTAGTAGGAAACGAAGTATTCGACCGCATTTTCCGGGAAAAAGTTCTTGAACTCCCCGTAGAGCTGTGCCGCGAGGGTCTTGTTGTGACTCAATACGAGGGTCGGCCGGTTGAGCTGGCTGATGACGTTGGCCACCGTGAAAGTTTTGCCCGAACCGGTCACGCCCAGCAGCGTATTGTGCTTCGAGCCGTGCCGGATCGAGGCCAATAGCTGTGCGATCGCTTCGGGCTGATCGCCCGTCGGGGCATAGTCGGATACCAATTTGAAGTCCATAAGGCAAAGATAACGATAATTGAAAATTAACGTTCAAAAACAGAATATATTTTGCCTCTGTTTTTTCAGGAGTGTAATAGAATATGTTTTATGTAAAACATGTATTTTTGTATAAATTCAGTTTTGCGAACAATCTTTCCTGCGGCGGAAAAAATATACGACATGAAAAAAATAATTATTTTGATCGTTTGTGTTTTGTCGGCTTGTTTTGCCGCTGCACAAGAGCCTGTTCCGGTACTCACTTTAGGTACCTTTCATTTCGATTTTCCCAATCTGGATCAGGTGCAGTATGCCGAAAGCGAGCAAATAGATGTCCTGAACCCGGTTTACCAGAATGAGATCGAAACATTGGTCGGTTTGTTGGAGAAGTTTGCCCCAACGATTATCGTTATCGAACGGCCGGTTAAAATGCAGTTCGAGACGGACTCTCTGTTCCGTCGATATTTGGCGGACTGTTATGATTTGCAGCGAGGAGAAGACGAGCAGATCGGATTCCGGCTGGCAAAACGGCTGGGGATAGACCGGATTTACTGCGTAGATGAATGGGGAAAGCACTATGACGAAATCGATGAGTTATTACGCGATGAAAACAGTAAGGAGTATATCCGTTTCGAAACCAGTTTTTACGACCATCCGGATTCTATTAAAAGGTTTGTGCCCGAAGCTGTTTTCAAGGAGCAGGGAATTATTGCCGAACTTATCGAGCTGAACGACCCGGAGCATATTCGGCGTAGTCTGGGTAATTACTTGATCGGTCATTTCAAATATGAATTCTTCTCGAACGATTATATCGGTGTAGATTTTGAAACGGGAAGGTGGTTTAACCGGAATTTGCGGATATTCCGGAATATTCAACGGATCGAAACGGGGCCGTCCGACAGGATCCTCGTTATTTTCGGAGCGGGGCATCTGAATTTACTGAACTATCTATTCGAATGTTCTCCTGAGTATCGCCTCGAAGAGGCGAATAAGTACTTGATGTAATCCGTAATAATTGAATTATTCGTACCTTTGCAAAGATGATCGACCGGGAAACAATAGATAGGATTTACGCCGCTGCGAATATCGTGGATATTATCGGCGAATACGTGACGCTCAAACGAAAGGGTGTCAATTATCAGGCGTGTTGTCCGTTCCACAACGAGAAGACCCCGTCGTTCGTCGTATCGCCTTCGAAGGGGGTTTACAAGTGTTTCGGCTGCGGCAAGGGCGGCAATGCCGTCACTTTCCTGATGGAGCACGAGAATATGACTTATCCCGAGGCGTTGAAAGCCGTGGCCAAGCGTTACGGTATCGAAGTGCGGGAGAAGGAGATGACGCCCGAGGAGGTCGCCCGCAACGACAACCGCGAGAGTATGTTCGTCGTGAACAGTTGGGCGGCGGAGTATTTTTCGAATTACCTGCTCCATGAAACCGAAGGGATGAGTGTCGGCATGACCTATTTCCGGCAGAAGAGGGGATTTTCCGATGCGACGATCAAGAAGTTCGGGCTCGGATTCTGTCCCGCCAGGGGCGACCGAATGAGCTGGGCGGCTTTGGCTGCCGGTTATAAGGAGGAGTTTCTGGTTTCGACCGGACTTTCGATCAAGCGCGACGACGGTTCGCTCTTCGACCGTTTCCGGGAGCGGGTGATGTTCCCCGTGCATAACATTTCCGGCCGCGTGGTGGCTTTCGGAGGTCGCACGCTGCGTACAGACAAGTCGGTTGCGAAGTACCAAAATTCGCCCGAAAGCGAGATTTACAGCAAGAAACGCGAGCTGTACGGCCTGTTTTTCGCCAAGAAAGCGATCCAGCAGTATGATTTCGCGATCATGGTCGAGGGATATACCGACGTGATTTCGATGCACCAGGCGGGGGTGGAGAATGTGGTGGCTTCGTCCGGTACATCCCTTACGACCGAACAGATTCGCCTGCTCGGACGTTTTACCAGGAATATCACGGTGATCTACGACGGTGATTCGGCGGGTATTCACGCTTCGCTGCGGGGAATCGACATGATTCTGCGCGAGGGGATGAATGTCCGTGTGGTGCTGCTTCCGCCGGAAGACGATCCCGATTCGTTCGCCCGAACCCATACGGCTGCGGAGGTGCAGGAGTATATCCGGGCCAACGAGGAGGATTTCCTGACGTTCAAGGCCAAGCTACTGTTGAAGGATGCTGCCGGCGACCCGATCAAGAAGGCGGCGTTGATTAACGACATGGTGCAATCCATTGTGCAGATTCCCGACCCGATCCAGCGCTCGGTCTATATCAAGGAGTGCGCACGGATCATGGACATCGACGAGAACCTGCTGATTGCCGAAGTGGGGCGCAAGCGTATGGCTTCCACGGGCGACCGCGAAGCCGAGGAGTTCGTGCGGCGTCAGAGCGCCCGTTTTCGTGCCGAGCAGACTGCGCAGCGCCCTGAAACGGTTTTTGCGGGACAGGTGACCGGGGGCAGCAGTGCCGAAGCGCTCGAACGGGAGCTGACGCGTTATCTGCTCAAGTACGGTCATTGTTCGTTCGATTTCAAGGAGGGCCGGAATGTCGTTCAATATAATGTCGCCGAGGTAATTTTCGGGGAGTTGGACGCCGACGGTTTGGAGTTCCAGAACCGGGTCTTCAATGAGATTCTGCGGGTTTACCGCGAACAGTGGTGCGCTTTGGGATTGGGGGTCGAGGTGCCGATCCACCACTTTATCAATCACTCCGATCCGGAGGTGTGTAACGTGTCGGTGGATATCCTTACTTCGGAGGATCATTACGTTCCGAGCGAATTGTGGCGGCGCAAGGAGGTCCATGTCGAGAGCGATGCCGAGATGCTGGCTGTCGGAGTGCCGAAGGCCGTGACGCTCTACAAGTCGAAGGTGATCGAGCGGATGTCGCGGGAGCTTCGTGAAAAACTTCAGGACGAGAATCTTACGGACGACGAGATGCAGGACATTATGCAGCGGCTGTCGAACCTGAACAGGGGAAAGGTTTCGATTGCCCGGAAATTGCATCGGTTGATTCTGTAAAAAGAGGGGTCCGGGCGTACACGTATCACTATGCATACCGTGTGCAAACAGAAAATAAACAGAAAGATGTGTAAAACATATCAAAGATAGTCAAAGGCGAGAGCAGTCATGCGCGTTTGCACGCAAAGATTGCCGAGCCGCATCCTATCTTCTACAAAGATAAAAGAATTAGTTATCTTTCCCGGACACCCTCTGCGGTTGATTAATCAAATATGGTGCCGGATCGTCGGTTCCCGAACAGAGGTTCCGGCGGAAAAACAGAGAAATTGGATATGGCCGATTATAAGAATATTAACATACGGAACAAACGCGCGACCTTCGATTACGAAATTATCGAGGAGTGGATCGCGGGCATCGTGCTTGTGGGTACGGAGATCAAGTCCGTACGGCTGGGCAAGGCGTCGATCACGGACAGCTACTGTTATTTCGACAAGGGCGAACTCTGGATTCGGGGCGTGAATATCGCCGAGTACGGTTGGGGGACCTGCAACAATCATGTTCCCCGCCGCGACCGCAAACTGCTGCTCAACCGCAAGGAGTTGAACAAGATTCAGCGGGCATTGCAGGACAGGGGATTGACCGTGGTGGGCTTGCGGCTCTTTCTCAACGAGCGGGGGCTGGCCAAGGTCGTCGTAGGTCTGGCCCGGGGGCGCAAGGCCTACGATAAGCGCGAGTACCTCAAGGAGAACGACGCCAAGCGCGAGATGGACAAGGCGATGAAGAAATATCGGGCGTAACCTCGGAGAGCATCCCGGGGCCGATCGTCCTGCCGCTGCCTGCTGTCGGGTGGAATCGGATCGTACGGCTATTCGAAACGCTTTGCAGGGAGCGGTTTCCCTGCGGCGGCTTTTCGGATCGGAGAAACGGTTCGCATCCCGAGGGGCGGACTTCGGCGATCATTCCGCTTCCCGTTCGCTTCAGGGAGGGGGCGACAATGTCGGTGCGAAGGTCTGCCGGAGGTGTTTGGATTGAAAAACGAAAGAAAAAAGATATGTCACTTATTCTATGTATCGAAACCGGCACGGACATCTGTTCGGTCGGTTTGGCCCGGGACGGGGAGTTGATCTCGCTCCGGGAGAGCGATCAGGGGCGCGACCACGCCCGCCAGGTCGGAGTTTTCGTCGATGAATTGCTATCGCTCCCGAAGAGCTGGATGCCGTCGCTGTCGGCAAGGGGCCCGGCTCCTATACGGGGCTGCGTATCGGCGTTTCGTTCGCTAAGGGACTGTGCTACGGGTTGCGGATCCCGCTGGTGGCGATCGGTTCCCTGGATGCCCTGACCGAAGTTGCGAAAGAGGATTACGAAGCGGGGATTCTCTCGGTCGATCGCTGGGAGGAGGCGTGCCTCTGCCCGATGGTGGACGCCCGCCGCAT
>ERZ791641.1337-NODE-1337-length-11499-cov-2.352761_pt1 | contig 11499 bp, 13 predicted proteins | sample MGYA00510055_ERZ791641 | MGnify/ENA primary metagenome ERZ791641 (study PRJEB30046, sample SAMN00715226) | human gut metagenome | study: EMG produced TPA metagenomics assembly of the A metagenome-wide association study of gut microbiota in type 2... | reverse complement strand
CCGCCGGTGCTGTTCTGCCCCGATCTCCCGCCGCAGTTCCGCATTGCGGAGTACATGGTCTGCCGCCAGTGCCGCTTCCATGGGATCATTGGTGGGCAGCAGAATGCCGCTTCCGCCCAGCGTATCGGAAATTGCCGACGAATCGTATGCCAGAATCGGCAGATTGAAGTACATCGCTTCCACCAACGGCACACAGAAGCCCTCGTGGTCACTCATGCACAGGAACAGGTCTGCCAGATGATAGTATGCCAGAATCTGTGCAAAAGGAATGTGCCCTGTAAAGACCACGTTGTCCAGTTCCAACGCTCCCACATAGCGGCGGAGGCGGTGGTAATACCGTTCCATGCCGTTGTACGAACCCACGATGAACAGGCGGGACTTGGGATTGCAGTACTTCTTATAGCAGTAAAACGCCCGAATCACGTCCTCCTGCTTCTTGTTCGGAGCCACACGGCCGACGAAAATGAAATTGGTGTAGCCGTCGTCCTGATAGTGTTCCATGACGGACTGATCCGGTGTCTTGGCGTAGTCAGCAAAGGGGATCAGAATCGGACGCACGGTAATGGGGCAGCGGTAGTTCAGTTCCCGCAGCACATCGCCGTTATAGGCGGAGTCTGCCATACAGCCGTCCACCTTGTCTGCCAGATGACAGAGTCCACGCATGCCGTATTCTGCCGATTCCATTGCCGCCTCGTTATAGCCCTTGAAGAAGCGGGGCGGAGTGATGTTGTGGAATACCATCAGTTTCCGGCAGGGGTACTTCTCCAGTGAAAAGTTCAGTTCTGAACCGGTGGACATGTGATACAAAATCACGTCCTCGCCGGAAAGGCGGGGCATTTTCTCTACCTGCTGTGCAGTGCCCTCCGGCAGTCTGCCGTCAATGACTTCTGCATAGATGCCGGTCTGATAGCCCATGCCGCGAATGACCTTGTCCAGTGCACGGACATCGTTTCCGATCGCATCGCCCATGGCAAGGGTAGGCAAAAGCTGCAATACTTTCATCGAGCGTCCTCCCCGTTCAGCTTCGCCTGTAATGCGGCGATCTGTACCTGCATCTGTTCCATGGCGATCTTGGTGTTCTTCTGCTGGAGTTCCAGTGCCTCCACCTTATCCAGCAGTTCTTTGGTGCTGTGCATGCGGGATTCCCGAATGTACAGTTCCACCTGCTGCTCTGCCTGTGCGATATTGGCATTCAGGCTGCTCTGCTCTGCCGCATAGGGCTCCACATAGAAGCTCATGAATTTCCGCAGGACTTTCTTGAAAAAGACTGCCACGGGATTTCCTGCCAGAGGACGATACGGGTCTACGCGGTGGTGTTCGCTGATATACTGCACGTTGCCGCGGAGCATGTCCGCATCGAACCGTTCCACATAGATCCCTGCATCTGCATCTGCGGGGACATCGGCAAACGACAGCATGTCACTGCTGTATCCCTTTTCCTGAATTTCTGCCCGAATTCCGGACATGATTTCTTCTACATTTACGCTCATTGCTGCGATACTCCTTTACCCTTCCAGCGAAACGCCGGTGATTTTTTCATAAAACTGCTTGTCCAGAAAAATCGAGTTGATACCCGTAAAGGCATATTCCACATACCCCTTTTCCTGCATGAACCGCAGGATCTCCGGATTCTTCTTTCCCGCCACCAGCTGTTTGGAATAGGGGATCATTTCAATAATCATGGTGGTGGGACGATATTTTGCAAAGTCGATGCTGCGGAGGATCTCCATTTCCATGCCCTCAATATCCAGATTCAGGATCTTCGGGGCACCACCCAGCTGTTCCATGAGGTCGTTGACCGCCACGGTCTGCATGGGAATGGTTTCCAGCACCCGCACTGCCGGATTGGCACGGAGCACCTCGGAAACATCTCCCGGAGCCGAAAGCCCGTCGGCACTGAGCACATGGAAGTCCAGCGTTTCGCCGGAAACCGGACCGACACAGGCGTTGATGACCTGATCTTTCGGTCTTGCCCGCCGCAGTTCCTCTGCCAGCTTCGGATTGGCATCGACCAGAATGCCGGTGGCTCCCTGCTGATAGAAAAACCAGGTGTTGCTCATATCGCAGGGGTGATTGGCACCCAAATCCAGATAATTGCATTGTGAAAGCGGAACACCCAGCATGACAAAGATGTACATGAGAATGGCATCTTCGCCTGCCTGTGAATAGCTTTTTGTTGAACAGCTGAAGTTCAGTCGGCAGCAGCAGACCCGCTTCTCTCATGCCGTCCTCTGCCCACTCCATACGCCGCTGTAAGTCATTTGTCTGTCCCGCAGTCTGCTGCAGCTGGGCATCGATGTTGTTGCGATGCTCGTCCTGTGCGGCAGCGTGCAGTTCCAGATGATCCAGCCGTTCCTGCGATGCCGTGTTGAATTGCTGTTGCTGTGCGTCTTGTGCTTTCCTTTCTTCCCTCTCTTTTTCCATTTGTGCCAGCTGCATCTGCTGCGTTTTCACCTGCTGTTCCAGCATCTGAATGTGCTGCTCCAGCAGATACGCACCAGTCGCCCGATACAGACAGCGGCGAAAAAACCCCTTTTTCACAATATCGCTCATTCTTTTTTATTCTCCTGTCTTGCGTTCCAGTGCCTTTCCGTCCACGAACCACTGGGACTCCAGCCGGCAGACACCAATGTCCCGATGCTCTGAAGTCACGGCAAACGCCTGAATCCGGCGAATGTCATCGTAATAGGTGCCGTCCGGTGCATGGACTGCCACGTCCAGAAAATAACGTCCCGGCAGCAAATGATTGCGGAACCGCACTTCGATCTCGCCGTTGGGCTGCAATGCCACCCACGAGTCCGATTCGATCTCCACATTGGTGCCGTAACAGTGGACACTGTCCTCCCGAAAGATCCCGTACCCGAAGTTGCCCTTGGGTGTCTTTTCCGGTTCTACGCAATGATATTTGAGCCGCAGGGTGATCTCGTCACCGGTGCGGAACACATACTTGGATTCGCCGTCCTCGTCCAGCAGGGCGGCATCTGTAAACTGTACCTGACCGGTTCCCAGACGAACTGCCGACTTTTCACAGAATGCCGGCAGTTTCTGCTTGGAGAGCTTTTCCGCATCTGCGGTTTTCTCCTCGGCAGGCGTTTCCGCAGATTCCTCTGCGGCTTTTTCGGCTTCTTCTGCGGCAGCGTGTTCTTTTTGGCGGTCGGCTTCTTCCCGTTCCAGACGGATCTGTTCCATTTCGGACAGATAGTGCTCGTCCACGTACTTGGGAACGCCTTCTTCCTTGATCAGACCGTCCTCGATCCAGATACACCGGTCGCAGATCTGTTCGATCTGTCCCATAGAGTGGGACACGATCACAATGGTAGTACCTTCTGCTTTGATCTCCTGTAGCTTCTGGAAGCACTTTGCCTGAAAGTTGACATCGCCTACCCCCAGAATCTCATCGATCAGCAGCACATCTGCGTCCACGTTGATCGCTACTGAAAAGGCGAGCCGCATGTACATGCCGGAAGAATAGGTACGCACCGGATTGTCGATGAACTGTTCCAGTTCGGAAAAGTCGATGATCGTTTGCAGACGGGAATCGATCTCTTTCTTGCTCAGTCCGAAAATGGAAGCATTGGTGTAGATGTTTTCCCGTCCGCTCATATCCGGATGAAAACCGGCACCCAGTTCGATCAGGCTGGACACCCGACCTTTGATGGTGATGGTACCGCTGTCGGGATAGAGAATCCGTGTCAGCAGCTTCAGCGTGGTGCTCTTGCCGCAGCCGTTGTGTCCGATCAGACCCACGGCTTCTCCACGCTTTACTGTGAAAGAAATATCCCGCAGCACCTGACGGTTCTCATACCGCCGGCGGTTCCGGAACAGGAGCCGTTCCTTAAAGCTCTGTCCCTTGTCCAGAAACACCTTGAAGTGCTTCTTGACATGGTCCACAATAATTGCATTTTCCTGTTTGCTCTCTGCCGCCATTACAATTCCTCCGCAAAGCCCTTTTTCAATTTTCCGAACGCCAGCATACCCAGCACCAGGAACAGGGCTCCCAGCACGACTGCCTCCAGCAGGCTGGTCAGATCCGGCACCTGAGCGTAGTACAGCACATCCCGATAACAGCTGATGACCGAGGACATGGGGTTGATGTGATAGACAAACCGCAGCTTTTCCGGAATCATGTCAATGGAATAGAAGATCGGTGTCATGTACATCCACACCATAGTGATGATGCCGAGAATGTGCTCCAGATCGCGGAAATAGACCGTGACCGCCGAGGACAGCATCGCCATGCCCAGTGCCAGAAAATATTCCACTATCATAATCACCGGCAGACACAGCAGAGCCAGCGGGTTCAGCGAAATGCCGGAGATCACCATAACAGGAAAAATGATGAGGAAGCACAGCAGCATATTGACAAAGCAGCTTGTCACATAGGAGATCGGTATGACTTCCCGCGGGAAGTAGATCTTCTTGATCAGATCTTTCTGTGCCACAATGGAACTGGAGCCGCCGGTGATCGCCGAGGAAAAGAAGATCCACGGGATCAGGGCGACAAACAGGTACAGATAATACTTGTCGATGCCGGCTTTCATGATGTAGGTAAACACAAAGGTGTAAACTACCAGCTGCATCAGCGGGTTGATAAACGTCCACAAAAAGCCCAGCACGGAACCTTTATACCGTCCACGCAGGTCTTTTTTCACCAGACTGAAGATCATCTGGCGATACTGATAAATTTCCTTGCAAATTTTCATAAAAACGTCCTGTCTGGGGCTTGCGGTACTGCATTGCTGTTTTCTGCACGGCAAGCCCGAATCAAAGTGTTCGTGCAGAATACACGTATATTTTATTATAACCGATTTCCGCGAAAAAGTCAATGTTTTTCCAGCATTCCGACAGATTGCACAAGAGCCTGCCGCTTTTTCGAAAAATGAAATCGATTTCTCCAAAATTCACAGCAAACAAAAAGCCGGTGCAGAAAAAATCTGCTCCGGCTTTTCTGTTTCACATATGCTGCACCGCGTCAGAACTTACGCTCTGTCTTCGATGTAGTTTACGATGTCGCCAACGGTCTTGATGTTTTCCAGATCTTCGTCAGCAACCTTGACACCGAATTCTTCCTCAACGGACATTACCAGATCTACCAGATCCAGAGAGTCTGCACCCAGATCGTCCTGCATGGAAGCTTCCATTGTCACTTCGTCTTCTTCAACACCCAGCTGATCTACGACCAGTTCCTTCAGCTTGTCAAAAATTTCTTCTTTTGCCATGTTCTTTCTTCCTCCAATAATTTGATGTTGCACCCTCCTGCGGAGGGCGACGTCACCGGCAGAAACCATGACGGATTTCGCCGTTCAAACCGGCATGGTTTTAGTTTTCTTCAAACACGCCGATTTTCCTAAACTTAGTATACCGTTCTTTTTGCAAAACGTCAATATCTTTTTGTAATTTTTCTGTTATCGTTTCCGCCAAATATTCCTTGATATTTGCCGAGATTTTGTCTATATCGCCCTGTGCCCCTGCTTCCGGCTCCGGAATGATGGCTTCTGCCACGCCAAAACGCACCATATCCTCTGCTGTGATCTGCATGACCTCACAGGCTTCCTGTTCGCGGGAGGCATCTTTCCACAGGATCGATGCGGCTCCGCGGGGAGAGATCACAGAGTACAACGCGTTCTCCAGCATTGCCAGAGCATCGCACACGCCCAGTGCCAGAGCACCGCCGCTGCCGGCTTCGCCCAGCACCACAGAGATCACCGGCGTTTTCAGCATCATGAACTCTGCGATATTTCTGGCGATTGCCTCGCCCTGCCCCCGTTCCTCGGCTTCTACGCCGCAGAACGCACCGGGGGTGTCGATCAGGCAAATGATCGGGCGGTGGAATTTCTCCGCCTGATGTGCCAGACGCAGAGCCTTGCGATAGCCCTCCGGATGCGGCATAGCGAAATTCGATGCCTTGTTTTCCCGCAGGTTTCTGCCCTTGACCTGTGCCAGAATCGTCACCGGCAAGCCGTTCAGTCTGCCGATACCGCCGATAATAGCACCATCGTCCCCGAAATTCCGGTCGCCGTGCATCTCATAGAAATCTGTAAAGATCCGCGGGATATAATCCCGAACGGTGGGACGGTTTTTGTCCCGTATCAAAAGCTGGCGTTCCCACGCCGTCCGGTGCTGCTGCTGTTGTTCCATTGTCAAGCACCTCCTGCTTCTTGTTCCCGATCGTAGCCGTGGAGTTTCAGCAGATGCGACAGCGTGCTACGCATGCTGCGGCGTTCCACGATCATATCCACAAAGCCCTTTTCCTGCAAAAATTCCGCCAGCTGGAAGTTGTCGGGCAGCCGCTGGCGAATCGTCCCTTCGATGACACGTCTGCCGGCGAACCCAATGAGCACCTTCGGCTCTGCCAGAATAATATCTCCCAGCGAAGCAAACGAAGCGGTCACGCCGCCAGTGGTGGGGTCTGTCATGACGGTCAGATACAGCAGTCCGGCATCGTTGTGCTTTGCCACTGCTGCCGAAGTCTTTGCCATTTGCATCAGAGAGATGATACCCTCCTGCATTCTGGCACCGCCGGAGGCTGTGAATGCCACTACCGGCAAGCCTTTTTCCGTAGCGGTTTCAAAGGCACGGGTGATCTTTTCGCCCACCACGCTGCCCATAGATGCCATCATGAAATGGGAATCCATGACGATCAGCACGGTGCGGGAGCCTTTAATGGTGCACTCTCCGGTGATGACAGCGTCTTTCAGCCCCGTCATGGTCTGGAGAGATTCCACTTTTCTGGCATACCCCGGAAATTGCAGGGGATCTGCACTGTGCATCTCCGCATCATATTCCACAAACGAACCGCTGTCCACCGTCAGCCGCATGCGTTCTGCGGCGGTGAGCCGTGCATGATAGTTGCAGTGGGGGCAGACCTTGTTCAGTTCCTGAAACTTGCTTTCCGGCGTGGTCTGCTGGCAGCGGGGGCACTTGAACACCGGCTCATGTTCCTCCGGTGCGTCGTCGTTAAATCGTTTGGTGACGTTCTTGAACAGTTCTTCCAATGCCATGTTACATTCTCACCTTACTTTCCGTTTTCCTTCTCGCCGTTCTTGGAATCCGCAAGGAATTTTTCCAAAAAGGTGTTGTCATATGTACCGGCTTCGAAGTCCTTGTTCTTGATCAGCCGCAGCTGGAAGTCAATATTGGAATCGATGCCGTCCACGATAAATTCCGCCAGTGCCCACCGCATTTTCATGATCGCCTGACTGCGGGTGGGGGCATGGACGATCAGCTTTGCGATCATGGAATCATAGTACGGCGGAATGGTGTAGCCCTGATACACAGCACTGTCCACACGGATTCCCGGACCGCCGGGGATATGGAGCGACCGGATCTTTCCGGGCGAGGGACGGAAGCCCTGCTCCGGATTTTCCGCATTGATGCGGCACTCGATCGCATGCCCGCGAACCTGAATGTCCTCTTGTGTAAACGGCAGGGGCTTGCCCTGTGCCACCAGCAGCTGTGTCTGTACCAGATCAACTCCGGTGACCCATTCGGTGACAGGGTGTTCCACCTGAATACGGGTGTTCATTTCCATGAAATAGAATTTCCGGTCGTCGTCTACCAGAAATTCAATGGTGCCGGCGTTGTAATAGCCGCACGCCTTTGCCGCACGGACAGCGGCTTCCTGCATGGCTTTCCGCAGTTCCGGTGTCATCAGCGGGCTGGGGCTTTCCTCCAGCACTTTCTGGTTCCGCCGCTGCATGCTGCAATCACGCTCGCCCAGTGCCACAGTGTTGCCCATCTGGTCTGCAATGATCTGGATCTCCACGTGATGCGGCCCCACGATCAGCTTTTCCAGATAGACTTCATCGTTGCCGAAGAACAGCTTGGCTTCTTCCTTTGCCACGGACATCTGTTCTTCCAGCTGGTCTTCCCGATCGATCCGGCGAATGCCGCGTCCGCCGCCGCCGGCAGAGGCTTTCACCAGTACCGGATAGCCGATCTCTGCGGCGATCTTCTTGGCTTCTTCCACAGAAGAAATGGCACCGTCCGAACCGGGGATTACCGGCACGCCGGCAGCCTTCATGGTTTCCTTGTCGCCCAGCATGGAGATCGACTCCGGTGACGGGCCGATGAAAGTGATGCCGTTATCGATGCAAAGCTGTGCAAACTCCGCACTCTCCGACAAAAAGCCGAAGCCGGGGTGCAGTGCTGTTGCACCGGTATTCTGGCACGCCGAGATGAGGGCGTTCATGTTCAGATAACTGTCCTGTACCGAGGGCGGTCCGATGCAGACGGATTCGTCCGCGATCTCTGCATGCAGAGCCGTCCGGTCCGCAGTGGAATAGACCGTGACGCACTGCAAGCCTGCTTCACGGCAGGCACGAATGATACGCACGGCAATTTCACCGCGGTTTGCAATTAAAACCTTTTTCAACATCTTGCTGCCGCCTTACTGCTCCACTGCGAACTTGATTTCGCAGGTCACGGCACGCTTACCGTCTACGCTGGCGATCGCCTTGCCGACACCTACCGGTCCACGCTGTGCGATGATCTCCACTTCCAGATCCAGCACATCGCCGGGAACTACCTGCCGGCGGAACTTTGCCTTATCGATTCCGGCAAAGAGGGCGATCTTGCCCTTGAATTCCGGCTGGGACAGAATGCAGACCGCACCTGCCTGTGCCAGCATCTCGACCATCAGCACGCCCGGTGTCACCGGCTTTTCGGGGAAATGTCCCTTGAACCAAAAGTCGTCTGCCTTGATATATTTCCGTGCCACAACACGCTTTCCCACTTCCATTTCCAGAACCTCATCAATGAGGAGGAACGGGGCACGGTGGGGAATGATCTCCTTGATCTGTTCCTGATTGAGCAATACTTCTGCCATGTCTGCACTCCTTTACGAAAGAATCATCAGCGGCTGGTCATATTCTACCGCATCGCCGTTTTTCACCAGAATTTCCTGTACTACGCCGTCCACGTCGCTGGTGACTTCGTTCATCAGCTTCATGGATTCAATGATCAGCACCACGTCGCCCTTTTTCACGGTATCGCCTACCTGTACAAACGGCGGCTGATCCGGAGAGGGAGCCGCATAGAAAGTGCCTACCAGCGGAGCCTTGATCGACTTGCCTGCGGGTTTCTGGGAAACTGCCGGTGTTTCTGCCGGAGCAGCAGCGGAAACTGCCGGCGAAGCAGCCACAGGTGCACCTGCCAGCGGCATCGGCGGCGGGCACTTCTTACCCTTTACGGTAATATATTTTTCGCCGTCCGCAATGGTGATCTCGCCCAGTTCCTTTGCAGCCACGATGTCTGCCAGTTTTTCAATGGTTTCCAGATCCACCATGTTATAAATTTTTTCACTCATGTCTGATTCTCCTTAGTCTGTGCACTTCTTGAAGCAGAGTGTCGCATTGTGTCCGCCGAAGCCCAGCGAGTTGGACAGTGCGGCATTCACCGGCATCTCTACCGGACCGTCCACACAGTAATCCAGATCGCACTCCGGATCCGGTGTGGTATAGCCGATGGTCTGGTGAATGAAGCCGTCCCGAATGGACAGGGCACAAACTGCCGCTTCCACTGCACCGGTACCGCCCAGCATGTGACCAGTCATGGACTTGGTGGAGTTGATCTTCACCTTTCGTGCCTGCTCCTCGCCCAGAGCGATCTTCACCGCCTTGGTTTCCAGCATATCGTTCAGGTGTGTGGAGGTGCCGTGGGCATTGATATAGGTGATGTCCTCCGGCTTCAGACCAGCTTCGGTGTAAGCCTCGATCATTGCCTTGGAAGATGCACCGCATTCGTCTGCCGGAGCTGTCATGTGGTATGCGTCGCAGGTCGCACCGTAGCCAGCCAGTTCGCAGTAGATCTTTGCACCGCGAGCCTTGGCGTGTTCGTATTCCTCCAGCACCAGTACCGCAGAGCCCTCACCCAGTACAAAGCCGCCGCGGTTCAGGTCGAACGGGGTAGAAGCCTTTGCCGGATCGCTCTCGGTAGTCAGTGCCTTCATGGTGCGGAAGCCGCCCAGTGTGAATTCGGTAATAGTGGATTCGCTGCCGCCGCAGAGGCAAACGTCCAGATAGCCGTCCTTGATCTTGCGGAACGCTTCGCCAATGGCGTGGGTCGCCGATGCACAGGCAGTGGTGGTGCAGAAGTTGTCGCCGCGGAAGCCGGTGCGGATCGCTACCTGTCCGGCAGCCATGTTGCCGATCATCATGGGCACAAAGAACGGAGAGATCCGTCCCGGTCCCTTTGCACGATACTTGTCGTGTTCTTCTTCGATTCTGCCGATGCCGCCGATGCCGCAGCCGATAATGGTGCCTACACGATACGGATCCATATCCTTGAAATCCGTGCCTGCGTCCTGCAACGCCTGAATCGCAGATGCCACGGCGATCTGGGTAAAGCGTTCCATGTGGCGAATGTCCTTGCGATCAAAATATTCTGCGGGGTCGAAATCGCGGATAATGCCGGCAACGCTGACACCCAGTTCGGTGGTGTCAAAGCTGTCGATCTTGGAAACACCCAGTGTTCCCTTTTTTACGTTTTCCCAGAACTTTTCTACGGTGCTGCCCAGCGGGTTTACCGTACCCAGTCCGGTGATTACTACTCTTTTCATATTTCCTCGCTCTCTGCCGCCGTGCTGCGGCAAGCTTGTTTTTCATCTCAAAGCATTCTCAGACTGCCTTCCCTGAAAGAGAAGGCGAACCTGCGAAGCTGGTGGAAAAGTCCCTTACATCATCAGTCCGCCGGAGATCTCGATGGTCTGACCGGTGACATAGCTTGCATCTTCCGAGCAGAGGAATGAGATCACGCTCGCCACTTCTTCCGGACCGCTTCATTGCCACCAGTTCCAGCATCTTGTTCCGCTGTTCCTCGGTGAGAGCGTCAGTCATGGGCGTCTTGATGAAGCCCGGAGCAACGGCGTTGACGGTGACATTTCTGGCACCCAGTTCCTTTGCCACGGTCTTGGTCATGCCGATAATGGCAGCCTTGGAAGCGGAATAGTTGATCTGTCCCGGATTGCCGTACAGACCGGCTACCGATGCCAGACTGACAATGTGTCCGTGCCGCTGCCGCATCATGACAGCACCCACCAGCTTCATCATGTTGAACACGCTTTTCTGGTTGACGGCGATCACGGCATCATACTGTTCCTCGGACATGCGAACCATCAGACCGTCCTTGGTGATGCCGGCGTTGTTCACCACCACATCCAGCCGTCCGCTCTCGGAGACGATGCGCTCTACGATGGTCTTCCACTCCTCCTCGCTGGTGACATCCGCCACGGCGCCGTGGGCCTTGCCGCCCTGACGCTTCAGCTCCTCCACCAGCTGGTCGATCTTCTCCTGCACCAGATCCAGGATCCAGACCTCGGCCCCATTCCGGGCCAGCAGCTTCGCCTGTGCCGAGCCGATGCCGCCTGCACCGCCGGTGATAACGATGACCTTATTCTGTACGTTCGTGTTAAATCCCTCCCTTTCATGCGTTACGCTCTGGTTTCCTTATCCTTCCACGCCTTGGCGGGGTTCTGCACGCCCATCTTGCCGCCGCTGATCT
>ERZ791641.1328-NODE-1328-length-11562-cov-2.632224_pt1 | contig 11562 bp, 10 predicted proteins | sample MGYA00510055_ERZ791641 | MGnify/ENA primary metagenome ERZ791641 (study PRJEB30046, sample SAMN00715226) | human gut metagenome | study: EMG produced TPA metagenomics assembly of the A metagenome-wide association study of gut microbiota in type 2... | reverse complement strand
CGTCTTTTCCGCCATTCCTCCCCGCCTCACCGAGGCGAGGGTTCCTGGCGGATTTAGCTGAACAATCCGACATTTTATGCCTGCGAGGGGCGTTCAGAAACGACAGCGCCCCGCTGCTCGCGTCGGAGCGGCGGGGCGCCTGATGCCGTCTGGCCCGGCAGGGAGCTACTGCTTGGAGAAGTCCTTGCCCGCTTCCCTGGCCTTCGCAAGGTCGGCGGCGAGCACGAAGGTCATCTTCGAGGGATCCGCAATGCGGCGGATCGCGGCGTTGACGTCCTTGACCGTGAGCTTCTCGATGGCGACTTCCATGTCCTTCGAGAAGGACCAGTCGCGGCCGGATTCCATGAAGTTGATCCAGCTGCCCGCGAGCGTGCCGTCCTGGGCGCGGTTCACCGCACGGTACTCGATCAGGCCGCGCTTGGCTTCGGCGAGCTCCTGCTCGGTGATGCCGTCCTTGACGGCGCGGGCGAGCTCGTCGCGCAGGCTGGCCTCAGCCTGCCTGACGTTCTGCGGAGCGACGATCGCACCGACGGACCAATGGCCGCGGTTGCCGAAGCGCGGGAGCGTGATGCCGCTGCCGGCGCCGTAGGAGAGGCCCTCCTTCTGGCGCAGACGGGTCACGATGCGGTTCGAGAGACCCGTGGAGCCGCCGAGGATCCAGTCGGCCGTGACGAGGGCCGCGGCATCGGCGTCGGCCACATTGGCCGGCAGGTCGACGCGGGCCATCAGCGTGCCGTTTTCCTTTTCAGGCGTGTCGATGACGATGCGGGCCGATGCAACGGGCTTGAACTCGTGCACGGGACGCTCGTAGACGACGGTGGAGAGCTTGCGACCGACGACGGCGCGGCGCAGGTCGCCCGCAACCGCTTCGGGATCGAAGTCGCCGACGACGGCGATGTAGCCGCGACCCGTGCCGAAGACGTTGCGCCAGTAGTTGCGCACGTCGTCAAGCGTGAGGGCCTCGACCTCGGCGATGAGCTCGGCGCTCGTCTCCGTGCGGCGGGCGTCGCCCTTCGGATAGGTGTTGAAGTGCTCCGTGAGGGCGTCGCGGGCCTTAGTGCCCGGATCGTCCGACTTGGCGCGCAGGCCGACGAGGGTCTGGCGCTTCAGGGTCTCGAATTCCTTTTCAGGGAAGGCGGCGTCCGTGAGGATGCTGCCCGCAAGGCCCACGGCGGCCGAGAGATGCTCGCGGTCGGTCGTGAACGCAAAGGGCGAACCCTCCATGCGCAGCTGCGTGAAGGCGTCGTCGATCTCGTCGCGCGTCATCGTGGACGTGCCGCGCGAGAGCATGGCGGTCGAGAGCATCGAGACGGCGGCGTTGGCGCCCGTCTTCAAGTTGCCGTTGAGGAACCTCATCTGCACGACGACGGTCTCGCCGAGCGTCTTCTTCGGCAGCAGCGCCATCTTCACGCCGCCCGCCTCGACGAACTGCGTGCGGGCGTTGATGTTGTCCTGATCGACGTCGAAGGCTTCGGCCGTGCGGCCTTCCTGACGGAACTTGAAGCCCTTGAGGTACTCGTCGACGGAGGGCGCGGCCGTGATGTCGGCGCGCTTGAGCTCGTCCGTCGGGATGTAGCTGCCGACGACGCGGTTGTCACGCACGAAGTAGCGGGCGGCGGCCTTGTCGACCTCGGCGGTCTTCACCTGCGCGATCGCATCGCGGTCGGCGAAAAACACGCGCCAGTCGCCGAGTGCGATGTAGTCGGAAAGGCCCACGGCGAATGCTTCGGGATCGCTGATCTGGCGCTCGAACATCGTGGCCTGCTCGGCCTTCTGGCGTTCAAGCTCCTGATCGGTCACGGGCGTCCTGGCAAAGGAGTTTTCGATCACGTCGACCATCTTCGCGCGGACCGGACCGAGGTCCTCGCCCTTCTTGACCTGAGCGCCGAAGACCACGAAGCCGGGCTGGGCGCCCGGAATCGTCCAGCCGAAGACCTGCGTGGCAAGGCCCGTCTCGACGAGCTCCTTGTAGAGGCGCCCCGTCGGGGCGTCGGAAAGGATCGACGTGGCCATGGCCGCAGGCTCCCAGTCGGGATGCAGGGCGGCGGGCAGGCGGTAGCCGATCATGAGCATCTGCGTCTCGCCGGGACGGCGGACCGTGAACTCGCGCTCGCCGTCGGCGGCGGGCTCGACCGTCCACTCCTTAGGAAGCACGCGCTCGGGCTTGGCGATCGGGCCGAAGAGCTCGGCGATCCAGCCAAGCACCTCGTCCGTGTCGAACCTGCCCGAAACCGTCAGCACGGCGTTGTCGGGCTGGTAGTAGCGGCGGTAGAAGGCCTGGAGGTTCTCGATCTCGACGTTCTCGATGTCGCTTCGGGCGCCGATCGTGCTGCGGCCGTAGCTGTGCCAGTCGAAGAGCACGGACTGCATGCGCTTGAGGAGCACGCTCGTCGGACGGTTCTCGCCCATTTCATACTCGTTGCGCACGACGGTCATCTCGGTGTCGAGGTCCTTGCGGGCGATGAACGAGTTGATCATGGCGTCGGCCTGCCAGCCGAGCGCCCACTTCATGTTGTCGTCCGAGGCCGTGAAGGAGACGTGGTAGTTCGTGCGGTCGAGCCACGTCGAGCCGTTCATGCGGAAGCCGCGCTTCGTGAACTCGGCGGTCGGATTTGGATAGTTTTTCGACCCCTTGAACATCAGGTGTTCGAGAAGGTGGGCCATGCCGGTCTCGCCGTAGTTCTCGTGACGCGAGCCCACGAGATAGGTCATGTTGACCGTGGCGGTCGGCTTGCTCATGTCGGGATAGAGCACGACGCGCAGGCCGTTCGGGAGCCTGTACTCGGTCATGCCCTCGACGGTCACGACGGAAACGGGTTTGGTTGCGTTCGTCAAATCATTCTCCTTGGCTGCCGCGCCTCCTGCGGCGCCCATCATCACGACGGCGGAAAGCAGCACTATTTTTCTTGCAAATTGCATAACGAAAGTCCGTTGTTCATATCGTGTTGCGGGAGCGCGTCACAAACCGTCCCCTGACGGCCGGGAGCCCCCGACTGCACAACGATACCTGTCCCAGGTGACGAAAACGTTTCGAAGCACCTGAACAATGTTCGAAATGTTACCAAGCCTTCGGCCCCAGGGCCTCCCCCTGAAACATCAACTGCCAATTTCGCTAAAATTTCAGGATCCCGCTCCACACGAACCTCCTTACGATGAAACTTCTCTTCGACCTCTTCCCCGTCATCCTCTTCTTCGCGGCCTTCAAGATCGCCGAGGGCCAGCCCGACGCCGCCATCGCGCTTGCCGAGCGCTTCATGGGCGAGGGCCTCACCGCCATGACCGCTCCGGTCTTCATCGCCACCGTCGTCGCCATCGCCGCCACCTTCCTGCAGGTGGGCTGGCTCATGCTGCGCGGCCGCAAGGTCGAGCCGATGCTCTGGATCAGCCTCGCCGTCATCGTCGTCTTCGGCAGCCTCACGCTCTATCTTCGCAACGAGATGTTCATCAAGTGGAAGCCCACGATCCTCTACTGGATCTTCGGCGGCATCCTCGTCTACGGCAACATCGCGGGCCGAAACTTCATCCGCATGCTTCTCTCCAAGGCCGAGATCGAAATGCCCGGCCACGCCTGGGGGACGCTCCAGAACATGTGGATCGGCTTCTTCGCGGCCATGGGCGTCGTCAACCTCCTCGTCGCCTACCTCTGTTCGACCGACACCTGGGTCAACTTCAAGCTCTTCGGCCTGATGGGCCTGACACTAGTCTTTACAATTGGCATCGGCGTGTTCATGACCAAACACGCCGTCACTAGGCAGAATTGACCTGCATGACGCCCGAACCCCTTATAATTTCGGGTGCAATGACTAACAACCTGATAGCGGCGTACGGTGCTGGGAAGCGCCGAACACCTGCGGCAGTTAAGGAAGAAAGAAATGGAAAAGAAACTTTTGGTTCTCGGCATGGCTGCCATGATGGCCGCCGGCGCGGCCAACGCTGAACTTCAGGCCTTCAAGGTCAACGGTGAAACCGTCAGCGTTGCCCAGCAGAAGGCACTCTACGACAGCGCCGTCGCTCAGGGCCAGCCCGCAGGCGCCGAACTTGAGCGCCAGGTGAAGAACGTCCTCACGCAGCAGACCGTCCTGCTTCAGGAAGCCAAGAAGGCCAAGCTTGACCGCAACTCCGACGTCAAGCAGGCCATCGAAGCCGCCCGCAACCAGGTCCTCATCAACGCCGTCCTGCGCGACTGGGCCAAGAAAAACCCGGTCAAGGACGAAGACGTCCGCAAGGCCTACGAGGCTGAAAAGGCCGCCTACGGCCCGACCGAATACCAGGTCCGCCACATCCTCGTCAAGACCGAAGACCAGGCCAAGAACATCATCAGCCGCCTCAACAAGGGCGCCGACTTCGACAAGCTCGCCAAGGAATTCTCCGAAGACCGCGGCAACAAGGATCGCGGCGGCCAGCTCGGCTGGGTCGTTCCCCGCTCCTTCGTTCCGACCTTCGGCAACGCCTTCGCCGGCATGAAGGAAGGCACGGTCAGCAAGGAACCCGTGCGCACGCAGTTCGGCTTCCACGTCGTGAAGCTTGACGCCAAGCGTCCGGCCCAGCTCTTCCCGACCTTCGAGGCTCAGAAGCCCGCGCTCGTCAACGCGCTCACGAACCAGCGCGTCAACCAGCACTTCGGCGAACTCGTCAAGAACGCCAAGGTCCAGTAACGGATCCTTCGTCCCCGACGAATCGACACGAACCCAAGGGGGAGGCCCGCATCGCGGACCTCCCCCTTCTGCATTGAGCGAAAACGCGCCTTTCCACCCGCGGCCCGGCTCCGTATACTGTCAGCAAAACCACTTTTTTCAAGGCTCCCTCATGCAGAACTTCGAGTATTACAATCCGACCCGACTCATTTTCGGCCGCGGCGAAATCGCCTCCCTCACCCGCCACATCCCCGAGGGCGTGCGCGTCCTCGTCACCTTCGGCGGCGGCTCCGTGAAGCGCAACGGCGTCTACGACCAAGTCAAGGCCGCGCTCGCCGGCATCGACCACGTCGAATTCTGGGGCATCGAGGCCAACCCCAAGGTCGAAACCCTCAGGAAGTGCATCGAATTCGGCCGCGAACAGAAGGCGGGCTTCATCCTCGCCGTGGGCGGCGGCTCCGTGCTCGACGGTTCCAAGCTCGTTGCCTGCGCCCTCACCGAGGGCGAAACGCGCGACGCCTGGGACATCGTCCTCTCCCGCCGTCCCGCCCGCTGCATTCCCTACGCGAGCGTCATGACGCTCCCGGCCACGGGCTCCGAAATGAACGCCAACAGCGTCATCTCCCGCCTTGAGACGAAGGAGAAGCTTGCCTTCGTCGCGCCTGAAAATCCGCGCTTCTCGATTCTCGACCCCGAGTGCTGCCGCTCGCTCGGCGCCGCCCAGGTCGCCGCGTCCCTCGCCGACATCACCGCGCACGTGCTCGAGCAGTACATGACCGAACCCGGCCAGTCCCGTCCGATGGACCGCTGGGCCGAAGGGCTCCTTCTCACGCTCGTCGACATCGCGCCCGCGCTGCGTACGCCCGAACCCGACTACGACGTGCTCGCCGACTACATGCTCACGGCTACGCTCGGCCTCAACGACATGATCTGCATGGGCGTGAATCAGGACTGGGCCACCCACGCCATCGGCCACGAAATCACCGCCCTCACGGGCATGGCCCACGGCGCCACGCTCGCCATCGTCTTCCCCGCTCTCCTTCGCGTCCTCATCGACACGAAGGAAGCCAAGCTCGTGCAGATGGGCGAACGCGTCTTCGACGTGCATTACGGCACCGACCGCGAGCGCGCCCTCGAAACCATCGTGAGGCTCGAGGCCTTCTTCGCCTCCCTCGGTCTGCCGACCCGCCTTGACGAGGCAGGCGTCGGTGAAGACGTCGAACGCGAGATCGTCCGCCGCTTCGAGGAACGCAACTGGAAGCTCGGCGAGCACAAGAACATCACGCCCGCCCAGATCGCCGCGATCCTCGCCTCGGCCCGCCCCACAAAGGCCTGAGGCTGAAAATCCTCTGCACGCGCGTCCCCGTGGACGGCTGCGCGGAGAACAGCAAGAAGAAGGGCGCCAGCAGTCTTTTGCACAGCTGGCGCCCTTTCCTTCTTCGTTGTGCCGCCGCGAGGGACGAGTGGCGAAGCTCTCATTCGGCCTTACTTGACTTTGGCGACTTCCTGGCCGGCGATGTGGCCGAAGACCAGAAGGTCGGTCAGGGCGTTGCGGCCGAGGCGATTGCCGCCGTGGATGCCGCCCGTGTCTCACATGCGGCGTAGAGGCCCGGGATCACGTTGCCGTTCTTGTCGAGGATCTGGGTCTTCTCGTTGATGCGAAGACCGCCCATCGTGTGGTGGATGGTCGTCGTGATCGGCACGGCGTAGAACGGCGCCTTCACGACCGGATTGCCGATGAGGATCTTCGGCACGGGGAGAGACTTCGTATTCTGGGACACGGAGGCCTCGTTGTAGGCCTTCATGGTCTTCTCGAAGTTCTTCCAGTCGATGCCGGCCTGGCGGGCAAGGTCTTCAAGCGTGTCGGCCTTGAAGGCATAGCCGTGGGCGATGGCGGACTCGATCTTCTTCTCCTCGATCGTGCGTTGGTCGTAGATCGAGAAGGCAACCTGACCGGTCTGCTTCAGGATGCCGTAGGAGATCTCGTCGCGGCGACCCGTTTCGTCGACGAAGCGCAAGCCGTCGCAGTTAACGTACGGCGTGTCGGACGGACGGGCGGCGATGGTGGACTCAAGCTCGCCGTTCTTCGGGTTGCCGTGCGGATGGATCTGGATCCACTCCATGCCCGTGAGGCCGGCGCCTGCGGCGACGGCTTCCTCAAGCACTTCGCCGGTGGTAGCCGGAGAGTTTGAGGTCACGGTGACGGAGATGTCGTTGTACTTCTTGACCATCTGCAGGTTGGCGCCGTAGCCGCCTGCGGCGAGGACCACGCTGCGGCCGGAGAAGACGCGCTCGACGCCCTTGCGGTCGAGGGCCTTCACGCCCGTGACGCGGCCGGAGGCGTCACGCTCGACGCTCACGACCTTCATGTTCTTGTAGATCGGGTTGCCTGCGGCCTCGACCTTGGCGGCGAGCGGACGGATGTAGGCGTCGTACGTGGAGATCGGCGTCTTGCCGTCGGCCCGACACGGCCACTGCCCGCGCGGATAAAGGCCGCCAATGCCGACATCGACCCAGCTGCGCGGCACGTGGAACCACGTCATGTCGGACTGGACGTCAAGCCACTTCATGGCGGCCGTGGCGTTGCGGGTCATCGTGAGAACGAGCTTGGCGTCGTTCTTGCAGTTGCCGCCGACGATCGTCTGAAGCGCAAAGAGCTCGGGAGAGTCGAAGATGTACTTCTTGCCGCTCTGCGAGCTGCTTGAGAACCGTCTTCTGAAGCTCGGCTTCGGGTTCGTGTACTTGGCGATGATGTCGCGCACGGCCTGCGTCATCGGCAGAAGCTTTTCGGGTTCGGGGTCCATGGCGGACATGTTGCCTTCGGAGCGGGCGGTGTTGCCGCCGAGCATGACCATCTTCTCAAGGACGATCACGGTCGCGCCGTTGTCGACGGCCGTCGCGGCGGCAACCATGCCGGCGCCGCCCGCACCGACGACGAGCCGCCCATGAGGGCAGTCTGCCTGCAGGTCCCCGTCAGGCGGGACGGGCGGTCTGTTCCGCCTGAACGTCCTGCGGCTCCTCGTCGATGGTGAAGACCTCGTCTAGGGGCTTCGCGAGCATTTCGGCGGACATGAAGCCGCGGTACCAGTCAAAGAGCATCCCTTCATCTCGGGACGACGAGGCGCGCTTGGGACTAGTGAGATGGTTGGTGCCGTCGACGAGAAGCGCCGTGCAGGCGTCCCTGAGGCTCTTGGCGGACGGATCGCACAGAAGCGCCCAGTCGCTGTGACTCTTGGGCTTCTCGCTCATGATCTCGACGCAGTAACCCTTTTCGGCGAGCCTGAGCAGAATGCGGCGGGCGGGTAGCTGTCGACCTCGTCGGCGAGCGTCGTGATGCCCACCGAGGTCTCGCCCTCGCGGCGATGGCGCCAGAGCGTCTTCAGGAGCGCGACGCCCGTAAGGAAGTCATTGCCGCGCTTGTAGCTGTCGGCGAAGCGCCCCGAAGTGAGAAGCGGGATCGTCGCCGTGATGGCTGCGCCGCCGAAGACGATGAGCCAGGAGACGTAGAACCAGAGCAGGAGCACGGGGAAGGCCACGAACGCGCCGTAGATCGACGTGAGCGTGCCCGCCGAGACGTAGTGCCCGAAGGCCTCGCGCACGGCGAGTCCCGCGAAGGAAGCGGAGACGCCGCCCACGGCCGCGTGCGAAAGCTGCACGTGGCAGTTGGGCACGAACTTGTAGAGGAAGGTGTAGGAGGCGACCTGGATCGCAAACTGCAGAACGGCCATGCCCCACTCGACCGACGTCGCGTCAACGCCCTCCGAGGCGGAGCGGATCGCCTGCGTCGAGACGGTGAGCGAGAAGGCGATCACCAGGGGCCCGAGCGTGATGAGCGCCCAGTAGAGCAGCGCCCTCTGTCCCCAGGGGCGCATGCGGCGCACCTGATAGATGCGGTTGACCGTCACGAAGAACTTGTCAATCAGGAGAAGCGCCGTCACGGCCAGACCCGCCAGACCGAAGATGCCGAGTCCCGAGGCGTGGTCCGTGAAGTTGCGCAGATACGTGACGATCGTCTCCGTGTACTGCTGCGGCAGCACGCCCGAGATGATCGCCTCCTCAAGCGCGTGGCGCGAGTCCGCGAAGCTCGGGAAGAGCGCAAAGGCCGACATCGCGACCGCGATGAGCGGAACGAGCGAAAGGAGCGTCGTGAGCGTCATCGAGGACGCCACCTCCTGAAGCTGAGTCTCGCGCATGCGGTCCATCGCAAAGCGGATGATCGTGCGCACGGCCTCGATGCCGTGCTGCCGCCGAGCCCGCTTCACAAGCTCCGCACTCCTCGTTCCGGCCTCTCCCTCTGCATGGCCCTCGGAGGCCGTCTTCTCTTCCGACATCGTCTGCATGCTATCTCTTCTTCTCCATGACGCCCGTCGTTGATGTCACGAGCTCTTGCGCTCATTGTACAGGCCGTCAACTCCCGCAGGCCCGCGCGGCCTCCGCGACACAAAAGAGCGGCAGTCGACGCGATCCTTCGCCCGAATGGTCGACAAATGATTTTCTCCTGCAACACATGGGCTTTGCCCGCACCATTCTCAGAAAACCCCAGGCTCTTCGCATCACGGGTCTTGAATTGCCGACAATTTGTAAACTTTGCTCGACAAGTCGCTAAAACTTGTGTATAGTTCACCCCTATCGACGGACCGACTCTAAGCGGTTCGTCGTCTTTTCGGTCAGACGCGGCTCCTGTCAGGGGCGCCTGCGTCAGCGGCAGTAAGGCGCCGCTCCGAAAAAGGGGGAACGAAAAGGCCGGTTTTCGACGAAACCGGCCTTTTTCATTTTGTACGCCGCGGACATGAAAAACGCCGCGGACCGCGGCGTTTTTTTTTGATTTCCGGATTCGCTTCCGGGTTCGTCTCGGGAGTCGTTCTCAGAGTGCGTCGGACGCGGGAGCCGTGAGAGCCTTGCGGGCGGCCATGAGGTAGACGTACATCGAATAGATGGTGAGCACGGCGGCGACGATGATGAGGACGCGGCCGAGGAAGGCGATGTTGAGCTCGCCGCTCAGGAGGCTCGTGCTAACGACGACGGGATCCCACCAGAGGAGCATCGGGATGGCGGTCATCTGGGCAATGGTCTTGATCTTGCCGAACCAGTTGACCTTGACGGCGCCCGAGGCGCCGACCTTGGCCATCCACTCGCGCAGGGCGGAGACCGTGATCTCGCGGCCGATGATGACGAGGGCGACGAGCATGTCGCATCGGTCGAGGCCCACGAGGGCGACGAGCGCGGCGCTCACGAGGAGCTTGTCGGCGACGGGATCGAGGAAGGCGCCCATGGGCGTGGCCCAGCCCTGATAGCGGCGGGCGAGGAAGCCGTCAAGCGCGTCGGTGATGGCGGCGATGACGAACATCAGCATGGCGGTCGCGTTCTTCGTCCCCATCGTCATCCACGTTTCGGGAAGATAGAAGATGCCGATGACGAGCGGAATCATCGCGATGCGCATCCAGGTGAGGAGCATCGGGACGTTGAGCTTGAATGGGGGCTTGAGTTTGGGCATGTGCGGGTCCTTGTCGCTTTTTACTGGCTCCCGTGGAGCTGAGCATAGATTTTAGCCGCGAGCGCGGCGGAAATGCCGTCGACTCGCGCAATATCTTCGGCCGAGGCGTTCGAAAGCTGCTTCATGCCGCCAAAATGCGTGAGAAGCTTCGCGCGGCGCTTGGGTCCGATCCCCTCGAGATCCTCGAGCCGGCTCGACTGACGGGTCTTCGCGCGCTTGGCGCGCATGCCCGTGATGGCGAAGCGGTGGGCCTCGTCGCGGATCTCGGCGATGAGCATGAGCGCGCGGCTCATGGTGCCGAGCACGAGCGGCTCGCGGCGCACGCCGTCGATCTCGGGGAAGATCAGGGTCTCGAGACCCACCTTGCGGCCCTCGCCCTTGGCGACGCCGACGATGACGGAAAGATCGAGTCCGAGCTCAGTGAAGACCTGTCTGGCCATCTCGACCTGCCCCTTGCCGCCGTCGACGAGCCCGACGCTCGGGCCTGTAGCGGCGCTCGAGCACCTGGCGCATGGCCGCGTAGTCGTCACCTGGCTCGATGCCCGTGATGTTGAAGCGCCTGTAGAGGGCGGACTGCATGCGACCCTCGGAGAAGACGACGCAGGAGGCCTGCGTGGCCTCGCCCGCCGTGTGCGAGATGTCGAAGCACTCGACGCGGAAGTTCATCGGATCGCCGTCGTCGGGCTCGAACCCGAGGATGTCGATGAGCTCCCTGAGTCTTGCGAGCTGGCTGCCTTCCTCCTGAAGGTGGCGCGCGAGCGCGATCTCGGCACCCTTCGCGCACATCTCGAGCCAGCGCCTGCGCGTCTCGCGCGGCTCCGCCACTACCGTGACGCGCCTTCCGGCCGCGGCCGACATCGCCTCGGCGACGGCCTCGACCGTCTCGTGGCGCTCCTCGTCGGACATGACGGCACCGTCGAGGATGATGACGTTGGGCACCGGCATCCCGTCGCCGTAGTGCTGGCGCACGAAGGCCGTCATGATCTCGGCCTTCGAGGGCATGAGCGACTCGCTCCTCACGCCGAGCTTCGGGAAGCACGGACGGTCGCCGAGATGGCGCCCGCCCCTGACCATCGCGAGGTTGACGCAGGCGACGGCGAGCTTACAGACGTTGTTTGCGGCGCACCTAACGTAAGAGTAGGTCTTAAAACCGCTTTTGCAAAGGTTGGCGCTAAAATCGGTGATATTGAGATTGCACCGAGAAAGCTTGCAGGCTTTATCTCAAACGGTATGTGTTGCAGTGAAAACGAAATCGGTATTTCTGACGATAACAGCGGTATTATGGAAATTACAGACGATTTGCCGAATGGTACCGATATTAAAGAAGCATATCAGGTTGACGATATCATTTTTGAGGTTGATAATAAATCTCTTACAAACCGTCCCGACCTTTGGGGTCATTACGGTATTGCTCGTGAATTTGCTGCTCTTGCA
>ERZ791641.1327-NODE-1327-length-11584-cov-3.745251_pt1 | contig 11584 bp, 14 predicted proteins | sample MGYA00510055_ERZ791641 | MGnify/ENA primary metagenome ERZ791641 (study PRJEB30046, sample SAMN00715226) | human gut metagenome | study: EMG produced TPA metagenomics assembly of the A metagenome-wide association study of gut microbiota in type 2... | reverse complement strand
ACATACCTCAGTCACTTATTATCACTGGCGCTCGCCGCAGCCGTGTAACCGAGCATAGCGAGCGAACTGGCGAGGAAGCGAAGAAGAACTGTTCTGTCAGATAGCTCTTACGCTCAGCGCAAGAAGAAATATCCACCGTGGGAAAAACTCCAGGTAGAGGTACACACGCGGATAGCCAATTCAGAGTAATAAACTGTGATAATCAACCCCCATCAATGATGACGAACTAAACCCCGATATCAGGTCACATGACGAAGGGAAAGAGAAGGAAATCAACTGTGACAAACTGCCCTCAAATTTGGCTTCCTTAGAAATTACAGTTCAAAAAGTATGAGAAAATCCATGCAGGCTGAAGGAAACAGCAAAACTGTGACAAATTACCCTCAGTAGGTCAGAACAAATGTGACGAACCACCCTCAAATCTGTGACAGATAACCCTCAGACTATCCTGTCGTCATGGAAGTGATATCACGGAAGGAAAATACGATATGAGTCGTCTGGCGACCTTTCTTTTTCTCAATGTATGAGAGGCGCATTGGAGTTCTGCTGTTGATCTCATTAACACAGACCTGCAGGAAGCGGCGGCGGAAGTCCGGCATACGCTGGTAACTTTGAGGCAGCTGGTAACGCTCTATGATCCAGTCGATTTTCAGAGAGACGATGCCTGAGCCATCCGGTTTACGGTACTGACACAGGGATTCGTATAAACGCATGGCATACGGATTGGTGATTTCTTTTGTTTCACTAAGCCGAAACTGCGTAAACCGGTTCTGTAACCCGATAAAGAAGGGAATGAGATATGGGTTGATATGTACACTGTAAAGCCCTCTGGATGGACTGTGCGCACGTTTGATAAACCAGGGAAAAGATTCATAGCCTTTTTCATCGCCGGCATCCTCTTCAGGGCGATAAAAAACTACTTCCTTCCCCGCAAAACTCTTCAATGCCTGCCGTATATCCTTACTGGCTTCCGCAGAGGTCAGTCCGAATATTTCAGCATATTTAGCAACATGGATCTCGCAGATACCGTCATGTTCCTGTAGGGTGCCGTCAGATTTTCTGATCTGGTCAACGAACAGATACAGCATACGTTTTTGATCCCGGGAGAGACTATATGCCGCCTCAGTCAGGTCGTTTGACTGGACAATTCGCGGGCTATTTTTACGTTTCTTGTGATTTATAACCGCTGTTTCCGCCATGACAGATCCATGTGAAGTGTGACAAGTTTTTAGATTGTCACACTAAATAAAAAAGAGTCAATAAGCAGGGATAACTTTGTGAAAAAACAGCTTCTTCTGAGGGCAATTTGTCACAGGGTTAAGGGCAATTTGTCACAGACAGGACTGTCATTTGAGGGTGATTTGTCACACTGAAAGGGCAATTTGTCACAACACCTTCTCCAGAACCAGCATGGATAAAGGCCTACAAGGCGCTCTAAAAAAGAAGATCTAAAAACTATAAAAAAAATAATTATAAAAATATCCCCGTGGATAAGTGGATAACTCCGAGGGAAGTTTTTTCAGGCATCGTGTGTAAGCAGAATATATAAGTGCTGTTCCCTGGTGCTTCCTCGCTCACTCGAGGGCTTCGCCCTGTCGCTCGACTGCGGCGAGCACTACTGGCTGTAAAAGGGCAGACCAAACATCATGGTTCTGTGTTCATTAGGTTGTTCTGTCCATTGCTGACATAATCCGCTCCACTTCAACGTGACATCGCACGAAGATTTCTATTGTTCCTGAAGGCATATTCAAATCGTTTTCGTTACCGCTTGCAGGCATCGTGACAGAACACTACTTCCTATAAACGCTACACAGGCTCCTGAGATTAATAATGCGGATCTCTACGATAATGAGAAATTATGGGAGATTTTCCCGACTGTCTCGTTCGCTTCTCAGTGGATAACAGCCAGCTTCTCTGTTTAACAGACAAAAAACAGCATATCCACTCAGTTCAACATTTCCATATAAAGGCCAAGGCATTTATTCTCAGGATAATTGTTTCAGCATCGCAACCGCATCAGATTCCGGCATCGCAAACTGCACCCGGTGCCGGGCAGCCACGTCCAGCGCAAAAACCTTCGTGTAAACTTCCGTTGAACTGATGGACTTATGTCCCATCAGGCTTTGCAGAACTTTCAGCGGTATACCGGCATACAGCATGTGCATCGCATAGGAATGGCGGAACGTATGTGGTGTGACCGGGACAGAGAACGTCACACCGTCAGCAGCAGCTGCTGCAACCGCCTCCCCAATCCAGGTCCTGACCGTTCTGTCCGTCACTTCCCAGATCCGCGCTTTCTCTGTCCTTCCTGTGCGACGGTTACGCCGCTCCATGGGTATTTTCAGTGTTGCCACCATCGTCTGCAGCTGGCTGACGTACCAGGAGTCGGAGAGCGGAACCAGCCGGTGAGTCTGCTGGCCGGCTGGCATTCTTCCTGCCGTTCTGGCTGCCTTTTCGATCCGTTGTTTCAGGGTCGCAAGCTGCACAAACGGATACGGGGGGGCAAGTGAAAAATCCCCCCGCGTCAGCGCCAGTGCTTCATTAATACGCGCGCCGGTGTTCCACAGAGTGGCCAGCAACATCTTGCGACGCAGATCCGGGACGTAATGGAGCAGGGCACTCACCTCGGGAGCCAGCAAATATTTCGGCAGTTCATCATGAACCATCGACATCTGGCGAAGTGCCAGAGCTGCCGGATAATCAATGACAACAGGAAGTTGTGCTGACTGCCCGGCAGAATACACTGCCGGTACCATGGCAGCAGACTGGCTGTGTATAACGGAGCCTGACATTTATATTCCCCAGAACATCAGGTTAATGGCGTTTTTGATGTCATTTTCCCGGTGACTGAGATCAGCCACTTCTTCCCCGATAACGGAGACCGGCACACTGGCCATATCGGTGGTCATCATGCGCCAGCTTTCATCCCCGATATGCACCACCGGGTAAAGCTCACAGGAGACTTTATCTGACAGCAGGCGGGCACTGGCCAGGGGGATCACCATCCGTCGCCCGGGCGTGTCAATAATGTCACTCTGGACATCCACAAACAGACGATAACGGCTCTCTCTTTTATAGGTGTAAACCTTAAACTGCATTTCACCAGTCCCTGTTCTCATCGGCAAAAGAGCCGTTCATTTCAATAAACCGGGCGACCTCAGCCATCCCTTCCTGATTTTCCGCTTTCCAGCGTTCGGCACGCAGACGACGGGCTTCATTCTGCATGGTTGTGCTTACCAGACCGGAGATATTGACATCATATGCCTTGAGCAATTGATAGCTGTCGCTGTCAACTGTCACTGTAATACGCTGCTTCATAGTACACCTCTTTTTGACATACTTCGGGTATGCATATAAGTATATGTTATTATGATGCAAAAATCAGCGCGTAAATACACATACTGTTATCTTACTTTTAGTAAGCCTTATTTATTTTACCTTGCGTTATGTTAACCAATAAAAATCAAAATCTGACTTATAAAAACAAACCGTAATTATCGCATTCCCGTTTCCGTCAGATCCGACTTTCATTAATATCACAACTTTCCGGAAGTGTACCACGCTGAGAAAATCATCATATCACTGTTTTCCGCCCCTGCGCGGCGCATCACAGGTCAGGGAGATGACACAACATATAGTGTCATTAACAGCTAAATTCAGCACTACATATTGTGCTGACGGGAGATGGCGCTGTGCGGCGGGAGAGGAAGATCCGTGACTACCTTTTTTCGGATCTGAGAGAAAAAGAAGAGCCGGAAGGTGTTTTTCACTCAGAACAGCTTGCGCAGAAATTCTTTTATGATATTTTTACATCTCCAACCCTATAAACTTATAAACTTAGTAATCTTATGAAAGTTTATAAATTAAATGAAAATTTCATAAAATATTCTTATAATGGAGGCATTCATGCCAACGAAACATATAGATGATCGCACAGCAGCTGAGCTGGATGAACTCTACGTTCGCTGTGTCACCCTGACGCAGCAGCCGGTGAAAGAAGTGGAAGTGCTGCGTCTGGCGATCCAGAAGGGCATCAACAACATTGCTGATGACGATATTCTGGCATCCATGTCGGTGAAGAACACCGTCTGGAAGGGACTGGCAGACATGGTCTGGAACGAGGTAACCCCCTTCTGGCCACTGGATGCCATCACGGGCAGTAATTTCGATGGGCTGGCAGAAGCACATTCGAAGACATGGCAGCGCTTTCCCAGCGAGTCCTGTCGCAAAGCCCTGAATGCCGAGCTCATCAGGGAGCACATTCAGTTAAATGACCCTATGTTTTCAACAGATGACAGCCTGTTCCCGAGTGATGATTTTGGTATGTCGGTCGAGGAAGAGCGGGCTGCACGGGAAGAAAGAAAACAACTGAATGAGAAATACCTGGCTTCACTTCCGGCGCTGAATGGCCGGCTTTACTCCGAACTTTCTTCGCATGAACAAACGCTGGCGCAGCACTACACAAAAAGGGTCAGTTTTGAGCCGGACGGGAACGGTGATTTCAGGGTGTTGGTTAACGCCGACAAATAAGCTGTAAACAGGGGGGGCAGACTCGCTCTGATCACAGAACGATTACGGAGAATGATGATGAACAATAGTATTGATATTCCGGCACATTTATTCAGTATCTGGCAGGCAAATGATACCTGGAGCATGACCCCTGCAACCTACGCCAGCCGCTTCATCAAGGAAATGGAGAGACGCTATGGCAGCCGCGATCGCAGCTGGACATATGTGGGTTTTGAGTTCAGGGAGGGTGTTCCGCACATTTGGTTCCCGGGAAGTCATGACAGCCCCCCCCGAAAACATATTGCCATCAGCCTGAGTGCGGAGACCTTTTCCGACAGGCAACGCACGGTATATCAGCTGGCTCACGAATGTGTCCACCTGCTGGCCCCGGTTGTTGGCGGCGGAGCACCTGTGATTGAAGAGGGACTCGCCACAGTGTTCTCGGAAGACATGATTGAAGAATGGTGTGGTAATACCAACAAACAGTCTTATACAGGGGATAAGAGGTACGTCAATGCGGCAGCCCGCGTCCGGGAACTGCTGGCTCTGGCTCCGGATGCGATCCCGCGGCTTCGTGTGGTACAGCCTGCGTTTAACCATATGACAGCGGATACCTTCGTCAGGGCCGGACTGAATGTTCCTCCGGCCCTGGTGACAGCGCTGCTGGCCAGCTTCCCCCGATAACCCGAAATGAAAATCCGGGTGTGCAATGGTCGCAATCTGAGTTGTATGTGTATCTTCAGACGAACTCAGTTTGCAGTTTCACCGTTGTTTTCTTCAAGCCAGTCCGGGCGCAGAGCACCCATCACGATGATGTCATGGCGCTGATTATCACGATAGACCGCCTTTCTGATGACGCCTTCTTTTACGAAACCATTTCTGAGATAAAGATTTAGAGCATTGTTGTTGTAAGCAATGACTTCCAGATTTAACCGGAATAAATTCAGCTCCATAAAAGCATAACGCATGATGAGCTTCAGGGCTTCGTCGCCAAATCCCTGTCCCCGGTCCTTCTCATTACCGATGCCGATAGCAAGAGTACCGAGTTGATTATTCCACTCCAGACTATGTAACGTGACAAAACCAATCAACCTGTCGCCATCAAGCGTTCTTACATGAAAATAAAATGCCCCCTCGGCACCTTGTATCTCCTTTTCGATTTTATCTTCTGAACGCGGGTATGCTGGCTCTGTATCAAGGCTGCGCAAATAAAAGACATCGTCATACCAGGCTGACATCTCCTTTTCATCCCCGACTCTTGGTGCACAAAGCCGAATTCTTGCCGACCTGAAAATATCGTCTTTCATTATTCATCCTTAAAAGGCTTAAGCATCATAGCGTTATGAGGCTACCAGCATACACCGATAATCAGCAGAAACTATGGGCAGCACTTACAGATTTGACCTCGCTAAGTACGCTTATCTTTTCTCCTTTTCTGACTGTTCTCTGATATGCAAACGCAGTTCCCTGTCTTTCGGCTCAGGCCACGCTACCGGGATCACGGCGCTCGCGTTGCAGCTGCCGCCAGTATTCAGCAACGTCGCAGACTACTCCCGCCGTCATAACCGCGTCTGCAAGGGCAGAATGAGCCAGGCCATTCCAGCTCAGACCCGCCTGGCTGGCAGCACTGGCCAGCGATATCGTTCCGTAACGGTTGGTGGCACCGTAATACCGCGCAGAGAGTCGCATGGCGCAGTACACCTTCAGCGCATTCAGCCAGTCAGCCTGGTCGCTATGCGCAGCCGCCGTCTGCTTCAGAATGCGCATATCAAAATCCATGTTAAATATGACCAGCGGTCGGGACCCGATGTGCTGTCGCAGCTGTGCCGCAATATCAGGCCAGGACGGCGCATCAGCAAGCTCAGCCTCACTGATGCCGTGTACGGCAGCCACACCCGGCTCGATACTGACTGTCGGTTTCAGACGGGTATGGTAAACCGTCTCGCCCTGGGAATTCACCAGACCGATTTCCAGTGCCTGCGCGGTATTACCCAGGCCGGTGGTTTCTGTATCGAGGAAAAGCGGGTCCTGACTCAGCCAGGTATGTGCCAGCATGGCGCTCCGGCCGCGTTCGCTTTTCATCTTCGCCTGCAGACCGAGGCGGGCACTGGCCAGCTGCTGCTTTTCTGTCTGCGGACGTTTATCCCGCATCGGGATGCAGTCCGCCAGTCGCCAGACACCGTATCTGCAGGACAGCGGAGCACGCAGTCGCGTCAGACTGGCTGGTATCGATGCCCCAGAAAAAAGCAACCATTTGGCCAGCGTTCACGCCAGTCCCTGAGTGAGTTGGTGTCACAAAAATATGTCAGTATCACTGGCGAGGAATATGATCGATATGGCAGACTTCTGGGAACTGTCTGGTCAGGGCAAACTGATATCAATGCTGTCCAGTTGCAGAAGGGTATGGCATGGGCCTACAGATTCAAAGGACAGATTAGTATTTCAGAATATGAAAAAATAGAAAATGAGGCTAAAAAAAGTCGTGCTGGACTATGGTCTTCCCCGTCACAAACTGAACCTTGGTTATGGCGTAGGGGTCAACATAAAGTTGATAAATAATTAATAAATACGACAGCTAATAAGTGAGTTAAAAATGACAGTGAAGCTGACACAAACCCGACTGGATAATTTAATTGATACACTCAATGCCCTTATTTGTGATGATAATTTGTTAAACAGTGAACAAAAAGAAAATATGGTAAGAACGGTTGCCACTCTGGGAGGTCTTGAAGAACGAATTCGGCAGATGACGGAGGCCAGAGAAGCGAAAAAAATAGCTAAGGCCGAAAAAGCAGAAAAGAAACCCCGCGAACCCGATCTGGTTTTCCCTCGTACAGGAAAGATCTGGACGGCTGAAGATTTAGCACTGATCCATTCGATTATTGATGAACTACCGGATTCTGAAATCGATAATCACATACTCTGGCTGTCTGACAGGCAGGGGCGTACCCCTTATGCCATTGCTCTCAAGATTGCCTCGGAGGGCCGTCTTGATGAAGAGTGGGCTAAAAAATGGAAACCCGTTGCTAAGGAATTGCGTGAAAAATACAGTATTCAGCATGCAGATACTCAAAGTGAAAACAGTTAGCTGTGCAACACATATAAATTGATATTAAATTATTAAACGCAGAATTATATATTCTATAAGTTATTATTAGTGATTAATAATGCTTAATATATAAATAATTCTAAATATAATTTTTAGGAAACACATTTTTAATAATGTGAGCTTATTAAAATACACATGACATTCATGAAAATTATAATTCCCTTACTGCTGATTGTATTGAGTTCAGGGAGTGAAGAGGATGAATGAATTTCATACATTAAACATCTGCCTACAGAATAAGGACAGGAACGGTGTTATGAGAATATTACAGGACAAATCAGAGTTTGCCGTTCGTAAAATTCTGGAAAAAATCAAAGTCAAAGCAACATTACAGACTGGACGGCCTTTCTGGCTCTGGGTACAAAACTGGATTAACAGTACCTGTAAACATGAAAATATACAAAGTGAACCTGCCTATGTTGAATCACAGGATAAATCCAGCGCCCCTGTTTCCGGTTGCAATGAATCCCGCAGCTCTGGATGTAGTGAAGTTGGTCGCTCTGCTGGCCATGTTTGTGGATCACGTCAACACTCTGTTTCTGACCAATCCCGATCCTCTCCTTTATGCGGTCGGACGGATGGCCTTCCCACTGTTCACACTCATCTGGGCGATGAATGTACAACGCACACCTGAACGTCTTCAGAAAAGAGCAAACAGGCTATGGCTGTGGGCGTTTATCACTCAGCCAGTCTTCAGTCTGGCTTTCCGCCATCACGAGCCGTGGTATGCGCTGAACATTCTGTTCGTTTTCGCGGGCGTTACACAGATGCTTGCCCTGAAGTACAGGTATGGGGAAAAAGGTGTAATCAGTGGTGTACTGCTTCTCGCTTTAATGGTGTGGCCATTACAACCGGCAAGTTACGGCTTTGCCGGAATTATGCTGGCAACAGGGCTGGTATTAGTTTACTCCGGGCAGGGTTACTGGATGTACCGGATCGGTATTATCGTATCCCTGCTGTCACTTTGCAGCCTGAATGGTATTTCACAAATACTTGGGCAGCCGGCTGACATCCTGTTGTTTGCTACACTCCCGACAGTATTCTTACCCCTGATGGTGATATCACTGGCAGCCAGTGTAAACTTCGCTAACCGCTCGCGATTTATGCCAGCTCGTTTTTTTTACTTTGCCTATACAGGGCATCTTTTTATAGCGTTTCTTGCAGGTGCTTGATGGAAAGAAGATCCACAACAGTACACAGACCATTCTAATCCTTAAAGAACCAGTAGGAATTTGTTCGCTATAGTTGGTTAGTGTAGTTGTAACAAATTAGCGGTTTGAAGACTTCTGTATATAAATATTGCTATGAATACATCAGTGCTCGCCGCAGTCCGGTGACCGGGCGTAAGCCCGCGAACCGGCGAGGAAGCGCAAGAACACAGAAGCGGAAGGAAGCAGATACGCACTGGAGTCACGGCAAGTGATCATGGAAGAACCATATGAATTACCTTGCTGCTCAGCAGGTTATCCACATATACAGTTATTCGATCCAGTAACAAGATCCTTAAAGCGATCCCTGTAAGATCCAAAGAAGATCCCGACACCTCTGAAGGCCGCGCCAGCTCTGCGCCTGGGGCATGATCACATAAGCTGTAGCATGTTAATCATAAGCTGTAACTGGTACAGAATAAGCTGTATTATGCAGAGGATACGCTGTAATGAGCCAGTGATATAAACTACAGTGAGTATGTACCCATGAAAGTTCATCAGGGTTGTGTATAAACTGAAGCCAGTTGTCTGGCGCTTTACAGGCCATCTAATGAAAAGAGTGGCTGCTTTTATTCTTAAACTATCCACCGATCGGAGGCTCTCTGGACAAGGACAATCTGGACATAAAAAAGCTGTTTGAAGAGGTGGATAAATCCTCCGGTGAAGTCGTAAATCTTACACCTAATGCCAGTAATACAGTGCAGCCTGTGGCACTGATGCGGCTTGGGGTGTTTGTTCCCACGCTTAAATCACTGAAGAACAGCAAAAAAAACACGCTTTCCCGGACTGATGCGACGGAAGAACTGACGCGCCTGTCTCTCGCCAGAGCCGAAGGTTTTGATAAGGTGGAGATCACTGGCCCGCGTCTGGATATGGATAATGACTTCAAGACCTGGGTAGGGGTGATTCATTCCTTTGCCCGCCATAAGGTTATCGGCGATAAAGTTGAGCTGCCCTTTGTCGAGTTCGCCAAACTCTGCGGGATCCCTTCCAGTCAGTCATCACGCAAGCTCCGGGAGCGTATCAGTCCCTCGCTAAAACGTATTGCGGGTACGGTGATCTCGTTTTCCCGTACAACGGAGAAACACACCAAAGAGTACATCACGCATCTGGTGCAGTCGGCTTACTATGATACGGAAAAGGATATCGTCCAGCTGCAGGCCGATCCACGCCTGTTTGAGCTCTACCAGTTTGACCGGAAAGTGCTGCTGCAGCTCAAGGCCATCAATGCCCTGAAGCGCCGGGAGTCTGCACAGGCCCTGTATACCTTTATAGAGAGTCTGCCACGGGATCCGGCGCCGATATCTCTGGCGCGTCTGCGGGCCCGTCTTAACCTGAAATCCCCGGTATTCTCGCAGAACCAGACGGTGAGGCGTGCCATGGAGCAGCTCCGGGAGATTGGCTATCTGGATTACACTGAGATCCAACGGGGACGTACAAAACTCTTCTGCATTCACTACCGCCGGCCCAAGTTAAAGCCGCCGCATGATGAGAGTGCGGAGAACCCACAGCTGCCTGCCACACCGGGTGATGTCAGTCCGGAGATGGCTGAAAAACTGAAACTCCTCGAGAAGCTGGGCATCACGCTTGATGACCTGGAAAAACTCTTCAAATCCCGCTGAACATAAGCTGTAGTGAGTAATCCATCTCTGTTTACTTACTACAGCTTATATTACTGTCTCTGGTGAGTATTCTGCTCACTACAGCTTATATAAGCAGTGATGAGAGAAACCCATACCGGAAGCACTGCCTTCCTGATCCACAATCTCAGTCAGAATTGCATGCCTGTTACTGCCGGAGTCCTGCGGACCTGTCGTACCCACCATAACCTGCATCTGCTCACTATAGCTTATGTTGCCTGCTACAGTTTATTTCACTCACTACAGCTTATATAAACTATGGTGAGTGACGTTGTCACGTAATAGAGGGAAGTGTCCGGAGGATTTGCGCGCCATCAGCCCGCTGGTGACGGCTTTATAGTCCTTCCTCTGGCCACGTATTTCAGACCGTCCACGCAGGCCATCAGGATGTCCTGCATTCTCCGTTAGTGGGGTAGCCAATTGCTACTACGAGTGTACGACAGACAACCACTGTGAGTAAAATAATGCTCAATGTCAGAAATTTTATGTGCGCGTGAATAGCGTTCTCTTGGCTTTACATCTCTGGGTAAATCGTCCTTCTCTACATAAATCTGAATCCAACGGCTCAACTGTTTTATGGAAGGACATCCCAGCTCCATGACAACAACAGAGGCTTTCTTTTCGTGAGTTCGACAGCCCGGATCCGGCCCTCATATGAATGCATAAATTAACTCCTGAAGGCCCAGGATTTCGTCCGCACCTCCCTCGCCGAGCTCCACGCTCTGTATCTGTACAAAAAGGCAGTATGTAAGTTGAATTGCAATAAATTCCTCAGCATTTTTCAATGCTTATCAGCCTGCCTTCTACAAAAATCAGCTCTTGCTATAGACCACTTATAGTTGTCTTCTTTGAAGGCATATAAAGAGGCATTGCGCCATAGCAGGGATGCTTCCGAGTATTTCTTTAACATTTCCGACTGAACTGCCAATATAGCCTGTTGATAGAATTTATTGATTTTTTTTCCTTTCATAATTGCAACCTCAAATAAATTTTAAGGTTACATTTTTCACGAAATTGAGCTGGCCCCCTGAAATACCAGACAGTAGATGTATCTTAAAATAAGAGATAGGCTTGGATATATGTCTAACACTAGTTCTAATTTTGAGATGGCTGGCGTT
>ERZ791641.1324-NODE-1324-length-11615-cov-2.836938_pt1 | contig 11615 bp, 8 predicted proteins | sample MGYA00510055_ERZ791641 | MGnify/ENA primary metagenome ERZ791641 (study PRJEB30046, sample SAMN00715226) | human gut metagenome | study: EMG produced TPA metagenomics assembly of the A metagenome-wide association study of gut microbiota in type 2... | reverse complement strand
AAACCGGGCTTGTCCAGACAGAAGACCGTCTGCCGGATCTGCCCCGAACGATTTATCCTTTAATGCCAGAATCTGATAATTTTGAATGTGAAACGCTGCAGATGCAGTGGAATACCATTCATCCTCCAATAGAATCGATTTATTCCCTGACAGAACGTTTTGGCTATCTGCGCCTGTATACCAGAGAAGAAGTTATGAATGAGATCTGCCTCCCTTCATTTGTCGGACGCAGACAACGACATAAAGTTTTTCTGGCAAGAACAGCTATGGAATTCACTCCGGCAGCCGAAAACGAAGAGGCTGGAATCGCACTGGTACAGGATGACCGTTTTCACTATTTAATGGTATTAACTCAGAAAAACGGAAAATTAGTCCTTCAGGCTTACAAGACTGAAAATGGTATCAAATCTCTGCTTACAGAAACAGAAGTCAGAGACACAAAACGTATTTACCTCAGTGTACAGGGAAATACTACTGACTACGATTTCTATTACGGACACAACGATCAGGAAATGATTCCTCTTATTCGTGGACTGAAGGCATCTCTGTTAAGTTCTGTTATCAATAATGGATTTACCGGAACTTACATTGGCATGTACACAAGTTCCAACCATCATTCCAGCACAAATCATGCTGACTTTGACTGGTTTAATTATCAGGGTGAATAATTTAATTCTGGCAGAAATAATGAATCCAAGAATAAATATACTTAAAAAATGAAATTATAACATATCAAAAAAAGTCCGGCTTATTGTTATCTCACAATCAAAGCCGGACTTTTCTATTTCTGTTAAAACGCTTTCTTTATCTGTTTTACCAAGGCATCAACATCCTCTGCCTTTACAAGGAATCTTTCAGTTCCATTGACTTCCAGACTGTCATAGATATCATCATAAGTATAATATTTCAGAGTAATTTCCGGAGCTTCTTCGGTATTTCTGTGGAATGTTACAGATAAAACCTCTTCTTTTTCCTCTGCACTCTTTGTCTCTCCGATTTCCGAATCCAGCATTACACTCTGAAGTGCCTGATACAGTTCTGTAAACTTCTCTTTCTTTACGGATTTCTTATTGAATTTATACTTCTCTCCATCGAGCTTCATGGTATATGTTTTCTTACCAACAGTCATATCTGCACTTTCAAGAGTATCAATATTTACCAACGCCGGAATTTTCAGGATCAGATTAAATGGTTTGAGTTCCAGAAGGCTGTTGACAGATTCTTTGGAAAGCAGATAAACTGCATCTTCATATCCTTTTACTGTTGCATAATAATCACCATTCTCATCTGTGTTTCCAATCAAAATAGTTGCTGTCGCATCTGCATCTTCCTTTTCTCTGGCAGTATCATCATTGACTGTATTCACAAAATCCACAGTAAAATATGTCTGTGTATCATCCAGTCCCGTATCTGTATCTGTTGTATCTATGCCATTACTCAGATCAAAATTAACAAGAACGCCAAACATTTCATACATATTTTCAGTATTTACTGTTGCGATTTCATCATACGGATTCGTAATCTCCCAATAATCAAAATCCATCTTATAATCTGCCGGTTCCTGTGCAATTCTGAATACTTCCTGTCCGTCTTTTACAATTGAGAAACTGCGGATTCCATAAGTGGACATTCTCGGATGCTCCACCTGCTTTAATCTGGAATCTTCTGTCACTTCTTCACTGTTTTCTCCGGAATTTTCTTCTGCATCTTTGCCGTTTTCCCCGGAATCTTCTGCCTGATCTGCCCACACAGGGCAGGAACTTACTGCAGTGCCAGCTGCACCGGCAGTAAACATGGCTGTCATTCCAAGTAGTAATATTTTTTTTATTCTGTTTTTCATGTCTTTCTTCCTCCTGCCCATATATATGGTATTGGTAACTGTTATCAAGCAGATATCCGTAATTATAGAAAAGAGCTTGTCTGATTCGGTAAACTTAAAGTGTAACCTCAACTTCCATCGGCTGATGTCCTGTCAGTTCTGTACTTCTGGCATCCGGCTGCGATACTCCGGCAAATAATTTAAAACGTTCGCCTGCGATATAGCGGTTTCCTTCTTCGTCAACCACATTCATCGCTTTATTTGAAACGGTAAGTTCTACTGTTTTTTCCTCTCCTGCCTTCAGAGAAACTCTCTTAAATGCACACAGGCTGTAATTGCGCACTGCAAGCGGAGAATCCAAATCTTTAATGTAAATCTGTATAACATCATCCGTATCGATAATTCCGGCATTTTTTACGGTTACTTTTAATCTGATATCTGAATCTTTGGATACTTCATTCGTTACTTTTGCCTCTTTCACATAAGTATCACTGTAAGTAAGTCCATATCCAAATGGATAAAGTGCTTCTTTTTCCATATAACGATAAGTTCTGTTCTTCATAGAATAATCTGTAAATTCCGGCATTCCTTCCAGATCTTTATAGAAAGTAATCGGAAGTTTTCCGGATGGAGACTCTTTTCCAAACAGCAGGTCTGCTACTGCACGTCCACCTCTTGCACCCGGATACCATGCCAGAAGGATTCCATTACAGTTCTCCTGTGCATAATTCAGGTCAATTGAACTTCCTGCCATAAGAACCACAATGGTAGGTTTACCTACAGCAGTCACTTTCTCGATCAGTTCTTCCTGTACTTTCGGAAGATGAAGATCCATCTTATCACCAGACGCATCACTATTTCCGGTATCGCCTTCTTCTCCTTCCAGTGTTTCATCAAGTCCCACGCAAAGCACTACCACATCACTGTTTTCTGCAGTGATAACAGCTTCTGAGATACGATCCTGATCCCACGCAAGATTCTCTACTTTCTCTTTATATAAGTCGCATCCCTGTGAGTAAAGGATTCTCACATCCTCACCTGCTTCCGCGCGGATTCCTTCCAGAACTGTTATATACTCCGAAGATGTTCCATGATAGTTTCCGATCAGTGCCGCACGGCTGTCTGCATTCGGCCCGATCACACCAATCGTATTTACTTTTGTTTTGTCGATTGGCAGAACACCGTCATTTTTCAGAAGAACACAGCTCTTTCTTGCCATTTTCAGAGCTTCTTCTATATGTTCTTTACATTCTACAACACTGTAAGGTATTTTATCATACTCACTTCCATCAAACAATCCAAGAAGATATCTGGTTGTCAAAAGTCTTACTGCGGATTCTGTGATTTTTTCCTCTGTCACAAGACCATCCTGATAAGCCCCCATCATGTGAAGATATGTATTTCCACAGTTTAAATCACATCCTGCATTTAATGCCATGGCTGCTGACTGTCTTGCAGTAGAAGTCACCATATGATGTTCATGGAAATCACGGATTGCCCAACAGTCAGATGTATAATGTCCTTCAAATTTCCATTTTCCTCTCAGTACATCCTGCATCAGATATTTATGCGCACAACATGGTTCTCCATTCGTACGGTTGTATGCTCCCATTACTGCTTCCACATCCGCTTCTGTCACCAACGCTTCAAAAGCTGGAAGATACGTTTCCCACATATCTTTCATGCTCACTTCAGCATCAAATTCATGTCTGAGAGATTCCGGACCACTATGTACAGCAAAATGTTTCGCGCATGCTGCTGCTTTCATAACCGGTCCATCACCCTGGATTCCTTCTACAAATTTCACACCAAGTCTTGAAGTCAGATATGGATCTTCTCCATAAGTTTCATGTCCTCTGCCCCATCTCGGATCTCTGAAAATGTTTACATTGGGAGACCAGAAAGTAAGACCCTTGTAAATATCTCTGTCTTCTTTTGCAGAATATGCATTGTATTTTGCTCTTCCCTCAGTTGCAATGATATCGCCAACTTTTTTCATCTCTTCATCGTCAAATACTGCAGCCATCGCAATTGCCTGTGGGAACATGGTTGCCACACCTGCTCTGGCCACTCCATGCAGTGCTTCATTCCAGTAATTATATGCCGGAACTCCCAGGCGTTTTACCGGAGCCGCATCATATTTTAACTGAGATGCTTTCTCCAGAATTGTCATCTGTGATACCAGTTTTTCTGCTTTTTTTCTTGCCTCTGCTCTTTCTTTCCTGTGGTCTTTCATTTCAAGATCCTCCTGTTTTATATTATTTCTGCATTTCTTCCCTATATTTCGTCGGTGACTTTCCGGTGTGCTTCTTAAATGCCAGCGAAAAATAGTTCGTATCCCGATATCCTACCATCATTGCGATTTTCCCTGTTTTTATACTGGTTGTTTCCAGCAGGCTGCGTGCTTTCTCAATTCTCTTTCTGACGATATATTCATTACATCCTTCTCCTGTAATCCGTTTAAAAAGTCTGGAAAAATAATTAGGTGTAATGTAGAGATTGGTTGCTATGCTGGAAACAGAGATATCCTCTGCAAGATGTTCATCTATATAATGTTTGGCGTTAGAAATAATGTAATGTACATTTTCCTCCTCATTTCCAGGAATCTGGTCAATGAACATTCTGGTAATCTCACAGGCCTCTTCCCTTCCTGCAGATGCCAGGCTTTTAGAAAGTGCGTCCAGTTTTCCATCTGACATCTCTCCAGAATCTTCCATATATGCAAAACTCAGGGAAGATGCAATCTCAAAACAGCATCTTCTCACAATCGTCGGTGAAAGATTATAAGATTCTGTCGCCTTGCTAAACGTGTTAAATGCCTTCATCACTAATGCAGTATTTCCTATATTGGAAATCATAATATTTCTCAGTTCAGAATAAATATCCCAGAACATTTTCTTCTTATTCTGTGCACCCATTGTCTGTATGATATCCTGAATGTTTTCCCTCTCATGCTCCAGAAGATATCTGGCATCATTATAGGAAATCACAAGATTTTCAAATCCCTGAACGGTGCTTCCTACCGTAATTTTCGGCTTACATTCAAATTCATCTTTCAGAACATCAGACAGTTCTTCTGTCTTTTCGAGAACGCTATCTCCATCATCTTTTTCAAAACAGACAATTGCGATCGTACCATCTTCATCGGTAAATGTAATTCCCATATTTCTGGAATCTATCATACTCATACAGACATTCTTTACCGACATAGCACGAAATTTTCCGTCATCTCTGCTTTCCGCATACATTCCCTGTTCCAGAAGAATCAGACTCATCTTCTGTTTAATGTCAAACCGAAAATCCTTCTGAAGAATATAAAGCTGCATCTCTTTATTATTTTTCTCATGAACCAGATTTCTCATGCATTGTTCCAGACGCATCTGTGCCACAGATCCCTGAGAGCGCCATAATCTAGCCTGCTCTTTTTCCTCATCCTTCAGCTTTTTAATTTCTTTGAGCTGTTTTTCTATCGCATCGGAAAGGTCATCTTCATCAATGGGTTTCAAAAAGAAATCCTGTACCTGAAGACGCAGACTCTGCCTTGCATATTCAAAATTGTCAAATCCGGTAAGTACGATCACTCGCAGTTCCGGCACAACTTCCCTTGCCGCTTTGATGAGCTCCAGACCTGTCATCTCTGTCATTTGAATGTCCGTCACCATAATCTGTGGTTCTTCTTTTTTCAGAATTTCCAGCGCTTCATTTCCAGACGCTGCCGTAAATACCTCATCAATTCCAATCTTCATCCAATCTATGGCATTTTTCATACCCATACGGATCATTTTTTCATCATCAACAATTAATATCTTATACACACGTCCGCCCGCCTCCCGGAGTATTTTTCTTCATTTCTGTCTGAAATGGAAGATGAATCACTACAGTTACACCACCAGACTCATTTTTCCGGTAATTCAATCCATACCCTTCTCCAAAGAGAAGTTCGATTCGTTTATTTACATTCCTCACTCCATATCCAAAAGAATCTTCATATCGGGAGAGCTGTTCATTCATCTCATCAATTTCTTTCTGGCTCATTCCCGTTCCTGTATCAGATACAGTGATTACCACTTCATCCTCAACTTTCATAGCTGTCAGATACAAAGTGCCTCTTTTTCCCTCTTTTACTTTCATTCCATGATAAATGGAATTTTCAACCAATGGCTGTAAAGTCAGCTTCGGTATCAGACTCTCTTCCACCTGCGGTTCAATTACGATTTCACTTCCGATAATGTTGTCATATCTCATATTCTGAATGATCATATAATTTCTGATATGCTCTACTTCTTCTCTAAGCGAAATCACATCATGCCCGTTGCTGAGGCAGATTCTGTAATATTTTGCCAGTGCTTTTACCATCGTGGAAATTTCCTTGTTTCCCTCGGCAATTGCCTGCCAGTGAATACATTCCAGCGTATTATAAAGAAAATGCGGCTGAATCTGAGACTGAAGGGCATTAAAACGAATCTGCTCTAACTGATGCTGTTCCAGTTTTACCTGCTCCATCAGCACCTCGATTTCGTCCATCATAGAGTTAAATCCCACCGCAAGCTTCGTAAAATCTTCTCCCATATTTTCTACATTGATTCGTGTTCGTAAAGATCCTGTTGCAACGTGATCCATTTTTGATACTACCTTATCCAAAGGCCGATACATCCTTCTGATCAGAACCTTTGTAATAAAGCTTGCAACTGTCAGAACCACCACAAGTACCAGAATAACTACAATTAATGTTCGTAATGCCGATTCAAATAATTTATAACTGGATACAGAACTAACGACATAATAATTCCATCCTTTGATTTTCTGGCATACATACATATTTCCACTCTCTGAAAAAGTCTGTATTCCATTTTCCATATCATCTATGTAATTTACATATCGTCCTGTCTTCTCTTTATCCTCAGACAGTAAAATCATCCCGTCAGTGTCAACAACTATCGTTTCTGCTGATGAATCACCTGTAGCCAGCATTCTCTGCACAGCCGGATCATCAAAATTCATACACAAAAGTCCTTTTTCGCCGGACACTTTACTACAGTCATACAACGGATAATATATACTTAACGTATATCTGTTTCCTTTATAATAATCATTATTATAGGAAACCTTCAATGTTCCTTTCTGCGCATATTTGCCTCTTATATATGCCTGAGGATATACCTCTTCGAACTGTGTAACTGACAGCGTGCCTTTGCCTCTATAGTAATAGTTTTCATAATCTTTACTGACAACTGCTGCAAAATTCATGCTTTCATACATGTTATTCAGATTTTCAAGCTTACTGTAAATCGCATTAATGTCTGCTGTTTTCAGATTATCATGTTCCACCTGCCTGCAATAATTCTGAACAGAATCATCCATAATTGTTCCCAGCACAAGCTCTTTATACGAATTCATAGAATCCCGAAATGACTCTGAAACTGTATTATTCTGCATTTGCAGCAATTCTACCGACTGTTCTTTCATAGCTGCCACAAAAAAGCTCAGAGAAACACCTGCAACCGTCAGCGCTACAAGAAGAATACTGACGGTTTCAAATAGGCGAAGCTTTTTATCAAACTTCCAGTGTTTGAATTTTGTTATCCATTTTTTCATGTTGTTTTTCCTTATCTGTCACATATTTTTTATATACATGAAGTTGGGGCCAAAAATTTTTTGTCCCCAACCTGATTGATTTCTATATTGAATATGGAATTTTCTTATTCGGATGTTATGATGTTATCTATCATATCACATTCATTATTCACCAGCAAATAAGTACAACAAATGTTCCGGATAATATCAACCCTTTACAGCACCTGCTGTCATACCTTTTACCAGCTTATCCTGGAATACGATAAACATGATAACCATCGGCAACAATGTCAGAGTAAGAACTGCCATGATCATTGGTGTATTCATGGAATACTGTCCCTGGAATTCCCAGATTGCCAGTGGAAGGGTACGGTTCTGTGCTGACTGTGTCAGTGTGTTTGCAAAAGAAAACTCATTCCACATATTTACGCCGTTGTAAATAGCAAGTGTTGCCATACCTGGTTTGGACAGAGGCAGGATCATGGAAAAGAACATCTGGATTTTTCCACATCCGTCAATTTCTGCTGATTCTTCGATTTCCCTCGGAATCTCTTTCATAAAGCTTGTCAGGATAAACACAGAAATCGGAACTGCAAATGCAATGTATGGTCCGATCAGTGACCAGATCGTATCGTAAAGTCCGGTTGACTTGGACATTTTGAATACCGGAATCAATGTAATATGTACCGGAATTGACATACATGCTACGATGATCGCATAAATCGGCTGTGCCATTTTAAATTTAAATCTTGCCAGCGGATAAGATGCACAGGCAGAGATAAATAATAACAGAATCAGGGAAATAGCAAGAACGATAACACTGTTCTTAAAATAGTTTCCGAATCCACCCGTCAGTACTTCTGTATAGTTTGACCAGTTTAATTTATCCGGGAGCTGAAATACACCTTTTGTAAGCATTTCAAACTTTTCTTTAAAAGAGTTCAGTACCATGAATACAAAAGGCATAAATGATACAATTGCTGCTCCGATAGCCAGGATAAAGGCAACTGTCCAGGCTATGATACTTTTTCTTTTACTTTTCTTATAGCTGTCCATTCCTTAATCCTCCTGTTTTCCGTTTACAAGTTTCATTGTGATCATAGATACCATTGTGATCAGGATAAACATACCACCTGCAATGGCTGAACCATAACCCATGTTAAAGTTCTTGAATGACTCTTTGTACATGTAAGTTGCCATCAGCTCTGTTGATGTACCAGGACCACCGCCTGTCATTACATAGATTAAATCGAAGTATTTCAGAGATCCTACCATAGAAAGGATTGCTGCACTCTTGATAGACGGAACAAGAAGCGGAAGTGCAATCTTCCAGAAATACTGTCCTCTTGTAGCACCATCAATTCTGGCTGCCTCAAATACATCATATGGAATATTTGTATAACCAGCCATAAAGTAAACCATATAAAATGGTGTGAACTGCCATGCGATGATCAGAATAACTGTGATCAGTGCCAGCTTCGGATTTCCCAGAAGGTCAATGTTGCCACCGCCAAACCAGCCTGAAATCGTACTTACGATACCACCGTTTGTTGCAAGTGCGTAGGTAAAAAGGAAACCGATTGCAACAGATGACATCAGCATTGGAATAAACCAGATAACTTTAAAGACAGTCAATTTCTTACCACCAAAGTCAAGAAATGTTGCCATTGCAAGACCTAAAGGAATCTGAATTACAATGGATAAGATCATAATGATTACATTATTCTTAAATGCAATCCAGAATTTCGTGTCTTTGATCAGTTTCGCCCAGTTTGCAAATCCAACCATTTTTTTATCTGCTGAAATACCATTCCACTGGTATCCACTGGTGATAAATGTATCTACGATTGGATATGCAATAAATACTATTAATAAAATGATGACCGGTGCCAGGAAAAGTGCTGCTGTCTGGCGTGTTTTTCTCTGTCTTAACTGCAACAGAGACATTCCCTTTTCATTCATTTTTTTCTGCCTCCCTTTTATTTATTACTTTTTGTTATTTTCATCTGACCTGAAATATTTACGGACTGCAAAAATCTGTAATCCTGTATATGCCAGAGTATGTTTGAAAAATACTTTCGGAATATGTTCAGATATATTGATATGACTTTTTGATATACTTTCCTGACATGCTGCTTGACATGTTATAAAATCAGATTTCATCACACATCTTACTTATCGTTAATATAAATAAAATGTAGCTCTCCGCTGCCTAAAAAATGTTTGAAACCCAATTTATAATTTAATTGAAATAATTTTTCAAGCACACTCTTTGTGCTTACATATTTTCAAGATAAAGGGATCCGCACTTTTTACTGTGCAGACCCCTTCTGCTATTGCCTTACTCAGGTCAAAATGAACGCCTGCTTTACAAATTATTCAGCATCTTCTGCTGCATCATCTGCTGTTTCTTCTGTTGTTTCTTCTGTTGTTTCTTCTGTTGTATCGTCTGCTGCAGAATCAGATTTTGTGCTTAAGTATTCGTCCATTGCTGCCTGCATTTCTTCCTGTGCTTCCTGAGGAGTCTTTGTCAGACCAAATACTTCCTGAAGTCCATCCAGATGTGCAGATGCAACAGATGTTGGCAGATACTGGTCATACCACAACTGGATAGAAGATGCTTCCTGAGCTGCGTCAAAGATTTCTTTTACAACCGGATCTGTGATGTGATCGCCTGCATCTTTTACAGGAACGATCTTGTTGTTGGAATATGTGATATCAGTAACTTCATCTGATAAGTGATCTGCTGCACATTCAAATGCTGCTGCAAGCTTGTCGCCTTCACAGTTGAAGGAAATGAACTGGTCACCTACAGTACCGATCTGGATTGTAGAGTCTGCATCGGAGCCATCAATTGCCGGGAATGGGAACCAGCCGATTTTCTGATAGAACTCTTCGCTGTCAGACTGGAATGTTCCTGTATACCAGGAGCCGCAAAGAAGCATACCTGCTGTTTCCTGATACATTAACTGTTTAGCCTGTCCATCATCTTCACTTAAGGAGTTTACGCCATCCGGGAAGTATCCGTTGTTAACCCACTCCTGAATCTTCTCGCCAGCTTTGATAAAGCAGTCATCTGTAAATTTGCCAGTTCCTGCAACTGCATTCTGGAACGGTTCAAGTCCGCCGTAACGAGCTGCCAGAGACATGAAGTACATAGATCCTGTCCATTTAGATCCATTAGCAAGTGCAAATGGTGTAATTCCGTTCTCTTTTAATGTTGCACAGATATTTTCCAGATCTGCCAATGTCTTTGGTTCTTCCAGACCATATTTATCAAACATTTCTTTGTTATAGAAGATACCTGCCAGAGATACATTCAGATATGGGATTGCATATACATGTCCGTTATAACTTCCCTGTTCAATTGCTGCATCCAGAAGTTTGTCTTTAAGATCAGACTGATCCAGAAGATCATCGATTGGCTGTGCAAATCCGGAATCAATGTATTCATACATTGGACCACCTGACCAGCTTGAGTACATATCAGGACACTCACCTGAGCTCATGGCAATAACCAGTTTCTCTTTGTATGTATCGTTCTGGATGGAAACCTGGTTTACGGTGTAACCTGACTCTGTCTCTTTGTTGAACTTATCTACTGCTGCGGTAACAATATCTTTGTCCGGGCTCTCTACCGCGATATTCCAGTAAGTAATTTCTTTGTCGTCAGCTGCAAATGCAGTTGTCTGCGCTGCCATCGGTACCACCATAGCTGCTGTCATGGCAAGTGCCATAATCTTGTACATTCTTTTCTTCATTTCTTTTTTCCTCCTTTTTTGTTCACTTTGTATATTTAAGTGTATTTATCATAGCATCCCCCTCGCACAATGCCCATAAAATAATCTGTCTAAAATCTATAAATTTCTGTCTTTCCTTTTTTCGCGTGAAGGAAATTATAGATACTGTGCAAAAAATTATAGATATTATAAATTTATACCCATACAAGGATACTGTTATCTCTGCTAAATTTCTCATAATCTTCATTTTCAAGTGCGATGATTCTGTCCAGATATTTTCCGCGTTACTGTTCTACTCTTATTATTTCTTTGACTATTTCCCCATTATCTGTTTTAATTAAGATATAATGATACCAAAGGCAAAGCTTTACCTTTAACATCATGCAAATGAGTCAATCGGATATTCGCAATCCGCTTCCGCTACGTGGCTCATAACCGAATAACTGCTTCGCAGTTTATCAGGAGGGGCTTGTACCCCTCCT
>ERZ791641.1323-NODE-1323-length-11622-cov-3.388346_pt1 | contig 11622 bp, 10 predicted proteins | sample MGYA00510055_ERZ791641 | MGnify/ENA primary metagenome ERZ791641 (study PRJEB30046, sample SAMN00715226) | human gut metagenome | study: EMG produced TPA metagenomics assembly of the A metagenome-wide association study of gut microbiota in type 2... | reverse complement strand
TTTGCCGGTCGGTGAGCACTGCCGTGCCCTCCCGGCAGATGGTCTGCTGCAGGGTCACCCGTTCTGTAACAGTGCTGGCAGACTGCACCTGTGCCGTCACATCCAGCAGGGCAAAGCCCTCGTCCGCCTCCCGGGTGGTGATACGCACGGTATCCTGCGGCAGATAGACCTTGTTGCCCACCAGCAGCCGCACCGGGCGGTAGATGCCGCTGCCGGTATACCAGCGGCTGTTGGGGTCCAGACTGTTATCGGCAATGACCTTCAGCAGGTTGTCGGCACCATATTTCAGGTAGGGACCAGCCTCCACGGTAAACTCCGCATAGCCGTTCACGTTCCGGGTCAGCAGCCAGCCGTTCAGGTAGACCAGCGCCGTCTGGTACACGCCCTCAAATACGAGGGACACCGGCTTGCCTTGCCACGCCTGCGGTGCGGTGAAATGCTTCTGAAAAATGTACTCGCCGCCGGGGTAGAAGCCGGTCTGTGCACCGTTTTTCGTGTCCGGGGTGCGGGCTTCATGGATCATGGCATCGTAGGGCAGATGCACGGTTTTGGTCTGGGTATTTCCCAGAAAGGAATTCATCCGGGAATTGCCATCGCCCTTTTCTACCGTCCAATCTGCGTTGAAATTCTGTCGAATCATGCCTGTGCCTCTTTCTGGTGTTCAGCATCCCACTTCTTATTGGCCTTTTCCACATCCAGGAAAGCCAGCAGCACTGTAATAATGATGCCGATCACAAAGGGGAAGGTGATGTACAGGTTGAAGATCATCCGAATGGCGCTTTCGCTCTGGACCGTTGCGGTGCCCACAAAGCCGCCCAGCTTCAACAGCCAACCCACAGCCGCAGTACCGATGCCGCCGCCGACCTTCACGCCCAGAGAGGAGCAGCTGTACATCATACCGTCCATGTGGACGCCGGTGGTGCGTGTGGTGTAGCCGCTGGCCTCAGCAATAAGAGCGTTCAAAGAGCCGCTGAGGGTACCTGCAAAGACGCCCTTGATGAACATGAACAGCAGGAACATGGAGAGATTCTTCTGCATGGCAAAGTAGATCATGGGAATGCCCAGCACGCTGCTGATGGCGTAGCCCCAGAAGTTGACCTTCTGCATACTGCCGGTCTTTTTGATGAGGACAGGCGCAAAGGCCAGTGCGATGATAACAGGGAACATCTTCATCATGGAGAACTGACCCAGCAGGCTGCCATCGCCCCAGTAATAGGTGGCGCAGAACACACCGGCACCGGTGGTCAGGTTGCTCATGATATAGTACACGATGTAGATGGCAAGGATCATCAGGTAATACTTGTTGTGGACGAGGATCTTAGCAGTCTCGGCAAAGCCATGCTTTTTCTCCTCGGCAACTGCTTTGCCTTCCTCTGCGGCTTCGCTGGTGTTGCCGCTCAGTTCTTCCTCCGGCAGCTCTTTAACTGCAAGGCAGCTGATGGTGTTGACCACCAAACCAACGATCGCGAAGATCAGAGCCGTGGTACGCCAGCCTGCGGCACCGCTGCCGAACTTCTCCACCATGCCGGTAACGGCAAAGCCCATAAAGATGTTGGTGACGACCGCAAACATAAAACGGAAGGAGCCCAGCTGCACACGCTCATTGTTGTTCTTGGTGATCAGTGCCACCAGAGAGGAATATGCAATGCCGTTGGCAGTATAGAACACTGCGTTCAGTGCCGTGTACACGATGAAGAAGTAGATATACTGCATGGTGGTGCTGCCAGCCGGGATGGCAAACAGCAAAAACAGGCAGAGGGAAACACCTACCTGACCAAACAGCATCCACGGACGCGCCTTGCCCAGCTTGGAGTGGGTGCGGTCGATTAGGGTGCCAAAGATCACATCGCTGATGCCGTCCAGAACCTTGGAAGCCAGCATCAAAGAGCCAATGATGGCGCTGTCCAGACCCAGTGTTCCGGTCAGATAAAGCAGTACAAAGCTGGAAACCAGACCATAGGAGCAGTTAGAGGCCAGATCGCCGGAACCGTAGGCCAGCTTCTGATACCATTTCAGATATTTTTTCTCTGTCGTTGCAGGTGCAGACATGGGGATTCTCCTTTCAAGATGTGCTGTATCATTCACGGCGACAGAATGCGTCTGTCGCTTTACATTTTTTCAAAAGCACTCTATAATAAAGCCATCGGCCGCACAGCTTTTACAGAATGTTTTTGTATTGTGCCTATATTTTAGCAATTCCGTTCACATTCCACAATGACAGCATCGTGTGCCGCATCCATCAGATTGTATCATATTCGCACATTGCGAAAAAGGAGACTCTTTCATGAAACCGGATTCCACCAGCTATGAGAATATTTTGGAGGTTGAAAACTGGGGCAGTCAGCTCTCTACCTTCTACAAGATCATGTCCCCGGTGCAGATCACGCTGGAGTCCTGTACCGGTCTGGGGGAAACCGACCAATACAGCATTCAGATGTTCTCACCCAATGGCTGCTGGCTGCATGAAAACTCGATGGATGCTTTGTTCCGTGCCCTCAGCTCCCGTCCGCTGCACCGCCACGATTATTTTGAGCTGATGCTGGTGCTGGAAGGAGAGGTCATCCAACAGATCGAGGAAAAAGAATATCCCTACCGTGCCGGGACCTGCTGTCTGGTGAACCGCAGCATCCTCCATAACGAACGCTTCATTGGCCCTGCCAAGCTCTGTTTTATTGGTCTGTCCGTAGATTTTGTCCGCAGCCTGACGGAATCTGCATCCCTGCAATTATTTGAAGCCGAGCGTCATCTGCCGGAAAATCCCATTTTGCAGTTCATGCTGGCAAATCTGGGACAAGACCTCCGAAAGGAGTATCAGGACCTTTTCCCCACACCGGAAAACACCGATAGCCTTCAAGCCCTGACAGCGCTCATCGCCCGCATGACCCACATCCTGCACGAACCCAGTGCCGCCGCCACCTATTATTTGAAGGGCGCACTTTGCGAGCTGTTCGATTTTTTGTCATCCGGGTTCTACGTCACCCCGGTGCACCTGAGCAGCAGCCCCGAAAGCCTGCTCTTTCTGCGTATCAGCCGTTTGCTGGAAGATACAGATGGTCGGTTGCCTCGCAGCGAACTGGCACGGCTTTTGAATTACAATGGCAGCTACCTCAATTCCATCGTCCAGCGCCGCACCGGTCTGTGTCTTTTCGATTACGGCATGACCTTCTGTTTCCAGAAGGCTGAACGGCTGCTGCGGGAAACAACACTTTCCGTCAGTGAGATCGCCCTACAACTCAAATTTACCAACCGCACCCACTTCTACGAACTGTTCCGGCAAAAGTACGGCATGACCCCGCAACAATGGCGCAAGATGCAGAAAAGCGCAGAACACTCTGAATAAGGTGTTCTGCACTTTTCTCTTAATCTTCTAGCCCATGGCTCCCGGTTACGTTTTTCAAGTATTCTTCTAGATTGCCGTTCAGAATCAAATCGGCATAGCCCAGTGGGTCATTGTAGATGAGGTAGTCTAACTCCGACCTCTGCGCCATGGTTACATCCAGCGCATCCTCGACCCCGGTGCAGTCGATGGAGATTTTTCTCCCGTCCCGGAGCAGCAGTTCCACGCACCCAGTGTCCATGTTAAAGCGGCAAACTTTTTCATCGTACTTCATAACCGTATCCTCCTGAAATCGTTGTCTGGTTTGTATTGGTCGATCTATGATTTCGGATTTCATCTTCCACGGACACCTGCGTTGAATTTTCCGAAGAAAACAAATAATCCGAACCCATCTCCTATCGGAAACAAGTTCGGATTATTTTTGTTTGGTCCGCCTGACATTCCCCCAGTCGAACCTTTCCGTCACCATCTTCCCTTCTTATTTTTTCCTCACCTGTCCCCTCTCCCATCAACCTCTTTCCGCCGACACGTCGTCCAGCATCTCATCGTTTCGATAACAGCCGCTTTTTACACGTTCTTCCACGTCCACTTTAATTAAACAAACAAAATCCCCCTCTCAGCAAGTCAACGCTGAAAAAGGGGGATATGTATCATTATATTTTTTTGCCGGTACGCTTTTTGTCAATCAATTTATAAATTGATTCCAAAGAATTTTGAACTTCTTTCCAAAAATTTTTTTGCTCTCCTCCTAAAGGCAGCGGATGATTTCCGGCCTCAACTATCATGTCTTCTAGATTTCCACACTGCTTTGTCAGTTCCGAAAAGAACTCATTATCATCATATTTATAAAACAACGCCGAGAAATTCATTTCACTCAGAACGTCACAAAATTTGTTTCCATTACGCAGATAGCCATTGCCATCAAAATCAAGGCTCGTTCTGGATTGGGGAATCTTTTTTATAAGATATTCGTCAAAAATTGTGCTGCAATTAGACGAACGAATAGTAGCAACCGCGGACTTATTCGCTGTAATAGCTGCATAAATAGCCACTAGAATTGCAAGTCCTGAAAAGAACGCAGAAACCGGATCAATCATTCACTCACACATCCTTTACATCAGCATTAGACGATCCAGAATGGTTTTTTTAGGATTGGAAATCTTGGGGGCAATGACATCAAAATTTTTCTCCATTCCCTCACGTCCGATTTCAGTATAAATTTTTCCAAAGAACCCCTGGATAAATGAAGATGCCAAATAATCAATCTGCTCAGGGAAAACAATTGTAAACGGCTCATTCAAGTTGATCTGACCATCGACCTGTGCATCAAACAGTTTTCGGCCATAACTATTTCCCGCAAGTTTTGTTAAACTCCTATCTTTTATTTCAAGAGGAATCACTTGTTTACTCATAATGCATTCTCCGTTTCCATCACAAAATTCAAATTGTATGCAGTCCCAGGGAAGTAGATTGGAAATGTTGAAAAAACATGCTTGTCCGGAGCGCAATGTTGAAAGTCATGTTCATGATTCATTCCAATCCAGTGATCTTCATCATATTCCAAAAGCGACCGTATGAATTGCATTTTCCGTCTTCCTGATAGAACATAGCAGTTGTTTCCGTCTGCTTGAACCTCAAGCCATTTTATTAAAGTAGGGAGGCCCGTTCCCCCGATAAGATATTCATTCGGTCTGCCAGATATGCGATCTTGGAAGGCACTCAACATAAAAAACTCATCATCTCCATAGCCTTCCCTAAAAAATCTTCTGTGATGCATGTAGATTTCGCGCAATCTCCAATATCGTGCACTGTCGCTCTTATCTCGTAGTTCAGAATTAACGCATAACTTTGTCTGTATTTGCGACGAGAGCAACGTCGCAGAAAAATTAACAACACAAATATTCACACCGTAATACTTTGGCCCAGTCGGGTCGTTCCGGCGAACATAGTCACGTGGTGTCACATCAATATCAAGGAAACAATCTGAGCGGCTATGCTCAAGTGCATTTCCCACCAACTCTACAGCAACTTCAGCAAGCAAGTCACTGCGAGACTTTGTGATTCCAAGATTCTCAAAAAACAAGCACAATGTTGTGATTGCGGAGGACAATGTCTCATCATCATTTTCATTGGCTAAAAAAAGTTTGCGATAATAATTTTTTCCAACACCAAGCCTAAATTGACGGACAAAATCCATGGCAGGCTGCGCAGGTCTTTCCAACATATATAGAGGTGACAGTCCAATACCATCGGTAAAAATATTCGTTTCTTTCTTATTGTAATGAAACTGTACAGATATACCGTGATCCGCAATAATATGCTCGATATAGCATTCTAACAGAACATATGTAAATTTTTCGTCGAACACACCGTTTGGAAATGCGATTAAAATAGACGAAATCTGGCTGTTGTTGTGCACGGTAAGAAAAAGCCCGGCAATGAGTTCGGAAACCGTGTCAACCGTCAGCAACTGCTGATTTCCATAAAACAAACAGGATTTCCCGTCTGGTAGAAAAACAGGTGTAAGTGCTTTAGCGGATGTCGCATTCCGCAATTGCCGCTCAAGCAGGGTTACGTTCTTCATACACATCACCGACCTAACCGATAATCATACTGATACACTATGGTAGTTACAAGGTCATTATAGCACACATTCTAACCACTAACAACAAAAAAATCTCCCCTATCCGCCTTGTTTACGGTCGAATACGAGAGATTTTTTTGTTTTGCGTTGACTCCGTTCAGGTTCGACGTACTCCGAACAGCAACCCTTATCACGGGGCTGCGGCTCTTGTCATGTATGGGGTCAGTGCACGCCCTTCTTCAGCTGCTCCAGATAGCTGTCCGCCGCCAGCGCCTCTTTGGTGAAAGAATTGTTCTCCCACCACGCCCAGATGGCCGCCGCCGAGGTCAGGCCTGCCGTCACCCACTGCTCCAGCTGTGCGCTGTCAATGGGCAGCAGCGGCTTGCCGCAGGCGCTGAGGATCTGGTTTGCCAGGGCCAGGCCCAGCACGGCGGTGCGTGCCACGGTGCCGGCGGAAATGTTGTTGTTCTTCGTGATGTGTGCGTTCATGTTCAGGTTCCTTTCTGCTCTTCCGAGCGCTGCTTTAAAATGTCCACGGCCTTTGTCAGCGCCGCCGGGATCGGCAGGCCCATCAATCCGGCATTCTCAACGATGGAAATGGTCTCGTTGCAGATAAAGCCGATGACCACGGCGTCCCGCACAAAGCTGGTTGCCATCACGGCGTCCAGCCGGCAGGCCACTAGCACGATCAGCAGGGTCTCTCCCTTGCGGATCAGTCCCTTCCAGCCCGCACGGCTCTCCAGCGCGCCGGTCCGGCTCTTGGGGCTGGCGTGGAATACGCCCGCCACGATCAGGCCGGTCACGTAGTCCACGGCCATAAAGAGGATCAGCGTCTGCAGCGCCGCATCCCAGCCGCCGTACAGGCTGGCAATGGCGGCCCCCAGCGCCCCCACGGCCATGCAAAAGGTGTCTTTCATGTCGTTTCCTCCTTTCGTCTCATTTTCGTTTTAATCGTCTCAAAGCGGTGCGCCGTGAGACGATCAGCCCACCCACCGGCTCTTGTTGGGCCGGGTGTCCACATGCACCCAGCCCTTGGCGCGGCCCGCCTTGACGGGGTAGCGGCCAACGCCACCCCAGGCGGGCATCAGACTCTCGGCGTAGGCGGCCACGTCCTTGACGCTGACGCCCTGCACCTGGATGTCAGCCGCCCGGCCCAGCAGATGCTGGCTGGATTTTGCACCACCCACAGCGGTGTTGTGGGTGGCCGTGCGGTAGCCGCTGGTGATGACCACCGCCTTGCCAAAGTGCTCCCGGATGGCCTGCAGCAGCACCGTGAGGGCCTCGTCCACCATGATGGCGTCGCTGCCGTCGCGGCACCGGAACTCCCGCACCTTAAAGGCCGGGGACAGCTGCCTGGCACCGTCCTTGGCAAGGCTGTACTGTTTGATTGCCATTTTGTCACGTCCTTTCTGTTTCGTCAGGTTCTTCTGTTTCTTCGTCCTTCTCGGATACTGCGAAGATGCCGTTTTCGGCCAGCAGGGCTTTCACGGTGCTGCGCAGACGGGCGGGCACCTCGTCCAGCGTCTTGATACCCTTGCGGATCAGGGCTGCATAAATTTTCGCCATCAATTTTCCTCCTTTTCTTCGTACAGCTCGCACAGGGCCACCTGAAGATCGGTGACACTGCTCTCCACGGCGGTCACCTGCGTCAGCAGGTCGGCAAGGGTGGGGTAGTGGTAGCCGGTAAATGTGACGTTGTACACATAATTTCTGTTATTGTAGCTGCTTTTTGCATTGGTGAACGTGATGGTTCCGTCTGTCTGGAAAGTAATCGTGAACTCCTGTCCGACCGATGTTTTTACCGTGTTTCCGCGAGGAATCGTCACGTTCTCATCGACGCTGGCATACTTATAGACAAAATAGTCAACGTCAGATGGAGCCTGATAGGTGTGCACTTGATTTCGGTCAATGTCAAACTTTCCGTAGTTCCACACCAGCCGGGGCTCCGACTTGACCGCCACACTGGCCGCGATGGTGTCATACAGCGTCTTGCCGCTCAGGGTGCCGTCCGGGGCGATGTCAAGGTAGTCACCGATCTTCACGCCGCCGAGTGTGGTGGAGGTGGCGGCAGGCAGCACGTACTCCTGAGCCAGCATCACTGTCTCGGTGCTGCCGTCGCCCTTGGTCACGGTCATTGTGTTCCCCTGCACCTGGGCTCCCTTCAGGTACTCGTCGCTGCCTGCCTTCACTGCCCCCACGTCGGCAGCCTCCAGCTTTCCGGCCTTCCCGGTGCCGCCGTGCTCTGGCTGCAGCACCCCGGTCATGGCCTTCAGGCTGGTGGTGTCCTGGGTGGTAAAGGTCCGTTTGCTGCCGTCTCCCAGTTCCACCGTCAGGATCTTTCCTGCCAGGGTCAGACTTTTCACCACCTGGTCACTGCCCTGGGGCACTGCCCCCAGGTCCTGGGCCGTCAGGTGCACCGCGCCGCCCTTGCCGTTGACGCTCACCACCTTCCCGGTCTCCGGGGCCGCTGCCTCTGCCCGGGCCGCCGCAGCCTCTGCCCTCGCTGCCGAATTTTCAGAGTTTTCAGCCCCTGCCGTTGCCGTCCGGGCCGCCGTCTCTGCCTGGCCCTTGGCATTCACCGCCCGGGTTGCTGCGGTGGCCGCCGTCTCGGCGTTGGTCTTTGCGCTGGCTGCGGCCTGCTGCGCCGTGTTGGAGTATTCCAGCACCCGGGCCACAAAGGTCTCGTACTGGGTGGGGCTGATTTCCACGTCTCCGTCGGTGTTCAGAGTGCTGTAGCACTCGTACTTGGTGGGCTTTGTCAGGGCCCGGTAACCGTCCGCACCCAGGGCCAGCAGCATCCACTGGCCGCCGGGGCTGGCCGTCAGGGTCTTGTCCACCGCCACGCTGTCTTCGTCGTCCAGCAGCACCGGTGCGGGCAGGGTGCCGTCCAGCCACTGCACATGCAGCGTCACGCTCAGGCCCTGCCATTCTGCCGGCAGCTCAAATTCCAGCTTTTCCACCCCGGCGCTGCTCTGGCCGCCCACCTTCAGCACCCGCACGTCCGGGGCAAACTCCGCCCCGGCAAAACTGCGCTTCAAGATCTTCACACGCATTCGCGTCTCCTCCTTTCGCCCTTCCAGTCTACCGCACTCCGCTGCACAAAAAACCTGCGGACTTTCTGCCAAAGCAAGAGCACCCCGGCAGCCATTTCCGGCCGCCGGGGTGCTCTTGCTTATCTCAGATCTGCGTAGGGGTCATTTACCGTGGTGGTCTGCGCCTTTTCGGCGTTCTTCAGCCAGGCAGCAAAGGTTTTCTGCTCGTACAGGGCGTTCCCGTCCCCATCGGTCAGGGCCAGCAGCATCTCCTCCAGCTTCTGCCGGTCGTACTCACTGCCGGCCAGATATTCCGGCTTGCACACTTCCGTGATCTTGCTCTTCAGGTTCGTCACGCTTTTTCCGGCCCGCAGCAGCCGGTCAAGCTCTTCCTGCACATCCTGTGCCCGGCCGCTGTCCACGGCCGCCACCAGGTCATCGGTCACGCTGTCGTTGTCGCCCTTCAAAAGGTCGTCTGCCAGTCCATTGATCGCGCCCTTCGTGCTCCCGTCTCCGGTCACCATGTCGATTACCGCCTCGCGCTTTGCCGCGTCCACCTTTGCCTTCTGGTCGATGCCCATGATCTCGTACACGTTCTGCACGATCTGCCGCGTCAGCTGCTCCCGCCGCTCTGTGTCGCCGCTGTTCTGTGCCTTTGCCGCTTCCAGCACATCCGGGTCATACTTCTTCAGCCGTTTTTTCAGTTCGCTGTAGATTTTGTCCTTCTTTCCCATCTCCTGCAGCTTCTCCATGGCCGCCTGCGCCTCGCCCGCGTCGCCGCTGGCATAGGCATCATACAGCCGGTCGTACTGTCCGGTTGCGCTGGCAGGCAGGCTGCTGAAGGTAAATTTCCCGCCGCTGGCCACGTTCTCCGCGTCCTGCACGTAGTCCTTGAAGGCTTCCAGGATCTTCCGCCCGTTGCCAAAGGGCACACCGGCAATTTCCAGCCCGTCCTCCATCAGGGTCAGGGCGTACTTCTGCACCTTGCCGTGGTGGGCGGCCAGCTTCGCCTCGTCCATGTCTGCCGTGTCCTTGCGCAGCTCGCTCACAAACTTTTTCACGTCCCCAGCCAGATCGTTCACGGCACTGATGTTCGTGGCGCTCACCACATCATAATCCTTGCCGTTCAGGGCGTTGTCCACCAGGCTGTACACCTCGCTGCCAAACAAAAAATTTCCGGCCGCGCTCTCGGTAAACAGCCCGGTAAAACGGCTCAGCAGGCTTTTCAGGGTCACGTCCCCGTTTTCGTCCTGCTCCCGGTCCCACCGGTGCAGCAAAAAGTCCGCGCCGATCTTCATCAGGGCAAACATGGCCGTCTGCGCCACCTGGCTCCCCGCCGCCCGCTGCAGCTGCTTGCCGGCCCGCTGCAGCTCTGCCTTGGTCTCTTCCGTTTCGCCCTCTTCAAACCGCGCTTTCTGGGCGTTGTAGTCCATCACGGCGTCAGCCAGGATGCCGTAGTTCTGGAACCGCTGGGTGGTAAACATGGTAAAGGTCTTTACAAACTCGTCCGGGTTGCGCTGGATGCCCGCCCGCTGCATCACGGTATAGTTGGGCTGGGTCTGCTCGATCACCTTCTGGTACATCCGGTTCACGGCCTGCCAGTAGTCCTCGCTGCCCTCCTGGGCGGCCCCCTCGGCAAATTCCCCGGGGTGGTTCTTCACATAGGCCTTGCTGCCCTCCCACAGCGCTGCCACCGTCACCTCGTCCACGCCGTTGATCCACCCAGTCACGGCTTTCGGCAGCTTGTCCATGGCCTTTTCCGCCGGCGTGAGGCCTTTGCCAATGCTGGCCAGCTCACCCCGCTGGCTGCCGCGCTTGCGCCATTCCAGCAGCACGTCCCCGTGTTCCGAGATCTCCGCCTCCAGCACCGTCCGCTGCTTGGCCGAGAGATTCTTCACAAAGGGCACCACCGCCGCCATGGTGTCGCTGCCCAGCACGGCCGCCGCCGTGGGCAGACTGGCTGCCTGCGCAATGGCCACGCCCGGGTTCAAAGTCAGGATCGCCCCGGCGTAGTTGCCCCGCAGCCGGGCCGCCATCCGGCTCACGCCGTTGTCCCGCTTGCGCTGGGTGGTCTGCAGGTCGGTCAGCAGTTCGTTGACGTATTCCACCGCACTGTGGCCCCACTGCTCCTTGATGATGCCGTTCTTCAGGTTATACACGCCGTCTTTCGTTTCCACGTTGCTGTTCAGCACCTTCTTCACGTCCCGGATGGGCAGTGCCAGGCCCGCATAGGCCGCCGTGTCCCGGATGCTGCGCTGCACCACATTGCTGCACTCTTCCAGCAAAATGGGCTGCACCGCTTTCTTTACACGGTTCTTCAAAAAGCCCCGGCCCTCAATGGTGGCGTCAAGGTTCAGCCCTTCGATCTGGGTCGCCAGGGCTCTCTTGTCCACTGCAATGGGGTAGTAGTTTTTCACCCCCGCCCGGTTGTAGCCCAGCAGCTGCATGCTGGTCTCGTTGATCAGGTTTGTGGTGTACCGGTTGAACAGCTCCTGCATGTCCGCGATCCACGCCCGGTCGTAGTCGGTCAGGGCGTTTTCCACCGTCTGCAGCACCGTGTCCACCATCGGGGTGCCGTCGGCATTCTGCAAGCCGCCCAGGTGCACAGTCTGGCCCTCCTGGTAGGCCCGCTCAATGTTTCCTTTTGTGTACTGTTCCATGTTCGGCAC
>ERZ791641.1321-NODE-1321-length-11639-cov-2.728936_pt1 | contig 11639 bp, 4 predicted proteins | sample MGYA00510055_ERZ791641 | MGnify/ENA primary metagenome ERZ791641 (study PRJEB30046, sample SAMN00715226) | human gut metagenome | study: EMG produced TPA metagenomics assembly of the A metagenome-wide association study of gut microbiota in type 2... | reverse complement strand
GAAGAAAACCACGCAGAAGGTGTCAGCTTTTTTTGTGTGGAAAACAAAAAGAAGGAGAAATATCAATGTTAACATCACTATCATTTATTTTTCTGGTAGGTCTGGCAATGGGAGCAATCTGCCAGAAATTGAAACTGCCACGTATTATCGGAATGCTTGCAACCGGAATTGTGCTGGGACCGTATGTCCTGGATTTTCTTGATCCAAGCATTCTCTCTATCTCAGCTGACCTGAGAAAAATGGCGCTGATCATCATCCTGTTAAAGGCAGGATTATCCCTGAATCTGGATGATTTAAAGAAAGTAGGCAGACCTGCGATTATGATGTCTTTTGTACCGGCATCTTTTGAAATTATCGGTTATTTATTATTTGCACCGTCTATTCTGGGAATCACCAGAGTAGAAGCTGCAGTTATGGGATCTGTGCTTGCTGCGGTATCTCCTGCAGTCGTTGTACCGAGAATGGTTCAGCTGATGGAGACGAAATACGGAACAGAGAAAGCGATTCCACAGATGATCATGGCCGGAGCATCTTGCGACGACATCTTTGTTATCGTATTATTTACGACATTTTTAAGCATGGCACAGGGCGGCAGTGCAGACATCAAGGCATTTGCAAATATCCCGATTTCAATCATCCTTGGAATTATTCTTGGTGCGATCGTAGGCTACCTGCTATATTTATTTTTCGAGACGGCTTATGCGAAGAAACATTATGTAAGAAACAGCATGAAAGTAATCATTGTTCTTGGATTCTCTTTTTTGCTGATCGCAATTGAAGGCTGGCTGGAAGGAAAAATTGCAGTATCCGGGTTACTTGCAGTTGTAAGTATGGCATGTGTTCTGAAAATGAAATGCACAGCTTTTGTATCTAAGAGACTGTCAGAGAAATTCGGAAAACTCTGGCTTGCCGCAGAGGTAATTCTTTTTGTTTTGGTAGGTGCTGCAGTTGATATCCGTTATACACTGGAAGCAGGAATTGCAGTAGTTGCGATGATCTTTGTAGCACTAATCTTTAGGTCTTTTGGCGTATTGCTCTGCACAGTGAAAACAAATCTATCTGCAAAAGAAAGGGCTTTTTGTGTTATTGCATACCTTCCGAAAGCAACGGTACAGGCAGCAATTGGCTCTGTTCCCTTTGCAGCAGGATTGCCGTGCGGAAAAATTGTACTTTCCGTAGCTGTTATGGCAATTATTATCACAGCTCCCCTGGGGGCTTTTGGCATGGATCTTACTTATAAAAAAATTCTGACAAGAGAAAAATAAAGGTGCAGTTAACAGAGTGCAAGATAATATAAAATATACAGAGAATAGCTATTTGACAAATACAATAATCTTTGAGATTCATCATAATTAAAGTAAAGGATATACATATTAATAAAAAAGCTACTGCACAATCTGGAATATTTTTCCGGATGTATATGCAGTAGCTTTTACTTATATGGAGTAATATATCATGCAAAATTATTCTAAAGTAATATCCCACATGAAATAAGATAAGTGCCAGAGAAAAATTCTTATGTCATCAGCATAATTTCTGTAGTTTATCAATGATCTCCTGAATCTCGGTGCGTGAAAATCCACCAAAGCTGCACAGAGAACGAAGCGGCATGGAGTCTGTCATTGCTTCCACCATTTCTTCTGTAATGGCTTCTGCGGCAGATTCAGAAGAGGTTGTCTCTGAACCACCGTTCATTGCAGACAGATACTTGGATGTCAGTTCTTTAGCAGTTTCTTTTGTCTTAGGATGACGGAGAAGTTCTCCAAGCGTGGTATTCATATGAATATGCATCGGAATGACCTGGCTGCTGGAGAGTTCGATGGTTTCAGAGAGACGGATATCTCTGGAAGATGCACCGACCAGGATCTCATATTTGCCGCTTGCTGCATACCAGTCATGTAATTCAGTATTGTACCATGCAAAGCTGCGCTTATCCAGTTCCATGGTAACTGTTTTGGTTTCACCAGGAGTAAGCTGAACTTTCTCAAAGCCTTTCAGTTCTTTTTCGGGACGGATTTCATATACGACAGGATTTTTAATATATAGCTGTACGATTTCAGCACCGTCGCAGTTACCGGTATTTGTAATGTCAGCACTGACAACAATTTCATCGGTTTCTTTGATCACATCGACGTCGGCGGCGTTTTTGCCGTTTACGGTAACTTTCATATTGCTGTAGGTAAAATCGGTGTAGCTGAGTCCGTATCCAAATGGGAACAAGACATCCATCTTTTTCTTATCATAATAACGATAGCCGATAAAAACGCCTTCCTGATAGCAGACTTTCTCACGATTTCCAGGGAAATTTAAGTAGGAAGGATTATCCTCTAAGTGCAGTGGGAAGGTCTCGGCAAGTTTGCCACAAGGAGTTGCATCGCCAAAAAGCAGATTGACAGCAGCGCCACCGCTTGCCTGTCCGGCGAGGTACATTTGCAAAACACCTGCAACTTTGTCAAGCCATGGCATGGCGATCGGGGAACCGCTATGCAAAACAACGACTACATTAGGCTGTACTTCGCTAATGCGGGCGATCAATTCATTTTGATTTGCCGGCATATTCAGATGGGTTCGGTCAAATCCTTCGCTCTCGAAAGAGTCTGGCAGACCGGCGAAGATAACGGCAACATCGCTTCCTTTTGCAAGGGTGATCGCTTCCTGAAGCAGCGTCTCATCTGTAGTTTCTTCGTCAATATGAAATCCTTGTGCATACGATACGGAATCTCCGGCGACATCTAAAGCGCTTTCGACCGATGTGTTGTTAATATGACTGGAACCACCGCCCTGAATGCGGGGCACTTTTGCAAATTCACCGATAAACGCTATCTTTTTGTCTTTTTGCAAAGGCAGGATATCTTCATTCTTCAACAAAACAGCGGACTGCTCGGCAGTGGTTCTTGCCAGTGCGTGATGAGCAGCAACGTCGTATCCGCGTTCGACGCTGGATGGGAGTGGATGTACCATAGAAGCTGGATCAATATCTTTTCTGGCAGTAAGATATTTGTCTACCATAGTAAGAATGCGTTCTACAGCAGTATCTAATACGGATTCTTCCAGTTCTCCACTTTGTACGGCTTTTACGATGAGTTTGTCTGTTTCTCCGTGGCAATCCGGCATTTCAAGATCCAATCCGGCTTTGAGAGACGGAACACGCTCGTCCATCGCACCCCAGTCGGTCATAACCAGACCTTCAAAGCCCCATTCATCACGTAAAACCTTATTTAACAGCCAATCATTTTCGCAAGAGTAAACGCCGTTGATACGGTTATAACTGCACATGATCGTCCAAGGCTGCGCCTTTTTGACTACCGTTTCGAAAGCTGCCAGATAAATCTCGCGCAAAGTACGTTCATCAATCTCTGCACTGATGCTCATGCGGCGCCATTCCTGGTTGTTGGCAGCAAAGTGTTTCAGGTTGGTGCCTACGCCATGCTCCTGAACACCATTGACAAAAGCAGCACCGAGTTCGCCTGCCACGACCGGATCCTCGGAGTAATATTCAAAGTTGCGTCCGCAGATTGGAGAACGCTTCATATTAATGCCTGGGCCAAGTAATACAGCAAGATCTTCAGCGACACATTCTTCGCCAAGAGCGTCGCCGACTTTATGCAGCAGGTCGCGGTCAAAAGAGCATGCCATAGCTGATGCAGTCGGAAAACCAATGGCTTTAATACTTTCAGCAACGCCCATATGATCGGCAAGATTTTCCTGCTTGCGGATGCCGTGCGGTCCATCGGAGACCATTGCGGCAGGAATATTTAGGCGGTCAATGGCTTCGGTATGCCAGAAATCCGCGCCGGAGCAAAGACTTGCTTTTTCCTCTAGTGTCAGTTCGTTCACAAGTTTTTTTACATCTAAAACGTGTTCCATAAAATAGTCCTTTCCGAGGTGTTGACGGCGGTGAAAGACAGTCAAACATCTCTATGTTTTATGTTAGTGGAAATTTTATTCATAAATGTCATATGCACAGTCATCGCGCACAAAGACGGGGATGATCTCCAGCGTTGCTTTAGCGGCAACGATCTGACCACCGTCATAACTTGTCCCGGTAGCGGCCTCTGTCCAACGGTGTCCCGCAGGGAGATATACGTCAGTCTGCGTAACACCGGCGTCTGTGATCGGTTTTACGAGCAGATCCGGTCCAAACATATAGCTGTCAGCGTTATTCCAGCAAGCAGCATCCTCCGGAAACTCATAGAAAAGCGGACGCATGACCGGAGTTCCCAATTCATGTGCCTCACGCATACATTTGCGAATGTATGGGCGAAGACGTTCACGCAATAACAGGTAACTTTTCAAAATTTCATAGATATCTTCTCCCCAAGTCCAGATCTCGTTATCTTGTCCCGAACTGAACTGGCGGACGCCATCAATATATTCTACGTCGCGTTCATAGTATGGAGAGCGTTCTCCGTGCAGACGGAATACCGGAGAAAATACACCCCACGCAAACCAGCGAACCAGCAGCTCGCGAAATGCCGGATCTTCGTTATTGCCACCCAAGAAACCGCCGATATCCGTCGTCCACCAAGGAATGCCGGCAAGTCCCATGTTAAGCCCGGCCTGCACCTGCTGTTTCATAGAACGGAACGAGGAATGAATATCGCCCGACCACGTCAGAGCACCATATTTTTGGCTGCCGGCCCAGGCGCAGCGCACAAGGTTTAACACATTTTCCTGCCCCTGCTCCCGTAATCCATCATAAAAACCTTTGGCGTACATGAGAGGATAGATGTTGCTGCACTGTAAAGCAGGACCTTTGTGGTAGCGGTAAATATCAAAATCATACGGCCCATATTCCGGCTCAGCCTCATCCAGCCAAAAGCAGCGAATGCCTTTATCGTAATAATTCTCCTTACAGCGTTCCCAAACATATTTTTGTGCGCCCGGATGTGTAGCATCATAAAAAGTCGTAGTTCCCATCCAAGTCATATTAACGCACAAACCGCGGTCAGACGTGATGAGATACCCTTGATCTGCCATCGGACCATAGTTCTCGGAACGTTCATCGATCGTCGGCCACACGGATACGACCGGTTCAATCTGCATTTCGCGCAATTCGCGGATCATTGCCTCCGGATCCGGCCAGTCCTTTGGATCAAACTTGAAATCACCCTGCATAGTCCAATGGAAAAAATCCACCACGATCGCATCGATCGGCAGACCGCGGCGTTTGTATTCGCGCGCAACAGCAAGCAGCTCTTCTTGGGTACGGTAGCGCAGCTTGCACTGCCAAAATCCAATGCCGTACTCCGGGATCATTGGAACACGGCCGGTAACGGCGCTGTAAAGTTCTGTCAGTTGTTTAGGTGAATCGCCGGCGCAGATCCAGTAATCGAGTTTTTTGGTATTTAAGGCAGTCCATTCGGTTTTATTTTTGGCAAAAGATGCCGTACCGATGGACGGATTGTTCCACAAAAAGCCATATCCCCGGCTTGAGATCATAAATGGAACACTTGCCTGGCTGTTGCGGTGCGCCAGTTCCAAAATGCAGCCTTTCTTGTCCAAAAAGTCATCTTGATATTGTCCCATGCCAAAGATCTTTTCATCGTCAAATGCTTCAAAACGCATGGCTAATGTATAATCGGTAGTGCCGGTGATCGGCTTTAGTTCTCTGGCATCGATACGCAGCGGCACACAAAAGCGGTCGATGCGGTTACGATTTTGCCAAAGCTCTTTTGTTAACAGCTCATTTTTTTCGTTATAATAGGAAATAACACCTTCCGGATCGATCACGGCAGTGAGGTTTCCGTTGCGAAATGTCACTTTGGTACCGGTCTCAGCATGTGCAGCACGTTCTTCGGCAGTACGGTAAAAGGCAGGTGTCATATCCACGGTTTCATAGTGGATCTCCGGGGTGAGGTCTGGAATTGGTTCTGTGAGTGCCCAGTCTTCTGTGTTCATTTCCGCCTCTTTGGTCATGCGGACGCGAATGGAATGTTCGCCCCAGGCTTCCATCCGGAGAGTGGTTCCCCCTTGGGACAGTGTTAAGCGTTTTCCATCATCATGTATGGTCATAATAATCCTCCGTGTGAGATAATATTTAGCCGGTTGCCAGCGTGTATTTCCACCCAAATAAAAAAGGTGCTTGACATCTTGTCCGTTTGGTGATAAGATGAACAATGCACTATTGTGGCTGACTAGACTATTAGGCTTATGCAAGTTTATTATAGCATAGTTTGAAGAAAATGAAAAGAGTTTTTGGAGTTTCTTCTTATAGTAGGATTGTACAGCGCATGGTACTCTATAAAATTAAGGAGTGAAACGTCGATGGAGAAGAACAGAATACATCCAGTAAAAGTAGGCAAAGGCGTGAGAATGAGTTTTGCCCGTCAGAAGGAAGTCCTTGAGATGCCTAACCTGATTGAGGTACAGACGAATTCTTACCAGTGGTTCTTGGACGAAGGACTGAAAGAAGTGTTCCGGGATATTTCCCCAATTGCTGATTTCGGTGGTCATTTGAGCCTGGAGTTCGTTGATTTTGAGCTTTGCAGAGATGAGAAGAAGTACGACATTGATCAATGCAGAGAGCGTGATGCTACTTATGCTGCACCACTTAAGGTGCGCGTCAGACTTCACAACAAGGAGACGGAGGAAATCAAAGAGCACGAGATTTTCATGGGTGATCTTCCGCTTATGACAGCGACCGGAACGTTTATCATCAACGGTGCTGAGCGTGTTATCGTCAGCCAGTTGGTTCGTTCACCGGGCATCTACTATGCAATCAGTCATGACAAGGTAGGTAAAGAGTTGTATTCCGCAACTGTTATTCCTAACCGTGGTGCATGGTTGGAATATGAGACAGATTCGAATGATGTCTTCTCTGTCCGTGTTGATAGAAATAGAAAGGTTCCGATCACTGTATTTTTGCGTGCACTCGGTCTTGGAACCAACGAGCAGATCAAAGAAGTGTTCGGTGATGAGCCAAAGATTTTGGCAAGTATCGAGAAAGATACAACGGACAATTACAAAGATGGTCTGTTAGAGCTTTACAAGAAATTACGTCCGGGCGAGCCGTTGTCCGTAGATAGTGCGGAGAACTTATTAAATGGTATGTTCTTCGATCCGAAGCGTTATGACCTTGCCAAAGTTGGACGTTACAAATATAACAAGAAGTTACATTACAAAAACCGTATTGTTGGCTGCAAGCTTGCAGAAGATGTTGTAAATCCAACAACAGGTGAGGTATATGAGGAAGGTACTCTGGTAACAGAGGAACTTGCAACAACCTTACAGAATGCAGCAGTTCCTTATGTGATGGCTGAATTGGAAGGTCATGTTGCTAAAGTATTGTCCAATATGATGGTTGACATCAAAGAGTATGTTGACATCGAGAATCCTAAGGAGCTTGGCGTTACAGAGAGTGTTTACTATCCTGTATTGCGTGAGATCTTAGATGAGAACGAGGATGATGAGGATGCGATCAAGGAAGCGATCGCTGCTAATATCAGTGAATTGATTCCAAAGCATATCACAAAGGAAGATATCTTTGCATCAATCAACTACAACATGCATTTAGAGTATGGCATGGGTAATGATGATGATATTGACCACTTGGGTAACCGCCGTATCCGTGCGGTTGGTGAGTTGCTGCAGAATCAGTATCGTATCGGATTATCCCGTATGGAGCGTGTCGTTCGTGAACGTATGTCCACACAGGATATTACGACAATTACGGCACAGTCTCTGATCAATATCAAGCCGGTAACGGCTGCTGTGAAGGAATTCTTTGGAAGTTCCCAGTTGTCACAGTTCATGGATCAGAACAACCCGCTTTCTGAATTGACACATAAGAGACGTTTGTCTGCATTGGGACCGGGTGGTTTGTCCAGAGATCGTGCAGGTTTCGAGGTCCGCGATGTACACTATACACATTATGGACGCATGTGTCCTGTAGAGACTCCTGAAGGACCTAACATCGGTCTGATCAACTCTCTGGCATCTTATGCGCGTATTAATGAGTATGGATTTATCGAGGCACCTTATCGTAAGGTTGATAAGACAGATCCGGCTAATCCGCGTGTTACCAACGACGTTGTTTATTTGTCTGCAGATGAGGAAGATCGTTATATTGTTGCACAGGCGAACGAAGAGCTGGATGAAGAAGGCCATTTCGTGCGCAAGAGTGTATCCGGTCGTTTCCGTGAGGAGACTTCTGAGTTTGAGAAAGAGAAGATCGATCTTATGGATGTGTCTCCTAAGATGGTATTCTCCGTCGCAACAGCAATGATCCCATTCTTGGAGAATGATGATGCGAACCGTGCGCTGATGGGATCTAACATGCAGCGTCAGGCAGTGCCGTTGTTGGTTACAGAGGCACCTGCAGTTGGTACAGGTATGGAGATGAAGGCGGCTGTCGATTCCGGCAACTGCGTTATCGCAGAGGAAGACGGAATTGTTACACGTTCTGCATCGAACGAGATTATTATTAAGTCTAAATCAGGCGAAAAGACATATAAGCTGGCTAAATTCCAGCGCAGCAACCAGGGAACGAGCATGAACCATCGTCCGATCGTTGATAAGGGCGAAGAGGTAAAAGCAGGACAAGTTATCGCAGATGGTCCATCTACATGCGGTGGCGAGATCGCATTAGGTAAGAACCCACTGATCGGTTTTATGACTTGGGAAGGTTATAACTACGAGGATGCCGTACTGCTTAGTGAGAGATTGGTTCAGGATGATATTTATACATCTGTTCATATCAATGAGTACAATGCAGAGGCGAGAGACACCAAGCTTGGTGACGAAGAGATCACCCGTGATGTACCGGGTGTCGGCGACGACGCGCTCAAAGACCTTGACGAGAACGGCATTATCCGTATCGGTGCAGAGGTTCGTGCCGGTGATATTTTGGTTGGTAAAGTTACTCCTAAGGGAGAGACAGAGCTTACTGCTGAGGAAAGACTGCTTCGTGCGATCTTCGGTGAGAAAGCAAGAGAAGTTCGTGATACTTCTTTGAAAGTGCCACATGGTGAGTTTGGTATTATCGTAGATGCCAAAGTATTTACAAGAGAGAATGGAGACGAGCTTCCACCGGGAGTAAATAAATCTGTTCGTATTTACATTGCACAGAAACGTAAGATTCAGGTCGGCGATAAGATGGCTGGTCGTCATGGTAACAAGGGTGTCGTTTCCCGCGTTCTTCCGGTAGAAGATATGCCATTCCTGCCAAATGGTCGTCCACTTGATATTGTATTGAATCCTTTGGGTGTGCCATCTCGTATGAACATTGGTCAGGTCTTGGAGATTCACTTGAGTCTCGCTGCCAAAGTACTTGGCTTTAATGTCGGAACACCGGTATTTGATGGTGCTAACGAGTATGACATCATGGATACATTAGAGCTCGCAAATGATTATGTGAATACACCACTTAATCAGAAAGAAAAAGAGCAGAAGATTGCAGAAGCACAAGAGGCTGGTGACGAAGAGGAAGTTAGCCGCTTGACAGATATCGTACCTTTTGAAGACAAGTACAAAGATCTTTTGGATCCGGAGGTGTTCCAGTACTTGATCGACAATCAGGATTACCGCAAAGAGTGGGAAGGCGTTCCGATCAACCGCGACGGAAAAGTTCGTTTGCGTGATGGTCGTACCGGAGAATACTTTGATGGAGCAGTAACCGTTGGTTTCATGCACTATCTCAAACTCCACCACTTGGTAGATGATAAGATCCATGCACGTTCAACAGGTCCTTACTCCTTAGTAACGCAGCAGCCATTGGGTGGTAAAGCCCAGTTCGGTGGACAGCGTTTCGGTGAGATGGAGGTTTGGGCACTGGAGGCATATGGTGCCGCTTATACCTTGCAGGAGATCCTCACTGTGAAGTCTGATGATGTTGTTGGTCGTGTTAAGACTTACGAGGCAATCGTTAAAGGTGCCAACATCTCTGATCCTGGCATTCCGGAATCTTTCAAGGTTATGCTCAAAGAGCTTCAGGCATTGGCGCTTGATGTTACTGTTTTAGATGAAGATGGTAACGAAGTTATTATGGGTGAAAATGTTGAAGAGAACGACAACAGCGAAGATGTCACACCGTTGATTGATGGTGGTGCAGACTTTGCGTTTAGCAGTAGCGAGTCCTTTGAAGCTGCAGGTTATACCGAGGGTACCGCAGAAGAGCTGCAGGAAGCTGAATTTGCGGCAGACTTTGGGGATGAGCCCTCATTAGTATAGAGACAGGGATTGATCGTATAGAGTAGCCCGAAAGGGTAGATGGAGGATTACTATGGCAGAAAGTAATGTAAAGGAAGAGAAGCATATCGTATATGATGCAATCAAGATTGGTCTGGCATCTCCGGAAAAGATCCGTGAGTGGTCACGCGGCGAAGTAAAGAAGCCGGAGACGATCAATTATCGAACACTCAAGCCGGAAAAAGATGGTCTTTTCTGCGAAAAGATCTTCGGACCGAGCAAAGACTGGGAGTGTCATTGCGGTAAGTACAAGAAGATCCGTTATAAAGGTGTTGTCTGTGATCGATGCGGCGTTGAGGTAACCAAGGCGAGCGTTCGTCGTGAGCGTATGGGTCATATCGAATTAGCAGCACCGGTATCTCATATTTGGTATTTCAAAGGAATACCTAGCCGTATGGGATTGATCTTGGATGTTTCTCCAAGAAACTTAGAGAAAGTGTTGTACTTCGCATCTTATATCGTATTGGAAGTGCAGGACGGTGTAAACCTTCAGCCAAAGCAGATTTTGTCTGAGGCAGAATATCAAGAAGCTAGAAAGAACTATGGAGACGGTTTCCGCGCCGGCATGGGTGCAGAGTCTATCATGGAACTTCTGATGAGTATCGATCTGGAAGAAGAGTCAGCAAACCTCAAGGAGGAACTCCGCAACTCTTCAGGTCAGAAACGTGCTCGTATTGTAAAACGTTTGGAAGTTATCGAAGCATTCCGTGGTTCCGATAACAAGCCGGAGTGGATGATCCTTACGGTTATCCCTGTAATTCCGCCGGATATTCGTCCAATGGTACAGTTGGATGGTGGACGTTTTGCAACATCTGATATGAATGATCTGTATCGTCGTATCATCAACCGTAACAACCGTCTTGCAAGACTTCTTGAGCTCGGTGCTCCGGATATTATCGTCCGCAACGAGAAGAGAATGCTTCAGGAGGCCGTTGATGCCCTGATCGATAACGGCAGACGCGGCAGACCGGTTACAGGTCCTGGAAACCGTGCATTAAAGTCCCTTTCCGATATGTTAAAGGGTAAACAGGGACGTTTCCGTCAGAACCTTCTTGGTAAGCGAGTTGACTATTCCGGACGTTCCGTTATCGTCGTAGGACCGGAACTTAAGATTTACCAGTGTGGTCTGCCGAAAGAAATGGCAATCGAGCTGTTTAAACCGTTCGTTATGAAAGAGCTGGTTTCCAACGGAACCGCTCATAACATTAAAAATGCAAAGAAAATGGTCGAGAAAGTACAGCCGGAAGTATGGGATGTACTGGAAGACGTTATCAAAGAGCATCCGGTTATGCTGAACCGTGCTCCTACACTGCATCGTCTGGGTATCCAGGCATTTGAGCCGATCCTTGTAGAAGGTAAGGCAATCAAGCTGCATCCCCTTGTTTGTACCGCGTTCAACGCCGACTTCGATGGTGACCAGATGGCGGTGCATGTACCGCTGTCTGCCGAGG
>ERZ791641.1264-NODE-1264-length-12249-cov-2.481548_pt1 | contig 12249 bp, 10 predicted proteins | sample MGYA00510055_ERZ791641 | MGnify/ENA primary metagenome ERZ791641 (study PRJEB30046, sample SAMN00715226) | human gut metagenome | study: EMG produced TPA metagenomics assembly of the A metagenome-wide association study of gut microbiota in type 2... | reverse complement strand
GCAAAATAGTTTATTTATTGCTGACATAATAAGCAATATGTTGTTGTGGCGGATTTGGGGTATGGCAAGTTTGAGGCAATGATTTTTGTCGAAAAAGATTGCATTTTTTTGTGAATTCTGTATAATAGGAAAAGTTGTGTAACGATTAAATGTTAGAAATGAGGTAATTATGCAGCATAAAGAATCGCTGATGTATGTAGTGATGGGGGTCAGTGCTACAGTATTTAATTGGGGGATATATTCTTTACTGGTTACATTTTTGCCAATGGAATTAGCGAATGCGGGTTCCTTTGCAATGACGCTTATATTTGCGTATGTAACCAACAAAATATACGTATTTGAGAGCAGATCTTGGGGAATGAGACGTGTATTGCGTGAATTTTGTGCATTTGCAACAGCGAGAGGCGTGACAGGGTTGTTAGAGATCTTTTTGCAGCCGCAGTTGTACCAGATGGGAATAGATGGTGCATTGCTTGGCGTAAAAGGATTGCAGGCAAAGGTTGTGGTTTGTTTGACGTTATCCATCGTGAACTATTTTAGTACCAAACTGATTTTTTTGAAAAGTTCACAAAAAACACTTGACGAATACAAAAAAGCATGATATTATCTATATCGTTGTGACAACACAAGACGCATTAGTGGCGGAACGGCAGACGCAACGGACTCAAAATCCGTCGGGGGTGACCTCGTGAGGGTTCAAATCCCTCCTGATGCATATATTTACGAAAAGGAAGCCGATGGCTTCCTTTTTTTGTTAATTTATAGGAAACTGCTTATAGTGTGGCGTTATGCCACCAAGAATTGCTTTAGCAATTCTTGCAAAGCAAAGCGCTGGCTTTGCTTTTTTAATAGGATTAAGGTGTCAAAGGGTCTTTTATCCTAATAGAAAATTGCTGATAGGCAGTATAAACTTTTCAATACCTGCGGGAGGCAAACAGTATGAAAAGAAAAATGTGGAGCTGTATGGAAACGCAGAAGCATGTCATCCCTTTTATTGATGATCAGTTGAGCATATCGGATCTGGATGCTTTTTTGTATCATATGGAGCATTGTCCGGATTGCAAGGAAGAGTATGACGTATACTATACGATGTTGATGGGAATGCGTTTTTTGGAAAGCGATAATATGAGTGCGTTGAAAATGGATTCCGAGCAGAAACTGCTGTCTGCTGAGGACTACCTGTATAAATATAAGATTAAATTTATTGCAAAGATCCTGTGCTTTGTGTTGTTGTGCGTTGGCATGATCTTGCAATTATAGATGATGGAGAAAGCTTATGCGTGAAAAATTAGTATTGATCGATGGACACAGTATATTAAACAGGGCGTTTTACGGACTTCCGGATCTCACCAATTCGGAAGGGATGCATACGAACGCCGTTTATGGTTTTTTGAATATTATGCTCAAGATCCTGGAAGAGGAGAAACCGGATTATTTTATTGTTGCTTTTGATGTGAAACATCCGACGTTTCGCCATGAAATGTATCAGGAGTATAAGGGCACCAGAAAGGGGATGCCTGACGAGTTAAGAGAACAGGTGCCGGTGATCCAGGATGTGCTTCGTGCTATGCATGTTCCGCTCGTGATGCAGAAAGGGTATGAGGCAGATGATCTGTTAGGGACTTTGGCCCGCAGAGCGGAGAGCAAAAATATGGATGTGTCGCTCGTGTCGGGAGATCGTGACCTGCTGCAGCTTGCGTCGGATCGTATTATGATCCGTATTCCAAAGACGAAGCGGGGGGGAACGGAGATTGAAAATTATCACACGCAGGACGTGATCGATAAATACGGACTAAAGCCGGAGCAGATTATTGATATGAAAGGTCTGATGGGAGATTCTGCAGATAATATTCCGGGCGTACCGGGTATCGGAGAGAAAACTGCTGTCAAGATCCTGACAGCTTTTCCGACAGTGGAAGCGGCCTATGAGCATTTGGAAGAAGTTGAGCCAAAGCGTGCAAGAGAATTGCTTCGTGCAAATCCGGAACTTGCCAAGCTAAGCAAGCAACTTGCCACGATCAAAACAGATTGTGAGATCGATGTCACATTGGAGGACGCAAAACTGGAAAATCTCTTTACGTCGGAGGCATTTGAGTGGATCAAACGTTTGGAGTTAAAATCATTATTTTCTCGTTTTGACAGTGAGACAGTACAAAGTGTTGTGCCTGATTTTGAGCAGTTTACACAATGGACCACGAAGAAAGAATGGAATGCTGCTGTAGATCATGTATGCAACCTTGCACCGGAGGCTGTCGGCGTGGCGTTTTTAGGAGATCCTTGGATAGGTGCCGGAGCGGCCCGCAAACGTCAGAGCAAAAAAGGCGGCGGACAGATGAGCCTGGTCTTTACGGAAGACAGCGTAGAACTCGGGATGGAACAGGAAGACGGCGAGGAATATGGTTTCATTGGCTTTTCGTTGTCTTATTATGAGGGAGAAGATTGTCATACCGGTTATATTCTCGTTTCTGAAGAAGTGACCGGAAATGATATATTAGATGGCTATCATAGGCTTGAGAAAAAGGGCTCTGAAATTTTATTATTAGATTGGAAAAATGCATTACACCTGACGAAACCGGTGGAGGTGCGGACATATGGGATTGAGCCGGCAAAGCAGCATGGATTTGCGTTGGATACGAAACAGGAACGCAAAAAAACGTTTGCCAGTCTGCGCGACCTGGGTATCGGAGCGTATTTGTTAAATCCGCTGAAGGATACGTATCAGGCAGATGATATTGCGCGTGATTATCTTCATATGACATTGCCATCCTATCAGGAATTGTTTGGCAAAGAGACGTTAGCTGCGCAGCTTGCGCGGATAGATGAGGAAGAGACGGCAAAACGCCTCAAATCCTATTTTGGCTATTTGTCCTGCATTCCATTGATGGCGTGGGCAGAGATGAAAAAGCAATTAGCGGCAGAGGGAATGTTAGGCTTGATGGAAGAAATTGAAATGCCGACGGTATACTATCTGTTTGAAATGGAACGACTCGGTGTGCAGGCAAATGCAGAGGTCTTGAAAGAAATGTCTGAACTGTTGGAACGCCGCGTTTTGGCATTGGAGACAGATATTTACGATCTTGCCGGAGAAGAATTTAATATCAATTCACCCAAGCAGCTTGGCGTGATCCTATTTGAAAAGCTAAAGCTTCCGTTTGCCAAAAAGACCAAGACCGGATATTCGACTTCGGCAGATATTTTGGAAAAACTTCGTACGGAAGATCCGATCATCGATAAGATTTTAGAGTATCGTCAGGTCAGTAAATTGAAGTCTACGTATGCAGATGGATTGCCGGTATTTATAGAGGAAGATCATCGTATCCATGGCAAATTTAACCAGACGATCACCGCAACCGGCCGTATCAGCAGTACAGATCCGAACCTGCAGAACATTCCGATCCGTATGGAGCTCGGCAAACAGCTTCGTAAAGTCTTTGAACCAAAGTCCGGATTCCTGTTTTTGGATGCGGATTATTCACAGATCGAACTGCGTGTGTTAGCGCATATGTCGGGCGATGAGCATTTGATCGAGGCGTATAGACAGGGGCAGGATATTCACCGTGCTACGGCCTCCAAAGTGTTTCATACGCCGTTTGAGGAGGTGACGGATCTGCAGCGCCGTAATGCCAAGGCAGTAAACTTTGGTATCGTGTATGGTATCAGCGCGTTTGGTCTTAGTCAGGATCTTTCCATCTCGCGCAAAGAGGCGGATGAGATCATTCATAAATACTTTGAGAGTTATCCGGCGATCAAGACATTTTTGGACGAATTGGTCGCAAAAGCAAAGGATACCGGATATGCACAGACAATGTTTGGCAGACGCAGACCCGTGCCGGAGCTTAAATCCAGTAATTTCATGCAGCGTTCTTTTGGGGAACGCGTTGCCATGAATTCGCCGATACAGGGGACGGCAGCAGATATTATTAAGATTGCGATGATCCGTGTTGCAGAGCGTTTGCAGGAGGAACAGTTAGAATCCCGCATTGTGCTGCAGGTGCATGATGAACTGCTGGTAGAAACGAAGATCGAGGAAAAGGAGCAGGTGAAGAGGATCTTAGAAGAAGAGATGCCGCTTGCCGCACAGTTGCAGGTGCCGTTGTCTGTTGATGTAGAAGAAGGAAAAAATTGGTACGAGGCACATTGATATTCGGGAAGAGGGTTAGATATGTACGTAATTGGAATTACAGGGGGTGTGGGAAGCGGGAAATCGTATGCTGCGCATCGTTTGCAGGAAAAACTGGGAGCAACACTGCTGATCGCCGATGAATTGGGGCATGTTGTTATGGAAGCGGGAAGAAGTGCTTATTGTCAGATCGTAGAGCATTTTGGACAAAATATCGTCTCATCGGACGGCTCGATCGACCGGGCAGCATTGGCAGAGATTGTTTTTTCGGATGCGAGAGCTCGTGACTGGCTTAACCAGGTGATTCATCCGGCGGTGATCGAATATATTCGGGATACGATACATCAAAATCGTACCCGTTCCGGTATTTTGCTGATAGAGACAGCATTAATGTATGAGACCGGATGTGACAGTTTGTGTGATGAGGTATGGCTTGTTTATGTACCGGAGGAGGAGCGGATCCGTCGTTTGGCATCGGACCGCGGTTATTCTGAACAGAAATCAAAGTCGATCATCCAAAGCCAGATTTCGGAAACATTGCTGCGGGAGAAAGTACAGCGCATTGTTCCAAATGATGGAACAAAAGAAGATCTGGAGCGGGCACTGGATGCGTTGCTTACAACCCTTGATACCACTGCATTAGGGAAGGGTTGATAAAGGCTTCACACAGACAACCGGCAAACAGCAGGCAGATAGAGAGTAGGAAAATGGGCAGTCCTTGTAAGAGGGACTGCTTTTTTGCTTTCTGATCCCTGATCTGCTGCAGCATATTGATGAGCAGCAGATACGCCGGTATATACAACAGGCAGTGAGGCAGCAGAAAGCAGAGAAAATCAAAAAATCCACTGTGGACATTATGAGTTAGGCAAAATGAGAGCAAAAGTCCGCAGCGAAAGCCGGTATAGAGACAATAGAACGTCAAATAGAAAACCCATGCATTGGTCAGTGAAAAAAAGCACAAAAGGAAGAGCTGTTTGAACTGTGTTGAGGTACATAGCCGGAATAAGGAGGGATAGTGGATGGATTTTGTATCCAAAGCAAGCAGTATTTGTTCAAATTCAGCATTAATATCGGCAAACAATTCCGTGCGCAGCAGATGCCCGAGTACCGCACCAAGCACCAAGCTGATTCCGCAGCACAGGATAATTCGAAAGATGATCGCAGACTGATTGCAATTATTTGATTTTGACATAAATTTGGTCATAATAGTCCTGCTTTCTGTTCTGTTTTTGAAATAGGATCAAGATATCAATATAAATGTATGGCAGGACTGAAGGGAATATGAATACAAACATGACAGAGAAAGAGGGTCGTGCAAATCATACGTAAATGGCTTGCAAAGTGTTGCAGAAAAATTTGTAAAAAACGAATTTTAATGTGTTATCACCGGGAAATTGTGGTATACTTTCGGTGTATAAAATAAGAGGCATAAGGATAATGGAGGGTTAAAATGAGAAAAACAAAAATTATTTGTACATTAGGACCGGCATCGGATAGTGATGCAGTATTAGAGCGCTTGATTCAGGAAGGCATGGATGTTGCAAGATTTAATTTTTCTCATGGGACGCATGAGGAGCAGAAGAAACGTCTCACAAAATTGCGTCTGCTGCGTGAGCGTTACGGCAGACCGGTTGCGACATTGTTGGATACTAAAGGCCCGGAGATTCGTGTAAGGGACTTTAAAGATGGTGCGATCACATTGCAAAAGGGCGATGAGTTTGTGTTGACCGGACGAGAGGTAGAGGGTGATGAACATATTGTAACTATTACGTATCCTGAGTTGGTTAGTGATGTCAAAGTCGGACAGCGTATTTTGATCGATGACGGCTTGATCGAGATGACAGTGAAAGAGTTGACAGATACAGATATTATCTGTGATGTCAATAATGGCGGCAAAGTGTCGAATCATAAAGGGATCAACGTTCCGGGCATTCATTTGAGTCTGCCTTATATTAGTGAAGTGGATAAATCCGATCTGTTGTTCGGTATAGAAGAAGATGTAGATTATGTGGCAGCATCTTTTGTGCGTACTGCAGAAGATGTACAGCAGATCCGTAAATTGCTCCAAGAAAATGGTGGGGAACAGATTAAGATCATTGCCAAAATTGAGAATAGAGAAGGCGTGAACTGCATTGATGAGATCATCGAGGTTTCTGATGCAATCATGATCGCACGAGGAGACATGGGCGTGGAGATTCCGACAGAGGAAGTGCCTGTCATTCAAAAAATGATCATAAAAAAAGTATATGAAGCCGGTAAGCAGGTGATCACGGCAACACAGATGCTTGATTCCATGATCCACAATCCGCGTCCGACAAGAGCGGAGGCGACCGATGTTGCCAATGCGATCTATGATGGTACCAGTGCGATCATGTTATCGGGCGAGACGGCAGCCGGTTTGTATCCGGTGCAGGCATTACAGATGATGGTGAGGATCGCCAATCGTACAGAGAGCGATATTGATTACCGTAAACGCTTTTTCCAAAGATCGCGCAAAGCAGATCCGGATGTAACAGATGCAATCTGTCACGCAACCTGTACAACAGCACATGATATTAATGCCAAAGCGATCATTACCGTTACCAAATCGGGTCGTTCGGCACGAATGATTTCCAAGTACCGTCCGGCTTGTGATATCATTGGCTGTGCGATCACGGACAAAGTGTATCGTCAGTTAAATTTATCCTGGGGCGTCACTCCGGTACTTCTGCAGGAGAAAAAAGACGTATTTGAATTGTTTGAACATGGTACGTGTGTATCACGTCGTATGGGGTTAGTCGACAGTGGTGATACGGTTGTATGTACTTCCGGAGTGCCGGTGGGAATTTCCGGAACGACCAATATGATCAAAGTACAGACCGTTATATAAAGAACATGCCGGCAGCTTTACGTCTGTGGCGAAAGAGAACGTGAAGAATGAGAGATAAGAATGAGATTTTATATTGCAGACTGCCATTTTGGACATGACAAGGTAAGGCTGTTAGACGGTCGTCCGTTTGCATCTGTTGAGGAGATGGATGAGGCAATGATCGTTCGGTGGAACGAGCGTGTCCGGAAGAAGAAAGATGAAGTGGTGATCTTAGGAGACCTTTGTTTGGGTAAAGGAGAGCAGGTGAATGAGCTGCTGCATAAACTGAATGGTAAAAAGTATTTGGTGACAGGGAATCATGACCGGTTGTTTTTGCGGGACAAAAAGTTTGATCCGTCACTTTTAGAATGGGTCAAGCCCTATGCAGAGCTTAAAGATAATGGGCGCAAGCTGGTACTCTGCCATTATCCGATCATCTGTTATAACGGGCAGTATCATGGTGATTCTACATATATGCTGTACGGGCATGTTCATGATACGCCGGATTATAAAAATGTGCTGCGTTTTCAGAGAGAGTCCACAGAAATCACTTACCATGCGAAAGGGCGCGGGGCTTCTGTGGGAGAAGAGCGGCATTTGCCTTGCAATCTGATCAATTGTTTTGCAGGATTTTCGGATTATTATCCGCTGACATTGGAAGAATGGATTGACAAGCAAAATAATTTTTGCTATGATGTCAAAAGATGCGAAGAAAAGAAGAAGTAGTACATGGGGGAGACCTACAGAGAATAGCCGGTTGCTGAGAGGCGTTAGGATAGAAGCCTGTATGAATACATCTTGGAGTAGCGGATTGAAGAGAGGATTTTGATCCTTTTGGTAGATTTAGCCGGTGATGCACCCGTTATCGTGCAGGGATATAGAGGTATCCTGCTAAGGCAGTATGTGTGAGCATATTGTAAAAAAAGGTGGTAACACGATTTCATCGTCCTTTTGTCGTTGACAAAAGGGCTTTTTTCTTTGCATAAAAAAGTCATAAAGGAATAAAAAAGGAGAGAACAACATGAGCGAAAAGATGACAGTGTATGATGAATTGGTTGCCCGTGGCTTGATCGCACAGGTGACGGACGAAAAAGAGATCAAAGAGATGATCAATGAAGGTAAGGCGGTTTTTTATATTGGATTTGATCCGACGGCAGACAGCCTTCATGTAGGACATTTTATGGCTCTTTGTCTGATGAAACGTTTGCAGATGGCAGGCAATAAGCCAATCGCATTGATCGGTGGCGGAACAGCTATGATCGGTGATCCAAGCGGGCGTACCGATATGCGTCAGATGATGACCAAAGAGACGATAGCACATAATGTAGACTGTTTCAAAAAGCAGATGAGCCGTTTTATTGATTTCTCAGATGACAAGGCATTGTTAGTCAACAATGCAGAATGGCTGTTGGATCTGAATTACGTAGAAGTGCTGCGTGAAGTTGGTGCCCATTTCAGCGTAAATCGTATGTTAACGGCAGAGTGCTATAAACAGCGCATGGAGAAAGGACTTAGTTTCCTGGAGTTCAACTACATGATCATGCAGAGCTATGATTTTTATGCCTTGTTCCAGAAGTACGGATGTAACATGCAGTTTGGAGGAGATGATCAGTGGAGCAACATGCTTGGTGGAACGGAATTGATCCGTCGTAAGCTGGGCAAAGATGCTTATGCAATGACGATCAATCTGCTGCTCAATTCCGAAGGCAAAAAGATGGGTAAAACACAGTCTGGCGCTGTATGGCTTGATCCGAACAAGACCAGCCCGTTTGATTTTTATCAATATTGGAGAAACGTGGGAGATGGTGATGTGCTTAAGTGTCTGCGCATGCTCACATTCCTTCCGTTAGAGCAGATCGAAGAGATGGATGCCTGGGAAGGCAGCAAGCTAAATGAGGCAAAAGAGATCTTGGCATTTGAGCTTACCAAGTTAGTACATGGTGAGGAAGAAGCTGTTAAAGCACAGGAAGGAGCGCGTGCACTCTTTTCCAGCGGAAACGCAGCACAGATGCCGGAGACAAAGCTGGTCGATGAAGATTTTGAAGATGGTAAGATCGGCATCTTGAAATTAATGGTTAAAGCCGGTCTTGCAACATCTAATGGTGAGGCAAGAAGAAATGTCGAGCAGGGCGGCGTATCTGTAGACGGAAACCAGGTAAAAGATATCAAGGCAGTCTTCACGAAGGATCAGCTCGCTGGCGAAGGAATGGTTGTCAAGAGAGGTAAGAAGAACTTTAAGAAGGTTGTTTTAAAATAAGTGGAGATGTTCCGCCAGAATCTTCACCCCATACAAATCAGAATCACGCCGCCGGCGATCTCTGCCGGGCTTTCAAGCGAAGCCCGGAGAGATGTCCGGCGGCGGTTCCGATCATGGAGAGAAGCAGAGCAAATCCGAAACCATATCTTACATTCACTCCCACAAAAATTACCCAAATTTTACATAAACGATACCAAAATATGATTTCTGTAAATCCAGGAATCTTTTATACTGCGTACTGTAAGAAATCAAGGATAAAAAACTCTGAGAGAAAAAAGAGAGAGGAAAGAGGAATTTTATTATGAAGAAAAATATTCAGAAAACAATCGCAGTATTAGGAGCAGCCGTTCTGGCAACTGGAATGGTAGGATGTGGTTCCAGCAATACAAATACAAGTGCAGCAGACACAAGCGCAGACAGCAGCGCAGCTGAAAGTGGTGCAGCAGCAGATACAACCGAGAACAGCGCAGATACAAAAGATTTAAGTGGTTCTATCACCCTGGCAGGTTCCACTTCGATGGAAAAATTTGCAAATGCACTGGCAGAAACGTTCATGGAGAAATATCCGAACGTGACCGTACAGGCTGAATTTACCGGCTCTTCCGCAGGTATCGAGTCCGTGCTGGCAGGTCAGTGTGATGTCGGTGATTCTTCCAGAGCATTAAAGGATGATGAGAAAGCAAAAGGTGCTGTTGAAAATATCGTAGCCATCGATGGTATCGCCGTTGTCGTTGACCCGTCCAACGCTGTAGATGGTCTGAGCAAGGACGAGCTGACCGGCATTTACGACGGAAGCATCACAAACTGGAAGGATGTAGGCGGCAGCGATATGCCGATTGTCGTAGTCGGACGGGAAGCAGGTTCCGGTACAAGAGGCGCATTTGAGGAGCTTCTGGGTCTGGAAGATGCCTGCAAATATGCAAACGAGCTGGATTCCACCGGTGCAGTTATGGCAAAAGTAGCATCTACACCGGGTTCCATCGGATACGTATCTCTGGATGTAGTTGATGATACCGTCAAGGCAGTGAAGCTCGACGATGTAGAGCCGACGGAAGAAAACATCAAGGCAGGCAGCTATTTCTTAAGCCGCCCATTCGTAATGGCAACCAAGGGAGAAATTTCTGAGCAGAACGAGCTGGTACAGGCGCTGTTTGACTATGTATACTCTGCAGAAGGCGATGACCTGATTAAATCTGTAGGCCTGATTACTACGAAGTAAGAAACTGCATCGGAATTTGTGAATGTGGATAAAATTACCGGTGAAAACCGGTAAGGATAGAAAAATCAGAAATTCACGAATACACATAATATTGAATAGATTCAAATAATATCGAGTCGCTTGCAGTCAAGCCGCAGAAAGGAAACTCTGCTTTGACCGAAAGCGGCTCGCTGTTCAATCCGAGACAGGAGAGACATATGCACGAAAAGAAATTTACCATTTTTGGAAGCCATGCCACGAAATCAGCGGTAGAGAGGGCAGCGGAAATTATTTTTACCGCCTGCGGCCTGCTGGCAGTGGTGGCAGTTTTTTCAATTACCTTATACATGATTATCAGCGGCACCCCGGCACTTTTTAAGGTGGGTGTTCCGGAAATCTTATTTGGAACCGTCTGGAAGCCGACTGGAAATCCGGCGTCTTTCGGAATTCTCTACGTTATTTTAACTTCCATCGTTGGAACCTTTCTGGCGATCCTGATCGGTGTTCCGATAGGGCTGTTTACCGCTATCTTTCTGGCAGAGGTTGCGCCGCCGAAGGTAGCGGCAGTGGTCCGCCCGGCAGTTGAGCTTCTGGCAGGTATTCCGTCGGTTATCTACGGACTCTTAGGAATTTCGATTTTAAATCCCCTGATGTATAAGCTGGAAATGAAAATCTTTGCCGGTTCCACGACGCATCAGTTTACCGGCGGTGCGAACCTGATATCGGCGGTTCTGGTTCTGGCAATCATGATTCTTCCGACCGTCATCAATATCAGCGAGGCGTCGCTTAGGGCAGTCCCGAAACATTTAAAAAGCGCATCGCTGGCGCTCGGTGCAACGCATATCCAGACGATTTTCAAAGTAATCGTTCCGGCGGCGCACTCCGGCATCATCACGGCGGTGGTTTTAGGCTGCGGACGTGCGATCGGGGAGGCAATGGCGATCAGCCTGGTATCTGGAAGTTCAGTCAATCTGCCGCTTCCATTTAACTCCGTCCGTTTCCTGACAACCGCGATCGTGGCGGAAATGTCTTATTCAGAGGGACTTCACCGGGAAGTGCTCTTTACCATCGGTCTGGTGCTGTTCGTATTTATCATGTTTATCAACACGGTGCTTAGCCGGATGTTTGTGAAGGAGGGCGGCGCAAATGACCGATAATAGAATGAAAAGTATTTACCAGAAGCGCACCCGCATCGGGGACAATATCTTAAAAGTGCTGATTTATCTGGCAGCTGGCGTGGCGATCGCGCTGTTAGTTGGCATCATGGGGTATGTGTTTGTGCGCGGCCTGCCGCAGGTTTCCTGGCAGCTTCTGTCCACGGTGCAGAGCTCCCTCAAGGGCACCTTTGGTATTCTGGGAAATATCATCAACACGATTTACATCATTGTAATTACCCTTATCATTGCAGCGCCGATCGGAATCGGCTCCGCCATTTATCTGAACGAATACGCAAAGCCGGGAAAACTGGTGCGGACGATTGAATTTACAACCGAGATCCTGTCCGGTATTCCATCGATTATTTTTGGCCTGTTCGGTATGGTCTTTTTCGGGATGACGCTGAAGCTGGGCTATTCGGTTCTGACCGGATCCTTCACGCTGACCCTGATGGTGCTTCCGCTGATTACGCGGAACACACAGGAAGCACTCAAAACCGTTCCGGACAGCTACCGCAGCGGCGCACTGGGAATCGGTGCAACGAAATGGTATATGATCCGGACGATCCTGCTGCCGAGCGCGGCACCGGGTATTCTGACCGGCGTCATCCTTTCGATTGGCCGTATCGTGGGCGAGTCGGCGGCGCTTCTGTTTACTGCCGGAAGCGGCTT
>ERZ791641.1261-NODE-1261-length-12348-cov-3.212885_pt1 | contig 12348 bp, 9 predicted proteins | sample MGYA00510055_ERZ791641 | MGnify/ENA primary metagenome ERZ791641 (study PRJEB30046, sample SAMN00715226) | human gut metagenome | study: EMG produced TPA metagenomics assembly of the A metagenome-wide association study of gut microbiota in type 2... | reverse complement strand
GCAGAGAACTGTGATTGTGTAGAACTTCCAAAGAGCGCAACAACAGGCAGAAGAGCTTCTCTTTACAATGGTCTTGGATGGGCAGCATCCGCAAATACCGAGCATCCGGAAGAAGCATGGCAGTTAATCGAATACCTTGGTTCGAAAGAAGCACAGGAAAAACAGGCTGAACTGGGTGTTACAATGTCTGCTTATACCGGAACATCTGAAGCATGGGCAAAATCCGCAAACTTTAATCTTCAGGCTTACATCAATATGATGGATGATATGGAGATCAGACCATACTCCCGTTCTACAGTAACATGGGAAAACAAGAATAGTGAAATTCTTAAGAGTGTTTACAGCGGTGACAAAACTATGGCAGATGCCTGCAAAGAAATGGCAGAGCAGATGAACGAATCACTGGCTGAAGAACAGCAGTAATTTGTAACGCAATTTATAGTGTAACGAAGTAGAATGAAAGCAAGAGACACAGGCAGGTTCGAAAGAATCTGCCTGTATTAAAAAAGGAGTGAGTGGTTTGGCAGGTAAGACGAAAGTAAAAACAACCGGAAGACAACGAAGTGAATTTATCTGGGGCTGGCTTTTTATTCTCCCTACAGTAATCGGTTTGATTGTATTAAATATTATCCCGATTTTCCAGACAATTTATCAGAGCTTTTTTAAGACCGGTGATTTCGGTAAAGGAAATATCTTCATCGGTTTTGAAAACTACCAGAAAGTATTCGGAAGCCAGGAAATCTGGCAGGCACTGATCAACACATTCAAATATGCGATTGTAGAAGTACCTTTCTCCATCTGTATCGCCCTGGTTCTGGCAGTTCTGCTGAACAGAAAGATGAGAGGAAGAAGCGCCTATCGTACTATTATCTTCCTTCCTATGGTTGCAGCTCCGGCAGCGGTAGCTATGGTATGGAGATGGCTCTTCAACTCGGATTTTGGTCTGATCAACAATCTGTTCCACGTAAATGTAAAATGGATCTCTAATCCGAAGATTGCTGTATTCTCTATCGCAGTCATCGGTATCTGGTCTATTATCGGTTATAACATGGTACTGTTTCTTGCAGGTCTTCAGGAAATCCCTCATGATTACTACGAGGCAGCAGAAATTGACGGTGCTACCGGGATCAAATGTTTCTTTAACATTACTATCCCACTGTTATCCCCGACCATCTTCTTTGTTATGATCACACGTATCATCGGATCCCTGCAGGTATTCGATCTGATCTACATGGTAATGGAAAAATCCAATCCGGCACTGGAAAAAACCCAGTCTCTGGTATTCCTGTTCTATAAGTACAGTTTTACCAATAAGAACGTAGGATATGGTTCCACAATTGTTATCCTGCTGCTGATCATTACCCTGATCATTACAGCAATCCAGATGGTAGCTCAGAAAAAATGGGTATTCTACAATTAGGAGGGAGGAAGCAGTATGGACAGCATGAAAACAAAACAGACAGCGATCAATGTCCTGATTCAGGTCATTATGATCCTTGTATCGATTACGATGTTAGTTCCGTTTTTATGGATGATTTTAACAGCGTTTAAGACAGTAACAGAGGCAACCAGCGTGAATCCGTTCGTTATCTTTCCGAGAGAGTGGAGAACGGATGCGTTTAAAGAGGTTATCAGCAATATGAACTTCTTATTACTGTATAAAAACACACTGCTGATGATTTTCTTCCGTGTACTCTGTGCGGTTCTGACAGCAACTATGGCAGGCTATGCTTTCGGACGACTGCATTTTAAAGGAAGAGATTTCTGCTTTTCACTGGTACTGCTGCAGATGATGGTTCCTGGACAGATCTTCATTATCCCACAGTACTTAATGGTAAGTAAAATGGGAATGCTCAATACCATTTTTGCCCTGGTATTTCCCGGTATTGTTACTGCATTTGGTACATTCCTCCTCAAACAGGCTTATATGGGACTTCCAAAAGATCTGGAAGAGGCTGCACGTCTTGATGGATGTAACATCGGTCAGACCTTCCTGTTCATCATGGCTCCTCTGACACGTTCTTCCATGGTGGCACTGGGAATCTTCACAGCAGTATTTGCATACAAAGACCTGATGTGGCCTCTGATCTGTAACAAGGATGTAATGCCTCTGTCAGCAGCACTTGCAAAAATGCAGGGACAGTACACCAACAATTATCCGCAGCTGATGGCAGCATCTCTGCTTGCATGTATCCCGATGATCGTACTGTATCTGATCTTCCAGAAACAGTTCATCGAAGGTATTGCAACATCTGGTGGTAAACTGTAAGTTTAAAAAAATAAAAAGAAGAATCCGGGAGGTTCGGGACATTTCCCCTGAACTATACAGGCAGAATTTTGTTATACAACTGGAAAGAGAAGAATAACAGAAGGCTGCCTGAAACTGGATATCTGATTGCTGAATCATCTGTAAAGGTGAAAGTCAGGACAAAATCATTAAGATAGAAAAAGGAAGGGGTAATAAAAAATGAAACCAGGAAGTCTTTATGACAGGATATTTGGATTTTTAGGTCAGTTAATTGCATTGAATTTACTATGGATCGTGTGCTCTCTTCCTGTTATTACAGCAGGGGCATCCACCACTGCTTTGTATTATTGTACATTAAAACTCCACAAGGATGGAGATATCCGGGTATTTCATGATTTTTTTAAAAGCTTTAAGCAGAACTTCAAACAGTCAACTCTGATCTGGATCCTGATGGCAGCAGTTGCAGTATTTCTTTATATGGAGAAAGAATCGTTGGTAACTATGCCTGGTTCCATGCCACAGATTTTCAATTATGTGATTCTGGCGGTATGTATTCCGCTGATTGCCATTGCACTGTACATATTCCCGACAGTTGCAGCATTTGAAAACAAAACAATGACTTTGATCACAAACGCATTTTATTTTGCGGTTAAACATATAGGTTATGCGATAGCAGTGGCAGTGATCACGATACTGCCAATGACCATGACACTTGTAGATGCAAAACTTTTTCCGGTATATCTGCTGATTTGGCTGATGGTGGGATTTTCCCTGACAGCCTATGCAGATTCCTGGTTTATGTGGAAACTGTTCAAACCGTATTTCAAAGAGGACGAAGAAGAACATCACTATGTAGATACAGAACCGGATCAGTATGCTTTTTAACAAAAAAACAACAAAGAAATGAGAGGTACAGAGTATGGAATGGATTAAGTATCATGAGGCAGAAAAAGTATTTGACCTGAGAACAGAAAACAGCACCTATCAGATGCAGGTAAGAGAGTATGATACTCTGGTTCATCTGTATTATGGATGCCCGGTAGGGGATTCCCTGATTACGGACAGGATTGTATGTGTGGACAGAGGATTCTCCGGAAATCCGTATGAAGCAGGAAAAGACAAAACATTTTCCCTGGATACTCTGCCGCAGGAATATACAGCTTACGGAAACGGAGATTATCGTATCAATGGTCTGGAAGTAGAGCAGGCAGACGGCAGCGACACTGCAAACCTGAAATTTGAATCCTATGAGATCACAAAAGGAAAATACAGCCTGAAAGGTCTCCCTGCAATGTTTGCAAAAGAAGATGAGGCAGAGACATTGGAGATTGTCCTGGCAGACCGTGTCAGCGGACTGAAAGCACATCTTCTCTACAGTGTATTCCCACATCTGGATGTGATCACCAGAGCAGTTCGTCTGAAACAGACTGGTGAGACACCTGTTACAGTAAAGAAAGCAATGTCTATGGAAATGGATTTTGAATATAGAGAAATGGATGCAGTTCATTTCTATGGCAGACATAACGTAGAACGTCAGATGGAAAGAACACATCTGGGTCATGCAAACTGGTCTGTAGGAAGTATTCGCGGCACTTCCAGTCATCATCATAACCCATTTGTAATCCTCTGCGACAGAAACACAGAAGAAACATATGGAAACTGCTATGGATATGCACTGGCTTATAGTGGAAACTTTACATTTGAGACAGAGGTAGATCAGGTAGGACATACCCGTGTGGTAATGGGAATCCATCCATATCATTTCGCATGGACACTGGAAAAAGGTGACACATTTGAAACTCCGGAAGTGATTATGTCATATTCCGCAGAAGGATTTGGAAAACTTTCTCGCATTTATCATGATGCATACAGAAACAACCTGATCCGCAGCAAATACGTAGAACAGCCAAGACCAATCCTCGTAAACAACTGGGAAGCTACCTATTTTGATTTTGATGCAGACAAACTGTATCATATTGCAGAAGAAGCCAGGAACATTGGCTTGGATATGTTTGTTCTGGACGATGGATGGTTTGGCAAAAGAGATAATGACTGGTGCGCACTTGGTGACTGGGAAGTAAATGAAGAGAAGATCAAAGGTGGACTTCCTGCACTTGCAGAGAGAATCCACGGACTTGGACTGAAATTCGGTCTCTGGGTAGAGCCGGAGATGATTTCCGAGGACAGTGATCTCTACAGAGAATATCCGGACTGGGCATTGAAGATTCCGGGACGTGCTATGAACCGGAGCAGACATCAGCTCAATCTGGACATTACCAGAAAAGAAGTCCGTGATCATATCATGAACCAGATTTTCAAAGTTCTGGATGCATGCAAGGCAGATTATGTAAAATGGGATATGAACCGCAGTGTAGACAACGTATTCTCCGCAGCACTTCCAAAAGAACGCCAGGGAGAGGTTTATCACAGATATGTACTTGCAGTATATGAAATGATGGAAAGCCTTGTGCAGAGATATCCAAATCTTCTGTTTGAATCCTGCTCAGGTGGCGGCGGAAGATTTGATGCAGGAATGCTCTATTATTCTCCGCAGATCTGGTGCAGCGATAACACTGATGCTATTGACAGACTGAAAATCCAGTACGGTACTTCTTTCGGATATCCGGTAAGTGCAATGGGGGCTCATGTCAGCGTATGCCCGAACCACCAGTCCGGCAGGATCACACCATTCGAGACAAGAGGAACGGTTGCATCATCCGGTACATTTGGCTATGAACTGGATCTGATGAAGATGTCCGAAGAAGACAAAAAGACAGCCAGAGAGCAGATTCTGAAATACAAAGAAATCGAGCATCTGGTACAGTCCGGAGATTACTATCGTCTGATAAATCCATTTGAAAACAACAACCATGTACTCTGGCAGTTCGTATCCAAGGACAAAAAAGAGACAGTTGTATGTGGCGTAAGACTCCACAGCGAAGCTAATCCGTATATCTATCTTTTCTATCCTCAGGGACTGGATGCAGATCTGCATTACGAAGACATTGCAACCGGAAAAGTATACACAGGCGCAGCACTGATGAAAGCAGGACTGCCATTACCACTGACAACAGGTGATTACCAGCCAATCAGATTTACATTTAAGGCAGTGGAGAAATAATTACCGAATCAAATAAGTTATCTGATTCAATTGTAGGTGACTGTTTGAACATAATAAAAAGATGAAAACCAGTAATTAAGTTTATTAATAGCAGATAAGCTTAGTTACTGGCTTTTTTTGTCCTTTGCCATCTATAGATATCAATCAATAAATAATCACAAAATTTTATATGATATATCTTTATAAGATGTTGTAGAATGATGTAAAATAGTCGTAGAATTATAAAAAACGAGGCAGGTAAAGAAAAATGAAAGAGAAAATCAAAAAAATGCCGGGAAGAATCAGAAATTATTTTTGCTCACATATGAGTGCGCAGGTTACAGTAACAGTAGTATTACTTCTGATTCTGGCAGGTCTGGTCCTTCAGATTTACGTAAAAAATCAATATTTTAATTATCTGCTCAGGAATACCAGATCAATGGAAGAATCCATGATTGAAACATCGACGATTAATATTGATGCAAATCTGAAGGATATCATCAGTGCTGCATGCAATGTAGGAGTTAATGAGACATTAAGAGTTCTGGTAGAAAACACGGAAGCAGACGGAATACTTCTGGCAAAAGAAAAACTGACATTGGGCAGCAGAATGGATGATATTGCTCATCAGATTGGAAGTGTTGTATCTATTGCAATTGTATCAGATGAAGGTCTGTGGCAGGAGTATGGGGTTTATTGGTACCAGACATCTTCAAAAGGAGTATGGGAAGATGGCAATCTGGATAAACTTCAGGAAATATATGAAAAGACCATGGCACTTCAGAAAGAGAAAGCAAATGTCAGGTACTATGTAGAGACAGATCCTGCTGTTCACAGTCAGTGGCCGCAGATAAGAATGGTACATATTGCAGTTCCGCTGATTGGAAAAACTTACAGTTATTCTCATGTGAAAAATGTAGCGGTCGTATCTTTCGATATGGGAGATATTCTGGAAAAAAGTGCTTTTGACAGAGTAGCTGATAAACCTCTTTCGATTGGATATATTGCAGATGAAAATAACAGAATCATTTACCATCCAAATGAAGAGTACGATGGAATGACAGTGGAAAGTTACAGAAAAACGCTGGACAGTACCGAGAATATCAGCAGATCATTAAAATATTTTGGATGGACAGCATATATTACCACGGATCTTGGAAAAATGCGTGCACAGGTTAACCAGATGTATACCAGAAGCATTTATGTATATCTGTTTTTGTTGTGTATCTGTGGATTTTTATGGCAGTTTACAATACGAAGAGTATTAAAACCAATTGATATTATACGGGATTCTATGCGAAATATTAAACTTTCCAAGAATCTTCCGAAGATAGAAGTAAAGGGAACCAATGAGATATGGCAGTTGGCTGGTTATTATAACGAAATGGCGGAAACTCTGGAACGACAGTACAAGGAAATACGTAGATATTATCGTGAAAAGAATCTTTCTATCCGTCAGAAAAATAAGGCAGAGAAAGAAGCTCTGGAATCACAGATCAATGCACATTTTCTCTGCAATACACTGACTGCGATCAATTATAATGCGATAGATAATGAAGATTATGAGGTAGCAGATCTTCTGAAAAAGCTTTCCAATATGCTTTCATATACATTCTCAAGGAAGCTTGTGTCAGTAAGTCTGGGGCAGGAACTGAGATGGGTAGAGCAGTATCTATATCTGCAGAAGTTCAGGCTTATGGATGTGTTTGACTACGAGATTGAATTTCAGGAAGAATACGGCGAATGGCCATGCTGTAAACTGTTTATTCAGCCATTTGTGGAAAATTCTATCCTTCATGGTTTTGAAGGAAGAGAAAGCGGGGGAATGATCCGTATTACGGGTCACATTGATGGATCCAGATTCCGTCTTTGCATTGAAGATAATGGATGTGGAATGAATGAAGATACAGAGAAACTGATGCAGCAGATTCTTATGGAAAAGCATACTTTGGATTTGGCAGGAACAGGAATCGGGATTCAGAATGTAGTGACAAGACTGCGAATGTATTATGGAGAAGAACTTTCTGTAGTTTTGGAATCAGAACCTGAAAAGGGGACAAAATTTACTTTCTGGCTTCCAATACCAGAGAATCCGGAGAAAGATATAGAGTAAATAAATGTAGCAAAAAAAGTAACAGAGGAGGTCTTTATACATTGAGAATTTTAATTGCAGAAGATGAGCAGAGAACCAGACAGGGATTAGTAAGGGTTTTGCAGAGCCTGAGGGATGAGTATGAGATTGTGGCACAGGCATCTAATGGAAAAGCAGCGCTGGAAATGATTCTGGAACAGAAGCCGGATGTGGTTTTTATTGATATCAAGATGCCGTTTATGGACGGGCTTTCAGTAATAGAAGCTGCCAGAGCTCAGGGAATTAAGGCAGAATTTGTGATTGTAAGTGCATATGCAGATTTTGATTTTGCCAAGCAGTCAATCTCTCTTGGTGTAACAGAGTATCTTTTGAAACCTCTTACAAGAGATGAGGCAGAGGCAGTACTGAAGAAAATTGAGAATAAGATCAGTGGAAAAAATAGCTATTCCCGCAGAAAATCCAGAAATTTGAGAGATAAATATCCGGATGCCCACCCTATGATTCTGCAAGCTCTGGATATCATACAGAGTGGATATGCCGGAAAAATAAGCCAGAAGAAACTGGCCGAAGATCTTGGACTGAGCCAGGAATATTTCAGTTATCTTTTTGGGAAAAATATCGGAGAAAATTTCAGTACTTTTCTCAGGGAGTATAGAATTGAACAGGCACAATATATGCTGAGGGAAGAAATCTGTGATCAGAGGGATGTTCCTTATCAGGTAGGATTTTCCGATTCCAAATACTTCAAAAAAGTCTTTCGCGAAGTGACTGGAAAGAGTCCGTCTGAATATCTGATGGAAATAAAAGAGTAAAAAGATAAGAAAAGGGAGTAAAAAATTAACAAACAAAAAGTAAAAAAACGGAAATATATGGAAAAAATTTAAAAAATCTTAAAATATTTCCTGAATCTTAAAATATTATCCGTGCAAATTTCCTTTTTCCGTAAAATCTTGGGTTATGCGCTGGAAAAAGTAATGGTAAAATATATACAACAAAACAACAGAGAGACGACTAAAAATTGTGCAACTAACCAAAACAAAATCCAACTAAGAAGGAAAAGGGAGGGAAAAACATGAAAAAAACATTATTTGCAGCAACAGTATTGGCGGCTTCGCTGATGGCAGCATCAACTGTACAGGCAGCTCCGCAGGAAGTTACAATGTGGCATTACTTTGATCAGAAACCAGAGCAGGAAATGCTTGCAGACATGGTTGAAGAATACAACTCTTTACAGGATGATATTCATATCAATGCAACATTTGTATCCAGAACAGAGTTAATGAACCAGTACACAGTTGGAGCACTTTCAGGAGAACTTCCTGATATCGGACAGGTAGACTCACCGGATATGGCATCTTATGTATCTCTTGGAGTATTTGAAGATATCACGGATGAACTTGACGCATGGGGAGAATTGGATCAGTTTTATGATGGACCATTAAGCTCCTGTAAAGACCCAGACGGAAAAGTTTATGGACTTCCTCAGAACAGCAACTGTCTTGCACTTGCATGCAATATGGACCTTCTGAAGGCTGCCGGATACGATCATATGCCAGAGAGCCTTGACGAGTTCAAAGAAATGGTTGCAGCAACAACGGATTCATCCAATGATGTATATGGATTTGCAATGTGTGCAGTATCTACAGAAGAGGGAACATTCCAGATTCTTCCATGGCTGAGATCTGTACAGAATGGAACAGGCGTAAATGTTGATGACATTACAGCTGATTCAGCAGTAAATGGATTACAGACACTCGGTGATTTTGTAGCAAACGGATATATGAGCAAAGAGTGTGTAAACTGGACACAGGCAGATGCATGGAATCAGTTCTGCGCAGGAAAAGCTGCATTTGCAGAATGTGGAACATGGCATCTGGCACAGACAGATGCAATCAACGGAGCATTTGAATATGACTTTACACTTCTTCCAACAGGCGACGAAGGAACCTCTACATCTACAATCGGTGGTGAGAACTTTGGTGTCTGCAAAGGATCAGAAAACAAAGAAGCATGTGCTAAATTCCTTGAGTGGCTCTGCTCACAGGAAAACGAAGCAAAATGGGCAGCTGTAGGCGGAAAGATTCCTACAAGACAGGATGCGACAGCTGAATACACATTTGAGCAGGATGGATTTAAGGTATTTACAGATGAAATGAACTATGCTCAGGCGCGTGGACCGCACGCTGAATGGCCATCTATCTCTGAAGCAGTTTATACAGCAACACAGTCTGTGATCGTAGACGGAACATCTGCAAAAGACGCTCTTGAAACAGCAGCAGCTAAAATTAATCCAATCGTAGAAGAAACTCCTCTTCCTGAAAGCAACTAAAACTAACAGACAGGGAAGGATGTGGCTTTAATGGCAGCAAAGTCTAGGACTATGGCGCAGCAAAAGACAAAAGAAGCATACTGTTTCATTGTACCTGCATTTATCTATATGATCCTTGTACTGGGATATCCGATCGTTTATAACATTATCCTCAGTCTTAAGGATGTAAATGTAAAGAATCTGAAATCAGGAACTTCCGTATTTGTCGGATTACAGAACTATATTGATTTATTCCATGACCCGACATTTCTTCTGGTTCTGCGCAATACATTTATTTTTACAATAGCTTGTCTTATTTTCCAGTTTACTATCGGATTTGCATTTGCGATGTTTTTCAATCAGAAATTTAAACTTGCAGGTCCGATCAGAGGTCTGATTCTTGTCAGCTATATGATGCCGATGGCAGTAACTGGTCTTCTTGGCAAAAATATCTTTTCCAATGCAGGTCTTGTCAATGACCTGCTTGGAAAAATCGGAATCAGCGGTCCGGAATGGCTGGTTAACACCAGCACAGCTCTGATTGCAGTAATTATTATGAACTGCTGGGTAGGTATTCCGTTTAATATGCTCCTTCTTGTATCAGGACTTACAAGCATTTCACCGGATGTATATGAGAGTGCATCCATGGATGGAGCAAACTGGGGACAGCGTTTCCTCTTTATTACTCTTCCTCTGATGAAAGAGTCAATTCTTGCAGTACTGATGTTAGGATTTATCTATACATTCCGTGCATTTGACCTGATGTATATCATGACAGCCGGAGGTCCGCTGAATTCAACAGATGTACTGGGAACATATTCCTATATGTTATCATTTACACAGTTTAACTTTTCAAAAGGTGCGGCAGTTGCAATGGTACTGTTTGCATGCCTGTTCCTTATTGGTCTGTTCTATCTGAAACTGTTATCAAAAGAAGAGGAGGAAGGCTGATATGGATAATATGACAGGTGCTGAAAAGGCAAAAGAGATCAGAAATTCGATATTTGCACTTCTTATTGCATTTATCTTCTTATTTCCGATTTACTGGCTGATACAGATTTCATTTAAGTCAGATGCAGAAACATTTGGAAAGGTTCTTACCTATTTTCCACATGATTTCACCTTTGAACCGTGGCTGGAAAACTTAACAGATAAAACGTTTCTGATATCTTTGAAAAACAGTTTTCTTAATGGACTTTTGACAATGGCAATTGCTCTGGTACTCGGTGTCCCGGCAGCATATGGAATGGGAAGATACAGAGTAAAAGGTGGAAATGTTTTCCTCCTTACATTCCTGATTTCACAGATGCTTCCTCCATCCCTGACATTGACCCCAATGTATCTGATTTTCAGTAAATTGGGCTTTCTTGGAAATCATCTGACAGCTCCGGTTGCGATTGCAGCCAGTTCTATACCGTTTGTAATCGTAACATTGAGACCCTATTTCAGAAGTATTCCGGTATCATTGGATGAGGCCGCAAGACTGGATGGATGCGGATCGGTAAAAGCATTTCTTATGGTTATGCTTCCGGCAGTAAAAACAGGAATTATTACTATCATGGTTATTTCATTCCTGAACGGCTGGAATGATCTGGTATATTCAATGACATTTAATGTTGCAGAGACAATGAGACCTCTGACAGCGAATATTTATAAATTCCAGAGTGCATATGGTACAAGATGGAACTGTATCATGGCTTATGGTGCAATACTGGTACTTCCGGTAATTCTGATGTTTATTTTCTTACAGAAATATATTGTAGGCGGTCTTGTCGCAGGTGCGGTAAAAGACTGATAAAATAAAGCTATTATTTATATTATAAACAAGTTCAGCGGATTAGAACAAAACAGATAAAACTGCAGTTCCAATTCGCTGAAACTCCATTAAGAATGAAAAGGAGAAGGCAGAAATGGCAAATCAGGAAGAAGTAAGAGACGTATATGGGTATTTTGAGCAAAAAGGAAATGCGCTGTGCTACCGTTATGAGGCTGAACGGGTAAGAATTGAGCCGTGGGGTGCTGACAGCCTTCGTGTACGTGCATGGAAAACCGCAGAGATGGATCAGGCAGACTGGGCATTGATCAAACCAGAGAAGGAAATCACACCGGAAATCGAAGTTCGCGAAGACGGAGCAACGATCCGTAATGGTAAGATCCGTGCAGAGATTAATCTGATCGGTAAAATTGCATTTTATAATCAGAAAGGAGAACTTTTACTGGATGAGTATGTCCGCAACAGAAAAGATATGTTCGGAAATACCTGCAGTTCTCTTGAAGTAGAAGCCAGAGAATTTAAGCCTATCACAGGTGGGGATTACAGACTGACAATGCGTTTTGTTTCCACACCGGAGGAGAAAATATATGGTATGGGCCAGTATCAGCAGCCATACCTTGATGTAAAGGGAGCTGATCTTGAACTGGCACACAGAAATTCACAGGCAAGTGTTCCGTTCATGCTTTCTAGTCTTGGATATGGATTCTTGTGGAATAATCCGGCTGTAGGACGTGTGAATTTTGGCAAAAATATTACAACATGGGAAGCATTTTCTTCCAAGAAACTGGATTATTGGATCACAGCAGGTGACACACCGGCTGAAATC
>ERZ791641.1249-NODE-1249-length-12423-cov-4.467416_pt1 | contig 12423 bp, 12 predicted proteins | sample MGYA00510055_ERZ791641 | MGnify/ENA primary metagenome ERZ791641 (study PRJEB30046, sample SAMN00715226) | human gut metagenome | study: EMG produced TPA metagenomics assembly of the A metagenome-wide association study of gut microbiota in type 2... | reverse complement strand
TGCAACGGTCAAACCATACCTATCTTCCAACACAAAAAGCGTATGCATTAGTCCATTCGTCGTATCAATATCCAGCGGCATCAAGGCAAATGGACTCACCTCAAACAACTGTGCCATCGCGGCTAACATATTCTTTTTCGGGACTCGAACTCCGGTTTCGTATTGTGCTATTCGTGTACCTGCAGATGTGTTGGCAAAGCCAAGCAATTCACCAATTTCTTTTTGCGTATATCCTTTTCGTTTCCGAAAATATTTGATTCTTTGTCCGATAGTCATTTGATCTACATTCTCCTTCTCCAAATAACACTCCGTAGATGTTATTATCTTTCTTCATGTCCATCAAGATACAGTCTATTTAGAAGAGCTTTTTTCACAAATTGCATAACCTCACTTTGCCCTGACACCCTGCCAAGTTTGCCCATCACTGTTCTCCGATCCACAGTTGTAATCTGTTCCACTAATATCAGAGAGTCATTTGCCAAATACCCTTTTACATCATCCCGATTGATTCGAATATGCATAGGATTGAATTTTTTAGTGATCTGTTTTGTCAAAGGTAATACATTTAATGCATCAGATGCATAGTAACTTCCCACAACCAAACATGGACGAATCCCTGACTGCACGCATTTTCCTTGATGCTGTCCCAGATCCACATAAACTAGTTCTCCATTTTCCACTTTTTTCATAATGTCAAGCCTCCAATCTGCGCTATATTAAGTTTCAATTCTCCCTCATCCACCGTAAACACTTTGCCGCCGGCTGCAATCATTTGTCCGACTTTGCTGTATGCATCCTGTAAGTTTTGGGAAATCATCCCCATGTTAGCCAGTAAAACCGCTTCTGCTTCACCACTTTGCACCTGCTTTACAATACTTTGATAATGTCTGTTTATATCCATCTGCCCCAATATACTTCGATGAAACACCTTTACTATCTCCAAATGATGTGCTGCAGCATATTCACGGATATATTTCAACTGCTTCTCCTCTTTACGGTCCACAGTATCCTCATCCGCAAAGGTTGCTAAATAGACAATACAGCGTATTGCTTTCTTATTTTTTCTTTTATGTGCCACTTCTGTCCTCCAATTCTATGCCGGATAAGCATCAATCATATTACAAAATACTGCTTCAAAATATTTCTTTTGCTGTGGACTTAATGTTCTTAATTTCTGATCCACAACATCATCATTCACTTCGTCTGTAATTGCTGAATCTCTATCTTCTTCCGGAATAATTCCCAAAATTGTGTTTGCATCAGTATGTAATGCCGTCATTAGAAGATACAAAAGATCAACGCTCATTTTTCGACTGCCAAGTTCAATCTGGTTGATATGTGATGGTGATTTGTTCACCCGCTCACTTAACTGTTCAATCGTCAGGTGACGACTTTTGCGAACATTACGAAGTGCCTGACCTGCTTTCCAACCTTCATATTCCATTTTTACCGCCTACCTTCCTTTATGTGATATCCGTCTTTCATTTTCACAGCCAATTATATCTTCTACCGGATACTCAACCAGAATCTTGCCTCTGCGGTCACGAAGCAACACACTGGAACCATGAACAACATAGCAAAGATCCTCTTCTTTATATCCTGCTTCCAACAAATAATCCGGAATGGGATATTTTCTATATTTTTTTTTACTTTCCATTTGATAAGCCCTCCATTCCCAGTTGAAATCTGACTGCCCGTCCCAACTTTTCAATCAATCTTTGGTCAATCACTCAGCCTATCCAATGCTGAACTTATCTACGATAAGCTGTAAATGAAATGCCAATCCATTGCAGATCTTCTGCTGCAACCGTTCATCGTAAACATGCCCCATCTTATGTTTGATCTGCCGTCTGTCGATTGCCTGACAATGCTCTAACATACACATTCCTGATGTATTCAGCTCATTGTTGCAGTCCTCCCGGTCAATGAAAACATGATACTTACTATCAAGTCCCTTCAGACTTCTTGTCATCGGCGCAACGGTAAGAATCGGGGAACTCTCATTATATTCTGTTCCACTTAACACGATTGCCGGTCTGGACTTTCTAAGCAGGCAATCACCACTGATCTCACCAAAGTCCACAAATACAATATCCATCCATTGATATGTTCTTTCCTGCATAGCTGCAGTAACGGCATCATCATAACCGTAGGTAAATCCAAATCTTCTACTATCATTCGTCATTGTATGTTTCCTCCTGATTCTATCTGCCGTCATGTAATATGGTTCCTGTATCACACGACTAAATCTTCTTGTATCACTTGCAAGTGGTTGTCCCTTACGGACAATTCAAGTATATCAATGCAGGTACTTAATAAAGAGAACCCCGAAGATAAGTTGCTGGTACTGATAGAAAAATTTGCGCAAAAAAATAGGCAGTTCTCTTTCGAACTGCCTACTAAGCAACTATGTATCCAATTATTTTACCACTACCCATCTCGCATTCATATATGCAGGAAATATTCCTGAATCTATTTACATTTGGTTGCCACATCCTTTTGCATCTTCTACTAATAACAATTATTCAGATTTCACACACCATTTTTTCTAATTGATTGAAAAACTCACACCAATTATCTACTTTACATACTTCCTCCAAGTGATATATTTCTTTTACTTCCAAATTCTCTGTTCCACTTAACCATAAACAATGCATCTTCAGAATTTCGTGCAATCCCCATATATTATCTTCCACAGAAAATCGAGAAAACAATGCAAAAGTAAAATTGTCTAGGTCATTCATCAATCCATATTCTGTTGATGCCCAACCTTTACTCTTTTGATGATAATAAGTATCAATCACTTGCTTTAATACATTAATAACTTCACCGTCATTCAAATACGGAAAAAGTACTGCATATAGTCTGTTACAACCATCATATTCTAAGTTATTGATTTCTCTTTTCTCAAGCATTTTCATAATACGCAGTCTATATTCTGTAATACATTGAGAATTCTTACTTTGAACTCTCTGGATAAAATATTTAATATAATCCCAATAAAAGTCCCCTTTGTCAAACTGTACCTCAATATAGTCAAATATCTCATCAAAAGTCATTTTCTTCGTCTTAGATATAAACTCATCCATATACGCATTATACTCTGATTCATACCATCTACTTGGGATGATACAACTATGTTCCGACCGTTCTAATCTTTCTTGTGCATATTCCAATGGAGCTACTATACTCATTTTACTTTCACAATCTTCATACTTCAATCTCTTGGCACATAATGAAATTGCTTTATGAATATCCGCACAATATATTTTTCTTCTTGTATTCTGATTGTCGTATTGTCCCGCATGCTCGTCTAATCGAAAATAGCTTGTAGCTTTTTTCCATATTTCAAGTAATTCTTCTTCTGTAAAATAATTTGTTTCAAGTGCCGATATTATCCCATCAAATGTTAATTCTTTCCATTCAATTTCAGAATCTTTAACCATATTTACAAATTGTAAAAGACTATTAACTCCCATTTTTCCGGCTACAGACGCTACCGAACCGCCAATCTCGACAAACGCTCTATTATCACCAATTTTGGAAGCATATTCCGAAAGATTTAACAGCAAACAACCGTCCGATTTCCATATACCTCCAACATCATTTGCAATTCTCTCAAACCAATTTAATGGACTAAAAAGACTGTATTCTCTACGTCCCACATAGCTAATACTTCTCGTATTTAATAATTTCAAAGCATTGTTTACCTTTTCCTGCCATCCCATTTTCTCTGCTATTTTTAACAATATCTCTGAAATATATCCTCTTTCAGATAACTCTTCACTCCATATTATTCCATCAAAACCCATCCACTTATCAAAATATTTTTCCACCAAATCTGTCTTGTTGCATGCACATAAATATGACCAATAGCTTTCTAAAAGCATAACCTCTCTATATGTTTTTGCCTTTTCACAAAGTTTATCTTCTAGAACCTCTGTAAATGATTGTGGAAGCATATCATTTAACTGAATAATACTTTCTAATATTCCTTTTCTAAACAAAATGGTTTCAATTCTAAAGCAGCCATTATAATACTTTTCTTCCAAGACCATATCTAATGTTACCTTAAAATCTTCCAAATCAAGTTGTTTAGAACAATTCATTAAAATGCGTTGTTCTATATAAGCAATATATCCTATTGCAGTCAATAAATTTTCTGCAACAATCTTATCTTGATTATCTTTTTCAAATCCACTTTTTTCTAACGCATTTTTTCTTAATTTGACAAATTTATTTGTAGAAACATATGATAACACATACATGATACTAGCTATTATTTTAAATCGTTCTTTTTCTCTGTCTAGTTCATTGAACTTTGTCTTAAGCCACTCGTCCGATATAAATGTAAATTCTTTATTTACAATATCTTGAATCCAATCTTTACATAAATCTAATCTATCATTTTTCACTGCCCATACGCAAACTCCAAGTTGATTATACTCTGAAAATTTCTCTTTTGTTTTTCCCTGTAAAATATATTCTATATTCTCAGAACGACCGCTCTTTATAACGCATTGCAGATAATCTTCTAAATCTGTAACATAGTAACATGATAGATTCTCCAATGTATATTCTATCTCATTGATGCCATAACACTGTTCCGCCTGTCCTAACCATCCTCCGTAAAATTCAGCCGCACTTCTTTTTTCTTCTTCACCCACATAGTCAATATTCTCTGGTGCTACTTGGTACATTCGAGCATACTTACCCCAAGTTTTCAAAATATCATCTAATCGACTTTTTTCTTCTTTTGCAAAAAGAGAAAATATCGTTTTTGGTGTTTTCATTCCCATCCAACGTTCTAGTATGCTTTTTGCCCTATCCTCTTCTCCATGTTCTGTTAAAAATTCCACAGCAGCAAGCATGTCTGCAACGTCATCAATAGTTAAAAGTTCATCTGGTATTGTTCTTTTTTCACTTTCTAATGCAAACGGAATCTCAATCTCATATTGATATTTCATATCTAACCAATTAAGTGATTCCTCATGCTGATGCATGGTTGTTACTGCACAACTAAACTTCACAATCTTTCTTTTATCTTCAAGACTTACAAGAGAATCTAATGTAGATAACATTTGTTGCTCAATTTCAGCCGGACTTCGTTTTAACGCATATGCTTCTATAACATACCCACTTGTAAACACATCCACATATTCCTGTGTTCTTTCAGCATCTTTCAATAACTTGAAAACTAATTCATGCTTAATTTTAGCATCAAATTGATTTTCCATTAAAAAATCTGCTATTTTCCCACTTATTTCTGGAATCAATTGTTTTGCTTTTTTATAATGAGAAGCCAAATAAATCCTGACATCATTATGAAATACGCTATATCCAAACTTATCATGCTTAATAATTGGGAAAAGATGTTCCATTGTATTTTTCCATTGCAAAACCGATATATCACTTCCAAAGATTTTACTCATGACATCGGCTGATATTTTTCTGTTAATAATTGAAAATACTGCTGCTAAGTACATATCTATAATATGCCCTATGTCCCCAGCTTGTTCTAACGCCCCTTTCCAAATATACTCATAATATGACTCAATTCCAGAACTCAATACTCTTACATTACTATTTTTTTCATAATCATCAAAGGTACTATACTTTGAAGCCTCCTGCATAGCAAAAACTGCTGAAAGCGTATTACCTTTCGCTATATCAGCAATATAATTTATTAATAAACTTCTTCCAGTTGTATCATATCCCATTACTTGATAATTGGAATCATACAATAGTTCCAAATCCTCTTTTTGTATATCTGGCACTTCCATCATTTCTATTCTTTCTGGATCTGATAAGAAATCTGGATATTCAGGAAATTGATATACTGGTTGCCCAGCAAGTATAAATCGTACGTTAGCTGGAACTGTTTCAGGAGATAATAATGTTTGTAAAAATGTATGTTTTTCTCCACTACGAGCAGCATGATCTATCCCATCAATTGCTATAACCGTTGGCTTTCCCGTAATATCTGCCCAAGCAGTAGAAAGACGCATAACTTCTTCCCTCAATTTATCAACTGAATCTATTAACTCAATAGATACTGGTACGTGATATTCATAAAGCTTACCCTTAAATAATTTTCGTAGCATTATCAATAAACTTCCCCAAAATTCTTTCTGATCGCTAATACCAGAATCAGCCGAAATGTATAGTTCTCCTGGAATAATTGGTTTAAACGCATGAAAGCGCAAAGTAATAATGCTATCTGGCTTACATGCCAAATAACTGATTATATTGGTTTTTCCGCATCCGGGATTGCCTGTCAAAAAGGTAACTCTTGATTTTCCATTTATAATTTTTTGTTCCAAACATTTTACAAATTCAATCCTTGATTGAAAAAAAGGCTCACAGAGCGGCAAAATATGCTCCCCCTTAATCTCATCACCACTCAAAGAAAGTGCTTGCATTACATCCTCTTTGTCTATTTCTTTTTTGTCACGAATAGAAGTGGACCACCACATTAATTGATAACATAATTTTTGATGTAACCTGACTGCAATTTCATGAGTTGTTCCAAATACTTTTTGTAATTCATCTGCAATTATGTCAATCATTCCATCTAAATCTTCTTGATCTGTTATCAAAGAAAAATTTTTTAAAAAATAAAATTTTTCTTTGTCATTGAGATTTCCCATACACTCCTTCCATATTTTCCATGCTTCATCCCATTCCGCATTAACAATAATTCTGTTAATATCCACATCTTCAGAACTATCAGCATCTGACAACTCATTTACCTGGTTTTTTATATATTTCCAAAAAGAAAATAATGGAGGACGTTGCCATCCGCCGTTTGGAGTATATTTACGTTCCCCTATTTCTCTGTTAGTAAAAAAAATAACTCTATTGTTTCCAGAATTCTTTTTCTCCATTTCTTTCCATTCAGATGAATATTTATAAAGATATGATTTCTTCGGTTCACCTTCAATCATATTAGAAAATGACAATTTATCATTTATACGTGTGTGTTTTACCTGAATATACTCTTTTGTCCCATTTTCATATGTAACCACTACGTCATCCAAGCTTTGACTTTCATCTGATTGTAAAATTACATTCTTTATTTGATTATCTGGATTTAACATTTTCACAGCATACAATAATCCAACAGACCATTCATACCAATACGGATCACCTGTTCCTGCAGTCAAATTACACATATAAATACCTCCTTGAATACATTTCTCCCACTTCATAAATATAATTTTATCACTTTAGTATATTCCCAACAACCACAAGTTTACGTGATTGCAGAGCAATTAAAAGTTCATATCTCTTCCTGCATATTCTTATATTTCTGCACCAATGCCCCCAATTCTTCCAATAATGTATCAGAGGATGTCACCATCTGATTACCCTTCAGTATGTAATCCGTACTCACTCCATAAATTTCACTAAACATCAACAGCGAGTCGATCGACATTCCCTTTGCTCCCCGCTCTATCCGGCTGATCGTTCCCGGCTCAAGTCCAACTGCCTCCGCTACCTGCTCCTGTGTCTTTTCTGCCTGTTTTCTTAATGCCTTTAATCTCTTACCGCTTGTTTCCATGTCATAAATCATCATAATTCTTCATCCTTCCCAGCCATCTTGATAGCCAGAATTAATATGATGAAAAATTATCTTTGAATTTTCCGCTGCCTGATCCACGCAAAAAGACGCAAAGGAAAGCCAGTTATCTACTGGTTATCTTTCCCCTGCGTCTCTGGTGCTTCCATCATCACTGATGTGCCCTTATCAGGTGGGCTGTTCATTTAATTGTCATTTTGTTTCTATGTAACAGATCTGTCAAATACGGAACACACCTTTGTCGGCACGCTTCCGTATCATGCCTTCTGTATATTTCTTCAACATCATTACCCGTTTGCAGCGGTTGCATTTGATCGTGATGCCTTGCAAGACGATCCGGTCATCGTCCTGACACAATGCGTAATCCATCATCCTCGCATTACACTCTCTGCAATGCAGCTGCACTGTACTCCAATTCTTCTCCAATTCAGTTCAACTCCTCTACCATACAAAATTGCTATTACCAACACGCAACATTTGTACTTGCAAGGGAAAGGGAAATCAACCTTCGCAAGCCCATTACTAGAGCCGGAAGTTCCGATGCGCCCTGTCCTGACGCTCCGACATTGCTGATCTTAAAGCCTGTTGACCATGGCAAGCCATGATCTGCTTAAGCTGATTTCTCCATGAACCACATATTGTTGTCCTCATAGAACAGATATACTTCTTTTCCGTCTACGACACATGTATATCGCATCCCGACACCGCCTGCCTTTAAGCTGGCTGCACGCCGGATGTCTTTCACTTTGCTGATCTCATACTCTACTCCATCCTCCCATACAAAACTTTTCGGAAGGAGCATTCCACCCTTGGTAAATGTGGCATTCACATCTACATAAATTTTGTCTTCGTTCAAAGAACTGCCTCCTATTCTTAACTAAAATATCCTTGTGGGTGTACCGTGTGGGAACCTTTTGCATCCAAAGAGGATAACAGCTTATCCTGATACATCAGTCCCCGTTGAATACTGAAATATCCAAACCTTTTCCGAATCTCATCCACCACAGCATCTGCTTTCTCCTGCTTTTCCCTGCGGGTATAGTCACAGAATATGTCAAGCTGCTCATATGCATGATCCAGTGTTAATTCTGCTCCTCTGACACCAAGACTGCGGATTGGTTTTTCCCATTGATATGTTGTTTTGAAAATGCGATAGGCTTCCTGTGCAATCTCCGATGTGATGTTCGTCGGTCTGTCTATCTTATGCTGTCTCGTAAAATGATGTAGTGCGTTGTCGCGGACGGATATTTCCACTACATGACACTTAAAACCATTCTCCCGCAGTCTGGCAGCGACACTTTCTGCCAATACATACAGGATGATCTTCACATCTTCATCCGTCTCCAAGTCTCTCGGAGTCGTTGTGCTGTTTCCTATGGACTTGATCGGGGCATGGGTATGTTCCCTCTTTACCAGAGAATCATCCCTGCCATTCGCAAAAGAATGAAGTACCAGCCCCATCTTACCAAACCGGGATTTCAGATACTTTTCCTCCATCTGCGCCAGCTCACCAATGGTACGGATACCCATGCTTTGCAGCTTCCTCTCGGTAGACTTTCCTACATATAAAAGATCACCCACCGGAAGCGGCCAAGCCTTCGTCCGATATTCCTCTCTGCCCATCGTCGTGATCGCATCGGGTTTCTTATAATCAGAGCCCAGCTTCGCAAAGATCTTGTTGTAAGATACACCGATACTTACGGTAAGACCTAACTCTGACTTAATTCTGCGACTGATATCCTGAGCAATCGTAAGCCCATCTCCCATAAGGGAACAGCTTCCTGACACATCCATCCAGACCTCATCGCAGCCGTATGGTTCCCAAAGGTCTGTATATTCCTGATAGATCTCATGTGCCATCCTAGAAAAACGCAGATACAAGTCCATTCTCGGCGGAACAAATTGAATATCCGGACAAACCTGTCTTGCCTGCCAGAGTGCCATACCAGTCTTCACTCCCTGCCGCTTCGCCAGATAATTCGCTGTCAATACGATCCCATGTCTCGCCTGTGGATCACCGCCTACTGCCATCGGCACATTCCTCATCTGCGGACGATGTAACATCTCCACGCTGGCATAGAAACAATTCATATCCACATGAAGCACTGTTCTGTCTGCCATAATCAATCTCTCCAATCCAAAGAAGAACATTTGTTCTGTTTTTCTATGCCGTCAGTATAAATCATTTTTATCATTATTTCAAGTGTAAAATATTACCCATTTCATCATAAAAATGATTTTTGGATTGATTTTTCATGAGGGATTGTATATAGTATATACAGAAAACAGACAAAAACACTCTTACGGAGGCGATAAAATGAACTCGATTGGAAAGATATTACAGGATCGTCGAAAAGAACTTGGGTTGACACAACCCGATGTAAATAAAGAACTGAAACAGTTTGGATATTCTATGAATCATGCAGCGATCAGTTCCTGGGAACGCAATGTTACCCAGCCGAACGCCACACAGTTTCTGGCACTCTGCAAGATTCTCGGCATTACAAATATTTACGATACATTCATCGGAGAATATACGCCGGATAATCCGTTCAGCGAATTAAACGAAGAAGGCATTCAAAAAGCGAAAGAATACATAGATCTGCTGATCAAATCTGGAGATTACGCCAAAGAAGATACCTCTGTCCTTCCCTCTTACCGGGAAATCAGACTGTTTGATCTTCCTGCGTCTGCAGGAACCGGAGAATTTCTTGACAGCGATAACTTTGAAATGATCGAAGTAGGAAACGAAGTCGCACCGGAAGCAGATTTTGGTATCCGAATCCACGGTGACAGTATGGAACCTCGTTACATCAACGGACAGATTGTGTGGGTACAACAGACGGAAGAATTGGAATCAGGGGAGATCGGTATCTTCTATCTCGACGGCAATGCCTACTGTAAAAAGCTGGATTGTAGCAGAGCAGGAACCTTCCTTGTCTCCCTGAATCAGAAATATGATCCAATCCAGATCACAAAAAATAATAGTTTTAAGATTTTTGGAAAAGTAGTATGCTGATAGTCCTGTTTATGGGACAACATATAGAATATAATAAAGACAGTGTCTGAGTCCGGTCCTTTAATTGAAAAACTTAACGCAACAAAAAAGTTAGTAAACAGAAAAATCTGTTGCAATAACTTTTGCAGAAGGAGGTATTTTATGTGATATGATTCGATGTGATTACTATCTGCGGTTAGGAGTCAAATGAGTAATTATAATCGAATAACATTTAAAGAAAGAGTGAGGATTGAAGCTGGTATTTATGCTAAGAAATCTTTTAGTCAGATAGCGAAAGAGATTGGTAGAAGCACATCAAGTGTTACCAGAGAAGTGAAGCAAAACAGAATAATGGTCAAGACACCGTATTCTTGTGGAACGGATTGCATTTATCCGCCAAGTTGTAGAAAGACAGGCCTTTGCGGTGATGAGTACTGCAGCAGGAGATGTTGGACTTGTATGGACCATGATTGTACACAGTATTGTGACAGGTGTGTTACACATACTTGTAAAAAAACAGAAAGGGCACCATTTGTATGTGATTCATGCAACGAAAAGAATAAGAAAGCATGTAAGTATAACAAGTACTATTATCTTGCAGAAAAGGCAGATGCAAAGGCAAAAAAGGTACGTTCAGAGTCACGTGAAGGAATAAGACTTAGTCAGGGCGAACTTCAGACATTGGATGAAATTTTGTCACCACTTATTCTTCAAGGACAGCCATTATCACACATATGTAATACACATAGTGATGAAATAAAGGTATCTGAAAGAAGTATCTACAACTATATCGATGCTGGAGAATTGACCATAAGCAACCTGGACCTTAGACGTAAAGTAAAATATAAAAAGCGTCGAAAAAAGCAGACGGAAATTAAGTGTAATAAGTTCAATTACAGACAGGGAAGAACGTACGAAGATTTTCAAAAGTATATGGAGGAACATCCTGATACAGCTGTGGTTGAAATGGACACTGTTAGAGGACTAAGAACAAAAGAACAGGTGCTACTTACCATTATGTTTAACAATAATTCAGTCATGTTAATGATACTGATTGAAGAAGAAGCGATGGATCCGGTAATAGAGGTATTTGATAAGCTTACAAAGGTATTAGGGGTTAAAAGATTTAGAAAACTGTTTCCGGTGATACTTACTGATAACGGACGATGCTTCAAGAATGCATTAGCTCTCGAATATACAAAGAGTGGTTCACCAAGAACCAAAATCTTTTATTGTGATCCACAGGCATCATGGCAGAAACCTCACATAGAAAAGAATCACGAATTTATAAGATATGTCATTCCGAGAGGTAAGACCTTTAAGGGATATACCCAGGAAGATATGACGCTGATCGCAAATCATATCAACAGTACAACGAGACCGGGACTGGAATATAAAAGCCCATATGATCTCGTAGAGACTGAAGAAATGAAAAAACTGTTGGAAGTGCTTAACATGTCCCCAGTCGCCGCAGACGAGATATGTTTAAGTCCAAAGTTACTTAGTAAAGAATAAGAATGAAAAGCAGATAGTTAATCATCCATAATCAGTACGAAGTGGGTTGCATTAACTTTTGCAGAAGAAAATGCGAGCCGCTATTTTGGCATGTAAACAATTAAGCTTTTTTCAACAGTTTTAATCGAATTATATCACATAAAATACCAGAAAAACAGAAAATACAATGTTGAATGTATTAGAAAACCTTTTGATTTTGCACTGAGTTTTTCATTTAAAGGTCTGAGTCCGGTCCTTTCTTCTTTCCCAACTCAGCACTATTTCACGGAAATGATTTCCACTTATGATCAGTATGGAGGGCGCTATATGGTAACAAACAATATCTCGG
>ERZ791641.1247-NODE-1247-length-12451-cov-4.029929_pt1 | contig 12451 bp, 27 predicted proteins | sample MGYA00510055_ERZ791641 | MGnify/ENA primary metagenome ERZ791641 (study PRJEB30046, sample SAMN00715226) | human gut metagenome | study: EMG produced TPA metagenomics assembly of the A metagenome-wide association study of gut microbiota in type 2... | reverse complement strand
ACTGCAAAAAAACATAGAATGAGAAATAAAAACAGGAACCGCAGACCAAATGCAGTTCCTGTTTTTATGTTGTAATAATTTTAAGATGTGTTGCGGTGAAGGTGTATGTGGAGCGTGCACAGCAAGGTTTTCAGGTCACAGAGTAAAGAGATTCTGTAAGGTGCAAGCTAGTCCAAGAGCTATATTTGAGGGGAGGAGATTAATATGATGAAGGTTATAATAGTTGGTGGGGGCTGGTCTGGATGTGCAAGACATATAAAAAGACAGTAAAAAACACGCAAAAAAGCGTGTTTTTATTTTAAATTTATATCTATCCCATCAGCACCATCCCAAGTTATAGAATCTACAATTTTTCTAACATAGAGTTGTTTATCTGATATATCAAGATTATCCCAATTTGATAATAGAAAAACTATACTATTATAAATTAAATCAATATTAGAGTTATTGCGTGAAAGTAATTTTTTTCTTTCTAAATCAAATAATTGTTTATTCAAATTTTCATTTTCAAAATGCAGTGCATTAATTTTTTCACTAATTATATTTATTGCAGCACCTTCTATAAGTATTAATTTTTCTGTAAGTGAATTAATTGATTTATTATTATTTTCTATATTCTTTTTTAAAATATTTATTTCAGAATCATATTCTAAAGGATCTTGAGATTTCAAATAATTATTTATCAAAGATTTATCTAAAGATATATCATAAAAAGTATTTAGTAAAGTATCTTCAACATCTAATATTTTTAAAAATCCACAATCGCATTTACCACCATTTTTTTTATTTGAACATCTGAAATACAGAGTTCTTGTTCCATCTTTTCTTTTATGTCCAGGAGCAACAAACATACCACTACCACATTTGCACTTAACCAAATGACTTAAAAATGTTAGCTGACTAACACGAGGTTTAGCTTCGGTAAATCTTGAATTAACTTTAGTATAAGCTTCAATCCATTCATTAGAAGTAACAATTCCTTTATGAAGAGAAATACTTGCAATCATACTAGTAGATTTAGTAAGTTTTTTACCATTTTTTCTAGGTCGTCTATTGTAAGTTAAATAACCATTACCATTTTCAACACCAAAAATATTATATCCAATGGACTTTAGAAAAAGAGAACCTTGCTCATCACTTATCATATAAGTTGGGTTTTTTAATATATTACTTATTGTTTTTGAACTCATATTAACTTCATTAGCGATTTGATAAGTCGTATATCCTTTAGATGCCATATAGAAAATCTTTTTTATAAGTGGTACATATTCTTCGATTACTTCTAAATAGACAGCAGATTTACCACCTTCAATTGTTTTTACACTTCTATATCCAGTAGGTGGAGTACCACCACTCCAACGACCTAATTTTGCTAATTCAAACATATTATCTTTAACTCTTTGAGCGATATTGGCTCTTTCCATTTCGGCTATAGATGAAATCATAGACATCATCATACGACCTGCAGGAGTATTAGCATCAAATCCTTCAGTTACAGATACCAGTTCAATGTCATTTAATTTAAGTTTTTCAAACATAGTTAAAAAGTCTAAAGTATTCCTACTTATTCTATCAATCTTATAAGCTGCAATAATATCAAATTGTTTATGCTCTGCTAATTGCATCATTCTTTTAAAAGCTGGTCTATTAGTATTACCACCACTAAACCCCTCATCTTCAAAAATTTCAAAATTACATTCATCATATTGCCTTAAAAAATATTCTTTACAAATATTTATTTGGTTTTTAATAGATTCTCCAGTATCAGTTTCTTTAGATTTCCTTGAATAAATTGCAATTCTTTTCATAAAAACCACCTTTAGTTAATTTTATGCTACTGCATATAAAATTATTTTTTATTATTTTTAGAGTAAGAATGAAATTCCACATAACATAAAAAGTTATGCTTATAACATAACTTTTTATAATAGATATTATTCTTTAGTGCTATTTTCTTCAGCTTGAGCTAATTTTTCAATTATTTTAGCAACTAACTCCCAACTTTCTTTATCTTTTAGCTTTAGAAGGCCTTTAAGAATACGTTTTTTTAACTTATCATTTTTAGCACTAAACTCTCCTATGAGAAGCTGGAATTCTTCTTTATCAGCTAGAGAGCCTAAGTTTTGATCATTAATTTCCCATCCCATAAGAAAAGCAGGAGTAGTTTGTAAAATTATTGATAAAGGCTCTAATATTGATAAAGGAAGGTTTTCTATATCATTACTTTCATAGCGGTATATTGTTGCCCTATTTTTATTCAACATTTTAGCTACATCTTCAACTGATAAACCTAATTCCGTTCTTCGTTTTTTTATTCTGTTACCAACATTCATCTTCTTACCTCCAAACTAATTATAATATTAAATTCGCAAATTTGCAACAAATAAAGCGTATAAAAAGAAAAAAATCTTAAAAAATGCGAAAACAGTATTGACAGGTGAAATAAGTAAATGTTAGTATTGAGGTAACAAATTCGCTTAAAATGCGACAAAGGAGGTTGGAAGATGATAAATATACAAAAATTAAAGGGCAAAATAATAGAGAAGGGATTGAGCATAAGTGAACTTGCAGAAAAGATAGATATTAATAGGGCTACATTATATAGAAAATTAAGGGGAAATGGAGAGAATATATCTATAAAAGAAGCTAATTTAATTGTAAAAGAGTTGGGTTTAACTGTAGAAGAGGCAAATTCAATTTTTTTTGAAAATCATGTCGCATAATATGCGAAGATGTGTCAAAGTTTATAGAATATGCATAACATATAACATTAATAGAAAAAGGGGGATCAGTTAGTGGGACAAATAAAAAAAGTTAGAGTTCATATGACTCCTAATACATCCAAAAATTTTACTGCTGTTATGTTAGAACTTTACGATAAGTATAAAGATACAGATTTTTTTGACAAGATGAACAGAGGGCAAGAAATTAATAGAACTGCAGAAAAAAATAACTAATAGATAAGAAAGTTATTTCTAATGATGGACAGGCTGAATAGCCTTTTAAAAAGGATATTATGGCGAAAAATGCTGTAATAAATTATCAGAAAAGGATGTAATAAATATGTTTGATGAAAATAAAAGAAAAGTTGAAATTGAAACTGCTAAAGAGGTGGCTTGTGAGATAGTAAAAGTTCTACAAGAAAAAGAATTAAAGTTTTCAACAGCAAAATTATCATTAGAATTTGCTAAAGACTGTTTAGGAGAATTAAAAATAAAAAACTAGATAACTAATTATATTAGCTATCTAGTCAATTAAGTTAAATATCTCCTATTAAATCAACAACTGATTTTTTAAAAGCTTCAAATTCTATATCAGTCCATTGATGCGAATGACCAGATGATAGATTATTTAAAAATTCATTACTGAATGTATCAAACGTATGTAGTATATCTTCAACACGTGAATCCTCTAATTCGTTTAAATTAGAGTAATAAAAAGATTTTAAGCAAGTGTATGATGATATTGCTCTGTTAAGTAGTATACCAGATATGAATTCGTTTTTTTCATTTCGATAATCTTTAAATAAAAACTCGTGAGCATCTTGAGCATAAATGAAAGTTTCTTTTATTAAACTTTTAGCTAATTCAACTAATCTAATACTATCAGACATAATCATAACTCCTTTCTATATAAAATAACAAGGTTATTATACCATAAAATTCATTAAAGTGAATTAAAAGGAGAAAAATGATTAAATTAGGAGAAAATCTGAAAAAAGAAATGCAGAAAAGAAAATTAACTATAAAAAAATTATCTGAAATGTCAGGGGTATCTGTTGGAAGTATATCAGAAATTACTACTGGAAAAGAAAATAATCCAAAGTTAATGACTGTAATAAATATATCTGATGCTTTAAACATACCATTAAAAGACCTGCTAGGAGCATAAAGAAAGGAATCTTATTTATGAGTAAAACTAAATTAATGTTGGACAAGGCAATAGAATATTGGGGCATGAATGACATAGTAACAATAATGTTAAGCCAAAGAAGAGATAGAGAGATTATAGAATCTCAAAGAAGAAGGTTAAAGCAATGGGAAAGGAAATGAGGGAATTACATAAAGTTCATAAATTAGCTATAGAGTTAATAAGAAGTGGCAGAATTAGTTGGAATGATGCTATAGAAAAAGCAAAAGAAGAGGTAAGAACTAACAGTAAGTTAGATTTGGATAATGGAGAAATTTACTCCGTTGAAACTGGTGAAACAATTGGAGAAATATAATCAAAAGATAACTATTACAAAGGGAAAAACACATTGATATAACCATGCGACCGGTGATCAATGTGTTTTAAAAAAATCTTTTTTTCTTGGATACCTTATTTAAATTATATCTAAGAAAAGTATTAAAGTCAAATATAGGCTAAGGACAAGATTTTAACGCCCTTGTAATAGGTATTATCTTAACGACTATTATAAAAAATAAGAAGAGTAGAGTTGGTAATTATGGCTATAAGGGAGAAGAAATATAAGTGTGGAAAATATTTAGAAGTAGAAATATATCCTATATCTAAAATAGAACAAAAGAAGAGTAGAAAAAGAAAAAAGAAAGAGAGTAGAAAAGAACAAAAAAATCTTAATGCTAAAAATGCAAGAAAGAAATTAAGAAGAATAATAAATGCAAACTTTACTAATAAGGATTTATTTATACATCTGACATATGATAATGATAATTTACCAGATAGTGAAGAGAGAGCGTTAAGAGATAGGAATAATTATTTAAGAAGAATAAAGAATTATAGAAAAAGAAATAATTTACCAGAGTTAAAATATATAGCTGTCATGGAGTACAAGGAAGCAACTAAAAATGATAAAAGAACCAGGACAAGAATACATCATCATATTGTTATGAGTGGAATGGATAGAGATAAGGCAGAGGAATTATGGGGAAAGGGTAGAGCAAATGCAGATAGACTTCAACCTAATGAGTTAGGATTTGAAGAGTTGGCGAACTATATATCTAAAGATCCTAAAGGAAAGAAAAGATATTCTCCAAGTAGAAATCTTATAATTCCAGAAGCTGAAATTAATGACTATAAATATACATACAAAAAGGTATATGCATTATCAAGAAGTCAAGGTGATAAAGAAGAGTTTGAGAAATTATATCCTGGATATATTTATACAAGTCATGAAGTTCAAGTAAATGATATAAACTCTGGAACTTATATTTATATAAAAATGCGGAAATTAGATTAAGGGAGGAAGAAGAATGACAGAAGCACAAGAGCAAAGATTTTTATTTCAATGGGCAGGATATGCAGAGCAGCAGTTTCCAGAATTAAAGTTATTACACCATGTTCCAAATGGAGGAAAGAGAGATGCAAGAACTGCAGCAAACTTAAAAAAAGAAGGTGTAAAGGCAGGAGTACCGGATATAGTTTTACCAGTTCCAAGAGGTGCATATCATGGATTGTATATAGAGCTTAAGGTAGGAAGAAATAAGACAAGCCTTAAACAAAAAGAATGGATAAGTATGCTTAAAGAACAAGGGTATTTTGTAGAGGTTTGTTATGGTTGGATTGCAGCTAAAGAAGTCATAGAAAATTATTTAAAGGGGTTAGTTAAATGAGTAAGTTAATTGCAGTATTAACAACAAAAGAGATTAAAGAAAGAATTGAGATTAATAAACGTAGTGCTACAGATAAGAAAACTAATAAAGTATATTTTTGTCCAAGAGATTTAGGATTTGATTTCACAATAGAAGATTGTAAAGTTTCTTATTGTAGTGAATGTTGGCAAGAAGTTAAAGACTATTTAGAGTTTAGATCTAAAAGTGAAGAGGAGCATTAAAGATATGGAGATAATTTGTTTATATAAAGAACATTGGAATGGAGAAGGCAAAAATAAAAGATTTGATAGTTATGAGATTTTTGGTAAGTGGGTAGCTGATAATGCAGTAGAAATATCAATCATAGATGTTATTCAAGAAGAGGATTAAGGAGGGAATTATGGCAAAGATAAAGTTTAAGATTTATGACAAGAACAGAAAAAGACTTTTAAGTGGTACAGGGTATAGCATAACAGGAGATGGAGAGGTACAGACATTTAATAGTCGTGGATTGCCAGAAGGAACAGTTAACAATAGACACTTGAAGCCTATTTTATATTCTGGAAAGAAAGATATTACAGGAAGAGATATTTACGAAGGCTTTATAGTTGAGAGAAAAGCAGCAGTACCAGGAGATGAAGAGATAACCGGAGTAGTTATTTTAGATGAATGTCAATGGTGGATTGAAAATAAAGAAGAACAAAGAGCAGTAGCATTATTTTCTGAAACAGCAGAAGATAAAATTATAGGAAATGTATATGAAAAAGAGTATTTTGTCTAGAAAGATAAAGATTAAAAGGGTGATATGATGTTTGAAAAAATAAAGAGAAATTTATTCAAATTTTTTAAAAGTAGCTGGTATGGTGAAATTAAAAATAAAGATGAAAGTGAGATAGGATTAGATCTAATATCAGAAAATGTGGAAAATGTTTTTGTAGAACAAAAGATTATAGATCCAAGAGAAAGAGCAAGAAAAAAATTTCAAATGATAGCTAAAAGAACGAAAAGTTGGAGAATAAGAGAGAAAAATATAAAAAGGTTAGTGGATTATTATGATTGATTTAGATATTAAAGTAATAGAGAAAGCAGTTAAATATTATTTTGCTGGTTATAGTGCTAAAGAAGCTATAAGAAAGGCAATAAATGAAAATGAAGGAGAGCTAAATGAATAAAGTAGTACTTATAGGCAGAACAACTAAAAGTCCAGAATTAAGATATGCACCAGGAACAGGAACTGCAGTATGCAGATTTACATTAGCAGTAAATAGACCTTACAAGAAAGATGAAACAGATTTTATTAATTGTGTAGCATTTGGAAAGATTGCAGAGACTATAGCTCAATATGTTTTAAAAGGTAGACAAGTAGCTATAACTGGAAGTATTAGAACAGGATCATATGAGAATAATGCAGGGAATAAGATTTATACAACTGATGTTGTATTGGATGGTTTTGAATTTATAGGGAATTCAAATAATAATCAAGGCAACTCAGGAGCATGGAATCAATCAGAAGATACAGGAATGGGATTTGGGGTAGAAGAACCAATTGATGAAGGAAATATGCCTTTTAGGTAATAATTTGGGGACAAGGAGGCTTAGGTTATGTATGAATTTTATATTACTCCAACTGAATATGAAATAGCTGAGAAGAATGGAATAAGCAAGCAATGTTTAGAAGTTAGAATTAGAAGTTTAGGGTGGTCAAAATTTAGAGCATTAAATGAGACTTTAAAGTTTAATAGATTACCTAAAGAATGGATTGATATAGCTAGAAAAAACGGAATTTGCTACAGTACTTTTAAATATAGAGTTAATATTTTAAAGCTTGATATAGAGATTGCAGCAACTAAACCGTTACAGAATAGAAGAACACAGGCAAAGAAAGCTCATGAAGCAAGTCGAAAATATCCTAAAGAATATAAAGATTTAGCACTTAAAAATGGGATTTCAGAGAGAACATTTCATAGAAGGCTGAAAAGTGGATGGGATTTAATTACTGCATCAACCAAGCCTCCAATGACAAGTAGAGAAATTGGGTTATTAACTAAAGACAAAAGAAGCAATTTTATTTATGGAAATAAATATAGAGCAATAACTGAATAGTTGCAAATTAGCGAAGGAAGGGAGAATTGAAATTGAAAATAAGATTATGTTACAGAGTAGAGAAAGAAGCTGGTTGGGGGGAAGATGAATATGGTAATCCAACAGAGGTTTATAGTTGTGTTAAAGTAAATTGCACAACTTATAATGTTCCTAAAAATCAGTATAAAGAATTAGTTGAGGCAGGAAGAAGAATAACAGCATCTCAATTTAAAATAGATGAAAATTTAATTACTCCAATAACATTAAATGAGTATTTAGATCATGTGGATGAAGAAGATTAATTCATAAAAATTTAAAGCGAACAATTTGAAATGTTGAATATTACTTTGAAGGCTTAACTTTTAAAGAAGCTATAAATAAAGCGTTAGAAGAAGGGTGAAAATATGGAAATAACTTATGTATACAGAGAAAGATGGAATGGAGAATACAAAGAAAAAAGATTTGATAGTTATGAAAGCTTAGGTAAATGGGTAGCAGATAATGCTACTGAAATAATAAACATAGATTGTATTCAGGAAGAAGATTAGAGAATAATTTGAAATGTTGATATATGTATGGAGGGAGTTTATGAATAACAAGAAAATGGATTATTTTGGGTGTGAAATAAATTACAGTTGCAATGAATGTGAGTGTTTTGAAAGTGATACGTCGAGCAAAAAGGAATTTTTATGCTGTAAGTATTGTTTTAATAATGTTATTTGTTGCGAAGAATGTACTAAAAACAATGAATCATTTGAATATAGGAGGAATAGAAATGAAAAAATTTAACATAGAAGAGATGGAAAATTATGAGGTTAATGAAATTAAAGATGATTTAGTTATGCTTGAAAGTCAGTTTGAAGGTAGTGGATATGGCAATGTCTTAGCTAAAGCCTTCCACTACATTAACTACCTAGAAGAAAAGCTTGTTAATATAGCTAATAATGAGGAAAGAGCTATAAAGATACTAATAGAAAATGGATATGTAGTCAAAAAGCTTACAGTAGGTCAATTAAAAGATGCTAAAGAATGTGAAGAATGTGGATTTGAAGGAGATTGTTCTTTTTGTAGATGTAGCATTTGTGTAGTTCAGTAAGGAACAATTTGAAACTATTGCGAACTAAATGATCTTTAAAAATTTAATAATACGGTGAAGACTTTATGTGTAACTATAGAATTAACAAAAAATATTGTTAAACAATAAAAAAATTGTTTAACATTATATTTATCTGTATAATATAAATAATAAATGAATTATATAAAATGGAGATATATTATGAAAAGAGAGATTATATTTTTTGTTGAATTTGTTAGTTTAATCATATTAATTATAGGATATAAATTATTAGTATATGTTTTAAAAATTAATAATCTTGCACTTATGAATTTTCCATGTTTTATATTTACTGGGATTTTTATTGTTTTATCATTTTTAATTTTAATTCAGATAGTAATAATTATATATAATAGTGTTAAAAGTAAAATATTAAAGGGAACAATAATAATTACATCAATTATAGGTAGTATTATCTTTTTTTTATATTCATTACTAATACTTGCTTTTATGTATAATCCAGAACATATAATAGAAAAGGAAAATAAAAAAATGGTTGCTTGCGTTAAGAGTTTTTTGCAAGTTAGAGTTGCTTATTATGATTATGTAAATTGCTTTGTACGAGGAAACCAGGTAAGAATTTCTGAAGATTATGGCAGTGGCGGATATGACCCATTTGAAATAGATAAAATGCCATCACCACAAAAATATATATATTACGATGAAAATGGAAATATAATTAAATCTAACTGGTAAATCTAATTTTTAGAGTGATTTTGATTGATATTAAGACAATAAAATTATATATGAAATATGAAGAAATACCGTATTATTCAAAAAAGAATATGCGGTATTTTTTAGTGCACAATTCAAAAAAAAGAAAGTGATTATAAGAAATGTTGGAAATAAATAAGGCAAGGGAACAACAGTTAAAAGAAAGAATTAAAAGATTAGAAAGCTATGTTTATGAAGGTGATGATACACCACAGCTTAAGAAAATATATGAAGATCAAATACAATTTTTAAGAGAAGAGTTGAAAGAGTTAAAAAATAAAAATTAATCGAAAATAAAATACTCGTAAGTGAGTAATTATGTATAAAGGAGATAGAATGAGAGAAGAAAAGCTAAAAGACATAAGAGAAAAATTACAATTATACCCAATAAGAACAATTAAAATAGAAGATATGAAACTTGAATTAGAAGAATTAGAGCTAGGAGAAACTTTAAAGTCACAGGGATATGAAGAAGCAGTACAATGTTCTCCAAGATGTAAAAACAATGATGAATTAATTTATAAAAAAAATAGCTTAAAAGCAAGAATAGCTTATTATGAAACAGTAAATAAAAGAGTTGACAATTGGCTAAATTTAATTAAAACTTTAAAAGCTAAAGAAGCTATTATATGCATATATATAAATAAAATGAGTAAAACACAAGCTGCTAAAAGGTTGGATAGATGCAGGAGACAAATAGATAATTTAGTAAGACAAGGTGAAGAAGAAATATATAATTCAATTTATAACAAGAGTGAAAATTTCCATAAAGTTTCTTAGAAATTTCTATAAAATTTCCGAAAAATTTCTCACAAATTTCTAAAAATACATGATATCCTAGTATTATAGAAAATATGGAAAGCGCTTAGACAAGTTCTAAGTGCTTTTTTTTATTAAAAAAGAGGTGAGTGTATTGTGACGATAAGAGAAATATTAAAAGAAGCTCAACCAGATTATTATAGTAAGTTAGTTAAGAATCACTCCAATAAAAAGCCTAAAAAACTAACTGAAAAAGAAATTAAAGAGTTGATGAGGCATAGTTCCTATAAAAGAGGAGCTGGTGGAGCTATTAGGCAGGTGAGATGATTTGTCAAGAAAGAGACCATCTAAGCCTATTAAATCAAAAGAAAAAGTTTTAGATATACAAGATTATTTAAAATATAAAAATGAAAGAGATTATATATTATTTTTAATTGGAGTAACGACTGGTTATAGAGCAGGAGATTTAGTTAAATTAAAAGTAAGGGATATAAAAGAAGCATTAAAACGTGGTGAGTTCACTATCTATGAAGGTAAAAAAATGAACTCCAAAAATATAAGAGAAAAGAACAGAAAACCTAGAAGTGTTGAACTATTACCAAAGGTTGCTAAGATACTCAAAGAATATATAAGAGATAAAAGAGATTATGAATATATGTTTCAGAGTAGAAAGGGTAATAATCAACCAATTGGTGTACAAGCAGTTAGCAATATCTTAAAAAATGCTGCAGAATACTTTGGGTTATATAATATAAGTGCTCATAGTATGAGGAAAACTTATGCATATAAAATATATATAGATAGTGGATGTGACATAGTAGCTGTAAAAGAATTATTAGGTCATAGGAGCATTGAAGAAACTAAAGCTTATATAGGGCTAGATAGGGAAAAATATCATCAGTATAGCAAAGCATTAAATGACTTTGTAAGATGATATTTATTTTTTTAGACTATGAATGTTTAATTTTTGAGTATATCAATATTAAGGTGAAAAAAATTATTGCATATATTAGTAATAAAAAATAAAAATGAATGTGTGATTCTCCATGATAATAAAACATTCAAATGAGAAAATACGAACAATGAAATCAATAATATTAATAACATTTGCTAATAAAAAGAGGTGATTTTATGAATAAATATTTTGCTTATGAATGTACTGAATGTGGATTAATAAGTGTATATAAAGAAAATAAAGATGGTATAGGGTGCATAGAGTGCAAAGGATTTATATTACCAATAGGAAAAGCAGCAGTTAAGGAACAAAATAAAAAGGTACAAGGATTATCAGTAAAAATAAATGTTGATACTACTGAATTAGATGAAGCATTAGAAAAAGCACAGATATTAAAAGATATAACAGAAGCACATAAAAAAGTATTGATAATACAAGCCAAAGCATTAATGAGAAGAGAAGATATCGAAAAAGAAGAAGCTAGAATAAAAGATATTACTGGAATGAAGGTTTGCATAGTCAATAAGCATTTTGAGGTTATTAGGATTGATACAGGAGTAAATAATGGCTAGGGAATTTGCAAAGAAGTTTTACAATAGTCAAAAGTGGAAAAATCGTAGAGAAGAAATATTTAATAAGTATTTTGGTATATGTGCTGAATGTGGTAAGCCAGGGGAAGAAGTGCATCATATAGAATTCTTAACACCATTAAATATAAATGATCCAGAAATTACTTTAGGGGATAACAATGTAATTTTGCTATGTAAAGATTGTCACTTTAATAAGCACAGAGAAACTAATCCATTAGCTAAGAACTTTAAGAATAAGAAAAGAGTAGCTACATCAAATGGTTATTACTTTGATGAGGAAGGAAACCTAGTGCCAATAAGTAAGTATATAGTTTATGGTTCTCCTGCTTCTGGTAAGTCAACTTATGTAAGAGAACATAGAGCAGTAGGTGATTTAGTTGTAGACCTAGACTTGATTAAACAAGCTATAAGTATGGTAAGTAGAACTAATGATACAGATAATTTATTAGATATAACATTAGGGATAAGAGATTACATATACAAAAGAATAGAAGAGAATGATATAAATACTAAATCTATATGGATTATAGCATCACTACCAAAGAGAAAAGAAAGAGAAGAGTTAAGCAAGAGGTTAGGAGCTGACTTAATCTTTATAGATAAAGATATAAATGAATGTCTTAACAATGCATACTTAGATACTAATAGAAAAGATAAGACGTTAGAGAAATATATTATAGAAAAA
>ERZ791641.1231-NODE-1231-length-12726-cov-4.895588_pt1 | contig 12726 bp, 14 predicted proteins | sample MGYA00510055_ERZ791641 | MGnify/ENA primary metagenome ERZ791641 (study PRJEB30046, sample SAMN00715226) | human gut metagenome | study: EMG produced TPA metagenomics assembly of the A metagenome-wide association study of gut microbiota in type 2... | reverse complement strand
AAACTTATTGTATTTCCTTAGGTTGAGAAGAGCAATGTTCATATAACTTAACAGAGCGATTTTGAAAAATAGGGGGATAAATGATAAATATTGCGGAATATTTGGGAGAGATAAAAAAGAATTGGAAAATAATAATCGTGGTTGTATTAAGCTTCATATTAATTAGTGGTTTATATACAACTTTTTTTATGAAACAGGAATACGAAGCAAATGTAAAAGTATTTATTGGTAAACAAAAGTTCCAAAATACTACAGAAAGTTATAACAATGAGGAAATTACTTTGTATCAAAGATTAATTACTACCTATTCTGAAGTTATAAAAAGTAAGAAGCTTATTAATAAATCAATAAATGATTCTAAAATTAATAATTTAAGTAATAAAGATGAGAAAATAACTTATGATTCAGTAATTAGTAATTTTACTGTTAATCCAATTACTAATACTCAAATTATTGAAATGAGTTATAAAAGTTTAAATCCTCAGCAAAGTTATGATTTACTTTATTCTACTACTGAAAACTTAATTGCTTATTCTAAGGAATTATATCCAACTGTTAATATCAAGGTTTTAGAGCAAGTGCATGTTAATCATGGTAATTTGCTTAGTAAAAAGCTTATGATTGTTGGACTTGCATTAATTTTAGGATTAATAGCAGGTGTAGGTGGAGTATTAGGATTTATGTATTTAGATAATACTTTTAAAAGCAAAAAATCTATTGAAGAACAAATAGAAATTCCTGTTCTTGGAGTTATTCCTAATGTTGAATTTTAGAAAAAATTAAAGTTTAGGATCTAGTATTCTAAATTTAAAACTATTTTAACTTAATATTATTACAATTGTGTGACAACTCAAATCGTAGCATAAATTATTGATGAAATTATATCTTTTAACTTTATATTGATTGTCACGAGGATAAGGAGTGTAAATTAAATGAATGAAATGGAAGAACAAGTAATAAGTCTGTCGGAAATTTTCGAAGCATTAAAAAAACGTTGGATAATGATTGTAGCAATTACTTTAACTAGAATATCTATGAAAGAATTTATATACAACTAATTTATTGAAAAAATTAAAAATTTAATGCGAAATATAATAATATTAAAATTTTTTTGTGGGAAATATGGAAATGATAATAATGTAATAAAAATGATTAGCATTAAAAAAGTTAATAATATTTAAAAAAGGATATATTAGGAATGAAAAATTCAATATATTACACAAAAAAGAAAGTTATATGTTTTCAAATTTGTCGAATATAAGAGAAAATTGACTTTAAAATGTCGAATTTTATGATATAATTTCAATTGAATAAAGAATATTAAGATAAATTTAATAAACAGGGAGATAAATGGTAAATATTACAGAATATTTAGAAGAGATGAAAAAGAATTGGAAAACAATAATTATGGTTGTAATAAGCTTCATATTACTTAGTGTTTTTTTCATTAAACAACAATACGAAGCAGGTGTAAAAGTATTTAAAAGCACTTGAAGAGCAAAGTGGAATTCCTGTTGTTGGAGTTATTCCTGAGATTGAATTTTAGAAAAAAATTAAATGAGGGATTTTATATCATAAATTTAAAATTATTTTAATTTATAAGATTATAATTTTGTGACAACTAAAGTATCATCACAAATTATTGATGAAACTATATATTTTGATTTTATATTGGTTGTCATGATGATAAGGAGTGAAAATTTTAATGAATGAAATGGAAGAACAAGTAATCAGTATTTCAGAAGTTTTTGAGGCAATAAAAAAGCGTTGGACAATAATTGTAGCAATCACTTTAACAGCTACTATAATATCAGGAATTATAAGTTTCTTTGTAATTGATCCGGTTTATGAAGCAAGTACCAAGGTATTTGTAGGTAAGGAAGAAAATGATAATGCAGCTTATAACAGTAGTGAAATCAATATGTATCAACAATTACTACAAACTTATGCTCAAGCCATAAAAACAAAAGATTTAGTTAATAGAGCAATTAGTGGATTGAAATATGACGGATTAGAAGCTCGTAATGTAGTAGAATCTTTGACTGTAAATCCAATATCAAATACTCAAATTCTTCAAATTAAGTATCAAAGTAAAGATCCAAATGAAGCTAAGGATGTATTAAAAAGTGTAACAGATGAATTTATAGTAACTGCAAAGGAACTTGTTCCTAATGGTAATGTAAGAGTTATTGAAGAAGTTGAATTGCCACAAAATCCAGTAAGTCCAAATAAAAAAATGAATATAGCAATAGCATTTTTAGTAGGACTTATGGTAAGCGTAGGTTTAGTTTTCTTATTAGAATATTTAGATAATACATATAAAAATAAAGATCAGCTTGAAAAAGATTTAGGAATACCAGTACTTGGAGCTATTCCAGATGTTGATATGGTATAGGAGGTAAAGAGAAATGTTTATAGTTGAAAAAAGTCCAAAATCTATAGCAGCAGAAGCTTATAGAGCTTTAAAAACTAATATTCAATATTCTTCTTTTGATAAAGAATATAAGACTATAGTAGTAACTAGTTCAAACCCTGGGGAGGGTAAGTCTACTACTTCAGGTAATTTAGCATTAACTTTAGCAGAAGGGGAGGCAAAGGTTTTATTAGTAGATTGTGATATGAGAAAGCCTTCTATGCATAAGAATTTTAGAATTACCAATACATATGGAATTTCTGATATTTTACTTCAAAAGCAAAAGGTTATGGATGTAGCTCATTGTTATAATAAAAATCTTAGTATTATAACATCTGGAAAGGTACCACCTAATCCTGCAGAAATGTTAGCTTCAAAAGCAATGACTGCATTTTTAAAGGAAATGAAAGAACATTTTGATTATATAGTATTAGATACACCGCCAGTACAAGCTGTTGCTGATGCGCAAATTTTATCAACAAAAACTGATGGAACTTTGGTTGTTGTTAGAGCTGGTGTTACTAAAAAGGATGAAGTTCAAAATACAGTTAATACTTTAAAGAAAGTTAATGCTGATATTATCGGAACTGTTTTACATGCAGTAGATAATACAAGAAATAAATATCAATATTACTACGGAAATGAATAATACTTTACAAATGATAATGTTTTAGGGGTTTATATTATAGAAAGAAGTGGGGGGACATGAGTGGAAGGGCTTAAAATTGAGTTAGAAAATATAGAAGAAAATAAAGAAAACTTAAAGTTTTATGAGATTTGTAAAAGAGGAATAGATATTATAGGAGCTGGAAGTGGATTACTTTTATTAAGTCCAGTTATTGCAATAGTATCATGTGCAGTTAAATTCACTTCAAAAGGACCTATATTTTTCTCACAAAAGAGAGTTGGAAAGAACGGACAATTATTTGATATGTATAAGTTTAGATCTATGGTAGTAAATGCAGAAGAACTTAAGGAAAAATTAGCACATCAAAATGAAATGTCTGGACCAATGTTTAAAATGAAAGATGATCCTAGAGTAACTAAGGTTGGGAAGTTTATTAGAAAAACATCACTTGATGAACTTCCTCAGCTTTGGAATGTTCTTAAGGGTGATATGAGTTTGGTAGGACCAAGGCCAAGCTTACCTAAGGAAGTGGCTCAATTTGAAAAGTGGATGTATAAGAGATTGAGTGTAAAGCCAGGACTTACTTGTTTTTGGCAAGTTAGTGGAAGGAATAATATCGACTTTGAAGATTGGATGAAGCTTGATATTAAATATGTTGATGAGAGAAATATTTGGATTGATATTAAGCTTATATTTAAGACGGTACTTGTGTTGTTTGGAGATAAGAATGCATCATAGCAAATAATAATTAGATATTATTTACTAATATAGGTAAGAGAAGGTGAAGTGATGGGAAAAAATATATATGAAGATGAAATGTATATAGTTTATGCAAGTGATGATAATTTTTCGGATATAATGGGAGTATCTATTTTATCACTTTTTGAAAATAACAAGGATGAGAATATTAACATATATATATTAGATAGTAACATATCGAAAGATAATAAGGATAAAATAGAAAGCATATGTGTTAATTATAGTAAGAAGTTACCAATGTGGATTCAAGCAAAAAATATTAATGATGTTCTTGGAATTAATGTTGAAATGGATAGAGGATCATTAAGTCAATACGCAAGGTTATTTATTGGGGATTTATTAGATAAGGATATAAAGAGAGTATTATATCTTGATTGTGATACAATTATTGAAAAATCAATTAAAGATTTATGGAATATTGATTTAGAAGGAAATACAATAGCTGCACTTAAGGATGCATTTAGCAGTAGATATAGGGCTAATATAAGGTTAAAGCCTAATGATATAATGTTTAATTCAGGTGTAATGCTTATAGATATGTTAAAGTGGAAAGAAAACCGTATAGAAGATAGATTGCTAAAATTAATAAAAAAAAATAATGGAATTATACAACAGGGAGATCAAGGTGCGCTTAATTCTATTTTAAGCAAGCAAACATTATGTATTAATCCTAAATATAATGCAGTAACGATTTTTTTTGATTTTACTTATGAAAATATGTTGATATATAGGAAGCCACCAAACTTTTATTCAAAAGAAGAGATTAAGAAAGCTATTGAAGATCCAGTAATAATTCATTATACTACAAGTTTTATAAGTAGAAGGCCATGGGTGGAGGGGTGTAATCATAAATATAAAGATAGATATTTATATTATAAAAATAAGAGTCCGTGGAGTAATGAACCGTTTAGGCAGTATAAGGCAGGTGTTATAAAGAGATTATTTATTAAAATTTTTAACATTATGCCATATTACTTTTCTATAAGATTTGCATCAATACTTCAAGTTTATATAAGGCCAATAGTTAATAGAGTGAAATTGAAAAGATTAACAGTATAATATATAAGAAAGGGTAATAGTTTTATATAGGTTAATCATAAATTATTAAGTGAATTTTCGCTCATAAAATTAGGAGGAGAACTGTGAAAAAAATAAAGGTATTACATGTTGTATGTAGATTGGAGTATGGTGGAGTAGAATCTATAATATTAAATTATACTAAGCATATGAACAAAGATAAATTTGAATTTCATATTTTGACTCAGGATAAAAATGCACAAGGATGCATAGAGTTATTTGAAAAATATGGTTTTATAGTTCATATTATATCACATAAGAGAGATAGTATATTAAAGAATGTATTAGAGACATTAAAAGTTATGAAGAAAGGTAGATTTGATATTGTACATTCTCATATGACATTAACCAATTTTTATACATTAGCAATTGCAAAGTTTTTTGGAACAAAAATTACAATTTCTCATTCACATAATTCATTTATAGTGAAAAGTAAAATTAAAGGTTTAGTATATGAGATATTAAAAAAGTTAAATCAAATTTGTGCAACAGATTATTTTAGCTGTGGTATAGAAGCTGGAAAGTTTCTTTTTGGTGAAAAAAATTTTAATAGTGGAAAAGTGCTGCTTATGAACAATGCTATTGATTTGAATAAATTTTCTTATAATGAAGAGATAAGAAATAAAGTGAGACAAAAATATGGAATAAGAGGAAAGTTTTGCGTGGGACACGTGGGAAGGTTTATGAATCAAAAAAATCATAATTACTTAATTGATATATTTGAAGAGATAAAAAGAAAAAATTCTAATTCAATTCTTTTACTTATTGGTACTGGGGAGCTGCTTGATGATATAAAAGAAAAAATATCTAAAAAAGGTTTAAATGAAAGTGTAATTATTATTCCTGGAACAAATAATGTAAATGAATTTTATCAAGCAATGGATGTGTTCGTGCTACCTTCTTTATGGGAGGGGTTTCCGGTAGTTGGTGTAGAGGCACAAGCATCAGGATTAAAATGCTTTTTATCAAATAATATTGATAGAAGTATTAAAATAGTTGATAATATTGAGTTGTTAAATATTGATGAAAATGTTGAAAAATGGGCAGATATAATCATTAAAAATGACATTTATTATAATAGAAATAAGGCTATGGATACATTAATTAATAATGGATATGATATCAAAACTGAATCTAAAAAGATAGAAGATTATTATATTACACGTTATAAACTAGAGTACTATACAAAATAAATATATTACAGGAAAGAAAAGGTAGTTTATATGGTTAGTAGAACTATAGGAAAAAATAAATTTAGTATTTGGATACCAATGTTAATAGCTACTGTAGCAATAATTATATACTTAGTTTTTAAAAATAATAATATAGATCCTAACATACTTTTCTATATAAATATATATGTGATAATTAGAATTCTTATTAAATCCAAGTTTTCAATTATATCACTTATAATGTTATTAACTAATTATATACTGATAAGTGCATTTGCTCAATATAATTATGGTAATACTTATGGGGTATTAGCTTTAAATATAATACCACTACATTATAAAGAAATAATAATTACTATATTTTTATTCAATGTAGTAATGTATATTTGGATAAGGTTTAGTAATTTGCTTAGGAATGAAAAGAAATTATTAAAATGTAATATTAAAATTTCAAGAAATGCAATATATTTTTGTTGTGTAATTTCTATAGTGGCTGCAATAATAGCATTTCCAACAATACCATTTGTTTGGACAGGAGATAATAGGTTTATTGCGCTTTTGCCAGGAAATGGATGGAATCACTTGTCGCTATGTAGTTTATTAATAGCAACAACTCAAATAAAAAGAAGTAAGGTTGTATTACCTACTTTAATATTTACTGTATTTTGGTTTTTATCTCATTATGAAAGAGTAGATATTATTGGGTTTTTAATGGCATTTATAATAATTATATTAGTAAAAAGGGATATAAAAGTTACTATTAAAACTATATTTAAATACGGAACATTAGTATTTCTTTTATTAATGTTAATGGTATATCTAGGGGAATATAGGGCTGGAAACACTCAATTAAAATTAAGTGAATTATTAAGAAAAGTGATAATACAAAATACTGCATGCGATTTAACATATGTCTATAATTCAAGTATAGAATTTGTTGAAAATGAGGAATTATTATATGGAAAGACATATAGTACTTATATTAATGGAATGGTACCACTTGTTGATACACCATATAGAGCTGGAGGGATAATTAGAGAAAAGTATAATACTCCAGGGGGAGAATTCATTTTAACAGAGCCATTAATTAATTTTGGATTATTAGGAGTAGTTATTTTTACAAATTTATTTTGTATTATTTTAAATATTATAACAAAAAAAGTAGGATTTTATAGGTATATTCTTTTTATTTTCTTAATTATAACTTCATTTAGATATTGCTGGTATGGATTTTCTTATATTCAAACTGCTATTGTATATTTTATACCATTTGTAGTTATAGGAAGCATTGTGTTATCTAGAAATAAAGTAATAATATATTATGAAAAAAAATAATAATGGAGAGGAGAAGTATAATATAAATGTATATTATACACAAAGTGATATGAACAAAAAAAATAATATAAAAATAGGTGTTGTAAATTGTTTTCAAATAAAAAATTATGGAAGTGTCCTTCAGTCTTATGCGACCCAAAAAATCGTACAAGATTTAGGGTATGAAGTGGAGAGTATATACTATAATAAAGATAAATCTTTTAAACAGATTATGAATTATTTACCACAGTTGATGTTACCATCAGTTATTAAGATGAAATATAAAAATATTAAAAAAAGTAGATACATAAGGAGTAAGGGAAAAGACTTTAGAAAGAATTTTGAAATAAGAAATGATAAATTTAATGAATTTGTAGATAAAAACTTTATAAAATCACCACACTTTATAGGATATAATTCTCTTAAAAATAATTATAAAAGATATGATATTGTATTATTAGGAAGTGACCAGGTATGGCATCCGATAAATTTAGGAAGTCATTACTATACTTTGGAATGGGTTGGTAAAGAAACTAAAAAAGTTACATATTCAGCAAGTTTTGGGGTATCTCAGGTGCCATCAATACAAAAAAATAGTACAAGGAATTATCTTAGCAAGATAGATAGTATTTCAGTAAGAGAAACAGCAGGTCAAAAAATTGTAAATGATATGATTGGTAAGTCTGTGCCAGTAGTTGTAGACCCAACTATGTTATTTAGCGCTAATGAATGGGACAAAGTTTGTTTAGAAAAGAAATTTATTAATGAAGATTATATATTCTGTTATTATTTAGGTGAGAATGAGCAACATAGAAAAGCGGCGGAGAAATTAAGTGAAAAAACTGGGTATAAGATTGTGACGTTACCATTTATGGATGAGATTGTAGAAGGAGATTTTAAATTTGGTGATATAGTTAGATACGATGTTGGCCCAGCTGAGTTTTTAAATCTTATTAAAAATGCTAAATATGTGTGTACAGATTCATTCCATGGGACAGTGTATTCGGCTATTTATCAAAAAAAATTCATTATTTTTAATAGATACTCTGAGACAGCTAAGGGTTCAACAAACTCTAGAATTCACACATTATTAAATAGTTTAAATTTAAGTAGCAGGAAATATGACCAGAAGGTGGATATACTAACTCAAATGGAAGAAGAAATAAATTATGATAGTGTAAACAAGAGAATTGATGACCTAAGAAATAACTCTATAAATTATTTAGTAGAGGCTTTGAAAAATTAATAAATTGGAAAGATGGTTTTTATAGATATGAATAAAGAAATGAAAAGAAGGTTAATAGCAGTCCAAAACATTAATGATGATGTTAGACAGAAAAGCACTTCAGGAGGCGTATTTACTGTTATCTCACAATATGTTCTTAGAAAAAAAGGTGTAGTATTTGGAGCAAAATTTGATTCGAATTTTAATGTAATTCATTCATTTGTAGAAAATGAACATGATTTAAGTCAATTTAGAGGATCAAAATATGTTCAAAGTGAATTGGGTGATTCATTTATTAAAGTAGAAAAGTTTTTATTAGAGGATAGATGGGTATGTTTTAGTGGAACTCCTTGTCAAATAAGCGGATTAAAGTCATTTCTAAGAAAAGATTATGAAAAACTAATTACGGTAGATGTAGTTTGTAAGGGAGTTCCATCTCCAAAGGTATGGAGAAAGTATATGAATTATCAAGAAGAAAAACATGGCGGAAAAATTATTAAGGTTGGGTTTAGAGAAAAAAAATATGGGTTCTCTAGTACAGTAATGGCGTTAGAATTTGATAATGGGAAAAAATATTATAAAGGTCATGAAACAGATTTAATGCTAAAGCCTTATGTTAAAGAATTAATTTCTAGACCAAGTTGTTATGCATGCCCTTTTAAGGGAGATGAGCATTGTAGTGATTTTACTATTTTTGACTGCTGGAGTATAGGTGATTATAGTAAAGATATGGATGATGATAAGGGAACAACAGCAGTAATATTAAATTCGAAATTAGCTAATACAGTATTTGAGGAAATAATAGATCAAGTAAGATTTATAGATATTCCTTATGATAAGGTTATAGAAACAGATGGAACAATGGTCGTAAATTCAGCTAAAGTTAATGCATATAGAAATGAATATTATAAAAATATTGATTCGTTAAGCTTTGATGAATTAAGTGATAAATTTTGTAAAAGGACTAGTAAAGATAAAGTTAAAGCTATAGTAAAACCAATATTGTACAATGTTGGAATATTAAGAGCTGTTAAGAAAATTAAAGGTGTATTTTAAAATAAATTTAGAATAGCAAGGAGTAGTATTATTGAAGCGTGGAATAAAAAATATTATTTATAATGTCTCATATGCATTTTTTGCGCAAGGTATATCATTATGTTTAAGTTTAATGCTATCATTTATATTACCTAAAGTTCTGGGGGTTGCTGAATTTGGATATTGGCAATTATATATGTTCTATTCATTATATACAATGATATTTCAATTAGGATTAGCTGATGGAATATACTTAAGAATTGGTGGTAAGAAATATGAGGAGATTAACTTATCAATTTTAAAGTCACAATACATTATATTAATGATGTTTCAAGTGATTTTTGGAATTATTATATTAAGTTTAGGTTTTATAATAGACATAGGATCTAATAGAAAAATAGTTTTAATATGTTTAGCTATTACTATTATTGTTATGAATAGCAATCTGTATTTTGGGTATATATTCCAAAGTGTTAATAAAACTAAATGGTTCTCTACTTCAATTTTTATTGAGAAGTTTTTTAGTATAATTCTTGCAATAGTTCTAATTGTAATAAAATGCAAAAAATTTGAATATTATATTTATGTTATAGTTTTTTCAAAAGTATGTGCATTTATTTACTGTTTATATATGGCAAGAAATATTATTAGTGCAAGAACGGTTGAGTTAAAAGTTGCACTAAAGGAATGTAAAATTAATATTTGCGTTGGAAGTAGTCTTATGATTTCCAGCTTAGCAAGTATGTTGATTATTGGATCAAGTAGACAAATAATAGATATGAATTTTGGTATTGAGGAATTTGGAAAGTTTTCATTTTCATTGTCTGCAACTCAATTTATTCTACAGTTTACTGCACAAATAAGTTTAGTACTATATCCTATATTATGTAGAATGAAAAAGCAAAAAATAAAAGTATTTTATGAAAATACTAGACTAGCTATAGGAGTTTTATTATCAGGTTTTTTATTGTTATATTATCCTATTTCAATAATTTTAGTAAAATGGCTACCGCAATATTCAGATAGTATTAAATATATGGTAATAATGTTTCCTATATTAGTATATGATAGCAAGATGCACTTATATGGAACATTATATTTAAAAGTTTTTAGGCTTGAAAAAAAATTACTTAAAATAAACATTATTTCATGCATAATAAGTATTATTTTATCGTTAATTGGAGCATACATATTCCATAATATAAAGATTGTGGCACTTTTTATGGTGTTAGTTATTATGATAAGATTTTATTTAGCTGAATATGTTTTAGTAGATTATTTAAATACATCAAAGAAGTCGTATATAATAAATAATTTATTAGAAGCAATATTAACAATTGTGTTCGTATTAGTATTTTGGTTTGTTAATAATATTATAGGTTTCATTTTATATTTTTTACTGTTTGTGATGATGGTACTAATAAATGGAAAGAGTTATATAAAGTGTATAGATATGTTGAAAAAATAGACCTTTAAGATTTAATAGAGTATGATAATTGAATATTTGAAAAACTTATATAAGAAGCTTTATATTCTTATATGTGTAAAGCATCTTATAAAATTTTATAATTTTGAAAGTATATCATTAATTTCGGGGCTTTTATTTAATTTAAATTGTTAAAGATAAAAGAGCTAAGTTGTATTATGAAAGATAATTAGCCTAAGGAATTATGTATAAATGTTTTAGAGTAAAAATAGTGTAAGAATATTTACATTAAAGAGAGTATCAAGGAGAAGATAAGTATGGAAAGGGATTATCCTATATTATTTAAAAATAAGGAAGACTGTTGTGGCTGTTCTGCATGTATATATAGATGTCCAAAAGATGCAGTAAGCTTTTACAAAGACGAAGAAGGGTTTAATTACCCTATTATTGACAAAGAGAAGTGCATAAAATGTTATATATGTGTAAGAGTCTGCCCTATGATTAAAGAAGGAGCAAAATAATGGAGAGAGATTATAGGCTGGATAATGCAAAGGCAATAGGAATATTTTTGGTTGTATTTGCACATGTAATGTCTACTTCAACTATTACAAATTATATATATTTATTCCATATGCCATTATTCTTTTTTATTTCAGGAAAAACAATGGCCATTAAGGAAGCTGAAATGCCTTGTATTAAATTTCTTATAAGAAAATTTAAAACAATATGTGTACCATATTTTTCGTTTAGTTTAATATTTTATATATATTGGTATATTGTAGAGAGAAATATAAGGGATAAAATAAATATATCTACAACTAAAGTATTAGCAAATATTATTATAGCTCAAGGTAATGAAGAGTTATTTGTATTTAATGTAGTATTATGGTTTTTACCTTGTCTGTTTATTGCACAATTAATTGTATTTTTAATAATAAAGAAAAAATACTCTAATAATACTGAAATTATATTTATAAGTATTTTATCTATTAGTGGTTATTTATTAAGTAAGTATTCGAATATCATGTTGCCATGGGTATTGGAAAGTGCGTTAATTAGTACAATTTTTATTTATTGTGGCTATAAGAATGAATTAAAGAAAAAAAATAATGATAATATAGAATATTTTAATAACAATAGATTATTTTTGTTATGTTTAAGTTTATCTTTATTAATAAATCATTTTTTTGGTTCTTCAAATATACTTGCTAGGAAATATAGTTCTTATTTTAATTTTATATTGGCAGCATTTTGTGGAATATATATTGTTATGTATATTGCAAATAAATTTAAAAATAAATATGTGCAATCTGTAGGAATTAGTTCATTAATTATAATGTTAGTTCATGAACCTATTAAAAGAGTAATAATTAAAGTAATGGAGCTATTATTGAATATTGAAGGGGAAATATTGAGAAAATCTATTGTTTTTTCACTGTTAATTACATTGATAATCATTTTAGTTAGTATTATTATTGAAAAAATAATAATTAATTATTTTCCTTATATTATTGGAAAAAATAATAAGGATAAGAGATATATACTTAGTAAGTTTTATAAAATTAATAATACTTAATTAAAAATAATTATAGTTCAAATAAGTTAGCTATTTAAATTAAATTTTAATGGAGCTGTCGCAATAGAGGGTAAAAAAATCCGCTAGCGATAGCTCTTTTT